>Ga0070670_100003781_pt1 | contig 12600 bp, 15 predicted proteins | sample KBSS63metaG_FD_64665 | JGI IMG/M metagenome (GOLD analysis project Ga0070670, IMG submission 64665) | Switchgrass rhizosphere microbial communities from Kellogg Biological Station, Michigan, USA - KBS S6-3 metaG | ecosystem: Host-associated > Plants > Roots > Rhizosphere > Soil ... | reverse complement strand
CATGTCCTTGGCCGGGTTCTTGGCTTCCTGCCCCGCGGTCGAGACCGCTTCGAAGCCGATATAGGCGAAGAAGACGATGGACGCGGCGCGAAGGATGCCGCTCCAGCCGAACTCGCCCTTCTCGCCGGTCGGCGGCGGGATGAACGGATCCCAGTTCGGCGTATAGGTCGGCAGGTTCTTCAGGATGATGAAGCCGCCGACGAGGATGAACGCGACGAGCACGGTCACCTTGATGGCGACGATCACGTTGTTGAACTTGGCGCTCTCGGAAACACCGATCACGAGCAGCAAGCCTAAAGCCGCGCAAACAAGGAAGGCCGGGAGATTGAAGACGGTGGTTATGGTCGTTCCGTCCGCAAGCTCCTTCAAATGGCCGGACGGGCCGGTCAGCGCGTCGGGTATGTGGACGCTTATGTCGTTGAGAAGGCTAACCATATAGCCCGACCAGCCGACGGCGACGACCGAAGCGGCGAGACCATATTCGAGCAGCAGCAGCGCGCCCATGACCCAAGCGGCGAACTCGCCGATGGTCGTGTAACTGTAGGTGTAGGCCGATCCCGACACGGGAAGAGTGGACGCCAGCTCCGCATAGCAAAGGCCGGCGAACGCGCAGACGATACCCGCGATCACGTAGGATATCAGGACCGCTGGCCCGGCATGGAGGGCGGCCGCGTTGCCGGTCCGTACGAAGATGCCGGCGCCGATGATGCAACCGATCCCCAGGAAAACCAGGTTCCATGCTCCGAGCGAGCGCTTCAGCTCACTGGTTGCGGTTTCCTGTTGAACTTGCGCTACGCTCTTGCGCAGCATCATCCGGCCGAAAATACCCCGACTTGGAGCGGCACTAGCCATTCGATCTCCCCTCGAAATGAGTGGAACGGACCCTAACGGCTAAGGCCGGGAGGGCAATCCCCCTTCTGTCGGCGGAGCGACCTATCGCGCGAGCATCGGGCCGAGCGGCCGACCGCCAAAGATATGAATGTGGAGGTGCGGCACCTCTTGCCCCGAATTCACCCCGACATTGGCGAGCGCGCGATAGCCTTGCTCGACCAGTCCCTGGTCGCGGGCGACTTGGCCGACCGCACGGATGAAGCCGGCGATTTCGGCGTCGGACGCATTTGCCGAGAAATCGTCCCATGAGACGTAAGCGCCCTTCGGGATAACAAGGATGTGCGTCGGGCTCAGCGGATTGATGTCATGGAAGGCGAGGGCATGTTCATCCTCGTAGACCGTCTGCGAAGGAATCTCCCCGCGCAGGATCCGCGCAAAAATGTTCTCGTCGTCGTAGGGGCGGGTCGGGTCAATGGGCATTAGCGCAAGTGTCGGCCTTCAGATTTGAGCGTCAAGCCAATTGTCGCGCCGCCGCCCCGGGAGTAATCTGCGCGTCATGGCGAGCGTCGCCCCCCGGATAAGCCTTGGACGCGTGTTCTTCGAGCCGCTGCGCGGCCCCATTTTGCTCGCGGCCGGGATCGTCGTCTGGCTGGCGGGCGCAGCTTATTGCCACCTTTATCAGAGCCTGCTGACCGGAGAGGCCGCCGGCCCTTGGACGGGCAGCTTCCTATGGTCCGCGCTCGCGGTCGTCCCGTGGTTCGCCTTGTTCGAATGGTCGAAGCAGCCGCAGGGGATGGAGGCCGCGCGCCGTCCGCTGCTGCTGGTTACCCTCGTGCTCAGCATCGCCGCTGCGTCCATTGCATTGGAATATCTGATCGACTTCTGCGTCGGCGACGTGACCGACCGGCTTGCCCTGCTGGTCATGCGCCGGCTGCCGGCAATCGGCGTGACGATCCTGCTGATTGCCCTCGCCCGGAAGGCGGTTCTTCGCAGAGCGCCGGCACCCGTCGCGATCGACCTCACTGCTCTGGCTGAAGCTCTCGACTGGGTGGAGGCGGCCGACAATTACATCGAGCTGCACAGCAAGGGTAAGGTCACGCTTCGCAGGATGACGATGCGCGATGCGGAGCGCGCGCTCGCCGGATGCGGCTTCATCCGGATTCATCGCCGCTACCTCGTCAACGGGACAAAGGTGAGTGGTGTTCTTGGCAGCAACGGCGACCGCGTAGTCAGGATGGCCGGCGGTATCGAACTGCCCGTCGGGCGATCCTTCGCGGCCAACCTGCCGCGGAACGCCTGATCTTTCGGCGCGGGCGTCCGATGCGTCTTGACCGCGCTTCTGCCCTCGCTACCACGAAAAAAGATGAGCGATGATCCTCCGGAAAGCCTGATTCCTTACGACGAGATCGTGCAGGATGCCCTGCGCGCGGTCGTTGGACGAGTGCTGGGGGAGATCGAACGCTCCGGCGGGCTTCCGGGCGAGCATCATTTTTACATCACCTTCAATACGCGCATGCCCGGCGTATCCATCCCCAAGCATCTAACGGAAAAATTCCCGGACGAGATGACGATCGTCATCCAGCATCGCTTCTGGGACCTGAAGGTCGAGGACGACGCTTTTACGGTCGGCCTGTCGTTCGGCGGCGTTCCGGCGACACTGCACGTGCCGTTCGCAGCCGTGACCCAGTTCCACGATCCCGCGGTCGAATTTGCGCTGACCTTCCAGGCCAATGCGGCCGAGGAACCGCCGGAGGAGCATGAAGAAGCGGAGAATGACGCTCCCGCCACGCAACCGGCGGAAGACGGGTCGAACGTCGTGAACGTGGACTTCACGCGCAAGAAGTGAGTCGTCGTCATGCCGGACTTGATCCGGCACCTGCCTTCCTTCAATCGCCGGGTCGAAGAGCAAGCGGATCCCGGACCAAGTCCGGGATGACGGAAGGAAAGTCATGAGCACGAGCACCCGCACGGAAACCGACAGCTTCGGGCCGATCGAAGTTCCCGCCGATTCCTACTGGGGCGCCCAGACCGAACGGTCGATTGGCAACTTCCCCTTCGGCCCGCGCGAGCGGATGCCTGCCGAGATCGTCCATGCGCTCGGTTTCGTGAAGCAGGCTGCGGCCCGGGTGAACGCCCGCATCGGCGGCCTTGATCCGCAAGTCGCCGAAGCCATCCAGCAGGCGGCGGCAGAGGTTGCGCGCGGCGACCTTGATGGACAGTTCCCGCTCGTCATCTGGCAGACAGGGTCTGGCACCCAATCCAACATGAACGCCAACGAGGTCATCGCGGGCCGCGCCAACGAGATCCTGACCGGAAAACGGGGCGGCAAGGAGCCGGTTCACCCCAACGACCATGTCAACAAAAGCCAGTCCTCCAACGACAGCTTTCCGACAGCGATGCATATTGCTACGGGCCGGGCAGTCCACGGGCGCTTGTTGCCGGCGCTGAAGATGATCCACGTCCGGCTTTGGGATCAGGCGCAGCGATGGGATTCGATCGTCAAGATCGGGCGCACCCATTTGCAGGACGCGACGCCTTTGACGTTGGGCCAGGAATTTTCCGGCTACGCGGCCCAGATCGAGGACTGCATCGCCCGGGTGGAAGGCACGCTTCCGCGCCTGATGCGCCTGGCCCAGGGCGGGACGGCGGTCGGGACCGGCCTCAACGCGCCGAAGGGCTTTGCCGAAGAGTTCGCCAAGGAAGTCGCGCGCCTGACCCAGCTGCCGTTCACATCGGCCCCGAACAAGTTCGCCGAACTCGCGGCGCACGACACGATGGTCGAGCTGTCGGGCGTCCTGAACGTCATCGCTGTCGCGCTCAGCAAGATCGCCAACGATTTGCGGCTGCTCGGCTCGGGTCCACGCTGCGGGCTCGGCGAGCTCAAGCTGCCCGAGAATGAGCCGGGAAGCTCGATCATGCCGGGCAAGGTCAATCCGACCCAGGCCGAGATGCTGACCATGGTCGCGGCACAGGTGATGGGCAATCATGTGGCGGTGACCGTGGGCGGCCTGCAGGGCCACATGGAGCTGAACGTCTTCAAGCCCCTGATCGGCGCCAACGTGATCCGGTCGATCAACCTCCTCGCGACCGGCATGGAAAGCTTCACCGAGCGCATGCTCGACGGAACAGAGCCTGACGAGAAGCGCATTGCGGAGCTGATGAACCGTTCGCTGATGCTAGTGACCGCGCTCGCGCCCGAGATCGGCTACGACAATGCGGCCACGATCGCCAAGCATGCGCACAAATCCGGCCTGACGCTCAAAGAGGCGGGTCTGGAGCTCGGCCTGGTGGATGAGGCGACCTTCGACCGCGTCGTGAAGCCGGAGACGATGCTGGGTCGGTGAGAGGCGCCGCAATCATCGCCCTCACAATATTGTCGGGCGCGTGCGCCCATCAGCAAGGCGCCGCGTCGATCATTCCGGCCGGCCGCTGGGGCGGAGAGCAAGTCGGGCTTGATATCGACCCGTCGGGTTCGGGCGTCGTCACATTGCCCTGCGCGGGAGCATCTTTCGCCGGACCGCTGAAGCTCGACGCGGGAGGTCACTTCCTCACTACAGGAACGTTCACGCAGGGCTCCGGAGCGCCTCCGGCCGAGCCTCCGACGCCGGTCCCGGCCAGCATCAGCGGCCGCCTGGACGGGGACGGCACTCTCTGGCTGGACATCGCGACGCGCGACGGTCCTGTCGTGAAGAGCGCACAGCTCCGGCTTGGCCGCGAGCCGGTCATCTACCACTGCCCCTGAGCAGGGACCGCTAGAGGGCGAAGTTCAGTCGAACGCCCAGATTGTCCATGCCCGGGTTCTGATGCCCGAAAAGCTGCGCGTGGCTCATGTGCACCCAGCTCGCTTCCAGCGAGAGGCGATCGTTGAGCTGCGCGCCGATGCCCAGCTCCGGCTCGAACAGGATTCGGCTTCCGAAGTCGGTCTTGTCGTTGGTCAGGTCCTGGAAGTTTTCGGCCGAGCCGGTGTGCACCGCGATTCCGAGCCCCGGGCGCACATAGATCGACTTTCCGAACCGCGCTGAAATCCCGGCAGCGGCATAATGCGTCTTTCCGGCAGTGTTCAGCGCGCCGAAGACGTAAGGCTGAAACGGTGTCTTCCCGATCCGCCCGCCGCGCCAGCCGAGTTGCACATCTGCGCCGCCTTCGACTCCGCCGATCGACAGCGGCGTATCGACGTCATGGACATAAAGTCCGCCGAATATCTCTCCCGCACTTGCCGCGGTGGGCGCAAGAAAGGCCAACAGGGCGCCCACGGCGGCGATGCGATTCACTGACACTCTCCCCAAATCCACAAGCCGCATCAATGTTCGACGCCCCAATTCGTGCCTTCGCGGCGCATTGGAAATCGTGCCGATGGACTGACATGGGTTTGATGCTAGGTTTGCGGGCGACTTCAGGAGGACTGCCCATGCGCCGCCTCGCTTATGCCAGTATCGCGTTGATCCCCGCACTTCTGCTGGGCGGATGCCTCGGCAGCAGCAGCGGAACGAGGGTCGCGACCCCTTCCGTCGCGATCAGCCCCGCACTCGCAGCGGCGGCTTATGTGGCAATGGCCGCATCCATCGACCTCTATGAGATCCAGGCGGCCGAGCTTGCGCTCCAGCGTTCGCAGGATACTGCCAACCGCGCCTTCGCGGAAAAAACGCTGGCGGCGCATGAAGGAACCAGCTTGCAGCTTTCGATGGCAGGCAGGCGGCTCAACCTACTCCCGTCAGCGACCCTGAGCCCCGAGCATCAAGCGATGCTCGACGCGCTCAAGGCAACGCCCGATTTCGACCACACCTATCGTGCGCAGCAGAATATCCTCCACCGGGAAGGTGTCGCCCTGCACACCAGTTACGCCAAAGCCGGGGACAGTCCGACACTTCGGCCGGTAGCGAAGAACGCGGAGGCGGTGATGCGGCAGAATCAGCAGGTGATGCCGCGATGAGATTATGGGTTGTCGCCGGAGCCGCGTTGCTTGTCAGCGGCTGCAACACGCCCGGCCTGAATGAGGAGCCCGGTCGCCTCGTCGGGCTGTGGGGTGGCCCTCATGCGGGGATCATCTTCCAGGGCGGTCTCGGCGACGTCCAGTTTGACTGCGCCTCCGGCACGATCGACGGAACCGTGACGCCTGCTCCCGATGGTTCGTTCATGGGGCAGGGAACGTATCGCACCGGCACATCCGGCCCGGTCAGGGTCGGCCAGTTCTTCAAAAGCCAGCGCGCGACCTATACCGGCACGGTCACTGACAAGACGAACATGGCCCTCACTGTCATGCTCGAAGATGGCACCAGCGTAGGCCCGTTCACCCTGGTCCAAAACGCCCCGCCGCAAGTCACTCGCTGTCTCTGATCAGCCCGCCTGCCAGGTACGCAGGGCCTCGCTCGGCCAAAGCAGCATCCACACATTCAATGTCAGATTGTCGCGGATCGCGAGCAGGGGGACGAGCTCGAGCAACAGGACCGCGGCAACGGACACCCACAGTGGCAGCTTTCGCGCGGCGAGGAAACCGAGGACCATCATGCCGATGTCGGACATGGAGTTGATAACGCTGTCGCCGGTATAGCCGAGCGCTGCGGTCGCGGTGCGATAGCGATCGATCACCATCGGCGTGTTCTCGGTGATCTCCCACGCCACCTCGATCAGCAGGGCGAGGAGAAAGCGGCGCTCGATCGGCCATTCCCGTGCGACCAGCCATAAACCAGCGTAGAACAGGAATCCGTGGACGATGTGGCTGAAGCTGTACCAGTCGGACAGCATCTGACTGGTCCGCGGACTGTCCCTTCCAGCGACCCACAGTTGTATCGCGCCGCAGGTGCAGATGGGATTACGTCCCATGGCCAGCAGGACCGCGGCGGCGAGAACCAGAATGGCGATTGCGGCGAGCGCGGCGCGGCGGGAAGTCATCGGGTCAGGCTTAGCAGAGCGAAGGCGCTTGCAAAGATCGGCTGTAGCGCAGATCAACCGCCGCCATGCTGCGTGCTTATGGACCCGGCTGCGACGGCAGCGTCGTCGAAGCGAAGGGCGACAAGATTCCCGAAGGCGCAACGTGGATCGACCTCGAGGAGCCGACCCACGAGGAAGAGAAGCTCGTCGAGCGCTGTGTCGGCTTCAACGTCCCGACGCAGCAGGACCTCTCAGAGATTCAGCCCTCCAGCCGCCTCTATGAGCGCGATGGCGTGCTTTACATGACGGTCAGCGTGTTGTGCGGCGTCGAGGACGGCCAGCCCACGACCATCCCGATCGGCTTCGTGCTTGGGGACAATCGCCTGGTCACGATCCGGTACGGCACACCCAAGCCGATTCGGGCCTTCGTCGACCATGTGCAGCGCGAACCGGAGCTGGCCCGCGATGCACCTACCGTCCTGGTGCGAATGCTGGATGCGGTCATCGATCGGATCGCCGACGAGCTGGAAGCGGTTGCCGAGGCAATTGAAAGTGCGTCCACGCACATTTTTCCCAAGACCATCAAGGTCCGACGGATACCGGCGGAGCGGCTAACGGCCCTCCTCACCCGTATTGGCCGGGCGCAGACGTTGGTCGCGAAAGCTCGCTACTCCGCGGTGAGCATGATGCGCATGCTGAGCTTCCTCAACGGCTCTGGCCGGATCAACGACAAGGCGCACAGCGAAACGCGGAGCCACCTGAGAAGCTTGGCGATCGACACCTCATCCCTCAGTGAGCACGCGAGCTTCCTGGCGGATAATTTGATCTTCCTGCTGGATGCCGCTTTGGGGCTGATCAGCATTGAGCAGAATGCGGCGATGAAAGTGTTTTCGTGGGTCGCGGTCGTGCTCATGCCGCCGACGTTGATTGCCGGCATCTACGGAATGAACTTCCGCTACTTCCCGGAACTGCAATGGCACTACGGCTACGCGCTATCCATCATGGTAATGGTCGCAAGCGCGATCGTACCCTTCGCTATCTTGAAGCGGCTGCGCTGGATCTAGTCGTTGACGAGAAGAATCGGCGTCTCAACCTCTGAAGGAGCCGCCGGCTCGATCTTCGCGGCCGCACGACGGCGTGCCAAAGCAGCATAGGCCAAGGCCAGATCGCCCGCGACCTCGACCGATTCGCCATAATCCTTGCAGGATGCGGCAGCGCGCGCTTCCGCGGCACGGCGCCGGAAATATTCGCTGTCGTTGACCATGCTCTTCCCTGTTTGTTCTCCCTTTTGATGTAATCGCAGCGAATGACAGTTTGGAGTCGGGGAAAGTCGCTCCGCCGCACCCTTCGATCCACTCGGCGCAACCGTTACGGCTGCAACATCGTTTCAGCCGGAATGAGTGGTGCAAACGGACATAAGCCCGTCAACGGAAAACAGAAAAGCTGGGCTGTACGGGTCGGCGACAAGATTTCCGAATGGACGTCGAGGCTGTTCGCCCACCCCTACATGCAAATCGGGATCATTCTCTTCTGCACGATCTGGTTCGTGCTTGGCCTGCAGGCCGATTTGCTAACGGCGGCGCTCTCCATTCTTGCGATCACTCTGACGCAGATGGTCCTCAACACTCAATATGACCGCGAAATCGACGCTCATCGGCGTGACGTCGCCATGCATGCGAAGCTCGATGAGCTCATCGCCGCGTCGCGCGAGGCCCGCAACGAGCTCGTCGGCGTCGAGGACAAGGACGAAGAGGAAATCGTCCAGCTCAAGGAGGAAGTGAAGGAAGCGATCGAGGAATCGGTCGACGATGCCGAGCATGACGGAGAGGACGTCGAGCGCGCGATCGATAAGGCTGCGCAAGAGGTAAAGGCGGCCCGAACGGATGAAGAAGCAACCGAGGGAAAGGCAGAAGCGCGGCCCTGACCCTTTGCGGCGGCGGGAGCGGGTTGCTAATGGCCCTCGCGTCACCAACTCGGCGGCTCAAGCCACTTTCAAGGACCGATAATGATCCCGACCGGCCAGGATAGCCTCAACACTCGTTCAACCCTGTCGGCGGGTTCCAGCAGCTACGCATATTATTCGCTCCCCAAGGCCGCGGAGCAGCTCGGGGACGTATCGCGGCTGCCTTTCTCGATGAAGGTACTGCTCGAGAACCTGCTGCGCTTCGAGGACGGGCAGACCGTGACGCGCGACGACCTCCAGGCGATGGTCGACTGGCTGAAGGACCGCACGATCGCGCGGGAGATCCAGTACCGCCCGGCGCGCGTCCTGATGCAGGATTTCACCGGAGTGCCCGCGGTCGTCGATCTCGCTGCGATGCGCGACGCGATGGCGAACCTCGGCGGCGACCCGCAGAAGATCAATCCGCTCGTCCCCGTGCATTTGGTCATCGATCACAGCGTGATGGTCGACGAGTTCGGCACGCCGCAGTCGTTCGGCCGAAACGTCGAGCTCGAATATGCCCGCAACGGCGAGCGCTACGAGTTCCTGAAGTGGGGAAGCCAGGCCTTCGATAACTTCCAGGTCGTGCCCCCAGGTACCGGCATCTGCCACCAGGTGAACCTGGAGCATATCGCCCAATGTGTCTGGACCGGCGAAGACCAGAATGGAGAGACCGTGGCGTATCCCGACACGCTCGTGGGGACGGACAGCCACACGACAATGGTCAACGGCCTCGGTGTGCTCGGCTGGGGCGTCGGCGGCATCGAAGCCGAGGCGGCGATGCTCGGCCAGCCGGTCAGCATGCTCATCCCTGACGTCGTGGGCTTCCGTCTCTCAGGCGAGCTGGGTGAGGGCATCACGGCCACCGACTTGGTGCTCACCGTGACCCAGATGCTGCGCCAGAAGGGCGTCGTCGGTCGTTTCGTGGAGTTCTACGGTCCCGGCCTGGACAGCATGAGCGTCGCCGACCGCGCGACGATCGCCAACATGGCGCCCGAATATGGCGCGACCTGCGGCTTCTTCCCGATCGACCAGCGCACCATCGAATATCTGCGTCTGACGGGTCGCGACGAGGATCGCATTGTGCTCGTCGAAGCCTATGCAAAGGCACAGGGCCTGTGGCGCGACGCTTCGACCCCGGAGCCGCTTTTCACCGACACGCTCGACCTCGACATGGGCAGCATCGAGCCGTCTCTCGCAGGTCCCAAACGCCCGCAGGACCGAGTCCTGCTGTCCGACGTTGACGACCAGTTCAACGCGGAGCTTGAGCAGACCTACAAGAAGCACAACGACCCGCGCGTCTCTGTCGATGGCGAAGGCTTCGATTTCGGCAACGGCGACGTCGCGATCGCTGCAATCACCAGCTGCACCAACACGTCCAACCCATCCGTCCTGATCGGCGCCGGCCTGGTCGCGAGGAAGGCGCGCGAGAAGGGGCTGGAGACCAAGCCCTGGGTGAAGACGAGCCTTGCGCCCGGAAGCCAGGTGGTGACCGATTATCTCAACGAGAGCGGCCTCAGCGAAGACTTGAATGCGCTGGGCTTCGACCTCGTCGGCTACGGCTGCACGACGTGCATCGGTAACAGCGGCCCGCTACCGGAACCGATCAGCAAGGCGATCAACGACAATGATCTGGTCGCCGTCAGCGTGCTCTCCGGCAATCGAAATTTCGAAGGCCGGGTCTCGCCCGACTGCCGCGCCAACTATCTCGCGTCGCCGCCCCTGGTGGTTGCCTATGCGCTCAAGGGAACGGTCCGCTCGGACCTGATTCACGAGCCCATCGGCACCGGCCGCAACGGCGAGGCCGTCTATCTCAAGGACATCTGGCCCTCGAACGAGGAAATCCGCGCGCTGATCGACGCGCACGTCCATTCCGACATGTTCCGCCGGCGCTATGCCGACGTCTATGCCGGCGACGAACGCTGGCGTGCAATCCAGATCGCGGGGGGCGAAACCTACAGCTGGCCGCCAGAGTCCACCTACATCCAGAATCCGCCCTACTTCACCGGAATGACGATGTCGCCGGAGCCGCCGCAGGACATCGTCAGGGCCCGTGCGCTTGCCGTTTTCGGCGACTCCATCACCACCGATCACATCTCGCCGGCGGGAGCGATCAAGCCGGACAGTCCCGCGGGGCGATACCTGCTCGAGCGGAATGTCCCGCGCGGCGAGTTCAACAGCTACGGCGCGCGCCGCGGCAATCACGAAGTCATGATGCGGGGTACGTTCGCCAACATCCGCATCCGGAACCGGATGCTCGACAACGTCGAGGGCGGCTTTACCCGTTACGCCCCCACCGGCGAGACCATGGCGATCTACGACGCAGCCATGCTCTACAAGCAGGACGGCCGCCCGCTCGTGATCCTTGCCGGCAAGGAATATGGCACCGGGAGCTCCCGCGACTGGGCCGCGAAGGGCACCGTGCTGCTGGGCGTTCGCGCCGTGATCGCCGAAAGCTTCGAGCGCATCCACCGCTCCAACCTCGTCGGCATGGGCGTACTCCCGCTCCAGTTCCGCGACGGCGAGAACGCGGCGAGCCTTGGCCTGGATGGCTCCGAGAAATTCACGGTCACGGACGTTGCGCAGCTGAAACCGCGGCAGGACGTCGAGGTTACCGCGCGCCGGCAAGACAAGAGCGAGTTCACGTTCACGGCCCGCTGCCGTATCGACACCTACAACGAGCTCGAATATTTCCGGTCGGGCGGCATCCTTCATTACGTTCTGCGTCGGCTCGCAGCCCAATGAGCGGGGAAGCGTGACCGCCTTAGAATTGGCGGTCGAGGTCGTCGGTTGGGCCGGCGCGGCGCTGATCCTTCTCGCTTATTTGCTGCTTTCCGCCGGACGCCTCACCGGTAAGTCATTGTTATATCAGGGAATGAACGTGGTTGGCGCAGCCGGCTTCGTCATCAACGGCTGGTGGCACGGGGCAATCCCTTCTGCGTCGCTCAACGTGCTATGGCTGTTGATCGGAGCAATCGCGTCATGGCGGATCATACGGAAGCGCGGATCGTCGACCTCAGCCATGTGATCGAGCATGGCATGACGACCTACAAGGGCCTCCCCGGCCCTCACATTTGCGACTTCTGGACCCGCGAAGGCTCGGCCGCGAATTACGACGATGGATCTTCGTTCCAGATTGGCCGGATCGACATGGTCGCCAACACCGGCACTTATCTAGATAGCCCGTTCCACCGCTATGCCGACGGCGCAGACCTTGCCGGCCTGCCTTTGCTCTCGTTGGCCGAGTTGCCCGGAATAATCATCCGACGGCCGTGGGAGAACGCGATCGAGATTGGCGCATCGAATCTCGAAAGCTTCGATGTCCGAGGGAAAGCGGTGCTTTTCCACACCGGCTGGGACCGCCATTGGCGCAGCGACCGGTACAGCGAGGAGCATCCTTATCTCAATGGAGATGCCGCCGACTGGCTGGTGGAGAACGGCGCCATTCTGGTCGGCATCGACAGCTACAATATCGACGATACTCGCGTCCGCGCCCGGCCCGTCCACACGAAGCTGCTCGGTGCCGACATCCCGATCTGCGAGCATATGACGGCGCTGGGAAGCTTGCCCGACACGGGATTCCGATTTTCGGCGGTGCCGCCCAAGATCGCCGGCATGGGGACTTTTCCCGTTCGCGCTTACGCGGTGCTCGGCTGAGCAAGCGCCGTCGCCAGCCATTTGGGTATCAAGGCGTCGTCCAAATCCTCCACGCGGCGATGCTCCACGGCAAGACCTAGCTCTGGATAATGGACTCGCGTTCGCGGTCCCGCGGCATCGGCGGGGGCCACCACCAGCCGGCGGTTGACCTTCTGCCGCCAGTTCATCCGCGCCGTATTCTCCTGGCCTACGAAGCAGCCTTTGGTGAAGCTCACCCCATTCAGCTCGGCCGCATTGCATTCGAGCCAGAGGAGATCGCCCAACTCGGCACGGCCTTCACAGACGCCAAGCCGTAGGCGGTG
>Ga0070670_100003780_pt1 | contig 12602 bp, 12 predicted proteins | sample KBSS63metaG_FD_64665 | JGI IMG/M metagenome (GOLD analysis project Ga0070670, IMG submission 64665) | Switchgrass rhizosphere microbial communities from Kellogg Biological Station, Michigan, USA - KBS S6-3 metaG | ecosystem: Host-associated > Plants > Roots > Rhizosphere > Soil ... | reverse complement strand
TCCGTACCGTGCCAACCACACCGGGCGCCTTCACAAAATAATCGATGCCGAATTCTTCGTCGTTGTTCAGCGTTAGCTCGCCGATGACTGTGCTGAGCGCAACCTGGGGCGCTTTCACGTCCATTTCGTCGAGGATTTGTTGCACCTTACTCACGACCTCCCTCGTGCCGAGGACGATGATGGCGTTAGCCCGGGCGTCCGCGATCAGCTTGGTATTGCCGACCGTAACTGACTGCGGCGTGGTGTCAGTTGGTTCCGTGGTGAGCTGTTCGCTCACCTGCAATGTGCTTTGGCCGCCAGTGCCGGAAGTGTTCGTACCGCCGAATTGATTGCTCGGCGTAGGCTGGCCGCGCTGCTGCGGCTGATTGCGCTGGTTGGGGTTGAGGCCTTGCTGCCCCTGTTGATTCTGATCGCCAGGCTCGGTGAGAGCATTGACCAATACCGGAAGAACATCGGCCGCCGCGACGTATTTTAGAGGACGCACCACCGGAGTGCCGAACTCGACGTTGGCGTCAAACTCAGCGATCAGTTTCTCGATGAAGGGCAGGTTGACCGGCCGCGTGATGACGTGGATGCGATTGGTGCGCACGTCGGCTTCGATCTTGATCTTGCCGACGATAAGCGAATCCTCCGAGAGCACCGCGCCACCCTCTTCCTCACCACCCTGCACCTGCGCCCCTGGAGGGATAATCCCGCGCACCCGACGCACTGCGCCGGGTTGATTCGCCTGGTCGCCCTTGTCGAGAAGGTCCTTCAACATGTCGACCACCTTCTGCGCGTCCGCCCGCTCCAGTTTGATGAACAAACTCGTCACTTCGGCCGGCGCCACGTCGACTTGGTCGACCATTTTGACCAGCTTGCGCAGGACGTCCGCGCTCTGGGTGATGAGAAGAGCAGAAGATTTCGGCAAGGCCAGGATCGGCGCCTGGCCGCCAATGCCGGCGAGATATTGCGAAAGGACCTGCTGCAGCTCCTGCGGGTCGGCATAGTTGAGGCGAAAGAGGTAGCTGACGACCTGGGCGCCGGCCGGGAGGTCGGCCGGATCCGAGACGATCGGGACCGCAGCGGCTCGGGGATTCTTGTTAATCCCAATGACCTCGACGATGTCGCCTTCCGCAGGCACGAGAGAAAACCCGTTCAACGCCAGGTTCATCTCGATGATGCGGATGGCCTCTTCTCGCGGGATCGGTTTGGCGATGAAAATATTGACCTTGCCCTGCACGTTGTTGTCCATGACGAGCTTCCGGCCGGTGAGATTTTCGTAAAGGTGCAGCACGTCAAGCACGTCGCTGTTTGGGTACTGCATCGTGACCATGTCAGCCGAATTGGAGCGGCCCGCCTGGCCGACGGCGCGCGGTGGCATCGAGGGCGTCGGCGCAGGGAATTGAGCGGAGGCGGAAGCAACAATGAGGACCGGCCCGAGCAGGCAAAAAAGGAAACGGCGAAGCACGCGCTTATCTAATGGTTTGCCGCCTCGCGGTCAACATTTACCCGAGGGAGAAGCACGCTGGACGCGGGGCCAACTTTGGGAAACTCTCCTCCGATGAAGCCGGCTCGATTTTGCATTCTGTTGCTGTCGTCAGGGGTGGTCTTTTCACCCGGCGGGGCAACAAAGGCGGCCGAACCAAATCCCATTCGTGCTGTCCTGGAGGCCCAAACAGCCGCTTGGAACCGCGGGAACATCGACGGCTTCATGGAAGGCTACGCGCATTCGCCGAAAACAATTTTCGTCTCCGGCGCCGAAGTGACGCGGGGCTGGCAGACGGTGCACGATCGCTACGCGAGGAAATACGATCGTCGCGAAAAAATGGGGACACTCACGTTTTCCGAGGTAGAAATCACCCCGTTAGGCGCGAATGCGGCACTGGTGCTCGGCAGTTGGAGCCTGCGCCGCAAAGACGATCGGCCGCATGGAAAATTCACCCTCCTTTTCCGAAAGCTGCCGGAAGGTTGGCGGATTGTGCTCGATCATACGTCGTGAACAAAGGGAGCGCGGCGCGTGCGGTCCCCGACCCTAGGCGCCCAGCGCGCCGAGCAGCTTCTCATGGATGCCATCGAAACCGCCGTTGCTGAAGATGGTCACGACGTCGTTAGGCTGGAGGAGAGGCAAAATTCGCCCGACGATCGCGGCGGCGTCGCGTTCGTAAAAGGCCATCCGCCCGGCTGCCGTAATAGCCGCGACGACCGCTTCCGGATGGAGCCGCTGCTCGACTGGGATTTGCTCGAGAGCGGCGATCTGCGCGATAAAGACGCCATCCGCCAGCCGGAGCGCTTCCGGCAATTGTTGCTGAAAAACGGCCCGTCGCGTCGTGTTCGAGCGCGGCTCAAAAATCGCCCAGAGCCTCTGCCCCGGATACCGATTCCGCAACGCGTTCAACGTTTCGCGGATAGCGGTCGGGTGATGTCCGAAATCGTCGATCACCGTCACCCCGCGCATGGTCCCGCGCACTTCCAGCCGGCGGGCGATTCCTTCGAAACTCGTCAGGGCCGTCTGGATCACTTCCGGCGTGACGCCATAAAACCGGGCCGCGACCGCGGCCATGGCGGCGTTGCGCACATTGAATTCCCCGATTAAGGGTGAATCGAAGGTCGTTTCGCCTAACGAAAAGCGGGAGCCATTCGCCGCGTAACTGACGTCACGGATGCGCTCCCCACAGTTCTCCGAAAACCCCACTTCGACGAGCGGGGCGAGACAATCTCGCGCCACCTCGATGCAATTGGCATCGTCGCCGTTGAGCAAAATCATTCCGTTTTGCGGCACGATGTTGATGAGGCGGCGGAAGCTCAGCTTGATCGCCTCGAGATTGGGAAAGATATCGGCGTGATCGAACTCGAGATTGTTGAGCAAGAGCAGTTCCGGCAGGTAGTGGATGAACTTGGAGCGCTTGTCGAAAAAGGCCGTGTCGTACTCGTCGCCCTCGATCACAAAATGTTTCGAGTCGTTAAAGAGCGCGCCCTGCCCGAGATTGCGCGGCAGCCCGCCGATCATATAGCCGGGCTCCAGTTCCGCCACCGTCAGGATCCAGGTGAGCAAGGCGGTCGTCGTCGTCTTTCCGTGCGTGCCGCTGACCACGAGGTTGTGCCGGCCGCGCAGAAAAAATTCCTTCAGCACTTCCGGCAGCGAGAGGTAGTAAAGCTTTCGGTTCAAAACGGCCTCCACCTCGGGATTGCCGCGCTTGATTGCGTTGCCGATCACCACCACCGCCTCGGTCTCGTCGGGTAGATTCTCCGCCCGGTAGGTTTCGATCAGGGCAATGCCTTTGCCGCGAAGAAAGTCCGACATCGGGGGATAAATTTTCTCGTCCGATCCGGTGACGATGCAACCGCGCTCCCGCAATGCAGCCGCGACCGAACCCATCGCAGTGCCACAGATTCCAAGAAAGTGGAAATGTTTCGGAAGCTGGTCCACGCGCCATTTCTAAACTGGCAGAGACGATTTTGCCAGAGGCGTCGAATAGCTTGCCCAAAGCGCAAACAACTGCCATACTCCCCCTCTTTTGCCTACCTCGCGCCCGCTCTTACTTCTATTGGTTTTGATCGCGTCCGCACACGTGATCTCCGCTGCACCACCCCCTAACGGGTCCGGGGTTTCTGAGGTCTACGCCCGCGCCAGCGATGGCACACCGTTGAACTGGGACGTTTACGCCCCTTCGGGCACCCCGCCCTGGCCGGCCGTGCTGGTCATCCACGGGGGTAATTTTATTGGCGGGAGTCAGGGCGACGCCGGCGTGGTGCAATGCGCGCAAGACCTGGCCGCCGCGGGGTATCTCGCTTTCTCGATCGCTTATCGCCTCGCGCCGCCTGGTTTGATCCCGCGGCAGCGATCGTCGGGCCAATTCCCCGATCAATACGACGATGTGCGTCTCGCGGTGCAGGCGGCTCGGGACGATCCCAGAAGCAACGGCCAAGTAGGATCCGTTGGCGGCTCGGCCGGCGGAACGCACACAGCGTGGGTCGCAGCCACAGGCACACCCGGCGCCGATCGCATCGATGTCGGCGTCAGCCTTTCCGGCGCCTACGACTTCTCTGATTTCACGCCCGATTCGGAGCTGCCGTTTTTTATCACGACCGTGACCAATTATGTTGGCGTGGATCAGACCGACACCGCTGCTCTGCGGGCGGCTTCTCCCGCTTGGGTGCTGGATGGAACTGTCGCGCCCCTCTATCTGATAGATTCGGAGGGTGACTTGATGCCGGCGGTGCAACTCGATGACATGGCGGCGCAACTCGCCGCGCACGGCGCGAAGACCTACGTCGCCGAGAGCATTCCCGGGATTAGCCATTCCTTCGAATTCTGGCCGCAGATCAAGGACGCAGCGCTCGCCTTCCTCGCCGCCGGTTTCGCGCCGCCACCGCCACCAACGCCCACCCCGAGCCCTACTCCAACTCCAACTGCCAGCCCAAGTGCGACGCCCACCCCGACGCCAGCCGCCAGTTCGCTCGTCAACATTTCCACCCGGGCCGGTGCCGGGACCGGCGAGGACGTTCTGATCGGTGGGTTCATTCTCGGCAACAGCGGCGGCTCAAAAAAAGTGATCGTGCGGGCCATCGGACCGTCTCTCGCCGCGGCCGGCGTTACCTTCGCGCTGGCGGACCCGAGCCTGCAACTGGTCGATGCGACCGGCCGAGTCATCGCCGCCAATAATGACTGGATGACGAGCGGACAAGTGCAGGACATTATCGCGACGACCCTTGCGCCTAACGACCCGAGGGAATCCGCCATCATTGCCACCCTCGCGGCGGGGGCCTACACCGCGATTGTGACCGGAGTGGATGGACCACAGGACATCGCCCTGGTCGAAGTCTACGACTTGGATTCCGCACATCTGCCGCAGTTGCTTAACATCTCCACGCGCGGTCGCGTCGCGACTGGGGAAGGCATTATGATCGCGGGTACCATCATCAATGGGACCGTCCCCCAGACGTTGCTGGTTCGAGGGCTTGGGCCGTCGCTTGCCACCGGTCCGGCGGCGATCAGCGATCCGTTGCCCGATCCGATGTTACAGTTGGTCAACAGCCAGGGCACAACATTGTTCACGAACGATAATTGGCAGGATTCACAGGCGGGGGAAATCACGGGCACCGGCCTGGCCCCTGGCAACGCGCTCGAATCCGCCGCCGTTCTTAGCCTCACGCCCGGCAGCTACACCGCACTCCTCTTTGATCCCCACGGCGCGACCGGCGTCGGTTTGCTGGAGATCTACAACCTCACGAAGTAACGACCTTCGTTAGGCCGGGTGCGGGAACCGGTTTGCGTAGCGCAGGCGCTCAATCAGATTGGCTTTGCGCAGATTGGGATCGTTCCGGCGCAGGTAATGATGCTCCATGAGCGGCGTGAGAGCCACGATCGAACCGTCCTCAAGCACTTCTTCCACCCGCCAATACTTGTTCGCCAGGTAGTCGTACGACTCTCCGTGCTCCGACGGATAAACATCAATCGCGTCGGGACTCGGGCAACTGGAGGTCTCCTGCATGCGATAAACGATTGGCGCACCGGGCCGAAACCTTGCGTGAAATAGCGGGCGCCCGAAGCGCTGGGGACGTGCAAAAACCAAACCGATCGTCGCGGGCAAGGCGACGAAACCGAAGAACAGCGCCAGCATGAGCATCCTTGGCCTTCAGCAGAGCGTGTGCCGCGCCACACACAGCGCTTTCGTTCCCGGTTGAACCTTTCTCGCCCAGCATGGAGTATCCGGCCACTTCTCATGCGCATTCTTTCCGGCATCCAACCGAGCGGCGTCGTGCATATCGGCAACTATTTCGGCATGATGCGCCCGGCGATCGAGCTCCAGGCGGAGGGCGAAGCACTTTATTTCATCGCCGACTATCACGCCCTAACGAGTTTGCGCGACCCGGCCGCGCTGCGGGAGAACTCGCGCCGGGTGGCGCTCGATTTTCTCGCCTGCGGACTCGATCCGAAACAGGCCACGCTTTTCCTCCAATCGGATGTGCCGCAGGTGACCGAGCTGGCCTGGATTCTGAGCACGGTCGCGCCCATGGGCCTGCTGGAGCGCGCTACCTCCTACAAGGACAAGGTCGCGCGCGGGCTGCCCGCGTCCGTCGGACTTTTTTCCTATCCGGTCCTGATGGCGGCCGACATTCTCATCTACGATAGCGACGCGGTGCCAGTCGGGCGCGACCAGAAACAGCACGTCGAGATCACCCGCGACCTCGCGATCAAGATCAACGAGACTTACGGCGAAATCCTGAAGCTGCCGGAGCCCCGCATCCACGCCCAGACCGAGACCGTGCCCGGCCTCGACGGCCAGAAAATGAGCAAGAGCTACGGCAACACGATCGACATTTTTGCGACAGACAAAGAAATGCGGAAACGAGTCATGAGCATTGTGACCGACTCGACTCCGGTCGAGGCACCGAAAGATCCGGACGCGTCTTCCATCACCCAGCTCTACTCGTTAGTTAGCACGGCCGAGGAAACGGCGGCGCTGCGGGCCGCGTTTGCGCAAGGCGGAATGGGTTACGGTGATTTCAAGAAGCAGCTTTTCGAGCGGTTGTGGGAGTTCTTCTCCCCCATGCGCGCACGGCGAGAGGAAATTCTCGCCCAACCCGACTACATCGATGCCGTCCTGAAGGAGGGCGCCGAGCGCGCCAATACGGTCGCGAATAAAGTGATGGCACGGGTGCGGTCCGCAGTCGGGCTATAGCCGTTGCGCAGCGTGAAGCGTCTAAAAGGATTCCGCCTGCGGCTGCAGCGCGGGACGGACGCGCGCGTTTTCTTTCAGCTCCGCAAAGACGAGCCGGCCCCCGGCGGTTTGGAGCGCACTCGAGATTACCACCGTTACCACTCGGCCAATGTGGGGACGCGCCTGGTTGACCACGATCATCGTCCCATCCGGCAGATAGCCGACCGCTTGATGGGGGTCGCGTCCTTCCTTGACCAGGTTCAATTCCATTTCGTCACCCGCCACCACTACCGGCCGGAGCGCCCGGGAAAGATCGCTCAGATTGAGCACCGGCACCTGCTGCAACCGCGCCACCTGGCACAGCGCCTGATCGTTAGTCAGGAGCCGCGCCTGGAGCAGTTTCGCCGCGCGCACCAGTCGCGCGTCGACTTGCAGGTCGCCGTCCTCTTCGTGGCCGCTGTCGTGAATGGTGAGCTCAATCTCGCGCGAGCGCTGCAACTGATTCAAGATATCGAGTCCGCGCCGGCCGCGCTCCCGCCTGATCCCGTCGCGTGAATCCGCCAGGGTCTGCAGCTCGTCGAGCACAAAACGCGGCACGATCAGAGAATGGCTGAGGAACCCGCTCGCGCAAAGATCGGCCACGCGACCATCGATAATGACGTTGGTGTCGATAAGAAGCGGTTCATGCTGGGTCGTCTCGCGCGCGAATCGCACATAGGGAATGATGAGCGAGAATTCATCGCGATTACTGCGCACGGCAAGCATTGTCCCCAGATAACCAAAGGTACAGTAAACGACGAGGCGCGCCGCCCATTGCGTCGTCTCGGATTGGTAACGAAGGATCTCCGAAGCGAGCAGGAGATTGGCAAAGAAAAGCCCAAGCAGAAGGCCGAGCGTGGCAGAGGAAAAGGCGCGCAGGGAAAGCCCCTTAAGGAGGCGATCGATCAGCACCAGGACAAGACCGAAAGCCAGCCCGATCAGCAAACCTGGAAGCAGTGCGCCCTCAGCCTCACTCGAGATGATCGTCCCCACCGTCGCGCAGAAAGTGACAAAGAGGACCCGCAGAAGATTAACAGTCAGCTGCGGGGTCATTTTTGCCTAACGAATTGGGCGCCGGCCCGGTGGCGGGCTGCTTTCCCGTGCCGGCGGTATTGGAACGGCGCTGTCACGATAAAAAAGGACACCGTGACTGCGAAGATTGCTAATCAGGGCGCGGAGGTTATTTGCCACTTCTTCGTTCGTTAGCAACATCGCGAGGAGGCCGTCCCCAGCCGTGGCCTCATTCATGATCCGCCCGGCCGACTGAATGGTCTTGCGCGCGTCGCCCACCGCCAATTGCAATTTGTCCGCCGCTTCCCGGGCCGAGCCCATCGTGCCGTCCGCTTTCGCGATTACGCCGTCGATCTTCTTTGACGACTCCGCGAAGGCGGCGGAGGTCTTGCTCAGGTTATCGAAAGTTTCTTTCAGGTGATCCATGTTCGGCTGCGAAAGGGCCTGCTCGTTGAGCCGTGTGACCGCGGCGTCCATCTTCGCCACCGTTCCGCGCAACTCTGTGATCAGGGCCCCGCCTTCCTTCTTGATGTCGTCGAGCCCCTCCTCCCGCGTCCCCTCGATCCGCGCACCTTGCACAATATAGGCTGTTGGTTTCCCCGGCGGCGGAGAAATAGCGACAAAACGATCGCCCAGCAATCCGGAGCTGCCGACTGTGACCGTGCTGCCGCGCGCAATCTTGACGTAATCGAAAATGCGCAGCGGCACGTCCACTCCCCCACCTGACGTGACCAGCCGGGGTGAGCCTGCCACCTGCCCGATTTTCGCCCCGCCTAACAAGACGTCGGAACCTTTGAGCAGGCCACTGGCGTCGGCAAAGTGCACGGTGATGCCGTAATAGTTCTTAAAACCTTCGCCCAACCGGCCGAACTGAACGACCAAAGCGGCCAAAATAGAAAGCCCGACGGCCACGAAAATCCCCACCTTTAATTCCAGCCCTCGATCCTTTTCGTTCATTTCGCTAGTCGGCTATCGTCGCGCGCCCGATCAGAAAATCCTGGATGAGCGGGTCGGTCGAAGCCTGAATTTCCGCCGGGGTACCAAAAAAGTAAATCCGGCCCTCGTGCAGATAGGCAATGTGGTCACCGACGTGGAAGGCGCTTCTCATATCGTGCGTCACCACCACGCTGGTGACGCGATAGCGCTTCTGCAAGCGGCGGATCAGCCGATTGATGCTATCGGAGACAACCGGGTCGAGCCCCGCGGTCGGCTCGTCATAGAGAATGCAGGAAGGCCGATTAATGATGGCGCGCGCCAAGCCAACGCGCTTTTTCATTCCGCCGCTCAGATTCACCGGCATCTTCTTCTGCTGTCCTTCCAGTTCGATCACTTCGAGCATCTCCGCAATTTTTTGTTCGATGACGCTGGCGTCGCGCTCACCCGCTTCGCGCAGCGGGAAAGCGATGTTCTCCTCGACGCTCATCGAGTCAAAGAGTGCGCTGCCTTGAAACAGGATGCCGACTTTGCGCCGGATGGAGGCGAGCTGGCGTTCGCTTAGCCCAATAATGCTTTGGCCGTCGATCCAGATTTCGCCCTCCTCAGGCTGGATCAGGCCGATCAGATTCTTCAGGAGTACACTCTTGCCCGCGCCGCTCCGACCGATGATGACGAGGGTCTCGCCCGTCGTCACGCTCATGTCGATCCCGCGCAGAATTTCCTGCCCTCCGATCCGCTTTTTCACTCCACGCACCGCAATCATCGCGGCCGGGTCCCGAGCGGTCTTTCCTTCGTCTTTTACCGCCACCGGAATTGGAGGAGCGACGGTCATCGCCATCCGGCCGGGAAAATCACGTTGAGAAACATGGTAAGAAAAAAATTCGAAATCAAAATCGCGAGCGACGCATTGACCACCGCCTCGGTCGTCGCCCGGCCCACCCCGACGGCGCCTTCCCGGCTGGTCAATCCTTTATGGCAACTGATGAAGACGATCAGGGTTGCGAAACAGAAACCCTTCGTTAGGCCCATGATAATATCGCGCGGCAGAGTCCAGCGCACCATGTTGGCGACAAAGTAGGGCCCGCTGATGTCGAACAAGTTGACCGAGACGAAGTAGGCCGCCACCAGCCCGAACCCGATGCATTCCGCCACCAGCAGAGGCATCGAGAACATCATCGCGAGCATCCGCGGCACGACCAGGTAATCGACCGGATGCACGGCCAGCGCGCGAAGCGCGTCGATTTGCTCGGTCACCTTCATCGTGCCAATCTCGGCCGACATCGCCGCCCCCACCCGCCCCGTCACCATCAGTCCGGTCAGAACGGGACCAAGCTCACGAAAGAGGGCGGCGGAAACAACCGCGCCAACGCCGGAAGCGACACCAAGTTTATTGAACTGAAAATAGGTCTGCGCGGCGAAAACCGCACCGGTAAATCCGCCGGTGATGACCACAACCAATTGCGAAAGCAGCCCGATATCGACCATCTGGCGCAGGAACAAACGCCAGCGCATCCGATGCGTGACCGCGGAGCCGATCGCCTCCGCCGCGAGCAGAACAAGCTCACCGAGATAAACAAAGGAGGCGACGACCACCGCGCCCACGCCGGTGAAAAAGCGGACAAACATGTGATCGGGAGCGTGGCATGGGCCGCGCCCGCCGGCTCAGGCACTGAGCAACTGCGTCTTGGAACGCGGCCGCAATTCCGGCGGAATCTCGCCGACGAATCGTGGCTCCAATCCGAGTTTAAGGAAAATGCTGCGAATCTCGCGCAGGGTGATGGTAGGCTCGTCAAGTTCGAGATAAACGATATCGTGATTGCTATCGACCTTGTAGCGCAGGGCCGGAACCGCCTCGAGTTGATGATCAAGTTCGAGGATCTTGTTCAGATCGCGCACCCCGGCCGCATAAACTTCCAATTCGATCATTGCGCCCAGTGTAACCAGCATGTGCCCGCGATGCAAAAGTGAATTGGACTGAGTCGCCGCTCCATAATCCATCATCCCGAGCCGGCGCAGCGCGGCCATGAACCCCCACCGTTGCAAATTGACCTTGCCCCTTCAGATTGAATCGCGCACCTGCCGATTGCGGGCAGACGGAAGCTGCGATAAAGGAAGGCGTCAGTCGCCGCCCATGAAACTACGTTCGCTCAGCTTTATCGTTAGTCTGTGTCTTCTGGCTGGTTGCGAGACAATGCCGCAAGGCATTCAGCAGGCCCGCCTTAACATGGCCACCCAGATCCAGGCAGAGCCTCCGGGCGACTACTTCATCGGACGCCGCTACTACAAACCGGACTATCATTTCTGGGGGTATGTGCGCCGGCCGGGTCAGCCTTGGAACACGGCGGAACTCGTGATGTTGAACGAAAACCAAAAACTCGCGCCCGATCGTGAGCAGATAAATTTCGGCTTTGACAACAATTATGAGTACCGACTTTATGGTCGCTTCAGCGGCGACAAAATCTATGAACCGGCCAGCAACGGCATTTATCCGGAGTTCGTGCTCAAGGGTTATCAACTGATTTCGACCAATCCGGTGCCCATTTTCAAAAGCCAATACCGCGGCTCGGGTGACAACCGATACCAAATCGAAAAGCCGGAGTAGTCGGCGGGAGCCCGGCCTAACGAAGGCGCGCCCGGCGAAGGACAAGCTGGTTGAAGAATTTCTCAGCTTCCTTGCCGTCGAGCGCAATGCATCGCCGCGCACTCTGCGGATTTATCGGACCGCGCTGCGCGATTTTCAGGCGCAGACCGACGCCCCCTCCTGGCGGCAATGCCAGGCGCGGCATTTTCGGAATTACCTCTTCGACTTGGTGAAGCGCAAACAGGCGCGCGCCTATGTGCGCCTGCAATTTTCCGCGCTGCGCAGCTTCTACCGCTTTCTCGTGGCGCGAAATCGCCTGACGAAAGATCCGGTACGCGAGATCCAACTGCCAAAGGCGGAGAAGAAATTGCCCCTTGTTCTGACCCAGACGCAAATTGGCGAACTACTCGCTGCGCCGCTCCGGGTGAAGAAGCCTAAAAGCGCGCCGATCTGGATGCCGCAACGCGACGCCGCCATCATGGAGGTTTTCTACAGCAGCGGCTTGCGGCTGGCGGAGCTCGCATCGCTCAATGTGAGCGATCTCGACATTTACACGGAATCGGTGCGAGTGATGGGCAAAGGACGAAAGGAGCGCGTCTGTCCGGTTGGCGCGCCGGCCTTGCAGGCGGTGTCGCGCTATCGCGCGGCCGCGAACGTGCATAGCGGAGCGCTCTTCCTTAACAAAGGGCGACGGCGGATTTCACCACGCTCGATTTGGCTGATCCTGAAGCGCTACTTGCGGCATACGTCGATTCCGATTGCGCTCAGTCCACACAAACTCCGGCACAGCTTCGCCACCCATTTGCTCGATAACGGCGCCGATTTGCGGAGCGTGCAGGCGTTGTTAGGCCACGCCAGTCTTTCGACCACGCAGATTTACACCCACGTCACGACGGAGCGGTTGAAGAAAGCCTACGCCGAGGCGCATCCTCGGGCGTAAAGCAGGCGTCTCCCCTGTCGAGTCGAGCAGGCGTCTCGCCGAAAGATTGACCGGGACTCCTGACAGGCCGGCGGCCCGTTTTACGAAGCGCTCGCCGGTGCGTTGTCGTGCGGCTCGGCGACCTTGAAAACGAGTTTGCCGCTATCGACGGTGACGTTGACCAGGTCGCCCGCTTTGACACTCCCGCGGAGAAGTTCTTCCGCCAGCGGATCCTCCAGATAACGCTCCACCGCACGCCGCATCGGCCGTGCGCCATAGGTCGGATCGTACCCTTTTTCGATCACGAATTCATGGGCGGCGTTGTCGAGAGCGATTTCGATTTCCTTCAGCTGCAAGCGGCGCTTTACCTTGTTGACTTCGAGGTCAACGATTCGCATTAAATCCGGTTTCTCGAGCGTGTGGAAGACGATGATCTCATCCAGCCGGTTCAAAAACTCCGGCTTAAAGACGC
>Ga0070670_100003779_pt1 | contig 12604 bp, 8 predicted proteins | sample KBSS63metaG_FD_64665 | JGI IMG/M metagenome (GOLD analysis project Ga0070670, IMG submission 64665) | Switchgrass rhizosphere microbial communities from Kellogg Biological Station, Michigan, USA - KBS S6-3 metaG | ecosystem: Host-associated > Plants > Roots > Rhizosphere > Soil ... | reverse complement strand
CGCCTTCTTCTTCAGCTTCGCTGCGTTCGACATCAGCGCGTGGAAGTCATTCGGTCAATGCCTTGCGCGAGGGCGCGACCCTGATGGTGCGGGACGCTATCGCCGCTCGATGGATGACAGAGTCGCCCGCGCACCCACGTGGCGACGCATCGGTTGTCGCCGTACCAGTAGGGCAGCTCACGGACATCGTCAGCAGCGAACAGCGCGAGATCGGCGGAAAAATCCGGCGCGATCTGTCCCACCTCATCGGCGAGGGACAACGCGGCCGCGCCATTCACCGTCGACGCGACGACCGATTCCGCGACGCTCATCCGAAGCTGACTGACGCCGAGGGTCATGACGAGTGGGAAGTTCGTCGTCGGCGACGTCCCGGGATTGAAGTCGGTGGCCAACGCCACGGCAGCGCCGGCGTCGACGAGCGCGCGGGCAGGCGCCTGCTTTTCCTTTCCGAGGAAGAGCATCGTTCCGGGAAGCAGCGTGGCAACTGTAGTGGATGCGGAGAGCACGCGGATTCCCGTTTCGGAGATGGCTGCGAGGTGGTCGGCTGACGTGGCCCCGATCTCCGCGGCGAGCTCGGCTCCGCCTGACGCCCGGAGCTCGTCGGCGTGGAGTTTGAGCCCCAACCCGGCGGACCGCGCGGCAGTGAGAATCGTTCTCGACTCGTCGATCGTGAACACACCCGGCTCGCAGAACACGTCCGCGAAACGGGCAAGCCCCGCCGACGAAACGGCGGGGAGCATCGTAGAGACGAGCAAGCGAACGTATTCGGAACGTCCGTCCCGTATCTCGCGGAATTCGAGGGGGATTTCGTGTGCGCCAAGCCACGTTGGAACCAGGCGCATGGGGAGAATCTCACCCAGCCTGCGGATCACGCGGAGCGATTTCAGCTCGTCGTCGGGAGTGAGGCCGTAGCCGGACTTTACCTCGACGGTCGTGACGCCGTGGGCCGCGAGGCGCCTCAGGCGAGGAATTGCAAGGTCGAGCAGGTCGTCTTCCGACCGTTCGCGAAGGTCGCGCACGGACGAATGGATCCCGCCGCCGCGCCGGGCGATCTCCATGTAATCGAGGCCTGACGCTCGGAGCTCCTGCTCCTCGTACCGCGGCTTGCCGAATATCGCGTGCGTGTGCGAGTCGACCAGCCCCGGCGTCAGGACGCCCCGCTGGCAATCGACGCGGGCGGCGTCGGCATATCGGCGATCCAGCTCGGCCTGCGGGCCAATCTCGACGACCCGCCCGCCGTCTACCGCGACGGCGACGCCGGTCACAATGCCAGCGTCATTCATCTCACGCCCGCGCCTTGCCCGTGATGGCCCCTGACACGTGACGACTTGGGAGGCGTTGATGAACAGCATTGGGGAATTGGGAATCGGGAATCGGGAATCGGAAGGCCTCGGGACGCTCAGCGCGCCAAGTGAGGCATCCTGAACGTCCGCCGATTCCCGATTCCCGATTCCCGATTCCCGACCCGTCACGCCATTACATCCCTAACGCGTGACAGCTGCAGCGGCGCCTGTGCCTCGCCGCGGCACGCATAATAGCAGGCGTTGCAGTCGATCGGCTTGTATTCGCGGAACTCCGTCCAGTGAAAGTCAACCGGGAAATCCGGGCACCGTTTCACGTGTCCCGTCGGATCGATGTGAATGGTACGAAGCCCCGCCTGACACGGCTCCTTCATCTCGCCGCGCACATAACGCGGAATCTGCTCAATGTAGTAGTCCGAGTTCGTGATGACGCCGCGTTTGCGCCGCTTGAATGCCAGCAGTTCTGCCACCACTTGATCGATCGCCGAGAGCTGTTCGTCGCGAACGAGGTGGTCCTTGTTGCCGTTCTTCGAGTCCGTGTACAGGCTGTAATTCACGCCGCAGCCCAGCTCCGCGGCGCGATGGGCGAGCGGCAGGATCTGATCGAGGTTGTCGTCCTTGATCACCGAATTGAATCGGATGGAATCGATCCCGCGCTCGCGCATGGTTGCGACGTTCCGGAAGATCTTCGCCGTCAACCCGGGGATGCCGCGCGCCGTGTCGTGTCGGCCATCGAGGTAATCGAGCGAGATGTTGAACTGATTGATGCCGGCTTGCCAGAGCGACCAGGCGCGATCGGGAGTCAACATCCCGCCGTGCGTGATCATGGCGATGTACTTGATCCGAATCGCCTGGCTGACGGCGGCGACGATGTCCTCGAGGTCGCGCCGAAGCGTCGGCTCGCCGCCGGTGAACGTCACCATCATTGGGTTGAAGAACCGCGCCGCGTCGGCAAAGCTCTTCAACTCATGGTCCTTCGCCTCGGCAGGAGTCTTCCAGTAATCGCAGAAGCCGCAGCGCGCGTTGCAACGCATGGTGACTTCGAAGTGCACGAGCACCGGGCGACGCCGCGCCGTGAGCCATGCATACTTCGCGAGGAACAGCGGAACGTGGTAGGGCTTGAAGCGAGCCGAAAGCATGTCAGTGCGGGAACGGGGAGTCGGGAACGGGGAACCGAGAGCAGCCGCGCCCGGAGTTTCCTAACGCGCTCAGCAGAGCTCTCTTCATAATCCGTTCCCGGCTCCCGGTTCCCGGTTCCCGGCGCGCTCGCGGTTACCCACCATAGGCAGCTGGATGTGCTCTCGCGCTGCCGTCTCGACGGCAAGCTCATAACCCGCATCGGCGTGGCGGGCGACGCCAATGCCCGGATCGTTGGTCAGCACGCGCTCGAGCCTAACGCGCATCTCGGGCGTTCCGTCCGCGACGATCACCTGCCCCGCGTGCAGCGAGTTGCCGATGCCAACGCCACCGCCGTGGTGGAACGACACCCAGCTTGCCCCGCTCGCGACATTCACCAGCGCGTTGAGGATCGCCCAATCGGCTATCGCGTCGCTGCCGTCCTTCATCGCTTCGGTCTCCCGGAATGGCGACGCCACGCTTCCCGTGTCGAGGTGGTCACGACCAATGACGATCGGCGCCGAAAGCTCGCCGCGCGCCACGAGGTCGTTGAGCGCGACGCCGAATCGCGCACGCTCGCCTTGTCCCAGCCAACAGATGCGCGCGGGCAATCCCTGGAACTGCACCGTCTCGCGCGCCATGGTGATCCATCGGCGGAGGTGTGCGTTCTCCGGGAACAGCTCCAGCACCAGCTCGTCGGTGCGATAGATGTCTTCGGGATCGCCCGACAGCGCGACCCAGCGGAACGGCCCCTTCCCTTCACAGAACAGCGGACGGATGTACTCGGGGACGAACCCCGGGAACGCAAACGCGTCGCGCACACCGGCGTCGAACGCCACCGTGCGAATGTTGTTTCCGTAATCGAACGTCACGGCGCCGCGACGCTGCATCTCGAGCATCGCGTTCACATGCGCGACGATCGACGCCGTCGCGCGCCGCATGTACTCCTCGGGCGCCGATCGCCGCAGTTGTGCAGCATCGGCCAGCGTGAGCCCGCTCGGCACATATCCATTGAGCGTATCGTGCGCACTCGTCTGATCGGTCACGACGTCAGGCGTGACGCCACGCCTTACCAGCTCCGGTACGATCGTCGCCGCGTTCCCAACGAGGCCGACCGATAGCGGACGTTTGGCATCCACTGCTTCGCGGATCCACGCGAGCGCTTCATCGAGCTCGGCGGTCTTTCGATCGAGATACCGTGTGGCAAGGCGCTTGTCGATTCGCGATTCGTCGACGTCCACACCGAGGAACGCCGCACCGTTGAGCGTCGCCGCGAGCGGCTGTGCTCCGCCCATTCCGCCGAGTCCAGCGGTCAGCACGAAACGGCCGGCGAGCGTTCCGCCGAAATGCCGTTGGCCCACGGCCCCGAACGTCTCGTACGTTCCCTGCAGGATGCCCTGGCTGCCGATATAAATCCACGAGCCCGCAGTCATCTGGCCATACATCGTGAGACCGAGACGTTCGAGCTCGCGAAACTTCTCCCACGTCGCCCACCGCCCGACGAGATTGGCGTTCGCGATCAGCACGCGGGGCGCAGTAGGCTGCGTACGAAAGACCGCTACGGGCTTTCCGCTCTGCACGAGCAGCGTCTCGTCGGAGTCCAACCGGCGCAGTGACGCGACGGTCGCGTCGAACGCCTCCCACGACCGCGCCGCGCGACCCGTCCCGCCGTACACGACAAGATCGTCCGGCCGCTCGGCGACGTCGGGGTCGAGGTTGTTCATCAGCATGCGCAGGGCGGCTTCCTGTTGCCAGCCCTTGCACGACAATGCAATGCCGCGAGGCGCCCTAACGAGTCGCGCGCCGCGCGGCGTGGATTCGGTCGGTCGCGCGGCAACGGATGAAGCAGTCATGCGAGGGCCATGGCGACAGTGGTGAAGCGTCCCGCCGCGACGGCGCGGGCGAGCGCGGCAATATCCGGAGCAAGGACTCGGTCCTGCTCGAGCGGCTGAACGAGCTCGCGTACCACGGCAACGGCTTCCTCGACCGCACGTGCCGCACGCAATGGCCTCCGGTATTCGACTCCCTGCGCCGCGCACATGAGCTCGATGCCCATGACGTGCTGCACGTTGCGCACCACGCGCTGGAGTTTCCACGCAGCCCCCATGGCCATGGGAACCACGTCTTCCTTGCTCCCATCCGTGGGGATCGTGTCCACGCTCGCCGGGTGAGACAGCACTTTGCACTCACTCGCGAGCGCAGCCGCGGTCACCTGCGCCATCATAAAGCCCGAGCACACACCCGCGTCGCGCGTGAGAAACGGCGGCAGCCCCTGATTGAGGTCCGGGTGCACCAGGCGATCGATTCGCCGCTCGGCCATGGTCGCGAGGTTGGTCATCGCGATTGCGAGTACATCGAGTGCGAGCGCGACGGCCTGTCCGTGAAAGTTGCCGCCACTCAACAGTTCGCCGTTCTCGAACACCAGTGGGTTGTCCGTCGCTGCATTGAGCTCACGCCCCACGAGTGACACGGCGAACTCGATGGCGTCACCAACGGGACCGTGCACCTGCGGCATGCATCGCAGCGCGTACGCGTCCTGTACGCGCGGATCACCGTAGCGATGCGATTCCCGGATTTCGCTGTCCGCGAGCAGCTCTCGCAAGAGCGCTGCCGATCGCTGCTGGCCGGCCTGCCCACGCGCTTCATGAATGCGCGCATCGAACGCGACCGGAGTGCCTAACAGCGCCTCGAGCGACATGGCACCGGCGACGTGCGCTGTGATCCAGAGGCGTAACGCGTCCGATACCGCGAGCGCCGCGATCGCCGTGTGCGCCTGGGTGCCGTTGATGAGCGTGATCCCCTCCTTCGGGCCGAGCGCGAGCGGCGCGAGGCCGTGGCGACGCAGCATGTCGGGTGCTGCACCACGTGTCGTGTCGTCATACAGCTCGCCCTCGCCGATCATCGCCAGCCCCAAATGCGCAAGCGGTGCGAGATCGCCACTCGCACCGACACTTCCCTGCTCCGGGATCGGCGGCCACAGCCCGACGTTGAGCATCGCGACGAGCAGCTCGGGAAGCAGCGGCCTCGCGCCCGAGTAGCCCTTCGCGAGGACGTTCGCCCGGAGCAGCATCATGGCGCGCGTTGCCTCACGAGTCAGGTTCTGCCCGACGCCCGACGCGTGACTGCGCACCAGATTGACCTGCAGGTCGGCGAGACGCTCCGGCGGTATGGCGACCTCGGACAGCTTGCCGAATCCGGTCGTCACCCCGTACACGACCTCGCGATCACGCACGATACGGTCGACGTGGTGGTGCGCTCGCAGCATTCGATCGCGGGCATCGCCGGCCAACGAAACGGCACGACCGCCTCGCGCAACGGCCTCGACGTCGGCGATGGTGAGTGACCGCCCGTCGAGAATTACGGAAGCATTCATGGCGGGAAAGGTCGGGGTGCTGCGGGCGCAAGGCAAGGTTGTCATCGTGAGGCGCCAGCCGCCTGCCCGGAGGAGCGCGAGCGACGAAGGAAGAACCCTCATCGTCCCGATCGAGACCTCTGCCGTGAGGAGGAGGATCCTTCGCTTCGCTCAGGATGACAAGCGGAGTTACTGGAATCCGCCCGGTGTTCGGCCGTAGCTGCGCCGGTCGTAGTTGAACTTCAGATCCGGCTGCGCGCGCAGCGCAATGAAGAAGTTGAACGCGAAGTTGCCGTTAGGGGACTGCGTGAATGCAAAGATTGCGTCCCAGTCGTGCAGCTCGCGGCGCAGCGACACGGTATGCATCCCGAACTCGTGCCGCACGAAGTCGTAGTTCGTCGTCCACTGCATCGCCCACTTCGGCGTTATGCTGAAGCGCGTCGATCCCTGAATGTTCTGGGTCGGCGGGCTCTGATAGACCTGGCTGCCACCGGTCGTCGGCGCATACGGATCCTGCACGCCAGGCGTCGTGGTGTGCTGCTGAATGCATTGGTCATACGCGAACGGGTCGACGGTCTGAAGATACGCGCACTGCTGCTGCGGATTGACCACGATCGCATTCGGGTTCGGACGGAACTGCTGTTGGCTGTACGTGAGATCTACCTGCCACCCCGAGCCGACAGAGCTGAACTGCTCGCGCATCCGCGTCGCCGTATTCACGCTCCCCGCGATCTTCTGTCGCGCCAGCGAGCTGCGTCCGGACGAGTCGTTAGTGGCAGCGGCCGCGGTCGGGGTTGGCGTCTGCGCCGCGTTGAGGTCGTAGCCGAACAGCTTGGCGAGGGCAACGACGAGGCTGGACTGTCGGTTCAGCGACAGCGACCCGCGAACGGACTCGCGGAACGGCTTGAACTGCGCGGTATCACTCGTTCGCGGATCGCCAGCAAACAAGGAGTAGTCGACGCCGATGTCGAATCCAGGCAGCAGGTCGGACCGTGCAGTGTAGCCGAACCGCGGTGTGACGAACCCCGACTTGCCGCTGCGACGCGCGCGGAGGATGTCATACTCGAGCGAGGTGAAATTCAGCGAGAGCAGTTTCACGCGCTTCTTCGACTCGTCGCTGACCGTATCGCTCTTGCCGCGCAGCTTTCCTTCGATGTTCGTCGCCAGCGTTAGGCTCACGATGTTCTGCGCCTGCGATGCGATATAACCCTGACGCGTCTGGTTCGTGGCGCGGAGGAAGTCGTCGCTGACCGTGGCCTCCCCGGCGTAGCTGTACGAGATCACCGGTGAGATCGAGTGCCGGAACCGTTCGACGGGTCCGAACCCCGGGAACAACCCGAAAAACGTCGGTGACATGGACAGGCCCCAACGCGGCCGCTTCGCTTGTCTGACGAATCCGCCGTTCGAGAATTCGCTGCGCAGCATGAACGCATGCGGGTCGACATTCTCGAAGCTGACGGACGGCGTGAGCTTCCAGCTCGACTGGAAGAAGCTCGGGAGGTTGATGCCCGTCGTCCAATCGAGCGTCGTCAGGAAGTCTCGGTCATACGTGATCGTCTGCTTCTTCGACGAATCTGCGGGGTCGAAGACCGTCTTCGTGAACGGGAAGTCGTTCAGGTTATCCGCGAACCGGAACGAGTTCGTCCACGTGAATCCGCCAATCTTGATCGGCGTATCGAAGCTCGCGCTCGTCTGTCGCGTGCTCTGATCGAGCTTGACGCTATCGACGCCGATGCCATTCAGGTTTGGCCGATAGGCATACAGGTTGTTGCCCGTCTGGTCGATGTGCAGCGACTGGCGGCTGCTGGCTTGAAGACTCGGCGTCCATGTCAGCCAACTCGCGAAGTTGATCGGCTTGCTCGCGAGGTTGAGGCTCGGGAATTCCTGGTCGACCTGTTGGCGCCCGGGATACTGCTTACGCGAGCCACCAATGCCCAACTGAAACGCGCCGACCTGCTGCTGGTAGTTCAGTCGGGAATCGATCGTCGCGAGCGCGTTGTACGGGTTGAACGTGTTCTGTCGCTGAAGAGTCGTACTCGACGCGTAGTTCAGGTTCATCGTCAGGCGGCTCTTCTGCGAGAACTGCTGGTCGTGACTCCAGGAGTACGTCTGGTTCTTGAGCCCGTCGCTCTGCGTGAGGAACGACACGTCGATGCCACCGCTCAGGAACCGGTTGAGCCATCGGTAGTCGAAACTGCCCTTGTAGCGCGTCCAGCCCGGGTCACCCGGCGTCGCGCCCGCACTGCTTCGCCAATCCATCGCGACCTGGGCGTCGTAGTAGTCGCTGAGCGCAAAGTAGTAGCCGAGGTCCTCGATGGTGCGGCGGTAGTCCGGGCTGTTGCGGACGATGTCGCTGACGCCGAATCGCGGCGGAATCACTCCGCTGCGTCGACCCGAGCGAAGATCCTGAAACACGAACGGCAACCAGAACACCGGGACGTCGCCGATGTACAGTACGGCGGGTCGCGCGACCATCACGTCCTTCGAGATGACTTTCATCTCCTTGGACGCGAAGTGATAGTGCGGCGTGGTATCCGTGCAGCTAGTGATCCAGCCGTCCTTCGCATAGAACGCGTTTTTCTTCGCGGCTGTCGAGTCGTTCTTGAACCCGGTCACCTTGCCGTGTACGACCCACACCTGGCCGCTGTTCACCGAGGTCGTCACGCCATACGCCTTACCACGGCGCGAAGCGACGTCGTACTGGATGCGTCTCGCACGAATGTCATCCTGCGCGCCTGACGGATCCTGGAGCACGACCTCGCCGGTGTCTTTCGCCACCGCCGTAACGAGGTCGAGCGAGTCGTCATAGACGACGGTATCGCCAACGAGCACGGCATCCGGTCGACCGACAGCCGCCTTCCCTTCCAACTTGATCGTTCGATCCTTTGCCTGCAGCTCGACGCGCTGCCCCTGGTACTTCGTAGGCGTATACCCTTCGCGCTTCAAGAGCTCGTTCATGACGGAGTCGGGCTCCGCCCATTCGACTCTCAGCTTGGCCGTACTGTCGGAGTTCAGGCTGTCGCGACGTGCTCGGGCCGTGTCTCCCGGCGCGCGGATCGTGTCGCCGCGCGCGCGAGTGGTGTCGCGCCGCGCTGTCGTGTCTCGACGTACCTGAGCGCTTGCGTCCGCGGGCAGCGCGACCGCCGCGGCGACCAGGGCCAGCATCCCGATCGCGAGCCATGCGCGCCTAACGATCAGGCGCCGGAGAGCGCTCACGGCCCGCGCCACGCGCTCGACGAGACGTCTCCTTCCCATGGCTCGGTATCGAGTCGCTGTGGGTCGCGCTCGTTTGCCTTCGCCTCGGCGGCCTCCTCGGCCGCGCGCTGCGCGTCACGCTTCCGCCGGCGTCGGTACACGACGACTGTCAGCACCACGCTGAGCTCGTAGAGCAGGTACAGCGGCGCGGCGAGCAGCATCGTCGTCCAAACGAGATCGCCCGGCGACAAAAGAGCGCCCGCGACGACGCACAGCACCACGGCGTGTCGTCGATACCGTCGCAGGAATTCCGGGGTCACGATGCCGAGCGTCGCCAACAGCAGAATCACGATCGGCAGTTCGAAACACAGCCCGAACGCGAGCGACATGTTGACCGCGAAGCTGAAATACTCGCGGTACGTGATCATGGGCTCGAGGGCGTCGGTGTTCGCCGCGATCTGCATGAGCCAACTGATCGCGAGCGGCAGCACGACATAGAACGAGAGCGCGACGCCCGACACAAATAGCAGAATCGCGCCGAAGATCACCGGCAGCACGACACGCTTCTCGTGCTTGTACAGCGCGGGCGCGAGAAACGCCCACACCTGGTACAGGATGATCGGCAACGCTAGCACGATCCCGATCGTCACGGAGGCCGAGATCAGGACCGAGAAGGGGTCGGCCGGATGCGTGTACTTGAGCTTGTTCCCGTGGAGATACGGGAGGATCGGCCCCTCGAGAAACTTGAAGATATCGAACCGCTGCAGGACGATGAACGCGGCAACCACGCCGAGCACCACGGCGAGCAACGACCAGATGATACGCCATCGGAGTTCCTCGAGATGATCGAGGAACGGCATCTCCGCGGATTCTTTGGTCGACGCCATTACAACCTCCCGGCGCCGTGGCTATTCGCTGCCCGGCCGGAGTTGCTCTCGGGCGAGCGACGCTTCATCGGAGCGCGGGTATTTGTCGATGACGGTCTGGAACGCCTGGCGGGCTTCACGATCGCGTTTCGCCTTCTGCAGAAAGAGCCCGTGCTTGTAGAGCGCGGTTGCCGCGCGCGGCGCGCTGGGATACTTCGAGACGACCAACGAGAATACCGAGTCGGCGCCAGACGTGTTCCCTTCGGCCTGTAACGTCTCCCCGATGTAATACTGTGCGTCGGGTGCCAGATCGGACGTCGGATACTGGTCGAGCAGCGTCTGGAATCCACTTCGCGCGGTACTGTGACTCCCGCGGCTCATCTGGTCGAACGCGAGCTTGTAGAGTGTAGCGGGACCGGGCGCGGCACCAGCCGCGGGCGCGACGGCAGCGGCTCGTGTCGTATCGCCAGGAACAGCGGGAATCGGCGTGGGTGGCGGAGCGCTCTTCTCCTCGAGATCCCGCCGAAGGTCGAGCAGGCGCTGCTGGCTCGCGCCCGTCAGCTCCTGGATCTGCACCAACTGCTCCTGGATGTTCCGAATATCGCCCTGCGCGTTCGCCTGCCATCGCCCCATGCGCGCGCTTGTCGCACGCAGCGAGTCATTCACCTGGCCCAGAGTCGCGGCGACCTGGGCTAACTGAGCTGCGCGGGCGGAGTCCGCCGCCTGCTGCGACGTCCGGAATTTCGTGAGATCGTCCTGGAGAATGCGGACGTCACTCCGGGTCGCGAAGCACGCACCCGTCAAGAGCGCGAGCGCGACGGGTGCGAGTCGAAGAGCGAAACGAATCATCGCTACCTACTGGATGTTTGCACCGCGGTGATCTGGCCGCCCGTGATCTCGAACTCATCGCGCCGATTGCGCGACCAGCAGCCTTCAGACTCATCGGTGCACGTTGGACGTTCCTCACCGAAGCTTACGATCTCGATCCGACTTCCGTCGATGCCGCGATCGGTGAGATACCGCTTCGCCGCCGCCGCGCGCCGCTGACCGAGGGCGAGGTTGTACTCGTCGGAGCCGCGGCTGTCGGTATGCCCGGCGATCCGGATCCGAACAGCCGTGTTCTGCGTGAGCACCGGAACCTTGGCATCGAGCTTGGCGCGTGAATCGTCGGTGATATCCGAACGATCGAGATCGAAGTAGATCGTCTCGGTCAACGCAGCGGTTGCAGCTCTGATCGCTTCGGCCTTGGCCGCATTGTTCCGAGCCTCTACGCACGCTGCATCACAGGTGGGCTGGGCCGGTGGAGGCGGCGGGGCCGGCTGCGGCGCGGCAGCGGGCTGTTCGACCGGCGCGGGCGCTACCTCCGGTTTCTTCTTGCAGGCGCCCAGCGCGACGAGAGCGATGACCGACAACGAGACAGCTCGGGAAGCACGATGCATGATCTCTCCGAATTACAGGGGCAGGAAGGAAGTAAAATGGTCTACCGCGTCAGTGGGGGGGACCATGCAGGAAGACGCACACCCCCGTTTCGCGTCAACTGTCGCCACCTCCCGGACTCCGAGTCGATGACGAACAGCTGCTTTGATCCCGTCCGCGTCGACGAGAAGATGATGTGACGACTGTCGGGCGCCCACGATGCGTCCTCGTTGCTCCCGTCACTCGTCAGTTGCTTCACACTTCGGTCGCGCAGCGAAATCGTGTTGAGCTGGAACGACCCATCGGTCTGCTGCGACTGATATGCGACCAGTCTTCCGTCCGGCGACCAATCCGGATTCGAGCGATAGTTCTGATCGCCGACGCTGTAGGTCAACGGTTGCGGGTTCGTCCCATCCGCGTCGCTAATATATATCTCCGGGTGCCCCAGTCGACCCGATGTGAACGCCAGCCGCCGCCCGTCGGGGCTGAATGTCGGACTCGTGTTGTCCGACCCGCGCCCGACAGTGATGCGCCGCGCCGGTCCGCGCTCGAACACGGTCGTCGCGAAGAGATCCGTGCCGGTCTCTTCCCCATGCGTGTAGACGATGACCACACCGTCCGGCGCGAACACCGGCGTGCTGTTCAATCCCCCGCCAACCGCCTCCAGCCGTCGTGCAGCGCCCGACGCGACGTCCAGCACGTACAGCTGGCAACAGCCGTGTGTGCCGACGACGGAATAGGCGACGTGCGTTCCCTTGGGGTGCCAGGTCGGCGACATCACACCCGAGTCGTCACCGACGGGTGTCGGAAACGCTCCGTCGCTGTCGATCACGTACAGCCGACCGTTCCGCACGCCCTGCACGTACGCAACGCGCGTGGCCGCGATCCCGTGGACGCCGGTGACCCACGCTTCGAGCTCGTCGGACACGTTATGCACAGACAGGCGCCACTCGCGTGAGTTCGGCGTGCCGTCGATCGAAAAATCTTTTACGCGCGCGACTTTTTGCTGTGCGACGTCGTGCACCGCGACGTGAAGTCCCGTGGCCGTTGGTGTCGCCTGTACGATCGCGACCGCGCCAAGCTTCGCGTAGAGCGGATAGTTCCCGTTCTTCCCGGCGACGGGAGCGTCAGGGAATCCGGTTTCTTCCGCGGCGACAACGTTGATGCGATCGCCGTTCTCGAAGTCGCGCTGAAGGATCGCGCGCACCGAGTCGCCATTCACGCCGGGAACGCGCAGCACGAGAACGCCCGGCTTCGTGTTCGGATCGTAGCGAAGGCCGATGCGGATCGCCTGCTGGAGCGTATCCTGCGCGGTGGCGCGCGCGAGCGGAATTGTCGTGATTGCGGCAACGAGCAGT
>Ga0070670_100003777_pt1 | contig 12607 bp, 14 predicted proteins | sample KBSS63metaG_FD_64665 | JGI IMG/M metagenome (GOLD analysis project Ga0070670, IMG submission 64665) | Switchgrass rhizosphere microbial communities from Kellogg Biological Station, Michigan, USA - KBS S6-3 metaG | ecosystem: Host-associated > Plants > Roots > Rhizosphere > Soil ... | reverse complement strand
AACCCCCGTAGGTACTAATGTCGATCTTCACGAAGCCGACAACAGAGAAGGTTCCGATGCGAAATGACGCCCCTCTTCCCGAAGCTGGATTGTCCGTGATCGCATCAGGAATGAAGATCGTTGGCGACATTGAAAGTACAGGAGTCGTGAAGATCGAGGGCACTGTCGAAGGGGCCGTCCGCGGAGCGCGCCAACTCCTGCTTGGCCGCCAAGGGACCATCCAAGGCGACATCCGCGCGCATGAAGTGATCATCGGCGGAACCGTCGTGGGAACGATCGTTGCCGATGAGCGTGTCGAGATTCAAGGGACATCCAGCGTCCAGGGCGACATCCACACGAAGTCCATCGTCGTGCTCGAAGGCGGCGTCATTAACGGTGCTGTGCGCATGGGTGAAACCGCTGCCCAAGACGCCCGGGAGCTCCGCGAGCCTCCAGAGGCCCCGGTCCGGACTGGCCTGGCGTTGAGCCAATAACGCTGTCCAGAGAGCCTGTGGCCGGCGATTCTACGCTCGAACGGTCGGCAAACATCTGCTTGAGCATACGCCTCCATGACGCGGTGTAATCGAAGCTTATGACGAGGCATGTCCGTCAGCTCGCCGCCTGGGTCCCTTTCATGGCAGTGACTCTGGCGGCGCTCTCGTGCAGCCGCTCTTCTTCACAAAACTCGAATTCAGCTGACACGAGCGCGTCAGCACGGCGGACTTTTCGAGTGGCCCTGTTAACACCCGGACCGATCTCGGATCGCGCGTGGAATGGCAGCGCGTACGATGGACTCGTCGCAATCAGGGACTCCCTCGGCGCGCAGATCAGCCACGTTCAAACGAAGACGCCCGCTGAGTTCGAGGAGAACTTTCGGCAGTACGGAGCACAAGGCTACGACCTCGTAATTGGGCACGGGTTCGAGTACCAGGATGCCGCCGTACGCGTCGCACCGGATTTCCCAAAAACGCTGTACGTCACGATGTCCGGAAACACGGTCCGGCCGAATGTTGCCGGGGTTCAGTTCGCGTTCGAGGAAGCGTCGTACCTCGCCGGGATTCTCGGGGCAAGCTTGACGAAGACGGGCGTGATCGGAGCGATCGGAGGAACAGAGTTGCCACCCGTGAAGCGGAGCTTCACAGCATTCGCAGAGGGTGCACGCTCAGTGAAGCCGGGCCTGTCCGTGATCGTTTCGTACATTGGGAATTGGGAAGATGTCAGCGCGGGAAAGGAACAGGCGCTCGCACAGATCGCCCGGAAGTCCGATGTGATCTTTCAGAATGCCGATGCCGCCGGTCTCGGCGTGTTTCAAGCCGCCCGCGAGTCGCGCGCGGCCTTTGTCATCGGGGCGAATGCCGATCAGAATGCGATCGCACCAGAGGTGACGCTCGGCAGCGTTGTCATCGACCTGCGGCACGCGTTTCTACTCCTCGCCGAACAGGTCAAGGCTCACACGTTCGTGCCCCGCGTCGTGTCGTTGGGGGTCCGGGAAAACGTCGTTAGGCTCGTCCTGAATCCGAGCTTGCAAGCGACGATTCCGCCGTCGACTCGAGCCGTGATCGATTCGGTTCAACGTCGGCTCGTCGATGGATCGCTACGGCTGGTCGACTCCACCGGAATGCCGGTCACGCAATGACCGAACTGGCGGTTATCGCCAGCTACCTTGACGCGGTGCTCGGAACGGAAACCGTGCCCGATTATCCGGGCGCCTTCAACGGGGTCCAGTTAGGGAACGAGGGGCCGATTACGCGGATCGCGGCGTCAGTCGACGTTTCGCGGCGCGTCATCGACGCAGTCATCCGCGAGAGGGCTAACTTGCTGCTCGTTCACCACGGAATGCTGTGGGGAGGAGCCCGGCGGATCACCGGCGGCGTGTATCATCGCCTGCGACTACTCATGACTCACGGCGTCGCCGTGTACTCATCTCACTTGCCACTCGACGCACATCCAACATTCGGCAACAACGTCCTCCTTGCTCGCGCCTTTGGACTCGAGCCTGCTGGTGGATTCGCACGATACCGCACCATCGATGTCGGGATGCGAGGCGAATGTGATTGCGAAACTGCCAGTCTGTTTTCACGCGCAGCTGCGTTCGCGCGGCTGCGAGGAGGTGTCGCTCGTTCGACCGACATCGCGCCAGGGCGGCGTACACGCCGATGGGGAATCTGTACGGGCGCGGGCGCGTCGTCAGAGACGTTGCTTGAAGCCCAGATGTTGGAGATCGACACGCTGATCGTTGGCGAAGGTCCGCACCACACGGCGGTTGCAGCCGATGACGCTGGAATCGTCGTCATCTACGCCGGTCATTATGCCACTGAAACGTTGGGCGTGAGCGCGCTCGCCGAACACCTAACGTCTAAGTTCGACATCCCATCCAGCTTCATCGCCGCGCCTACCGGCTTGTGACCGAGAATCCGCCGGCACTCACGCTGGAGCACATTGACAAGTGGTTTGGCGCCGTCCGTGCCCTGAGAGACGCAAGCTTGTCGATTCGCCGTGGAACAATCCACGCGGTGTTGGGCGAGAACGGGGCGGGGAAGACGACCCTGATGCGAGTCGCCTATGGAATGGCGACTCCGGACCGTGGCGTGGTTCGCGTGCACGGACGCGTGGTCCGCCTCCGATCGCCGGCTGATGCGATCGAACGCGGGATCGGGATGGTGCACCAACATTTCACGCTCGTGCCCACCATGACGGTTGCGGAGAATCTCGCACTCGGCCGCCGTGCGACTTTGCGTTCGCATGAGATGGGCACGGTACTCGGAGGTCTGGTAAGCGCAGTAGGCTCGTCGGTAGACCTGAACGCGCGCGTCAACGACCTCTCGGTGATGGCGCAGCAGCGTCTCGAGCTGTTGAAGGTCCTGACGCGGAATGCACAGACGCTGATTCTTGACGAACCAACGGCGGTGCTCGCGCCGGCGGAGGCCGATGACTTACTGCGACGCCTCCGTGAATTCGCGGATGCTGGCAGAGCAGTCGTGCTGGTTACGCACAAGCTCCGCGAGGCATTGAGGATTGCCGACGATGTCACCGTGCTACGACAGGGCACCATCAGCCTCGCGAGTCCAGTTGCCGAGGTGAACGAAGGTCAACTCATCGAAGCCATGTTGGGGCGGCGCCCAGATGGATCGAGTGCGACGACTCGGCGTATGACTGCCGGCAATGTGTTGATCACTGCGCGGGACGTCTCGATTGTCGACTCGCGTGGATTGCCTCGTGTGCGGAATGCAACGTTCGAGGTGCATGCCGGAGAAATCGTAGGAGTTGCCGCCGTTGATGGATCGGGACACGGCGAGTTGCTGCGCGCGATCGCGGGACGTTTGCCCGTTACCAGCGGAATACTTGTCCTTCCGACATCAGTCGGTTTCGTGCCCGGTGACCGCCACCGCGATGGACTGGTGCTGACGATGTCACTCGTCGAGAACTACCTGTTGAAGGGCGCCGGGACGATGCGAGGAATTATCAAATGGCGCGATGCCACGTCCATAGCGCGCGAAATCGTGCGGAATTTCGGCGTCCGCGTCGACGGCGTCGGCGCGACTGCAATGACACTGTCCGGCGGCAACCAGCAGCGATTCATCATTGGCAGGGAGCTTTACGGAATGCCGGCGGCTCTCGTCGCAGAGAATCCGACGCGCGGGCTCGACATCCAAGCGTCGCTCGAAGTACGGCATAGACTGCTCGAAGCAAGCTCGAATGGTGTCGCGATTGTGTTCCATTCGGCGGATCTAGATGAGATCCTCGCGATTTCCGACCGTGTACTTGTGGTGTACAACGGCTCAGTTCGCGAAGTCGTGCCCGATGCTGACCTTGTCGGTCGGGCAATGCTCGGCGCGGCGTGACGACGTCGACTATGGCCCAAAGGGCCTCTCGACAACTTGTGGTACTCGCCTCGGCGATGGTGCTCGGAATGACGCCGTGGTTCAGCGCCACCGTGGCGGCACCGGGTATGACAGCCGAGTGGAACGCGTCTCCCGCCGTGAGTACTTGGTTAACTGTCGCGGTTCAACTCGGATTCGTGTTCGGCACGTTCGTAAGTTCAATGCTGCTCCTTAGCGACCGATTCAGTGCCCGGCGACTCGCAGCTGCCTCTTCATTGTTGGTCAGCATCGCGACTGCGGCGCTTGCCTGGCGCGATACTGGCCCCATGGGTGCGATTGCACTGTGTGGACTGACTGGCACCGCTCTGGCTGGCGTGTACCCACCAGGGATCAAGATTGCAGCGGGGTGGTGGCGAGCAGGGCGCGGTACCGCGATTGGTGTGTTGGTTGGCGCCCTCACGATTGGGTCGGCGATGCCAAATCTGCTTCGCGCAATCGCTCCGATCGAGAAATGGCGGACAATCATTCTCGCCGCAGCGGCGTGCGCTTTTGTCTCGTCTGCGTTGTTTGCTCGCGCGGTTCGAGATGGGCCATTCCAGGCCGCATCAGCGCCATTCAGTCCGCGTGCACTTTCCACTGTAGTGCGCAACCGTTGGGTCGCCTTGGCTACCGCGGGCTATCTCGGACATATGTGGGAGCTCTACGCGATGTGGAGCTCAATCGGGGCTTTCTGGACGTATGTGATAGCACCACGCGCGATGTCGCCGACTTTGGCACCGGTTTTCGCCTTCGCTACCATCGCCTCGGGAGCATTCGGTTGCGTGCTTGGAGGATTGGCCGCTGATCGAATCGGCAGGCCGGTTGTCACGATCGTCGCGATGGCAATTAGCGCGACGTGCGCGCTTGCGATTGGCTTCCTCACGACCGCGCCCCTCGTTGTCGTGACGATCGTTGCCATCGTGTGGGGGATTTCCATCGTCGCCGATTCAGCGCAGTTCTCGGCGGCGATTACCGAGTTCGCGCCCAGCCAGTACGTGGGAACTGCTGTCACCCTCCAAACATGTCTGGGGTTTCTGCTGACGATCGTCACAATCCGGCTAGTGCCGGTTTGGGTTCGTTGGTGGGGTTGGGAGCTGGCGTACGCCCCGCTGGCCATCGGTCCCGCAGTTGGGATCGTTGCGATGTGGTCGTTGTGGCGTGGGCGTTTCGCCGTTGCTCGTGAGACTTTCGTCACACCACGTGACTAGCCGTTGCCGGTAGTGAGTGCGACACCTTATTCATCGCCATGGCTCGTGCTTCCGGTTCTCCCGGCACAGAAAGGCGGACGTCCGTTCGCCGATCTCGGTGGCGGCCGTGGCTGTTGCTGTTGGGCGTCAGTGTCGCGTGGAAAGTCGTTGTGTTGACGTTGGGAGCCGCGGTGCCACGCTGGCTGATCGACGACGGGCTTGAACACATTCCTGCCGCAATGCAGCCCTACGCAAATCAGGCACGAGCTACGGCGCTGTCACTGTGGGACCGCCCCATCGAGCGCACTGGCATCGTCCGTCTGGTCCGCGTCGTCAGTGTGGATACTGTCGTGAGCGGTGACGGCGGAGATTGCGGTGGGAAGACCGCTCGAGTTCGTGCTTACACGTTCTTCGCGATTCCGTATTCCGAGGTTCGGACCATCTGTGATCGGGGAATCGTGGAGTACCGAGTGTTCCGCCGTCACCACTAGATGATCGAGGCCGTGCGGCGCAGCGCACTGCGTGCCAGCGGCGTAGTCATCCCGTCGGTCATCTTGGTAGCCGCCGTTGCCGCGTTGGTGGCCACGATCACGGCCATTGTAGGCTACGACCCGCGGGCCGCACTCGGTGCGCTCTGGAATGGGTCGTTGGGCACGGAATACGCCGTGCTGTCAGCTACGCTCGTCCGCGCGACACCACTCATGCTCACCGGGCTGGCAGTGACGCTCGCGTTCACGGCTGGTCTCATGAACATCGGAGCTGAAGGGCAGCTGCTCGCCGGCGCGACCGCCGCGGTTGCCGTTGGACTGGCGACCGGCCAATCTGCTTCGCGTCTGGTGACGGTCCCGCTGGAACTTGTGCTGGGCGGCGCGGCCGGCGCGCTGTGGGCGTTCATCCCTGCCTGGTGGCGTCAGCGCTTCGGCGTGCTCGAGGTCATCAGCACGATCATGATGAATTTCGTCGCGCTTTATCTCGTCGGCTATCTCGTGCGCGGACCGCTACAGGAGCCGCTTCACATCTATCCTCAGAGCGAGGGATTGCCGGCAGCGGCGCGACTTCCGTTGCTCGCCGCCGGGATGCGCCTCCATTGGGGTTTCCCTATCGCCGTTCTCTGCTCCTTCGCGCTTTGGTGGGCTTTGCGTTTTACCGCGGCAGGTTTCCGCATCCGCGTGCTGGGTATGAATCCCGATGCCGCCGTCAGCGCGGCGCAGATCGACGTCAGGCGGACGGCCATGCGAGCTTTTCTCGCCAGCGGGGCGCTTGCGGGGCTTGCGGGCGCGATCGAGGTGACCGGAGTAACCTATTCGCTCTATGAAAACCTATCCCCCGGCTACGGGTACACCGCCATCGCGGTCGCTCTTGTCGGAGCGCTCAACCCGTTACTGACGGCCGTAAGCAGCATCCTGTTCGGTGCGCTGGAGGCCGGGGCTGCCGCGATGCAGCGCGACGCCGGTGTGCCGTCTGTTCTCGCTTCCGTTGTTGAAGCATCGATCATCGTGCTGCTCATCGCGTTCCGCGAACTCCGCGTGCCGGGATCGGTGCTGCGTCGGTTACGAGCGTGGCGTCCTACGGCCTCCGATCGCGCTTCGGCCACCGGCGACCCTTTGTCGGGTCAATCGTGACGGACGCGACCAGCTCGTTCCTCGAAGCGACGATGCGCACCACGACGCCACTCGCGCTTGCGGCGTTAGGCGAGACCATCGTCGAACGGGCTGGCATTGTCAACATCGGTCTCGAGGGCGTCATCATCGCTGGCGCGTTCGGCGCAGCGGCAACTGCAGGGGTTGCGGGAATTTCAGGTGCGTTTACCTCGGCGGCCATGGCGGGACTGGTTTGCACGGCACTACTTGGAATCCTGATCATTACGCTGCGCGCCGAGCAGATTGTCGCGGGTACCGCGCTGACGCTGCTCGCCTTGGGCGTAACTGGTCTTCTGTACCGAACAATGTTCGGAACGACCGGGGTCGCGCTTACGATCCCGACAGCCAAGCCGGTGGTGATTCCGGTCCTGTCCTCCGCACCGGTAGTCGGCCGCGCTTTGTTCGCACAACCAGCCACGACCTATGCCGTATATGTGCTCGTGCCACTGGTCGCATGGTGGGTGTCACAAACGCGCGCAGGATTGTCGCTTCGCGCAGTCGGCGAGAGTCCTGCAGCGGCTGTCGCGGCTGGCGTTTCGCCTGATCGAATCCGTTGGTTCGCGTTGCTGTTCGGCGGGGCGTTAGGCGGCCTCAGTGGCGGCTGCCTCGTCCTGGCGCAAGTTGGTACGTTCGCCGAAGGGATGTCTGCTGGCCGAGGGTTCATCGCGATCGCAATCGTTGCGCTTGGCCGTTGGACTCCCTTCGGTGTCGCGCTCGCCGCGTTGCTCTTTGGCGCCGCGAGTGCCCTCCAGTTCGCCTTCCAGTCACTTGGCTGGAACCTGCCCTACCAACTTTTCCTGGCACTGCCTTACCTACTCACACTGGTCGCCCTCGCGGGTATCGCCGGGCGGCATGCTCCGCCAGCTGCACTCGGTCGAAGTTGGGTTCACAGTTCCTGATCGAGTTGACCGATGCATGAACGGAGGTAACAAGGCAGCAAAGGCGTCGCTCGCGTGACTGCACGTACATCATCCTCGATGGTGAACGCCATTGTGTCGAGGATGCTCGAAATCGCCGCGACGACCTTCGCCCCGCCACGCGCTCTCGCCGGGATTGGCGAATATCAGTGTCTCGTCGCTGATCTAGGCACCGACTTCGATGGATATACGATCGTTGTACTCTCCGACTTCCACCACCGGCACCCGTTCACTGAAGTCCGCTGGCTTCGTCATGCGGTGGAGAGTGCGAACGCTGTATCGCCGGATCTCGTAGCATTACTCGGCGACTATGCGTCATCTTTCAAACAGATGCCGATTACGTCACGGCGCTGGTATGCTCGAGCACTACCCACCATTGCCGGTGAACTTCGTCGACTGCGCCCACGGGATGGTGTCGTCGCCGTGTTAGGTAACCATGACTATTACGCCGATGCAGGCCTCGTCCGTGAATGGCTGCATGAGATCGGTGCGCATGTGCTCGTCAACACGGCGATGCACGTGGTTAGGTCCGGTATCACGCTGCGCATCGCGGGGTTGGACGACATCAAGGAAGGAATGCCCGATCCCCTGGTCGGCTGTAGCCTGACACTCCAACCCCCCACCGTGGTGTTGTCTCACGAACCGGATGGAATCCGCCGACTCGACCCGCGATTGAGAGTCGACGTAATGCTCGCTGGGCACACCCATGGTGGACAAATCGTGCTTCCATGGTACGGCGCGCCGGTAAGGATGTCTCAAACTTGCGGACGTCGAAGTGCTCACGGCTGGATTCGGAATCCTCGGGCGCCACTCCTCGTCACGCGCGGACTCGGTGAGCAGCTCCCATTACCCATTCGCGTCGGGTGCCCACCTGAGATTCTCATCCTGCGACTTCATCCGCCGCGTCAGCAGCCAGCGTAAGTGCTGGCCCAGCGACGCTGCCACTGGCCGGCAATACGTTCGATGAGCGCATAAGAGAGTCCATGGCCGGCGTCGCGGGCGATGATTACAGCGGGGTGGTGATCAACGCCGAGCAATACAATGGCGATTGGATCGGTAGTCTCGAGCGTTTCTTCGAGACCGACCTTGCGTTCCGTGTAGCGCGGTGTGAATCGAGCGGTCGCTGCTGCACTGTCTCTCTCGGCGATGAGAAAAATCCTTTCCTGTCGTGGGTTCGCTTCCTGATTCACGTTTCGCACAACGACCGCGGCGAGTAGCGTCTGACCACTCGCGAGTCGCGCACGCCACGCTTTATTGACTACGAAGGGGAGTCCACGGAAGACGGCGGACGTATCGCCAGGCAGCGCTGATGCCATCCGGGCGATGTCCGCTGCGAGCCTGGCGGAATCGGCGGTCTGGAGTCCCTCAATGGAATCGACGACCGGCTCGGACGCATGGCCACTCTCGAACGCCACGTTCCACGGCTGAGTGGATCCCGTGTCACCGGATACGAATTCGAGCCGCGCGATCGGCCAGGTGCGGCATGAGTCGGTTCGAGTGCTCGCTGCCATCGAAGCAACGCGAGCGGTGCCGATTTTTTTCCCACTCCCGAACAGATCGATCCGCAAAGTGCGGATCAAAGTCGAGTCGGGCTGTACGGAGTCGAGAGCGGCGGTGTGGGTAAACTCTGGAGCGATCAGGAAGGCTTCCGTCGGCGTGGTGCCCGCGACAAACAGTGCAGGGCCAGCCGATGAATCCCATGGTGACGCGTCTGGTTTGACGACAACGCTGCTTTCTGGTACCGGCACCAATGGCACGACCGTATCCTTGCGGCCCGCAACCGGGGTGCTACGCTCACAAGCGACTCCCAGGACAAGGAGAAGTACCACGAGCTTTTTGCGCGGCGAAGGCCGAGGGCTTCGGGGGTAGCGGTGCATAGAGACGAAATCTGTATGGCCAGTCCCCATCGTCAATGAAACGCGAGTGACAGCGGGGCCCTACGTCAGGCGACGTATGGGCGCCGCCGCCGAGAGAACCTAGCCTTTCCTCGGCCGTGATACGTCTTCAGTTCCCGGAGAACACGAAATGAGCACGCGCGCGGATGACACGGTCACAACAGTGAACACGAGCTCGCGCAAGCGTGGGGTTTTGAGCCGACTCGGTCTCGATCGACCTGAGCTTCGTGCTTGGGCAATGTATGACTGGGCTGTTTCGTCGGTTCAGACGACAATCATGGTCGCAGTATTCCCGGTGTATTTCGCAAACATCGCCAAGGGAGATCTAGGGGAGAGCGGAACAACTCAGGCAATCGCCACTGCGAATACGATCGTTGCGATTATTCTCGCGGTCCTGTCGCCGATTCTTGGAGCCGTTTCGGACTACGTCGCCGCCAAGAAGCGAATGCTAGGCGCGTCGATGATCGTCGGAGCAGCCGCTGTTGCCGGAATGTTCTTCGTACAACAGGGCGACTATAAACTCGCGCTGATACTCTTTGTCATCTCGCTGATCGGTGCAACAGCAAGCACCGTTTTTTACGATGCGTTGCTGCCACACATCGCATCGGAGGACGAGATAGACCGTGTTTCGAGCGCGGGGTACGCGGTCGGGTATATCGGCGGCGGTTTACTGCTGGCGTTGAATCTCGCGTGGATTCTCAAACCCGGATGGTTCGGCCTCCCCACCGGACCGGAACTATCAAGCGCACAGAAAACTTTGCCGACCCGACTTGCGCTTCTGTCAGTCGCGGTGTGGTGGGTGGTGTTTTCAATTCCCCTCTTCCGCCGCGTTCCGGAACCACCTCGAACTCGCGAGCCCGATGAGCTGACCGGAGGGAGTGTACTCGTCACTCCATTTGTCCGGGTCGCGGAGACTTTTCGCGCACTCCGAGGCTACAAGCAGGCGTTGCTCATGCTGCTCGCGTTCATGATCTATAATGATGGGATCCAAACCATTCAGAAGATGGCGGCGACGTACGGCAAGCAGCTGGGCATAGCGGATACGGTCCTCATTAGCGCAATCCTTGTCGTGCAGTTTGTCGGCGTTCCGTTCTCCTTCTTGTTCGGCAGCATTGCCGCTCGGATCGGAGCCAAGGCTGCGATCTTCATTGGTCTCGCTGTCTACGCCGCGATAAGTATCCTCGGCTTCTATATGCAGACAGCGGCCCATTTCATCTTGCTCGCAGCGATGGTCGCCACCGTTCAGGGTGGAACTCAGGCGCTCAGTCGCTCGTTGTTCGCGAGCCTGGTTCCGGCTCACAAGTCCGGAGAGTTTTTCGGTTTCTACAGCGTGTTCGAAAAGTTCGCGAGTATCTTCGGCCCGTTGCTATTCTGGGTGACCATCGCAATGACGGGGAGCAGCCGGAATGCGATCCTTTCGGTGATCCTGTTTTTTGCGATCGGTGCCGTTCTCCTTAGCCGCGTTCGGGTAAGCGAAGGCCAGGAGGCCGCACGAGCTGCTGACGAAGGGCTGATTTCTGTCAGCATTTCCTAACGCGAAAGCGCTGTCATCGACGACGTCGAGGTGACACGTGATCGCCTATCGAATCCTGCGAGCCCTTGGCCCCTCGCTCTTCGGTGGTACTGTCGCGACGTCGAGGTGGTTGGCATGGAACGCGTGCCCGTGGACGGGCCAGTGCTTCTCGCCAGCAATCACCCTAACGCGTTGGTGGATGCCCTCATCGTAGGCTGTACGCTACCTCGCCCTGTGGTACTTACCGCGAAGGCAACGCTGCTCGAGAATCCGGTTACACGATTGCTCATCCGGATGGTCGGTGTCGTTCCGCTTCGGCGCGCAAGCGACGCCGTATGCCACGCTCGCGAGTGCTGATGCAGCTCGGTCGGCCAATCATATGTGGCGCTGGTGCGCCCAACGAACCTAACGACGTTGCTGACCTGAGACGACGCGTCGGCGCTGGCTTGCGAGCCGCGACACTCAATTTGCTCTCAGGTGACGAAGCACATCGGGTACTTTCAGTCTCGTCGGTCCTGGCCGAGGTGCTCGACACCTTTCGACCGCTACACAAACCCGATCCACTGTTGGCCGATCAGGTTCGCGTCGCTCACCGCATCACCGATATCGTTCCCAGGCTATCGGCTCTCGAACTCGAGGTCGCGGATCGAGTAGAGCGATTCGTGTCTCGCCTTACGATGTTTGAAGATCTGCTGAAGCTGAACACGGTCGCGGCGAGTGATGTGCAGATGGGCACATCGACGGCGGCTTCGCGGTGAGGCCGTCGCGCTGGACGCTTTGATCGTCGCATCACCGATTGAGGGCTGATACCGGCCAGGCGCTCTATATCACTGACGTTCCAGGCAGTGGACGGCTGGAATGACCGGGACGCCTAACGAAAGTAGTCAGGCCGCCGAGGCGGGAGAAAACGGCCCACAAGGTCCCAATGCCATGTGTCTCGGCGAAGTCCTGTTCGTGGGTCTTTCAATGGCTTGAACTGGAGTCGTTCGGCGGCGAGTCCAACCTCACGCCCATAGGCCAAGAGGCGTTCGCGGTTTGTCGAAACGAGATGCGCCATCGGGTGACCTTTCCATCGATGGCGGTGCAACCAGAGTCCACCGTCCATTGCGAAGATCATCCCGTCGAGACGGCGTTTAAACTCGCGGAATGCTGGTGCCGTTTCAGTGGTCACGCGGTGTGTTAGGCACCTTCGCGAACTATGAGCAAGCCATTAGGCCTTCCGAAGTCGCCGGTGCGAGTGCAGGAGCTGAGCCGAAGAAGATCGCACACTGGATCGGCCATGCCATCGGGTGCGTGACCTTCGCGGACCAACCTCCGGCTGTGGCCGTACCAAAGGTGATGGTCACGCCAGTTGTCAGGCGAATGTTGAGCGCGCTGATGCTCGTCGTGTACGTGGAATTGTCGTAAAAATACGCTTCCTCAGCTGTTACGAGGTTGCGCAGGTCAGCACGCAACGAGGCCGCGTTGGCCTTGCCCTTCGTGTTCTGGAATTTCGGAATAGCGATCGCCGCAAGAATGCCAATAATGACGACGACGATCAGCAACTCGATTAGTGTGAAACCGCGGCGATTGGACCGGGACATAGTCTTCTCACGTGGTAAGCTTCCGAGGCGCAC
>Ga0070670_100003776_pt1 | contig 12608 bp, 13 predicted proteins | sample KBSS63metaG_FD_64665 | JGI IMG/M metagenome (GOLD analysis project Ga0070670, IMG submission 64665) | Switchgrass rhizosphere microbial communities from Kellogg Biological Station, Michigan, USA - KBS S6-3 metaG | ecosystem: Host-associated > Plants > Roots > Rhizosphere > Soil ... | reverse complement strand
GCTCGTCGCGCGGCAAGCGGCGGAGCGATCACCGTCGTGTGCTGCGACAACCTGCCGCACAACGGGCGCACGGTCGAGGGCATCGTCCGTGCGTATGCGGAGGCGCTCGATCCGGCGCTCGGGCGATGGGTCGCGGCGAATGCGACGTTTCCCTGCACGATGGTCGATCGGATCGTGCCGGCGACGACCGACGCCGACGTTGCCGAAGCGGCGCGGCTCATTGGCGCGGCCGATGCGGCGCCCGTGGTCGCCGAGCCGTACATCCAGTGGATCATCGAAGACCGGTTCGCCGGCGCACGCCCGCGCTGGGAGGACGCCGGCGCCGAGCTCGTCGCCGATGTCGCGCCCTTCGAGACGATGAAGCTGCGTCTTTTGAACGGCAGCCACTCGGCGCTCGCTTACCTTGGTTATCTCGCGGGATACGATTTCATCTGGCAGGCGTCGTCCGATCCGGAGCTTGCGGAGCTCGTCCAGCACCTGATGACGGACGAAGTGATCCCGACGCTCCAGGCGCCGCCCAACGTCGACCTTTCCGCTTACGGCGCGCAGATTCGCGGGCGCTTCCGCAATCCCGCGCTGCCGCATCGCACGCAGCAGGTCGCAATGGACGGCTCGCAGAAGTTGCCGCAGCGCTTCCTCGCCACGGTGCGCGAGCGGTTGGCTTCCGGCAAATCCATCGCGCATCTCGCGCTCGCGATCGCCGGGTGGATTCGTTATGCAAGCGGAACGGACGAGGCCGGCCGGCCGATCGCCGTCTCGGATCCGCTCGCGCCGAAGTTCGCGGCGATCGCGGCCGGCTCCGGCGGCAACGCTTCGCAGATCGCCGACGGCTTCCTCGACCTCGTCGAAGTGTTCGGCGGGGACCTCGTACGCGACGTCGCGTTTCGCCGCGCCGTGAGCCGGGACGTGGGCAGTCTTTTCCGCGACGGCGTGCGCCGCACTCTGGCGGTGCACATCGCGCAACATCGTTCGTAGGACTTCGATCATGGCTGTGCCGCTCGAGCTGCATCCCGACCGCCTGTTTCCGGTTGACACCGTCACGCGCGGCCTGGCGCGCGCCTTGTATGCGACCGTCGAGCATTTGCCCATCGTGAGCCCGCACGGCCACACCGATCCGCAGTGGTACGCCGACGATCCGCCGTTCCCCGATGCGTCGGCGCTGTTCATCACCCCTGATCATTACGTGTTCCGGATGCTCTACAGCCAAGGCATCCGCCTCGAGGACCTCGGCATTCCGCGGCGTGACGGCGGGCCCGTCGAGAAGGACGCGCGCAAGATCTGGCGCACGTTCGCCGCCCACTATCATCTGTTTCGCGGGACGCCGACGCGGATCTGGCTCGACCACGCGTTCTCGACTGTGTTCGGCATCACCGACCGGCTGTCGGCGGACACCGCCGACCGCGCGTTCGACCGCATCAACGAGTGCCTGGCGAAGCCCGAGTTCCGGCCGCGCGCGCTGTTCGAGCGCTTCAACATCGAAGTGATCGCGACGACCGAGTCGCCGCTCGACACGCTGCCTCACCACCAGAAGCTCAAGACGTCCGGCTGGAAGGGCCGCGTCCTGACCGCTTACCGGCCGGATCCGGTCGTCGATCCGGAATTCGAACGATTCCGCGAGAACGTGCGGCGGTTCGGCGAGCTCGCGCGCGAGGATACGTCGAGCTGGGACGGGTATCTCGCCGCGCATCGCGAGCGGCGCGCTTATTTCAAGACAATGGGCGCGACCTCGACCGACCACGGCCATCCGACGGCGCGCACGTGCGATCTTTCCGCCGAGGCCTGCCAGCGTCTTCTCGATCGCGCACTCGCAGGCACTGCCACGCGCGACGAGGCCGAGCAGTTCCGCGGCCAGATGCTGACCGAGATGGCACGCATGAGCGTCGACGACGGGCTCGTGATGCAAATCCATCCGGGCTCGTTCCGCAGTCACAACCCGCAGCTCTTCCGCGACTTCGGCCGCGACAAGGGTGCGGACATTCCGACGGCGACCGACTATGTGCGCGCGCTGAAGCCGCTGCTCGACCGCTTCGGCAACGAGCGCAACCTGAGCGTGATCCTGTTCACGCTCGACGAGACGTCGTATTCCCGTGAGCTGGCGCCGCTCGCCGGCCACTATCCGATCCTGAAGCTCGGCCCGTCGTGGTGGTTCTACGACAGCCCGGAGGGCATGCTGCGATTTCGCGAGCAGGTCACCGAAACGGCGGGCTTCTACAACACCGTCGGCTTCAACGACGACACGCGCGCGTTCATGTCCATCCCGGCGCGCCACGACGTCGCGCGGCGCATCGATTGCCGCTTCCTGGCCACGCTTATCGCCGAGCACAAGATCGGCGAGGACGAAGCGTTCGAGCTCGCCCCGGAGCTCGCGTACGGCCTCGCGAAGCGCGCGTACAAGCTTTGACGAAGCTGCGCGCCGCGCGCGCTGACCCGCATGGTGAAGCTCTACACCTTCTTCGTCTCCCACTTCTCCGAGAAGGCGCGCTGGGCGCTCGACCACGAGGGGATTCGGTACGAGGAGAAAGTGCTCGTCCCCGGCCCGCATCAGTTGCTGACGCGCCGCGTCGCGCGTCGAACCGAAGTCCCGCTGCTCCAGCACGACGGCAAATACGTGCAGGGCTCGGGCGCGATCCTCGATCACATCGCCGCTGCACTGGGCGGGTCGCGGCTGACTCCGATGGATCCGGTGCAACGCGCCCATACCCTCGACCTCGAAAAGACGCTCGACAAGGTGCTGGGTCGCGGCGTGCAGCAGGTTCTCTATTCTGTCTTGCTGAAGGATCGCGCGACGTTGATACCGCTGTGGTCGGCAGGCGGTCCGCGTTGGGCGCCGGCCTTCTTCGCGCTCGCGTTCCCCGCCGTCGCATCGGCGGTGCAGCGCATGTACAAGACGGCGGATACCGAAGGTGTGGCGAGGACGAAGCAACGTTTCGTCACGACGTTCGACGAGCTCGATGCCCTGCTGGCGAAGCAGCCGTATTTCGGGGGCGACGCGCCCAATCGAATCGACATCACGGTCGCATCGTTGCTCGCCCCTGTGTGTCAACCGCCGGAGCATCGGGTCAAGTGGCCGCCGATGCCGGCGGAGCTTGCCAGCGTCGATGCAAGCCTCCGCGGCCGGGCGACCTGGAATCATGTGTTGCGCATGTACCGCGATCACCGCAAGCCGCTGCCCGGTTCAGCGGCCGTGCTGGCGCAGCGCCGGCGACAATCCTGAGCCCCGCTTGACCTGAGTCATGGCGCGCGGGGGTCCTTCGACAGACCCTCGAAGGCATGTGCAAGCTCGAGTGCCCGATTACGCGCGTCTCGCCGGGGATTCTCGGCGCCGCACCGCATCGGCTGCTCTTCTTCGCGGGCGCCGCGAACGTCCTGCTCGCGATGCTATGGTGGACGCTGTGGCTCGTCGACGCGCGGTGGGGTGTATTAGGCCTCCCGCGCCCGTCGGCGCATGCCGGATGGCTGCACGCGATCGTGATGCAGTACTTCGTGCTGCCGCCGTTCATCTTCGGCTTCCTGCTGACCGTCTTCCCCCGCTGGATGAGCCTGCCTGCGCTCATGGCGCGCCACTACGTGCCCGTGGGATCCGGGCTGCTCGCGGGACAGGCGCTGACGCTCGCCGGTCTCTGTGGCTCGCCGTCGCTGCTCCTCGGCGGTGCGTCGCTGACGCTGCTCGCATTCGCGTACGGCCTCGCGACCCTGCTCGTGCTCGTATGGCGCGACGACGTCAAGACGTGGCACGCGATATCGTGTGCCGCCGCGGTCGTGTTCGGTTTTTGCGGACTCGCGTTGTACTGGGCTTACCTTGTGTCTCAGGATGCAAGGCTCGCGTTCGTCGCGATCAAGCTTGGAACGTTCGCCTTCCTCCTGCCGATCTTCGTCACGGTCGCCCACCGGATGTTTCCGTTCTTCGCCTCGGTCGCCGTCAAGGGCTACGCGCCGTGGCGATCGATGCCGTGGCTGCTGGCGGCCTGGGCGCTCGCGCTCGCGCACGTGGCGCTGGAGACGCGGCACGGCTACACGTGGCTGTGGGTGACCGACTTGCTGCTGACGGCGTTGACCACCATGTGGCTGCTGCGCAACTGGCCGCATGCCTCGATGCCGCCGCTCCTGCGCACGCTGTTCATCGGCTATGCCTGGCTTCCGATCGCGATGGCGCTCTTCTCGTTGCAGAGCGCGTGGTACGTTGCCACGGGAAACTTTGCGCTCGGCCGCGCGCCGTCGCACGCGCTGTTCGTCGGATTCTTCGGCAGCCTGCTCGTGGCGATGGTGACCCGGGTGACGCAGGGTCACTCCGGACGCCCGCTTGTGCTGGGTCCCGTCGCCGCATTCGCGTATGTCTCGATCCAGTGCGTCGCCGTCGTGCGTGTCATCGCCGAGCTCGTGCCCGACGGGCAAGCGTGGCAGGCATTCGCGGCCGCCGGATGGTTGCTAGCGCTCGTGCCGTGGCTTGTCTACCTGGCCCGCATCTACCTCACGCCGCGCGTTGACCGCCAGCCCGGCTGAGCTTGAGCCTCGGCGCTCGTCCGCGGCTTCCCTGCGTTTCGTCCGGTTTCGTCGCTTTGCTTGACGCAGATCAGCGCGGGTCGCGCCGCTCCCAGCGCAACCTGCAAGCACGCACCAAGACGAGAGGACATCATGAAGCGCGTTGGCGTATTGCTGGTACTGGCAGGTCTCGCAGCGTTGTACGGTTGCGATCGAACCGATCGGGCCGCCGCGGCGGCGACTTTGGCGACGACCGGCGGCTCGCAAGCCGGCGATTTCGGTCCGCCGCAGGGCGAGCCGGTGAAAGCGGTGCTGACGAGTCCGCCAATGGTGCCGCCGCCGACCAATCGGACGAAACCGGCGAAGGTGATCGTCGAGATCGAGGTCATCGAAAAGGAGATGCCGATTTCCGAGGGCGTCACCTACATGTTCTGGACGTTCGGCGGCACGGTGCCCGGCAGCTTCATCCGCGTGCGGCAGGGCGACACGGTCGAGCTGCACTTGAAGAACGCGCCCGATTCGAAGATGCCCCACAACATCGACTTGCACGGCGTTACCGGGCCGGGCGGCGGCGCGGCGTCGACCTTCACCGCGCCCGGACACGCGTCGCGCTTCACGTTCAAGGCGCTCAACGCGGGACTCTACGTCTATCACTGCGCGACCGCGCCTGTCGGCATGCACGTCGCGAACGGGATGTACGGCCTCATCCTCGTCGAGCCGCCGCAAGGGCTCGCAAAGGTCGACCGCGAGTACTACGTGATGCAGGGCGATTTCTACACGGTGGGCCGGTACCGCGAAAAAGGCCTGCAGGCGTTCAACATGGAAAGCGCGATCGACGAGAAGCCGACGTACGTGCTCTTCAACGGCCGCGAAGGCGCGCTGACCGGCGACCAGGCGCTCACCGCGAAGACCGGCGAAAGCGTGCGGCTGTACGTCGGCAACGGCGGCCCCAACCTCGTGTCGAGCTTCCACGTGATCGGCGAGATCTTCGACAAGGTCTGGTACGAAGGCGGCACGCACTTCCAGGAGAACGTGCAGACGACTCTCATCCCCGCGGGCGGCGCGGCGATGATGGAATTCCACGTCGAGGTGCCGGGGAGCTACGTGCTGGTCGATCACAGCATCTTCCGCGCGTTCAACAAGGGCGCGGTGGCGATCCTCAAGGCCGACGGGCCCGACGTGAAGGACGTGTACTCCGGCAAGGAAGTGGACGAGATGTACCTCGGCGATCGCGCGCTGCCGAACCTTGCAGCCGTGGCCACCGCCGCGCAATCGGCGCGAGCGGGCGCGCTCACCGTCGACGAGCAGGTGAAAGCCGGGCAAGTGCTGTTCTCGGGAACCTGCTCGACGTGTCACCAGGGGAACGGACAAGGTCTGCCCGGCGTGTTCCCGCCGCTGGCGAAGTCGGACTACTTCGCCAAGGATCGGACGCGCATCGCCGACGTCATGTTGAACGGGCTCACCGGAACGGTCACTGTCAATGGCCAGGCATACAACTCGGTGATGCCGCCGATGTCCCAGTTGACCGACGACGAGGTCGCGAATCTCGCGACCTACGTGCTCAACAGCTGGGGCAACCCGGGCGGCCGCATCACCAAGGAGCAGGTCGCCGACCGGCGCAAGGGCGGGCCAAGGGTCGTCGCAGCAGGGCATTGATGCGATTCGCTGCCGCCTTGGTCGTCGTCTGCGTGATCCCGGTCGTGGCAGCCGCAGAAGAGGACCGGGGTTACGCGCGGATTCCGGGCGGCGAGTTCGCAACGTCGCTCCGGTACGAGGACGTCCGCGGACCCTCGCGCGTCGCGTCGTTCGAGATCATGCGGCGGCCCGTTACGAACGGCGAGTTCCTGGCTTTCGTCGACAAGCACCGCCAATGGCGACGGGACAGCGTTGCGGCCGTCTTCGCCGATGCGAGCTATCTCCGGCAATGGCCGACACCTTCGCGGCTCGCCGACCGCACGCAGGCGTCGCAACCGGTGACGCGCGTGAGCTACTACGCGGCAAGCGCGTACTGCGCGGCGCACGGCGCGCGACTGCCGCTCTGGATCGAATGGGAGTACGTCGCCGCCGCCGACGAGACGCGCCGGGACGCCCGCCGCGATCCGCGCTGGCGTGAGCGGATCCTCGCGTGGTACGCGCGTCCGTCATCGCAGGCGTTGCCACGCGCTGGCGCGCAAGCGCCGAACGTCTATGGCGTGCAGGACCTGCACGGCGTGGTCTGGGAGTGGACGGACGACTATTCGGCGCTGCTCGTGACGGGTGACAACCGCGTCCAGGAGAACGCCGAGCGCAACCGGTTTTGCGGGGCTGGAGCGCTGTCGATGGACGACCGCGAGAACTACGCGGTGCTGATGCGCGTGGCGATGTTGTCGTCGCTCGGCGGGAGCGACACCACGATGAATCTTGGTTTCCGCTGCGTGCGGGAGGTCCGATGAAACCCCTGTTGCTCTTGCTCTCGACCATCGTTGCGCTGACGCCGGTTGCGTTCGCGGCACCGCCTTTGCCCCGCGACTCGGTCTATCAGCTGGACGTGCAGCTCACCGACGACCGGTCGCGTGTAGCGTCCTTTCGCAATTTGCGGGGAACACCGCAGGTCGTCTCGATGCTGTACACGTCGTGCAAGTTCGTGTGCCCGATGATTGTGGACAGCGGCAAAGCGATCGAGCAGGCGCTCACCCCTGCGGAGCGCTCGCACATTGGTTTCACGATGATCACGTTCGACCCGAAGCGTGATACGCCGCAGATGCTGGCACGGGTGCGCCGCGACCACGATCTCGATGCCTCGCGCTGGACGCTTGCGCGGCCGGCCGGACGCGATGCCCGTACGATCGCGGGTTTGCTCGGGATCCGCTACCGCGAGCTTGCCGACGGCGATTTCAACCACACGAGCGCGCTCGTGCTGCTCGACGCGGACGGGCGCATTGTCGCGCGCACCGAGCGCATCGGCGGCCTCCCCGATCCCGCTTTTCTGGGAGCGGTGCGGAAGACGCTGGCGCCGTCGCCTTAGATTTGCGAAGCACGACGGGTGCGATTTCGACAGCGCTCGCCACGCCGCCGCAGCTGAGGCTACCGGCAGGCAGAATGCCGCCGGCTCACTCCCGCTGGCGCGTGTCGATCCAGATGGTGACGGGCCCGTCGTTGACGAGCGCGACCTGCATCGTCGCGCCGAACTCGCCCGTGGCCACCGCTTGCCCCGACGCGCGCTCGAGAGCCTCAACGAAGGCGGCGAAACGCGGTCGGGCTTCTTCCGGCGGCGCGGCGCCCGACCACGACGGCCGCGCACCTTTCTTCGTCGAAGCGTAGAGCGTGAACTGGCTGACGGCGAGAATCGCGCCCCCGACGTCGATCAGCGAGCGGTTCATCACGCCGGCATCGTCGTCGAAGATGCGCAGCGAGACGATTTTCCGCGCGAGCCACTCGCGATCTGCGTCTGTATCCTCGGCAGCCACCGCGGCCAGCACGAGAACGCCGGCACCGATTTCGCCGGTGATTGTGTTCGCGACGGTCACGCGTGCTTCCCGCACGCGCTGGATCAACGCGCGCAAACGCCGCCCGAGCTGCTGCAAGCTGCCAACGCACGAGCCCGGGCGGCGCGCGTCATTTTTTGATTACGCGGCGGTCGATGTCGACGACCACACCCTTGCTGAATTGCAGCATCGTCGTCGTCTCGGGATCGCCCGGCGCGGGCATGTACGACCAGCGCGGCGAGGGCGTTCCCTTGGTGCCGACGGTCACGTCAGGGCTGCCGACGCGTGCCAGCACTTCCGCCTCGGTCATGCCGACGCGCAGGTGCGCGCGTTCCGCCGCGTTGGCCGCATTGCCGGCTTTGGCAACCTTCGCGTCCTTGTCCGCCTTTGCGTTCTTTGCGGGCGCTTCGCGCATAACGTCGGCGGGCCGGGTGCTCGCTGGAGGTCGCGCCGGCAGGATGGTGATCTCGGGCGGATCGGTCTGGAAATTGCGCAACTCCTTGCCGGCACTGCACGGCATCTCCTGGTAGACGGGAATGCCGCCCTGGCCCGCGCATTTGTACACCTGAGCGTGCGTAAACGAGGCCGTGAGAGCGGCGGTAGCGCCCAACAAGGATGCAACGAAGCGGACTGTCTGGCTGCTCAAACGGAACCCGCGGGCGATGTGTGCGGTCCAGCAAGCATTACCATACCGCTTTTTGGCGCGCGCGGGACTAATCCGGACGATGGACCTCCTCATGCACGGTGTCTCGAGTGGCGAAACCGCCGGCATCGGTGGCCTTTTTGTGCTTCGCATCGTTCGCTTGCGCGCGCCGGTCCGAGCCATCGTCCTGGTCGCCGTTGTGGCGCTCGTGTCGGGTTGCTCAGAGATCGAGTACTACTGGCAGGGAATCGCCGGGCAGACGGATCTTCTGGCCCGCGCAAAGCCGATCACCGAGGTGATCGCGACCACGTCGGATACGGCGCTCAAGAACCGCCTCGCCCGCGCGCAGGAGATTCGCGCGTTCGCCTCGCGAGAGCTTGCGCTCCCCGACAATCGAAGCTACACGAGCTATGCCGATCTCGGGCGGCCGTATGCGGTCTGGAATGTGTTCGCCGCGCCCGAGCTTTCGCTCACACCCCGGCAGTGGTGCTTTCCTGTCGCCGGCTGCGTCAACTACCGCGGCTATTTCGCCGAAGCGGACGCGCGTGCGGAAGCGGCGAGGCTCGCGGCCGCCGGTGACGACGTTCACGTGTCGGGCATCCCGGCGTATTCGACGCTCGGATATTTCGACGACCCAGTGCTGTCGACGTTCGTGCGCTACCGCGAGGTCGATCTCGCGCGACTGATCTTTCACGAGCTTGCCCACCAGGTGGTCTACGTGAAAGACGACACGGCGTTCAACGAATCGTTCGCGGTCGCGGTCGAGGAGGCGGGGGTCGCGCGCTGGCTCGCGCACGAGGCGCGCATTCGAGGCGAGTCCGAGCGCGTAGCGCTGACCGCCGAGCTCGAGCGCGGCCGAGAGTTGCGCACAGCGTTTCGCAACATGATCGGAACGACACGCGAGCGGCTTACCAAGCTGTATGCAAGCAATGTGAGCGACGAGGAGAAGCGGGCCGGCAAGGCAGAGGCCTTCGCGGCGTTGAAGGCGTCGTATGAGGAGCAGAAGGCCGCGACCGGCGGCGGCGTCTCCTTCGATCGCTGGTTTGCCGGCGGCGCCAACAACGCCGGCATCGCGGCGATGGCACTGTACGCGGATCGGGTCCCGCAGTTTACGGCGCTGCTGGCGGCGGAGAACGGTGACTTTCCCCGGTTCTATGCGCGGGTCAAGGCGCTGGGAGCGCTCCCGCCCGCCGAGCGCGAGCCGGCGCTGCTGGCCGCCCTGCGGCCATAGGGTACTGAGAGCCGGTGTGGCGGCAGCAGCGTCTCGCCGCAGTGTGCCTACGCGCTTGTTTTCCCGGGAAAAACGCGCTAGAATCGTCGATTCCCTTGCCTCACCCCGTTGCAGACCCGGGGGCGGCCGCCCGGCGACGCGCCACTGTGCGACCCATTAGGCGTAACGCGAACCCTCCAGGGTAGCGTCAACCCCTAAGGTTGCGTGACGGCGATCGCCCCATCATGCCCAGAAGGAGTGCTCTGCATGCGTCACTACGAAGTGGTTTTCATCGTGCATCCCGACCAGAGCGAGCAGGTGCCCGCGATGGTCGAGCGCTACCGCACGACCATCACCGGTAAGAAGGGCGTCATCCACCGGCTCGAGGACTGGGGCCGCCGCCAGCTGGCCTATCCGATCGCCAAGGTCCACAAGGCTCACTACGTACTGATGAACATCGAGGTCGACCAGGAAACCCTGGACGAGCTCGAGCACGCATTCAAGTTCAACGACGCGGTGCTGCGGCACCTGATCGTCGCGATGGAAGGCGCAGTCGTCGCCCCGTCTCCGATGATGCGCGAAGAGCGCGCGAAGCCCTCGCGCGACGGCGACCGCGATCGCGGAGACCGTGGTGATCGCGGAGACCGTGGTGATCGCGGAGACCGTGGTGATCGCGGTGACCGTGGCGATCGCGAGCGTTCACGGCCGGCGCCTGCGCCTGCGGCTGAAGCCGTTGCCGCTCCGGCACCTGCCGCACCCGAGGCGTCGACGTAAGCCGGGCGGCAGATTCACGTGCCCACCGACGCGCCCTATTCGGCGGTCCAAAAGGCCAATCGGCTCATGCTCGACGCGACACTCGCGGAACGCGGCGCGCTTCGCTACACGCCGGCCGGAATTCCGGCGCTTGATTGCGTGTTGAAGCATGCGTCGACGCAACCCGAGGCCGGTGGCAATCGCAAGGTGGATTGCGAGCTCGCTGCCGTCGCGTTCGGCGATCCGGCGAAGGCACTCGCCAAGGTGCCCACGGGGACGGCGGTTCGCTGCCAGGGTTTTCTGGCCCGCCGCTACCGCACCGGCATCACCGTCGCGCTTCACGTCAACCAATTCGAGACACTAGACCACGCACTGGAAGGAAACTGACATGCCCCGCCCCACTGGAAGGTTCGGCAAAAAGAAGGATGGCAAGAAACGCGAGCGCGGGAATAATCTGTTCAAGCGCAAGAAGTTCTGCCGCTTCACCGCCGAAGGCGTGAAGCAGATCGATTACAAGGATATCGAGGTCCTGAAGGACTTCATCCAGGAGAACGGCAAGATCATGCCGGCGCGCATCACGGGCACCAAGGCGCGTTATCAGCGCCAGCTCGGCGTCGCTATCAAGCGCGCGAGGTTCCTGGCGCTCGTGCCGTACACCGACCTGCACTGATCCGAGGCGGCAATGCAAATCATTCTGCTCGAAAAAGTCATCAACGTCGGCAACCTGGGCGACGTCGTCAAGGTAAAGCAGGGTTACGCACGCAATTACCTCATCCCGCAGGGGAAGGCGAAGCGCGCAACGCCCGAGAACATCAAGCTGCTCGAAGGCAAGCGTGCCGAGCTGGAGCGCGCGGCGAACGAGAAGCTGACCGCCGCGCAGGACCACGCGGCGAAGCTCGAAGGCATGCGCATCCAGATCTCGCAAAAGGCAGGCGTCGACGGACGCCTGTTCGGCTCCGTCACCAACTTCGACATCGTCGAAGCGCTGAAGGCGCACGGCATCACGATCGAGAAGTCGAGCGTGCGCATGCCGGACGGGCCCCTCAAGCACGTCGGCGAGTTTCCGCTCGTGGTCGCGCTCTACCTCGACGTCACGGCGAACATTACCGTCGTCGTGCAAGGCGAGGCTCAAACCGGCTGACCCAGCTGGCGGCGCGCTGCAAAATGAAGGGGCCGGCGACGGCCCCTTCGTCATTCGGTGGCCATCGGTGCTCATGAATGAGCGGTAGAATCGAGCAGCGAAGCGCTGCCATGCCCGACGATCCCCAACTCGACCGCCTCAAGCTTCCGCCCCACTCGCTGGAAGCCGAGCAGTCGGTGCTGGGAGGGCTCCTGCTCGACAACGAAGCGGCCGACAAGATCGGCGACGTCATCGGCGACGGAGACTTCTACAGCGACGCGCACCGGCTCGTCTACTCGCACATCCTGAAGCTCGTCGCCGACAGCAAGCCGGCGGACGTGGTCACGGTATCGGAGTCGCTCGCGTCGGTGGAGAGGCTCGACTACATCGGCGGGCTCGCATACCTCGGCGCGCTCGTCGACAACGTTCCGACGGCCGCCAACATCCGCCACTACGCGCAGATCGTGCGCGACCGGTCCATATTGCGGCAGCTCGCCGGCACGGCCGGCGACATCGCGGACTCCGCCTACAACCCGCTCGGCCGTGGCGCCAAGGAAATCCTCGACCAGGCCGAAGCGAAGATCCTCCACATCGCCGAGCAAGGCGAGCGCGGCGCCCGCCAATATGAGGAGATCGGAAAGCTCCTGGCCGAGGTCGTCGAGCGGATCGAGACGCTCTACAACCGCGACGATCCTTCCGCGGTGACCGGCGTACCGACGGGCTTTGCGGACCTGGACGAGAAGACGTCCGGATTACAGCCCGGCGACCTCATCATCATCGCGGGGCGCCCGTCGATGGGCAAGACGGCGCTCGCGCTCAACATCACTGAGCACGTCGCGCTCGATGCCAAGATGCCGGTCGCCGTGTTCTCGATGGAAATGGGCGCGTCGCAGCTTGCGTTGCGGATGATCGGCTCCGTCGGGCGGCTCGACCAGCACA
>Ga0070670_100003770_pt1 | contig 12623 bp, 8 predicted proteins | sample KBSS63metaG_FD_64665 | JGI IMG/M metagenome (GOLD analysis project Ga0070670, IMG submission 64665) | Switchgrass rhizosphere microbial communities from Kellogg Biological Station, Michigan, USA - KBS S6-3 metaG | ecosystem: Host-associated > Plants > Roots > Rhizosphere > Soil ... | reverse complement strand
GGCAGCTCAGGCCGCCACGGTCGATCGCCCACGACTCACGGTCGAGCGGGCGCCCGCCTAACGCACGTCCGAATATCTTCGCGCGTCAGGCGTCCCGGCTCAGGCGTCCCGGTTCGCGCACCCGGAGAACGCGGAGTTGTTTTTCTCAGCCTGTGACGGCGGGAGATTCATGTCGCTGCCATACACGCCGCCCTTGAAGTAGGTGCCGGTCGGCCAGACGGTATTCGGCGCTCGCGAATACTGACGCACGAGGCGCCGAAGGTCGCCGACGCGATGAGACGTGAAGTACATCCAGAACGCGCGCTCCCGGAACAGCAGGTCCACTCTCGCGTTCGCCGATCCGGGATCGGTGAGCGGCGTGAGACCCGACAGCGTCGCGCGCGCCGTGTTCAACTTGCCGAGCCAGCCCGCGGCATCACCGGTGGCCAACAGATTCTCGGCCTCGATGAGACGCGCCTCGATGCCCGTCGCGAGCGGCACGGGCGAATCGCCCTTCGGATACATCTGCGTCAACCAGATCGGAGTGCCGTCCTGTCCTGGGCGTGTCTTCGATGCGTCGACCTTGATGCGCGGGTCCTTCGACGTCACGTAGTTCAGACCATTGCCGCCTTCCTTATCCGACGGTCCGAAGTTCGGTGTCGCGAGCATCCAGTCGTAGACATCGTTGACGATCGTTGTGGCCGAGAACTCGACGTTGTAGACGTAGTCCGTCGGCACAGTAGCGACGGCGGTCGCCGCTTCGGCGTATCGCTTGAGATCGACGAGCGCGCGACCCTTTCCAACGAGGGCCGCGTTGCGGACCTTCGTGTCGGTAGCCGCCGCCGTGGTGAGTGCCGTGTCGAACTTCGCGATCGCCAGCGTGAACAGCTCGGCGTTGCTCATGATCGTCGTCGTCGGGTTCTGGTCATCCGCGTTTCCAACCGGGATGCCGTTGCAGTACCCTTCGCCGGCGATGACGTACGTGAAGCCCTCGAGCATGTAGAGCTGCGCGATCTGCGACGTCGTCGTCGCGCCGGGCGTCGCATACTTGCTGAGCGACTTGATCGCGCGAATGATCTGCGTGTTCGCCTGTCCGAACGTGGTCCACACGGTCGAGGGGAACACGGCGTCGTTGACGGCACGGCTGTCGAGGTGCTCTGTCCCACCGCGCGCGCTGAGCATCTCATCGCCGAGGAGCCCCGTGGCGATGTTCATGCCGACGCCGTTGCCCGCGTTGTCGCCGGCAAAGAAGTTCGCGAAGTTGCCTAACGCCGCCGTGCGTAGCGCGGCGGCGCCGGGCGCCGAGTTCGCCTGCTCCGGCGTGATCTGATCCGGCGTCTCCACCTCCGTCAGCTTGTCGGCGCTGCAGGCCGCGACAAGGGCGGAGACCATGACGCCCGCGAGATATCGATGCATCCGTGGCATGTGTGTGTGTCGTCCGAGTTTCGAGTAGGTCGGGCGCATGATCAGAATCCGAGGTTGAGGCGCACGATCCAGTAGCGGAGCGCGGGCGGTGAGAAGAAGTCGTTGTTGCCACCACCGGTATTCGCGGCATTGCTGTTCGCCTCGGGATCGATGCCCGGATACTTCGTCCATGGCGTGCCGAGATTGCGCCCGCTCACAACGAGCGTGGCGGACCGAGCGCGCGCGTTGCGGACGAACCGCTCCGGCACGGTGTACGCGAGCGACATCTCACGGAATCGGACGAAGTCGTTCCGCACGAACAACCCCCACTGCGTGCGCTTGCTCGGGCTGTTCGCGGCCACCGCCGCTGCCTGATCGGCGAGCGGCGCCGTCGGATCGTTCACCGCTCGGCAGTTGCCACTCGACACGCAGCGCTGGTTCTGGTAGCCCCACTGGTTGTAGAAGTTGCCGCGATAGTCGAATAGCGTGGTGAGACGAAGCGTGTTCTTGAAGAAGCCGAGTGATCCCGAGAGTCCAGCCTGGCGCTCGGGAAGCGTGGGACCCCGGTACAGGGCCGTGTCGCTGACGACGATCTCATTTTCGGTGATGATCCCGTCGTTGTTCGCGTCGGCGTAGGAAATCAGCTTGCGATCCCAGAGACCGAACAGCGGAAAGCCTTCGACGTTTCGCGAACCCGGGGCGGTCGGAAGAGGCGCGCCACCGGCGTCGGTCAGCTTGTTCTTGATGATGGAGCCGTTCAGCCGCAGGTCGAACGTGATGGGATCCGAGCGATAAACGGTCGCATCGATGTTCGCCTCGAAGCCGCGGTTCTGGACCTGCGCGAGGTTTTCCCATTTGGTCGCGCCGGCGCCGTACGATGGCGGCAGCGGCCGGTTGAACAGCGCGTCCTTCGATCCCTTGTTGAAGAACGTGGCTTCCACGTTCACGCGATCATTGAGGAATCCGACATCGAGGCCGGCCTCCAGTTCGGTCGTCACTTCGGGTTTGAGATCAGGGTTACCGATCGACGTTAGGCGCAGCCCTGGCGCCTCACCGCTCTCGGTCGGATACGTCGCGGCGTTGAGGTACTGGATCGCGGCGACGGTGCCCGGCTGGACGCCGGCCTTGCCGTACGCACTGCGAAGTCGCAGACGATTCATGCCGGGAACTCTCGGCCACCACTCCTCCTCCGAGATCACGTACGAGAGCGAGGCACGTGGATAGACCGTGTTGCCGACATCACGGCCGAACGCGCTGTTCTTGTCAATGCGCGCGCCCGCCGTTGCGAACAGCTTGTCACGCCATCCGATCTGTTCCTCGACGAATGCGCCGTAGGTCGCGTTCTCGGTCGTGAACTCGAACGCCCGTACCTGCGATCCGGCGGAGTTGGGCGTCGACGCGCCCGGTGGCAGGTTGTAGCCCTGCCCCTGAGACTGATACAGCTCGTCCTTGAACCACTGCGCGCCAACCGACGTGCGCGAGGAGATCGTCGGTGTGGCTGCCCACGTCCCGGTCGCCCCGAGGTCGACCGTGTATTTGGTGCTGTTGGAGCGGTCGAGGAACTTGCCGCCTTCCTGGCCGTTCGGTCCCCATGCCAGGCCGACGCGAGTGCCTTCGCCGCGAAGTTGCTCGCGGAAGTTGAACCCATGGTCCTGATCGATGCCGACGACCGCGCGCCCCTGCAGCCACGACTTGGGCGACCAGTTGAGCGACGTGCTCGCCGTCAGACGCTGATCCTGGAGCTCCTGCTGAATCGACATCACGTCGCCAGGCAGCTCACGCTGGTAGCCTTCCGTCGTGCCGCGCACACCGCGCGCGGTGATCGCCTGGAATGTGAGTCCGGCAAAGAACCCGCCGTCGAACGGCGTGAACAGACGCTGGTCCGTGTACCCGCTCGATACATCCAGCGTCAGCGTTGGCGTCAACGACAGACCGAAGTTGCCGCGAATGTTGTTCGACTTGAGCTGGTTCGGGTGGATCTGTTTCGGACGCGGGCGCGTTCCCCGCTCTTCCGTGAGCCGAGTGATCTCGCTCGCCGGCATCTCGTACGGCCCGACCTCCGACTCGTGATCACCGGACATGAAATAGCGCAGCCGTTCGGAGCCTCCGGAGAACTGCAACCCGACCATCGATCGGGTCTGGTCCTTGAACGGCGTCGTCTGTGAGTTCATGAGCGGATTGAACGTCGTCAGGCTGTCGATCATGCACTGCTTCGCGGCGAACGACGTGATCTTGCACTGGATCGGGTTGCCGGTGGGCTGGCCCGACGCGTTCAGGGACCGACCCCAGCTCGTGTAGTTCGGTTCGAACTGAGCCGGCTGCTGAACGATTCCGCCCTCTCCGAAGACGCTCCAATTCGTTCGTCCGACCTGTCCGCGTTTCGTCTTGATGACGATGACGCCGTTCGCGGCGGCCGTTCCGTACAGCGCTGCAGCCGATGGACCCTTGATGATGTCCATCGACTCGATGTCCTCGGTGCCGAGCGTGTTGAGGCGATTGATCCGCTGTGTGCTGACGTTGCCGCTGTTGGGCAGCTGCTGATTGTCGAAGCGCACGCCGTCGATGACGATGAGCGGCTCGTTCGTGAGCGACAGCGAGCTCGTACCGCGGATGCGGATCGAGGACGATGCACCGGTCTGCCCGGCGCCCTGAATCACCTGCACGCCGGAGGTGCGTCCCTGCAGCATCTCGTTGACGTTCGTGATGGGCGCTTCCTTCGCGACCGAATCGGCCGAGATGGTCGCGACGACGTTGCCGAATGTGCGTCGTTCCTGATCGCCGGTCGCGGTCGTCACGACTTCCGCGAGGCGCGTCGCCGCGCGCGTGATCGCGAGGTCCAGTCGCACCTCACCCGACGCGGGAACGGTGACTTGAGTGTCTGTTGGAGCGTATCCGATACGGACGACGTGCACCCTCTGTGGGCCTGACGGGACGCTCAGGATGACGAAGTCGCCATTCGGCTGAGTGACGGCGCCGAGCCGTGTGCCGGTGACCGCCACCTGAGCGGCGGCGACAGGAGCGCCGCCATCCGAGTCGGTGATGCGGCCGCGGATGGTTCCGGTTCCCGCTGTTTGCGCTGATAGTCCCGCGGGAAGCGCGAGGCTCCCCACGAGGAGCAGCGGCGTGAGCCTACCTAACGATGATCTCACCAGTAGTGATCTCGCGAACGACAATGACACGGGGTACCTCCTGCGTGCAGGTGGACTGACACGGGCATGTGATCCATCCGGCGTGGGCCCCTGGGCTGGCCGATCCGGCGGGCAGGACACGCTCGGACGGCGTGACGCCGGGTGGCGGACGCGCGGTGGCGGAGGCGTCGTGAGACGCGGGGTGCGGGGCGCGATGGCTCGTCGGACGACTCGATGCCATGGAATGATCGTTAGGCAGTGACGAAACGATCGCCGTGCATCACGGTTCGTCACACAATTTTGCGTCCGGACGCCGGGTCCGACGCGCTCGATCTTCCTTTCGGTCGCGCAGCCGCGCAAACCTAGTGCCGGGACGTTGCGGGCGTGGGTGTATTGAGGGGACGCGTGGCGAGATGCTTCACGACGGGCGCGACTGTAGGATGGATGTGATGAACCGCGCGCGGCCTAACGCGAGCCGGCGGGATGTGCTCGAGGCCGGCAAAAACAAAACCGGGGTGCTCTCAGAGAGAGCACCCCGGCGACCTCACGCTCGAGTAAGCGACGTGAGCGTGCCGCTACGCGGCCGCCGCCTCCACAAAGTCGCGGAACAATACACCCGTGCTCGGCTCCGAGAGCTCGAATACTTCCGGGTGCCACTGCACGCCGACGATGAAGCGATCGGCGTTAGGCGACTCGACCGCTTCGATGAGCCCGTCAGGCGCCGTGGCGGACGCGACCAGCGCCGACGCCAATACTTTGATTCCCTGATGATGCATGCTGTTCACGGGGACGGACGCACCAGTGAGCGCATGTCTCATTCTCGAGCCGGCCTGTACTGCGACCTCGTGCGCGAGATGATTGCGCGAGAAACCATACGTCGGGAAATAGTCGTGCTTGATCGCGTTCGGGTACTCGGCGTCGAGATCCTGATACAGCGTCCCACCGAGCGCGACGTTGATCACCTGCAACCCTCGGCACAACCCGAGCACCGGTTTCCCATCCTCGACCGCCCACTTCACGAGCTGGATCTCGACCCGGTCACGCGCCGGGTCGATACGACCCAATCTCTCGTGGGGAGTTTCTCCGAATACACCCGGGTCGACGTCGACGCCACCGGGGATCAGGATCCCATCCATGCGCTCGTAGATCGCGCGCAGCGTCTCGACCTCGTCGAGCAGCGGGATGAGCACGGGCGCCGCACCCGCCATCGCAGCCGCGTGGTAATAGCGCTGGTTCATGACCACCGAATGCGGCAACCCCTCCGGGATGCCATCGATGGCCTGCAACGTCTGAGTAGTGATACCGATCAGTGGACTTGCGCGCATTTACAGAGGATTGGGAGCTGTCATCCCCAGGGACATCCTGGAAAGCGACCACACCGAAAGCACGATTGACGCCAGACTGTTCAAACGAAAGCTAGGTCACGACGTAGAGCCTCGGACATGTCAGGGAACGCCCGCCCCTTCGCCCTTCGGAAGCTCAGCGTCCTCCGGTATGACCCCCTCTCGCGTTTCCGCGATGAGGTGGTCGACGACCGCCTTGATGTCGCCCGTCTTCTCATACACGGCGATCTGCCGGTCGGCGCTGGACCCTCCCTCGAGAATCTTGAAGGCGTATTCGATGTCCTTGCGGCTGCCGAGCTCGTCCACGACGTCATCGATGAACCACTCGATGAGCTCGCGAATGAGGTCGCGCGCGGGTAGTTCGCGCTCCTTCCCGAAATCGATGAGCTTCCCGTCGAGCCCGTAGCGCACCGCACGCCACTTGTTCTCGTCGATGAGCTCCGACGGGTAGACGCGGAACGTGATGTTGTCGCGGCGCATCTTCCACAACTTCGCGACGATCGCCTGCAGAATGGCAGCGACACACACCGCCTCGTCCACGCGCGTGAACACGTCGCAGACGCGGAACTCGAGCGTCGGGTACTTCCAGTGCGGGCGGACGTCCCACCAGATCTTCGACCCGTCCGGGATGCAGCCCGTCGTGATGAGCGTGTCGAGATAGGACTGGTAGTCGTTCCACGAGTCGAGAATCGGCGTCACCCCAGAGCGCGGAAACGCCCGGAAGATGACGCTGCGGTACGACTTGAGGCCGGTCTGCCGGCCGATCCAGAACGGCGAGCTGGTGGAGAGGCAGAGGATGTGCGGCAGGAAGTAGCGCGCGACGTTCGCGGCGTCGATCAGGAAGTCGCGATCCTCGATGCCGATGTGCACGTGCGTGCCGAAGATCAGCAGCTGCCGCGCGAGATCCTGCATCGCGTCCTGCGTCCCGATGTAGCGCTCGAGCGGCGTGATCTCCTGATCGACCCAGTGTGAGAACGGGTGCGTGCCGGCCGCGGCAATCGAGAGATTCTTGAGCCCGGCGAGCTCCATCACCCCTCGGCGCAGTCGCACGAGCTCTTCGCGCACTTCCTGTGGCGTGCGACAGACCGTCGTTCCGACCTCGACGATGGACTGATGCAACTCGGGTTTCACCTGCCCGAGAAAGCGGTGGTCGTACTCGAGCAGCTGGGTGATGTACGACTGCAGCTCGCGAGTCTGCGGGTCGATGATCTGGTACTCTTCTTCGACGCCGATCGTTAGGGAAGGAGCTTTCATAGTCCTGTCTATCTACCGTTTTTCGACGAGGAAGGAAGGCACCGTCGACCCGCCTCCAGCCGTCACGTTCAGCAACGCAGCCGTGGAGAGTCGCGTCAGGTACCCTTCCATGTACTCACCGTAGCTCACGAATGGCGCCGTGTCGAGCATCCGGTCTACCACCTGCACCGCCCCGTCCACCATGCTCGGGTAGGGCTCGTACGGAATGCGCACGCGCTCCTGAACGATGTGTGGCGCGGCGAGCGCGCGCGCAATGGCTTCGCCCCACGCCGCGTCGTCCACGGTCCACCCGAGCGTGATGCCGGCTCCGCCGTAGTCGTCGTTCGGTTTGAGCACCAGCTGCTCGCGGTGCTCCCGCATGAATGGTACGAGGTCGACGTCGCGTCCGGCGAACTGCGTTTTCCGCTCGACGACCGTGCGCGTCCACGGCACGTGCGCATCGATGGCCGCGCGCTCGTCGTTGTCGAACAGGTGCGCGTTCTGCTCGTCGCTGAGCACGGCGAGACTCGCCTTCTTGTGGAGCATCTTGCAGCGGAAGCCGTTCGCCATGCACACCGCGCGGTCGCGTACGGCGCGGATCATCGGGCTGTCGAGTCCACACTGATCGACCAGCTCGTGGATGAGCACGCGCTTGTAGATCAGGTCGACTGGATCACCATCGCCGAACGACAGCCGCCCATTCTGATACTCGGCCGTCCTCGGATCGGCGATGACACACTCGATGCCGCGCGAGTGGAAGTAATCGCGGTACATCTCGAACTCGGTCACCGTCGGAACGTCCGGCCAGTCGACGATGGCAATGCGCGGCAGCTCACGGCGGCCGAGCCATTCCTCGTAGGTCGCGAGCAGGACGTGCAGGATGCCGTGTCGCGACGGGATCGGCGAGATCTCGTACTGCCGCGCGAAGGCGCGCATGACGGGCAGGTCGATGAACGCGTCAGTCAGCGCGTCGCCGTACGCCGCCCCCGCGGGCGTCTCGGCGTTGTACTCGGTGAGCTTCATCTCGCGGTCTTCGTCGATGATGAAGGTGTCGAGCCGCGACGTCGGGCTGGGGTTGCGGATGCCCGGGTCGTCGGCGACGAGCGTCTCCTCCCAGTCGGTGAGCATGAACTGCCGCCGGAACTCGCGGCTGGCGATGGCGGCGTCGTACGTCTTGGCGAACACGCGCATGAGGACGCGCACGCGACCCTGCAGCCACGCGTGGCTGGTGTGATTCGTTAGGCGCGGGCGAAGGACGGTACAGAGCGGGCGGCCGCCGAAGATGAGGCGCTGCCCGCTCTGAAGCTCGTCCAGCATGCCCTGAGAGTCAGCCGCGAGCTGCTCGTCTTCGAGCAGACCATGATACGTCGAGATCGCGTCGCGCATCGCCAAGTAGACTCCAGTGTCGGGACAACTTCCCTACCGGTGCGAACTGCCGACTACCAGCGTAAGGCTAAAGCGGCAATGGGCTGCACCGAACCTGCCCGCTGCGGTGAGCAGCAGGCAGGCAGCGGGCGAGCAGCTAGGGGCGGCTGGCGGTGAAAGCGGTGCTCCACTTGAGGTCTTTCGCCTGACGACGCGGTTTCTTGGCGAGCGAGATGACCATGTCCGCCATGTGACTCACCACCCACTCGAAATACTCCGGGGTCAGCGAGTTGATGTCCATGTCCGGCGCCGGGTTCATGAAGTCGATCGCGTACGGTACCCCACCGCGCACCGCGAACTCGATCGAGTTCATGTCGTAGCCTAACGCCTTGACGATGGTGCGCGCGTCCGCGATCACGCGCGACTCCAGCGGATCACCCAGGTGTCCCTCCTCGACGATGTACTTCCGCACGCGCGGATCGTACTTCATCGGCAGGATCTCTTCCTGCCCCAGGCACATGCAGCGGACGAACTGGTCCCACTCGATGAACTCCTGCACGATCATCGTGAGCATGCCCGACTGATCGTAGTTGTGGATCAACTCCTCGAGCGAGCGGCAGACGTACACGTCGCGCCAGCCACCGCCGTGCGCGTCCTTCAGGATGCACGGCAGCCCGATGTGCTTCACGATGCCATTCCAGTCCAGCGGGAACTCGAGATTGCGCAGACTCTCGTCGTGCTTGATCCCGGGGACGTACTGCTTGTTAGGCAGCACGACCGTCTTCGGGCTCGCCACGCCGAGCTTCGACACCAGCGACGCGCCGAAGAACTTGTCGTCGGCGGTCCACATGAACGGGTTGTTCACGACCGTCGCCCCCGCCAGCACCGCGTGCTTGAGGTACGAGCGGTACATCGGGACCTCGTGCGAGATGCGGTCGACGATGACGTCGTACGGCACGCCGTCATCGTGCGCCGGCGCGCCGATCTTCACGAATTCGACCGTCACCCCGGCGTCGCGGTTCTGTACCGCCTCGATGAGCGCTGGGGGAAAAGACCACTCGCGCCCGACCATCAGGCCGACGCGGTACGTACGAGCGAGTTTTGCGGGACGCTTTGCCATGGTAAAGCTCTATCCGTGCGAGAGAATTGAGTGAGGACTGGTGGAGCGAATCACAGGTCGGAAAGTAGGTCATTCCGAGCGAGCGGGTGTCATTCCGAGCGGAGCGCCGGAGGCGCGGAGTCGAGGAATCGAGATCCTACAGGGTAGAGAGCCCTCTATCCGAATGATCGCGATTCCTCGACTGCGCGTGCGCTCCGCGCGCGCTCCGCTCGGAATGACACCCTAGTCATGCCCGCCGATGTACAGACCGATCATCTTCTCCCAGATCGGCCAGTCGTGCGCGTGGCCGTGCCAGATGCGCAGCGCGTTCCCGATCCCCTTCTCCCAGAGGATCCGCGAGAACTCCCGATTATTCTCGTACATCGGGTCGCCCTGTCCGATCGCGAAGATGAGGTCCTGCGCCCGGAACGCGGCCAGGCGTCCCGGATCGTGCTCGTGCTGCATGAAGTCGAACGGGTTGCAGGCGTAGACGTTCTCGTCCGAGTAGCCGCCCGTGAACCGCTTGATGTCGTAGTTGCCGCTCATCCCGATGATGCGATTCACTCGTTCGGGATAGCGAAAGCCGAAGCTCGCGGCGTGGAACGCGCCGAAGCTCGCGCCGGTCGCGATCACATACGGGTTGTCGTTCCTGGACATCGAGAACGGCAACACCTCGTCGGCGATGTACGACAGGTACTGCAGATGACGCCATGCCTGCGCGCCTGGATGCAGATGCTTGCCGTACCAGCTCTCGTCGTGGACCTGATCCACGCAGTACAGCTGAATCCAGCCGTTGTTGATCTGGTCACGCAGCACTTCGTGCATGCGCCGATCCGGCCATTCGCTGTGCGTCCCCATCGTGGTCGGAAACACGATCACCCGGGCACCGGCGTGACCGATGACCTGCAGGTGCATGTATTTGTTGAGTGACGGACTATGCCACCCGGCATGTTCGTGGTGCATCGTTTGGGAACGGGGACTGGGGACTAGGGACTACGGCTGGTTGCTGGTCGCTCGTGCTGGTCGCTGGTCGTTAGCTGACGGCGGGCTGATGACCGGGGTCATGGCTGGTGGCTACGTCTGCAACAGGAATGGCAGCGCCTCGCCAAGCCGGCGACCCCAGTCGACCTCGTTGTGCCGACCCTTGGGATCCTCGACCCAGCGCAGCTCACTGCCCAGCATGTATCCCTTCTCGACGAGCGCATCGCGCATTCGTCGGGCATCGTCCAACGCGACTTTCCCTTCCCGCGCGCCGACATCCAGGTAGATCCGACCAGGAACGTGCGCGGCCGATTCCAGCTCTGGAAAAATGCTGCGTCCAGCGAACCACAGCGAGGGGCTCAACACCCCAACGAAGCCGAAGACCGTGGGATTGCGCAGGTAGGCATACAGCGTGATCAGCCCGCCCATGGATGATCCGACCATCCCCGTATGCGCGCGATCCGGACGCGTGCGGAAGCCGGCGTCGACGAGCGGCTTGACCGTCCCGATGATCCAGTCGAGGTACAGATCGCCCTTCCCACCACCAACCTTCGCGTCGACGTACGGCGAATACTCGGCAAGCCTATCCGCGCCCATGTTCGGGATGCCGACGACGATCGCCTCGAGCGACCGCTTCCCGGCGCGCTCCATGGCCGTATCGACGCGCCACGGCTCTGCGTAGCTCGTGCGCGGGTCGAACAGATTCTGCCCGTCATGCATGTAGATGACGGGATACCGGCGCTCCGCGCGCGAGTAGGCGGGCGGGAGCCAGACAGTGAGGTCGCGGCGGTTGCCGAGTTCGGCGCTCGGCACGTCGGGGAGCGTCACCAGCGTGCCGCGGGCGCGACGCGAGCGGACGCGCGGCCAGAGCGCGCTTCGACGCTGGGTCACGAGCGAGGCCGATTTCGGCCTTCAGTTTCGAAGCCGGAGATACGTCACCACCTGGGTCCGCCTGCCGTACGTAGAGTACCTGTCGACGGCGGAATCTATACTGACCCGGCAGGGCACGGCACGGAGGAGATGCGGGCGGAATTCCGCACGAGGAGGCACCCGTCGGGAGGGGCTTTCCGTGCTCCGCACCGCACCTCCCCGTTATGCCATTCTAACGTGCCCTTCGGTGGTGCCCTTCGGGGGAAGGTGACGCGCCCAACGTCAAAGCAGGGCGCGTTCCCACACTGCGAAACCGCGATTTCATGCGTTAGGCGCGTGGATTCGAACTCAAGGCTGAAGAACGCGACTCTTGACACGCCACGTCCGGCGCACGGCGGCGACAGGCGTTGGTGGAACGCCACACAGGAGGCAGTACAGAGGCAATGTGCCCGTGCGTGCTGCGGTGCTCAACGTCGCAGAACGCGTGAGTGGTCCGACCACCAATCATCATTGTTGGGATCGCGAGCGACGATCCGCCCGCGTTAGGCGGGCGCGCGACGCCACGTGTGCCCACGCAGCCGAACCTGGTGCGTCCGTGGACCAGCCCCGACAGCGCCGGCGCTGCAATCGCTAGAATCTCCTAATGTCCGGCCAGACCCAGCCCAGACCATAGCGCGCGCCCGTCCCGGCATTACGTTTTTGTCGCAGGCCAACGCCGCTGTCCCGCGGCGCCCGTCGCACATCTGGGAGCCACCCGATGGACACGACCACCACCGATTGTCCGCTCGCTGTCACCCTCGCGGCGGCCCTCCGCGAGCAGCGCGACATGCTCACGAGCCGTTGGCTGCTGCGCATCGCCGACCGCGTGAATCTGACGCCCAATCGGATCTTTCCATCGGACGACCTCATCGACCACGTGCCGCTGCTGCTCCTCGGCATCGCGGACTACATCGAGGATCCGGCGCGCCCCGTACTCGCGGAGACGCCCGTCATCGCGAAGGCCATGGAGCTCGGCGCGTTGCGTCATACGCAGGGCTTCGACGAACATCAGCTGCTCAAGGAATACGAGATCCTGGGTGGCATTCTCTTTCAGTTCGTCGCCGATACCGTCACCGAGATCGGGACCGAGTGCACACCCAGTGAGTTGGTGACCTGTGCCAGCCGACTCTTTCAGGCCATCGCCGTGATCCAGCAAGCGACGACGACCCAGTTCCTCATGCT
>Ga0070670_100003769_pt1 | contig 12623 bp, 16 predicted proteins | sample KBSS63metaG_FD_64665 | JGI IMG/M metagenome (GOLD analysis project Ga0070670, IMG submission 64665) | Switchgrass rhizosphere microbial communities from Kellogg Biological Station, Michigan, USA - KBS S6-3 metaG | ecosystem: Host-associated > Plants > Roots > Rhizosphere > Soil ... | reverse complement strand
GCCGACATTTCGCGCCAATGCGCCGAAAATGCGGTAGTCGAGGGCCTGAAGCTCAAGGCCCCGAAAAAGAGCTGAGGCTGCCAGAGCCCAATCGGGCTCCATTCACACCATTAGACCGTGATTTACGTTTCCGGCTGAAAACAGCCAGAAACGATCAAAGGTCTAGGCTGCCTTGGACAGCTCCCCGGCCAACTCGCCAATTCCGCCCGCCTGGTCGATCCGCTCGAGTAGGGCGCCGCGCGGCAGCTCTTCCTTGAGCGCCCAGGCAAGGATCTTCTCGCACTGGCCGAGCGTAGCGGGATCGACCCGCCCATCGAACGCCAGCTTGGCAACCGGGGCCATCGGCGCGCGCAGCTGGATCTTCAGCCCCTGCGCTTCGACAAGCCGCAGATATTCCTCCGGGCTGGTTTCGGCGTCGAGCGCGAAATCATAGGCGGCGCTGAGGCCTTCATTCAGCGCGGCGGTTGCGCGCAGCGCGGCTTCGCGGGCCTCGTCGGCCTTGGCGCGGACTTCGGTCAATTTGTCTTGCAAGGCACCCTCCGTTGCTGGCGTGGGCTGTTGAAGTTCAAGCGGTTCATCGGCGGCGAGCGGTTCCAGCGGCGCGCATTCCGGCGCTTCCGGCCCGGCTGCGACAACCTCATCAAGCTCCAGCGGCGTTTCGAGACCTTCGACGGCTTCGGGCTCATTGACCGGCGGTTCTTCGGCCGCGGCTTCGACCGCTTGCGGGTCATCCTGCGGCAAGTCGACGTCGACCACCGGATCGGCAACCGGAACGCCCTGGCCATAGAAGCCGGTAAGCTGGGCCAGGCCCTCAAGGATCTTGGAGAAGCCCGGGCCGCCGGTCGCGGCGGGGGCTTCCTCGGCCATGTCCGGGAGCGGTTCAGGCTCGGATTCGGGTTCGGGTTCGGCGCTGGCCTCGACCGGCGCCTCCTCGACCGCCTGAGGCTCGTCTTCAACCTCGGCGACCGGCTCATCCAATTCGACCGGAACCGGCTCGGCCGCTTCGGGCTCCGCAACAGCTTCCTCAACTGCCGCGGATTCCTCCTGAGGGCCTTCCTCGACCGTCTCGGTCTCGGCTACAGCTTCCTCTACGGCCGGGTCTTGCTCCAGCGGAGCTTCCTCGACCGCGTCGGGTTCGGCGACAGCTTCTTCAACTGCGGCGGCTTCTTCTTGCGGTGGTTCCTCGACCGCCTCTGGCCCGCCGGCAGCTTCCTCAACCGCCTCCGGTTCCTCGACCGCCGTGGGTTGGTCGGCTGGCTGCTCTTCCGCGCCCCGCTCCGGCTCCGCCGCCGGTTTGGCCGTCTTGGTCGAGCCTTTTTCGAGGCTGACAAAGGCGTAGACATAGTCGACCCACGAACCGCAACTCGACAGCGGGAGCAGGGTTATCCAGCAGCGGGTCAGCCCGTCGGCGTTGCTGAAATTGTCCTCGAAAGAGAGGAAATCGCGCGAGATTGCGACGATCGGGAGTTTCCGGGCAATGCTCGACAGCAAGGATGGGGTCGACGCGTCGATGATCCGCTTGACCGTGACGTCGTGCTCAAGCTCTTCGCCGAGGTGCCGGATTTCCGCATCCTGGCCGCCACCGATCAGTTCGAGCAGGATCGATGTGGGCGCCGCATCGGAAATTTCGAGCGGGTCGAGGTCGTGCAGCGGCGGGAACTCCTTGTCGCCGCGAATCGAAAGCCAATAGTCGAGCACGCCGACATGCCTGGCCCGCTCGTCATCCTTGATCGTTCGAAACGCGGTAAGCAGCGTCTCCGCGGTCGGCTGTTCGGCCGCCGTCAAGCCCGACTCGGGCGCTCCCATGTCTTCCTCCGCTGTTATGCGCGAGGAAGTCTGCGCCGCTGTTCTTAATACAAGGCTAACTCGGCGGAAACTTTGATGGGTGGAGTCAGACCCCCAGGAACTGCTGCAATTCCGGCCAATTATTTTCGACGAAGGCGTCGCCCAGCGCAATCGCATCCTTGATCTTCTTGGGATCGAATTCGAGCGTGTCGTACAGGTCCTGGTCCGGCGCGATCACCTTGACCGGAACCAGCCGGAACCGGTCCACTTCGGCCTGGAGCGGGCGCATCACGCCTTCGATTTCGGACGGCGACAGGTTGAGTTGCCGGAGCGCAATCAGCTGCCGGTCGCGCGCCGTCAGCAGATTGTTGATCAGGTTGACGTTCTTAAGGTCATTTTCCGACACCTCGGTATGCTGGATGTCGACCGCGCGAAGCCCGATCGAGACCAGGCTCTTATACTTTTTGGGCTGGTCGGGTTTGGGCGTGGCCGAGGCTCGAACCACAAGGATTGCCCGCGGCCGCTCGACCATCGCCTCGTCGAGCGGTGTGACATCGCGCACTCCGCCGTCGACCCATTGCTCCTCAACCCCCGCCGCGCTTTTCGATGCGAGCGGAGGGAAGACAAACGGCATGGCACAGCTGGCATAGACCCAGTCGGCGAGATTGTTGGCGTTCTCGGCGACAGTGACCGCCTTGCCGGTGGTGATGTTGACGATCCGGATGCGCAACTTCTTGCCGCTGGCGCGAATCTTCTGCTCGTCGATCGCCGTCTTGAGCAGCTTGCGCAGCGGGTCGGTAGTGTAGAGCGAGGGCTGTCCGGCGATGATGCTGAGCAGCGTCCCGCCGCGGTTCTTGTAGATATCGTCCGGCCCTTCGAGGCCGGTCCAGAATTTGACCAGGGAGGGAATGTCGTCCTGCGCAACCGCAGCGGCCTGAATGGACCCAGTGGAGGTGCCGACCGCGGTTTCGAAATTGACCTTCCTGCGGCCAATCAACGCCTGCAGCACACCGACCTGGAACGCTCCTTTGGCGCCGCCGCCGCTCAGTACAATCGCGAGCCCGCCTGCCATCGTTCAATCCTTTCGACTGACGAATCCGACCGAGCGGCAGAAGAGTAAGGCGTGCGGCCGTCCTAGTCGAATCAAGTTCGGTGACGGCATGCCTTGATTGGGAGCCTGCAATCATGACAGCCTCGCCGTCATGACTCGTTATCACCGTGCCGTGCCGATCGTGCTGGTCGTGCTGCTACTCGATGCGATCGGGTTCGGGATCGTCCTCCCCGTGCTGCCGAGCCTGGTCGTCCACCTTGCCCATGTTTCGATGGCCGAGGCGACCCGCATCGCCGGCTACATGCTGGTGGCCTATGCGCTGATGCAGTTCCTGGCCGGTCCGATCATCGGCAATTTGGGGGACCGCTTCGGCCGCCGGCCAGTGCTGTTGCTGTGCGCTCTCGCCTTCACCATCGATTATGCGCTGATGGCCGCGGCGCCGACCATTGGCTGGCTGTTCCTCGGCCGGCTGGTGGCCGGCATCGCGGGCGCGACGTACGGGCCTGCCAATGCGGTACTGGCCGATATCACCGAACCCAAGGAGCGGGCGCGCATCTTCGGGCTGATGGGTGCGGCGTTCGGCGGCGGCTTCATCCTCGGCCCGGCGCTCGGCGGACTGCTGGCAGGGTTCGGCACGCGGACGCCGTTCATCGTCGCCGCGACCCTGACCGGCCTCAATTTCCTCTGGATATTGTTCAGCCTGCCGGAAACGCTGGATGCCAAGGACCGGCGCCCGTTCGAATGGCGGCGCGCCAATGCCTTCGGCAGCTTCGCCCCCTTGCTGCAACAGTCCGCTGCCGTTCCGCTGATTGCCGTGATGCTGCTGTGGCAGTTCGCGCACCAGGTCTATCCCTCGACCTGGGCCTTCTGGGCCGTGCTGAAGTTCAACTGGACCTCGGCCCAGATCGGCTGGTCGCTGGCCGCCGCCGGACTATCGATGGCGATCGCCCAGGCCCTGATCACCGGCCGCGCGGTCGCCCGCTTCGGCGAGCAGCGCAGCATCGTCATCGGCTTGCTGGTCGGAGGCTTGAGCTTCGCCCTTTATGCTTTCGTGCCATCGGGGTGGATGGTCTATCCGATCATCGCTTTCAGCGCTCTGCAGGGCCTGGTCTACCCGTCAACCAATGCCTTGCTGTCCCAAATGACGGACGCATCCAACCAGGGCGCGCTGCAGGGGGGAATGGCGTCCGTGGCCAGCGTTGCCGCGATCGCTGGCCCGTTGGGGATGACCCAGGCGCTGGCGGCCGGCGCGGAACATGGCTTTGCCGGATCGGCGTTCCTCGGGGCATCCGTGCTGGTTTTCGCCGCGCTGGCGGTGGTCTATTTCAAAGTGATGAGGCAGCCGGCCGCAGCGGCGGGCTCGGCGGGCTAGCTACCCGTAACGGCGTTCGGAGACGGTGTGCGCCGTCCGGCACAGATCGTTCAAATAATCGTAGCTGATTACGGCCCTGCCGCTCTGGTCCTCGATCGCCTCAAGCTGGAAGCGGTGTCCGCCATAAAGCTCGCGGCCATAGGAGACGGCGTCCTCGATCGACGGGAACTCCAAAAAGTCGTTCTCGCCTTCGCGCGGACCTTCAAGCACCAACAGCACGAGCCGAACGGGCTGCAAACGCGTCCCCCCTCAGTCGCCTCCATTGCCTTTTGGGAGTTGGAGGCCCCGATGAGCAATTTGTCACCATTCGGCTTCGCTCGCAATGGTTTGCATCGGCACAACCGTTGCGCAAACGCATCAACCTAAATCAGCGGGAAATAAGCCCTGCTTTTGGCTTTCCTCGGCAATCCATGGTTCGCGGCATGCGCCGGGCCGCGCTATACCAAGGCCATGAAGCGGGTAATCGGCCTCGCCTATCGGATGCAGAAGTGGCTGTGGAAGCTGTTCCAGCCGCAGACCAGGGGTGTGAAGGTGCTGCTGTTCAACGGCGCAGGCGAGGTCATGCTGATCCGCAACAGCTATGGGCGGAGCGACCTGTTCGTCCTTCCCGGCGGCGGCGTCCGGCCATGGGAGGCGCCTGAAAGAGCGGCCCGGCGCGAAATCCTCGAGGAACTTGGCTGCCTCGCCGATGCCCTCCAACCAGTATCGACCCATTTCTCCGACGCCGAGGGCAAGCGGGACACGATCCACCTCTTTGCCGCCCGGGCCGAAGGCACGTTCGTGGCCGACAGCTTCGAGGTGGAGGAAGCGCAATTCTTTCCGCTCGAGGCGCTTCCGCCCAATATTTCACGGGCGACGCTGCGGCGGATCGAGGAACGTACCGGCAAGCGAATGAAGGACGGCACATGGTGAAGCATTTCCTGCTCTTCTACGAAGGAAGCCCGGACTATCTGGAGCGGCGGCCGCAATATCGCGCAGCGCACCTGACCTATGCCTGGGAAGCAGCCGATCGGGGTGAGCTGCTGATCGGCGGAGCGCTGGCGGATCCGGTCGACGGGGCCGTGCTGCTGTTCGTCGGCGACGACAAGTCGGTGGCGGACAAATTCGCCAAGGCCGATCCCTATGTCGTCAATGGGCTGGTCGCGCGCTGGCATGTGCGCGAATGGACCAGCGTGGTCGGCGAGCTGTCGGCCAATCCGGTCTTTCCGGCGGACGCGTGACGGTGGACGCCGAGGGCGGGTGCCTGTGCGGACGGATCCGCTACCTGGTCAGGGGCGCGCCGGTCGCGGCCACACTGTGCCACTGCGGCGATTGCCGGCGGGCGAGCGGCGGCACCAATGTCGCCTGGGCGGTGTTCAACGGCCAGGACTTCGAATGGCTCGCGGGGGAGCCCGCCGATCATGAAAGCTCCCCGGGCATCCATTGGCTGTTCTGTGCGACGTGCGGAAGCACGGTCGGATACCGGCGGTCGGAGCGGCCCGGTCATATGGACATCACGACCGGGACGCTCGACGAGCCCGATCGCTTTCCGCCCGATGTGGAGATTTGGGTCAAGGAAAGGATCGGCTGGGAAGCGCTGCATCCCGACCTGCCCAAGCGAGAGCGCAGCAGTTTGAATGAAGGCTGAGATCCCGCTCTTCTCCTACGGAACGCTTCAGCTGCGCGACGTACAGCTCGCCAATTACGGGCGAACGCTGGAGGGTGAGCCAGACACGCTGGCCGGCTACCGGATGGTCGTGCTTCCGGACCGCGACCCCAATGCGGTGCGGATCAGCGGAAACAAGACCCATTTCGTGGTCCGCCGGACCGGCGATCCTCACGACCGGGTGCCGGGGATGGTCTATTGGCTGACCGCCGAGGAGCTGGCCGAGACCGACCGCTACGAGGGAAGCGACTATGGCCGGGCTGAGCTGGAGCTGGAGTCCGGCCGCCGCGCGCTGGTCTATGTCGAACCAGATTCGAACGGGTGAGCAGGCCGCCCAATTTGTGTGTTAGTCGAATAAAGCACCATCAGTTCGTCGGCTGGTCGACCTGGGCGGCAGATTGATCGAACCGGACAAGCCAGCCCGGTCCGCTTCGGCCAAGGGGCACGCCCCCAACCGGAGTATGAAATGCTCAGCCTGACGATATTCGACGCCGTGCGCAGTGCACCGGCTCAGCCTGCCCGTGCAATGGCCGCGACCAGCGGTCGCAGCCCAGCTGTGACCCGCGCGTTGGTGGCCAATGACACAGCTCATGAGAAGATGGTCTCAGGAGGCAGCCGGGCCTGACAGCTCGCCCGCGCTGGAGCGGGGCAAGACCGAGGAGTTTGCCCCATGATCCGCAAATTGAAGAGCGGCGAGTATCGCCTTTATTCCCGGAAGTCCGATCCGAAGACCGGCAAACGGCGCAACCTTGGTACTTTTTCCAGCCGTGCGGCGGCGGAAAAGCATGAGCGCGAGGTCCAGTATTTCAAGCGGCATTAGCCGCCTGAAGCGCCTCTGCGAACAAGGGCTCGTCGGGCACGGCCTCGGCGAAAATCTCCATCGAGGACCGCAATTTAAGCGCGTCGACCGGACCGAGGATTTGCTCGGGCGAACTCGAGGCCAGCTGCGTCAGGATCGCGCCGGCGCATTCGCGCAAGCGATGGCCGAGCACCGGATGCTCGGCATAAGCACGCGCTTCCTCAACGCCCCGCAACCCATAGAATTTCGCCGTCGGGCTTCGGCCGAGGTCGCGGTGCTGTGGGAAAATGAACCACATCCAGTGGCTGCGCTTCTGCCCGGCCTGTAGCTCGGCCAAAGCCTGTTCAAACACTCCGCCGGCCTGGGCCTCGATGAAGCGGCTGAGACTGAAGGGATCGTCGGTCATGCCCGCGCGCATAGCGCAGGCGGCGTTACTTCGCCCGGTTCTTTGTGCCTGCGCTTGCGAGGCGGGGATTGCCGCCGACCCGGCGGCCGTGGATCCAGCTCATCCCCTGGCCAAGCGTCATGATCGGAGTGAACTTGGTGTCCTGCGCGGCCGGCATCATGCCGTCCTTGTCATCGAGCGCGAAGAAACCGCTGGCGGTGCGGGCGAGCAGCAGGATGTGGGCTCCGCGCGACGAATGCCGGCCGACGCTGATGTAGAGATCCTTGGGATCGAATCCGGCCGCCTTCAAAATCTGCATCTTGGCGATGGCGATGTCTTCCGCATCGCCGGTGCCGCGGCGCAGCGTCTCGCCGGCATTCGCCCAAAAGTCGGCGACGCCCATATTGTCGAGATCATGTTGCCAATGGACAGCCTGGCTGACTTCCTGCTGGACCAGGCGAAGTTTTGCGATCGGGTCGAGGTTCGCTGCCGCCGACGCCAGGCTCAGCACCATCGGGTCGCGCTGGTCGGTCGCGGACACTCGCCGGAACCGCGCGTCGTAGAAGGTCACGCCGGCATTGAGCGCCACCGTGCCGAACACATCGGGGCTGGCCGGGCGCGCCAGGATCAGCGCCTGGTTCTTGCGGACAGGGGCCGCGTTTCGGTCGAGGATCAACGGCCGATAGTAATCACCCTTTGATGGGGCGGCTGCGGCCTCGGATGACGCCATAGCGGGGGCCGCGGCCGCCAAACAGGCGCCGGCAACGGCTGCTCCAATCGCTCGGATTGTCACGTTTCAGACCTCCCACCCATGAGCCAAATATGATGACTCCATTGAGCTGTTAACGGAAGCGGTTAACGCAACTCTTTGTGTTTTAACCGACAAATGGTGCCGATTCCGCCGCGAAAGGAGCCAAAACGCAAGGAAACCCGCCAAGTTCCAAGCTGTCCCAAAAACGAGTCGAAAGCGTAACGTTTACCAAATTGGCACAAATCTACTTAACTTTTGTTAGTAGGAATGCGCGCAACAAAATGTGAATCTATGGCCTATTGATAGTCGGTGCGGACATGGCGCATCCTCCGAGTCGGGGGTGTCCGGCAATTGGCGAAAATTCATTCATTAGCGGCCTTTCTAATACTGCTTGGCGGATGCGCATCAGCACAAACGGCGGCGCCGGGGGCGGCAATCGGCGGCCCGTTCCGGCCGGCAAACGAAGCGATCGAGCGGATCCGGCGCATCGATCCCCAAGTGAACTCCATCCTGGCGCTCGACCCTGCAGCGATCGAGCGGGCGAGCAGGAGCCTGATGGATTCGAACGTGACCACGCCGCTGACCGGCCAGCCGATCCTGATCAAGGACAATATCGAGGTTGCCGGCCTGCCGACCACCGCGGGCAGCCTGGCCCTCAAGGACAATGATACGGGACGTGACGCGCCCATCGTGACGCGGCTGCGATCCGCAGGCATGGTCATTCTCGGCAAGACCAATTTGAGCGAATGGGCCAACATCCGCGACAACAGCAGCATCTCGGGCTGGAGCGCGGTCGGCGGCCAGACCCGCAATCCCTACGCGCTCGACCGCGACCCGTGCGGGAGTTCGTCCGGCTCGGGCGCCGCGGTCGCCGCCGGAATCGTCGATTATACGATCGGCACCGAGACCAACGGATCGGTCACCTGCCCAGCCTCGGTCAATGGGATCGTCGGCCTCAAGCCCAGCGTCGGCCTGGTCAGCCGGACCCGCATCGTCCCGATCAGCGTCACCCAGGACACGGCCGGCCCGATGACCCGCACCGTGCGCGAGGCGGCGGAATTGCTGACCGTCATTGCCGGCAGCGATCCGGCCGACCCGGCGACCGCCGAGGCCGATGCCCGCAAGAGCGACTATGTCGCCGCGCTGGGTAGCGCATCCCTGAAGGGGAAGAGGCTTGGCCTGATGCGCTTCGCTTCGGGGTTCGGCACCGATGCGGCGCTCAACCAGGCGCTGGCCGTACTCCGCGCCCAGGGCGCCGAGATCGTCGAGATCAAGGAGTTGGGCGGGGCCAAGGATGGACCGAAACAGCTGCCGGTGCTGCTCACAGAGTTCAAGGTAGGCTTGAACGCCTATCTCGCCACCACGCCACCCAGCGTGACGACCCGGACGCTGGCGGACGTCATCGCCTTCAACAAGACCGATCCGCGCGAACTGGCGCTGTTCGGCCAGGACCTGTTCGAGAAGGCCGAGGCGACCAAGGGGCTCGACGATGCGGACTACAAAAAGGCGCGTGACGAGGGCATCGCTTTTGCGGGCAAGAACGGCATCGACCGGCTGCTAAAGGACAATAAGGTAGTGGCGCTGATCGGGCCGACCGTGTCGGCGGCATGGCCGATCGACGCGGTCCATGGCGACCAATATCCGGGCGGCGGCGCGGGCTATCTCGCGGCGATCGCCGGCTATCCGCATCTCACCGTGCCGATGGGCATGGTGAAGGGCCTGCCGGTGGGACTGAGCTTCATCGGCCCGAAATGGTCGGAGGCGCTGTTGCTCGGCCTCGGCTATGCCTATGAGCAGGCGCGCGGCCCGCTGCCCGCCCCGCGCTTCCTGCCGTCGATCGAGCAAGCGCCGGAGATTGCGCCGCTGCTGGAGAAGCCAGCCAGGCGGTGAGCTAGGTCGTCAGCTTGAGGGCGGCGATGCATCCAACGATGCCGAGGATCAGCAGCAGCCTGATGGTCGTCGTCGGCTCGTCGAAGTAGGCCATGCCGACCATTACCGTCCCGACCGCGCCGATCCCGCCCCAGACGGCATAGGCGGTACCCATGGGAATATTTCGCGAGGCGAGCTCAAGCAGGCCCATGCTGATCGCCACCGAAACCAGGAAGGCGAGCGTCCACGGCAGGTTTCGAAAGCCCTCGACGAACCGCAGCGAAGTGGTGAAGCCGACCTCGAACAGGCCGCCCAGGATCAGCCAGAACCAGGCCATTTTCCGTTCCCTTTTTGGCGCTGGACGCCGCCAGCAATTATCGTCAACGTTCCGCTCATGGCGCGGCAGATGAGCATCGGCAACCGGATTGCCCCTCCGCACTTCCTGCTGTTCATCGTGATGCTGGTCGGCGGCTATGCGATCGCCATGACGATGCTGCCGCGCGCACAGGCCGTGATGGTCGCGTTCGATCTCGCTGCGCTGGTGTTCCTGCTCCTCTGCATCCCGTTGTTCCGGCGCGAAGCGGAGGACATGCGGCAGAAGGCGCGGGACAATGATGCCAATCGAGTCATGCTGCTGGGATTGTCGGTGATCCTGTCGATGGTGATCCTGGTGACCGTCGCCGGCGAGCTGATCGGGCCGCATCATCCCGCTCCGATCGAGAAGTTGATGATCATCCTTACGCTGGTGCTGGCCTGGACCTTCGCCAACATGGTCTATTCGCTGCACTACGCGCATTTGTTCTACACCAGCGATGATGGCGGCAAGGATTTGGCGGGGCTGATCTTTCCCGGAGACCGGCCGGAACCCGATTACAGCGACTTCGTCTATTTCAGCTTCACCATCGGCGTGGCGCTGCAAACCTCCGATGTCGCCATCACCTCGCCATCGCTCCGTCGCGTGGTGATCGGGCAATCGATCGCCGCATTTGCTTACAATTTGGTGGTGCTTGCCCTGGCGGTGAGCGTGCTGGCAGCGCGCTAGGCGGTCGCTTCGAGCGCCGGATGTTCGACCTTGCGGGTCCGGGCGGCAACCAGGCAGCCGGCGACGATCAGGCCCGCGCCGACCAGGGTGAAGAGCGAGACATGCTCGCCGAAACGCAGCCAGCCAAGCAGCATCGCCCACAGGAAAGAGGTATACTCGGTAGTCGACAGATAGGCGGCGCCGGCCCGGGCATAGCCCCAGCCGAGCAGCATCAGCGAGCCGATCGCCAGTCCCGCTGCAAGCACCAGCTCGCCCCAATGGCCGGCCGGAAGCGAGGGGACCCCGTCGACTGCCGCCCACAGCACAAGCACGAATCCAATCACCAGGTTCTGGAAGAATGCGATCTCGACCGGCCCGGCGTGCTGGGCCTGCCGGCGCATGACGATGATGTTAAAGGCATAGATGACGGCCGAGCAGAGGATCGCGAAACTGCCGAGCAGGGCCGCTGGGCCGAGGTCGGCCTGGGCTTGGCCGATGAAGATCACGACGACGCCGGCAAAGGCCGCGAGCGAACCCCCGACGGTCCGCTTGCCGATCGGCTCCTTGAGGATCGCCGCCGCCAGAACGAGCGCGATCAGCGGGGCGATGAAGGTTAGCGCCACGGCCTGGGCCATCGGCACCCGGGCGAGGCCCCAGAAGAACAGGATCGCCATCGGCGCCATCATCGTCCCGCGCAGCAAGTGGAGGCGCAGCGCGACTCCGCGCGGCCAGGGATTGCGGGTGATCAGGAAGGGAATGGCGGCGAGCAATATGCCAATCAGCGAGCGCCACAGCAGGGTCGGGAAAGTGCCGATCGCCAGGGTCAGCCCCTTCATCACCATGTCCATGATCGAGAAGAGCGCGATTCCCAGCACTGCGGCGGAATAAGCAGGAACGGGGCTGTGCTCGGCGCTCATCGGCGCCGCTTTAGCCGAAGCGGACGTGCAAACCAGCCCTAGCGGAGCACCATACTGTCGCCATGCACTTCGACCGAGCTGAACTCGCTCAGAAAGCTTTGCCCGAGGAGGGATCGATCGCCACCGGCGAGGATAACCGCCGGGGTGTCGCTGACCGATTTGAGGCCGAGCTCGACCCGGTTGAGCTTGACCCAATGGCCCATGACCGCGCCCGATGCGCCCGTTCCAATCACTTCGGCCCCATTGGTATCGAACGCCAGTCCCGCCCGCCGGGCGTCGTCGGCCGACAGGGCGATGCCGGTGGCGCCGGTGTCGACCAGGAAGTGCACGGTCGCGCCGTTGACCCGCGCATCGGCATAGAAATGTCCGTCGTACGAGCGGTCCAGCGTGACGGCGCCGGAACCGGCATCGACTTCCTGGGACTTGGGCTGATTCTCTTCGAGATCCGCAACCTGGATGACCTCACGGCGGTCATCGGCCGGCGCGGGCATGCTCGACGGCATCAACGCGCCGATCACGGTCGCGGCAAAGATGATGATGATTGCCAGGCGAAGCATGCGCCAAGCTTAGGCGAGGAAGGTAAAGAGGGTTTGAACGCCTATTTCAGCACCATATAGTCGCCCGACATCTGGACTTGTCCCATTCGCGACAGATAGGCTTGGCCGAGCAGCGATAGGTTCGCCCCTTCGAGAACTGCGGCGGGGACGTTCTCAACCCGCTTGCCATCAACCTCAACACTGTCGAGCATGATGTCCTTGCCTCTGACTGGCCCGGACGCGCCTTCCCCAACGACTTCGAACTCAGCCGGATTGACCGGAATCCCGAGCCGGCGCGCGTCATCAATTGTCAGCACGACGACCGTCGCTCCAGTGTCGACGACGAAGTGGACCAGCTCCTTGTCATTGATTTTGGCGTGAGTGTAGAAATGGCCGTTCGATTGTCGCTCGAGCACGGTTTCCCTTGGCTCGCCGGATTGAACGGCTCCGGCCGAAGCGAGTGACTTCTCACCGGACGGCCAGGCAAGGCCA
>Ga0070670_100003768_pt1 | contig 12625 bp, 8 predicted proteins | sample KBSS63metaG_FD_64665 | JGI IMG/M metagenome (GOLD analysis project Ga0070670, IMG submission 64665) | Switchgrass rhizosphere microbial communities from Kellogg Biological Station, Michigan, USA - KBS S6-3 metaG | ecosystem: Host-associated > Plants > Roots > Rhizosphere > Soil ... | reverse complement strand
GTTCTGAACGAAAAACTATCGCACCGCTTTGAATTGCCACATTTTAATACGCCGATTTCATGGCGATGAACACCTCCGGACGCATCACAAATCTCAATACAAGTCGCTTCTCTTCAACAGTTTGAATCGTGCGTTAACTAAGTTGGCACAACCGTTGCGCTAGTTGGAACCGCTGTAGGCGAAGGCGCAAATTGCTTTGGACAAAAAGGAGGACGAATATGCTTTGGCTAATCTTTGTGATTCTTTTGGTGCTCTGGCTGGTGGGCGTCGTTTCGAGTTACACGCTCGGCGGATTCATCCATCTGCTCCTGGTGATTGCGCTGGTGGTGTTGCTGCTGAATCTAATTAGCGGGCGACGGCCCGTCGTCTAGTGTGGTGGTTTAGTCGGGCAACAACTTGTCTACCCTCCCTCGCGGAAATGAGGACCGTGGGGGAGGGTTCATTTTTTGGAACGTTGCGGAAGCCCGACCGTATCGTTTGCAGAAGCCCGACCGTAAGGGAGGGATATGAGAAAGCCAAGCCCTTCCTCACGGTCGGGCTTCTGCTCCGCTCCTCCCTCACGGTCGAGCTTCTGCCCCGCTCCTCCCTTACGGTCGGGCTTCTGCCACTATTTGCCGGTACGCGGCAGTCTCTTGCGTTAATCGATCGTCAGACCAACCAAGTTGCTGTTGTGCAATTCTGCCGGCGGCCTCAATAGCGTTTAGTCCACAAGTAGAGTTCAACCCAACCATCGTGCGGCGCAACAGGCAATCGGAAAGTGTCGTCGCAAATTCCTGCGTGAATGCAAAAACAATTTCGGCTGCGAGTGCACCGGTTTCGGTGTCGAACACTTCGGCGAGCGATTGATCCTGCCCGACTAATTTCAGAATTAAGTCTGAACGCGTGCCGTATGTCCTCAGCAAACGGTCGTTAGTTGCTGGTGAAAGTGGAGAACGCCGTTTGAAGCGGTGGCAGAAGCCGAAGAAGAAGGCAGTCGCTGCGCCCGGCAGCTGATCTTGAGCCGTGGAGCAAGCGCGTGGCGCTTGGCCCAACGTCTTGAAGACTGTATCCACTGCCTGCTCAGCAAGACTGCGATATGTCGTGAGCTTCCCACCGACGATAGAAAACAAATTAGCAATTTGAGGATGTGGCCGGATGAAATGTCGCCGCGTAATTTTTTGCGCCGCGCGTTGTGTGGTATATGGCAGAGGTCGCACGCCCGAGTAGGCAAACAAAATTTGAGCGCGCGTTAACTTCGCCGCTGGCAACACCTGGTTAGTCTCGTGAAGCAGGTAATCGATCTCATCACTGGTGATGCGCGCTTCGTCAGGGTTTCCGTCGAAACGAATATCAGTAGTGCCGATCAGATATTTATCGTTCCACGGAATGATGAAGAAAGGCCGCCCGTCAGTTTCAGCCTCGACGTAAATGGCCTTACTCGGCGCGCCGGAAAAGGGTGCGACAATGATGTGGCTGCCTTTGGTTCCACCTATCAATCGTTCTGAGTCGACTGAACTATTGTCAAAGATCTGATCGACCCAGGGGCCGGCGGCGTTGATTACGACGGGAGCGATTGCTTCATTAAGAGCGGGGGCAAGCCCACCTTCCTTACCATGAGCCACTCGATCTTGAGCTTCTCGCCCTTGACTCAGAAGCCGGCTGAACTGAACTCCCCGCACCGTTCCTTCGTCAACCAGCAGCTTATCGACTCGCGCATAGGTGAGAACCTGAGCGCCATGGGCTACAGCGGAGAGCACGTTCTCCAGCACGAGGCGCTCGGGGAATTCAACCTGAGCGTCGAAGTAATTCGCGGCGCCCAACAAACCGTCAACCTTCAGCGCAGGAACCTCGCGCAACGTTTCCGCGGAGGAAAGCAGGCGATGACCGGGAAGCGACTTATTCAATGACAGCGCGTCGTAGGCAAACATCCCCGCGCGAATGGTCCAAATTCCCCGGCGCGCATTTTTGTAAACGGGAACCACTAATGACAGTGGACGAACGAGGTGAGGGGCGATGCTCAGCAACGTTTCCCGCTCTCTCAGAGATTCGCGCACCAGGCGCAACTCTCCATGCTCGAGATAACGCAAGCCGCCATGAATCAAACGCGTTGACCAACTTGACGTGCCACCGCCGATGTCGCCCTTGTCCAGCAGCAACACGCGCAGCCCGCGCCTGGCCGCGTCGCGAGCGATGCCGGCGCCGTTAATGCCCGCGCCGATCACGATCAGATCGAATTGTGAAGTTTCGTTATCCAAGATTTGGAATGCGCGCACGATATAGTGCCAACGCTGCACCTTCTCAGGCAAAGGTCTTCTCTTTGGAGTGCGCTGACCTGTCAGCGCTTTCACCCGGTCGCGACCTGTCGCGACCGGTGTCGACTATAGTCTAGCGACGTGGCGTCAAGCCGCCACAGACCAAAGCGCTGACAGGTCAGCGCACTCCAAAATAAAAAAAGCGCTTCCGCCCGCTTGAGAATTCTCAATTTCCTGCTTGAGAAATATTTAAGTCCGCGCCAACGCCTAACGCATGACTGCCTGGGCCATACGGGCATACCCCTTGCTCTTTGCGCTGCCAGCACGTTAAGCCGCCAGCCAATCAATAAGGTCAAAAGACGACGGGCTGCAAATGCTGTCGTGCGGCTTAGCCTTCGCCAACGCGCACTCGCGGAAGCTCTCCAACATCATCAGCGCGCGTCTGACGTTTAGCGAAAACAGTTAAATACAAAGGAGCGTAGTTATGCGTTCTACCCGGCGATCGATTTCGAGCTTTGGCTCCTCCCTCTCAGCCACAATTCTTCTTCTCCTTCTAACAATCTTCAGCGCCTCAGCCATAGCGCGCGCAGATGATAACGACGACGACACGGAGGATTACGACGTCAAAGCGCGCGTCGTGCGCATAAGTCTGGTTAGTGGCGAGGCGCGACTCAAACGCAACGGCAATGCGGAATGGGAACGCGCCCAGCTCAATGCGCCGCTCGTCGAAGGCGACGCAATCTCCACCGATCGCGGCGCGCGGGTGGAGTTGCAGATCGACGCGCGTAACTTCGTGCGCCTGGCCGGCAACTCGATGCTGAGAATCGTCACGCTCCGCGATGAGGGCGTCGCGCTCAGTTTAGTTGAGGGCACCGCCTCAGTCCGGCTCGCCAACTTCGACAAGGACCGCGAGTACTTTGAAATAGACGCACCGAAGTCCACTCTCGCCGCCGAGAAAAAGGGACTATATCGCATCGATGTGACGCCCGATGGACGCGTGCGTGTAGCTGCTCGCGATGGTGGTCGCGCGCGCATCTATTCCGAGTCGTCAGGTTTCGCTCTGCGCGACGGACGCACTGCGGAGTTGTTGGTCGATGGACCAGATGCCGGCGATTGGGAGTTCGTGGCGAGCAATGCCGCCGATACCTGGGACGCTTTCGTAAAGGAACGCGAGCAGTACCTGGCCCAGCGCCTTCGTTACGACCTTCAGTATTACGACAGCTATGTTTGGGGCGCTGAAGATCTCGATGCGTACGGCGATTGGGCCTACGTTGACGATTACGGCTGGATTTGGCGTCCGCACGTCACTGTCATCAATAACTACTACGATTGGGCTCCCTATCGCTACGGCAGCTGGGTTTGGATTTCACCGTACGGTTGGACCTGGGTGGGCCAGGAGCCCTGGGGTTGGGCGCCTTATCACTACGGCCGTTGGGTCTACTACAACAACTATTGGGCCTGGTGTCCGCGCAGCAAGTTCTATCGTCATCGCAGCTGGTGGCGGCCCGCGCTGGTCGCGTTCTCCATAAGCTTTGGCGACAACATCTGTTGGTATCCGCTTCATTATCATCAGCGCGATCCGCATTCACGACATTATCGAGACCGCGACCGCCACGATAATGATCGGCACAACGATCGGCATAACGATCGACTTCGTCCGATGCGCTCCGACGACCTCGCGCGCCTGCAAAGAACTAATCCTGCTTACTACCGCGCCGTCACCGCCGTGCCGGCGAAAGACTTTGGCACGGACGGCGCAAGACTGCGACGCACCGACGAAGTGATCGCGCGCCGAGTTATGAATGCCGAGCCTTTGGAAAGCGATCTGCCGGTGCGGCCCGCTTATGCCATGCGCGAGCGCGGCGGAGAAACCGCGGGTAATCGCACCGAGCGCGTCATCGTTGCCCGGCCCGCGCGCGTGGCCCCGCCAGTCGAATCGATCGAACGGCCCACCGGGGCTGCTGCCAGAGCGCCCGGAGTTCAACTCGATGACGAGCTGCGTCGCACCAGAATTCTGAATGGACGCGAAGGCGTGGTGGCGCGTCCGGAGCCAGCCATTCCAACCTCAGGCGCGGGCGGTTCGATCGAAACGCGTCCGACGGGCGCGGTTACCAGACCGGAGCGGCCCGCGCGGGCTGTGCGCGAATCGGCTCCTCCTATTGGGAATGCGCCGCCTGATGATGCCGGCGCCACGCGTGAGACTCCGCGCGTTAGTGATGCGCCGACGCGCACCGACTCGGGCGAAAGGGAGCGCGCGCCGGTACGTATGCCGGTGCGGCCGCCGGCTAACGAAGACGGGTCGCCCGGTGATCGGCCGGCGCGGACCGAGCGAATTGATAGACCGGTGAGAGAACGCACCGAGCAACCGTCGCGTCCGGCGCCCGTTGAACAACCCGCGCCGGTTCAAAGACCGGAAAGGTCTGAAAGACACGAGCGGACCGAGCCACCGTCCCGACCGGCGCCCGTTGAGCAACCCGCGCCGGTTGAAAGACCGGAAAGATCAGAAAGGCACGAGCGACCAGAGCCTGCGCCTCGATACGATCCGCCACCACGTAACGATCCGCCACCCCGGAATGATCCGCCGCCGCGCAACGATCCGCCAGCGCGCAACGATCCGCCAGCGCGGAGCGAACCACCGGCACGTAGCGAACCGCCTGCGCGTAGCGACCCGCCGCGTTCTGAGCCGAGAGAAGAGCGCGCTCCCGCGCGAGTTAAAGACCCGCGCTAAGAGCCAACTACTTTGGAGTGCGCTGACCTGTCAGCGCTTTGGTTCCGCGGCGGCCTGGCGCCGCACTCTTTGAGTAGACTCAAGCAAACGCAGGTCGCGACAGGTCGCGACCGACGAAAGCGCTGACGGGTCAGCGCACTCCAAAAGATTGAGCCTGGCTCAACAAACATTACTGAGGAGAAGACATGAAATTGCTTAAACAAGTCTCGATCTTTTTCACGCTGCTGCTTCTGGTTAATAGCCTCGCCTCGGCGCAAAGCCGGATGCGCATAACCAACGCGTCGCTTTCAAGTGATCAATCACTCGTCAGCAAGACTACTGATCCCACCTACATTCCCGGCGGATCGAGAGTCTACGTCGCTGACATCAACGGCCTGCCCGGTTTCGAAAACAACCTGGTCGCCGCCTTCCAGAAAAAGCGAGTCAACTTGATTGTCGTTGCCGACCGGTCGCAGGCGGACTTTGAAATCAACGGATTTGCGGAGAACCAAAAAGCGGGCTGGGCCAAGATCATCTTTGGGAGCGGCCGTCCGGAATCAGAGGCCAGCATCCAGATGGTGAACCTCCGCAGTGGCGTCGTCGCGTTTGCCGTGGCCTCGTACAAGGTCAATTCCTATAACGGCAACAAGAGCACCGCTGAACATCTGGCAAAGAATGTCCGACAGAAAATGGAACGAGACGACAAGAGAATTAAGTAAACGGGAAGAAAAAGGGGTGGCGAGATGCAAGGGTTATTCGCGAGGTTCCGTAATAGTCATAGGCAGACGCGGCAAGTGTTGTTTGCCGGCCTGGTGGCTCTGGCCGCGTTCCTTCACAGTGGTTACGTCTGGGCACAGAGGGTAGACCCGGAACTGCGGCCGGACTTCCGGCGAGCCCTCGCCGCGCCGGCAGACGCTAGCGCCGGCGAAGTTAAGTCACGAGCCAACGCGTACAGTCCGTCGCGGACAGTCCGCACGTTGCGAACACCGGAGACGATGAAAAGCCCGACGATGCGCCATTCGTCTGCGCGCAGCGCCGCATCAGCTTTGGGCATGACTGCGGCGCCAGACGCAGTTGCCCTCACCGCGATGCATCTGGGCACTCCTTTAACCCAGGTGCTACACACCTCACAGTTGAGTCTCACCTCCGCCGCCGGCACTGACGAGCAATTTGTCGATCGCAATGGAGATTTGATCGCCGACGAGCGCACCACCTTTGCCTCGGCGGGCGGCTCGTTTGACATCGCGGTGGGCCGTTCGGGCACGCGCTATGAAGTCTATTCCGCCACGCTTAACAACACGCTAATCGGCGTGCTGGTCGTTGCTCGCGATTCAAACGGCGACTACAAAATCGACAGCTCCACGACCTACAACCTGCGTACAGACTTCTCACTACCGTCAGCAGCGGCGGTCGTCTCGGGCACATCGAAGGCGGGCCGCGAGTTTGTTATCGTCTCTTCCAGCGGTTACTACAACTCGGCCGACCCAAACGATCCGAATAATGAACCATCGCCCGGCGTGATACTTCTGGTTCGCGATCCGGCCACCGGCGGCTTCGATACCAGTCGCTCGCGCGAGCTCGTGAAAGTCGGCGACAACAAACTCTTCAATGCAAACTCGCTCGCGTTGCTGCCGAATAACGATCTGTTGATTGCGGATTTTCATTCCGACGAGCTGCGCATCATTCGCGACACCGATAACGACGGCGTACCCGATACGCTGTCTACGACGCCGTATTATTCCTACAGTTTTTCCAATGACGCGCCGCTTGAAGTCGCCGTCAATTCACGCGGCGTAGTGTTCTCGCATTCCGCCGGCAACGACATGGTGCTGCTCGCGATTTATGACGACGATGCCGATGGCGACGGCGATCGCGATGAGGTTTGCGTTGAAGGGTTGTCGATCGACAACAATCTGTTTCTGCACGGGCTGACGGTCGATGGGCCAGGAAACGTCTATGTTATCGAAGATGCCTCCGGAGCTTTTGACGGCAGCGGCGGCAACGGCGGGACCGCGCGCGTGGATGCCTTTCCGGATCGCTTTCAGGACGGCTTCCTGGCCGACGGTTCTGTCTTCAGCCGCGACGACGACGCGACGGACCAGGGACTGAGCGGCCTCGCTTTCGGCGCCTTGCCGGCAAACAAGATCGACGATCCGCAGTTCTTTGTGGCCCAGCACTACCGGGATTTTCTTAATCGCGAACCCGATGCCGGAGGTCTGGCTTACTGGGTTAACGACATCGAAAGCTGCGAGACGGACGCGCACTGCGTCGAGGTGAAGCGCATCAACGTTTCGGCGGCGTTCTTCCTGTCCATCGAGTTTCAGGAGACTGGCTTCCTGGTCTACAGATTTTACAAAGCGGCGTACGGTAATTTGCCGGGAGCGCCGGTGCCGGTGAGGTTCAATGAACTGCTGTCGGATATGCAGGTGATTGGTCAGGACGTGATTGTCGGCGTTGGCGACTGGCCGCTGAAGCTGGAAGCAAACAAGAAAGCTTACGCTGCACAGTTTGGCGCGCGATCGAGTCTGGCCGTGGCGTTGCCGACGTCGCTTTCGCCGGCGCAGTTCGTCGATGCGCTTTACACAAATGCCGGCGTAGCCACGCCGCCAGCTACCGAACGCACGGCCGCGATCAATGAATTTGGCGGAGCAGCTAACACGGCAGACACTGCGGCGCGCGGACGAGCGCTCAGACGCGTGGCGGAAAACGCGACCCTGGGACAACAGGAAACCAATCGCGCGTTTGTGTTGATGCAATACTTTGGTTACCTGCGTCGCAATCCGAACGACGCGCCGGATACCAATTACGATGGCTACACGTTTTGGCTGACCAAGCTCAACGACTTTAACGGCAACTTCGTGAACGCGGAGATGGTCAAGGCGTTTCTCGATTCGATTGAATATCGGAAGCGGTTTGGTTCGTGAGGAAGGCCGGCGATTTCACCGCGAAGCGGTGAGAAAGAATAGCCAGGGGTAAGCGCGAAGCGCGCCACCCCTGGAAACAACCAATTTAGTGGGCACCCTGAAAGAGTGCGAGAACTTTCTTGCGCCCCTTCAGGGCGCAATCACGTATACAACCGGATCCAGGGGTGGCGCGCTTCGCGCTTACCCCTGGCTACTTTCTGTCACCGCTCTGCGGTGAAGCATATCTTCTGCCTGGAGTTGACTAAGACGTTTTCGGGTCGATCGTGAGGCGTGGCAGGGTTCGCGGTTGGCCCTCGATTTCGGAAACTGTTTCCCCGGTGCGGTGTGCGCCCATCTTGCGGTAAAAGCCTTCGGCGTTTGGGTCTGACACTATCTCAACTTCCGAGACTCTCTCTCCCGCGGCTATTTGCATCGCGTGAAGAAACATTTCCTTGCCCACGCCCGTGCCGATACTCGCCGGCGCCACCCAAATGTGGTCCAACTCAGCTTTGCCCTCGCGCATGATTAACGCATAAAAGCCGAGCGGCCCGCCTTCGTTTTCCGCCAGGTAGACGCGATTAGCGGCGATGTAATCGGGCGTGATGGTGAGATCGTCCTGCCAGTGTTTTATCCAGTGTTCCGGATAACCCCAATGCCGTTTGGCATCGTGAGCAATGCGCGTGAGCGCGCCGGCGTCTTCAGTTGCTGCTTTTCTTATGATCACCGATTACCTTGCCAAGTTTTTCTACCAGCTCGCGGGTTGGTCCGGCAAACTCGCCCTTCGGATCCAAACGCAGGTACTCATTGTATTCCGCCAGGGCCCGCTCCTGCTGATTAACTTTCAACAGAATGTTTCCGGCCAACAGGTGGCCCTCTGCAAAGTCAGGTTTCAATTGCAGCGTGTGGCCGATGGCGGGGCCAGCCTTGGAAATATTTTGCTGGTCCCAGTAAAGACGCGCGAGGGTGAAATAACCATTCCAGGATTTGTCGTCAAGCTTTAATCCGGCTAATAGAGCTTTTTCAGACTCGTCGAAGCGCTGTTCGCGCCAGTAGACCTCACCCAGCGACAAGATAGCGGCCGCGCTGCCGGGCTTCAATTCCACCGCGCGTTGAAAGATCGATTCGGCTTTTTTCCATTCGCGTTGGTCCACATAAGCGGTGCCCAGCAAAAGGTGCGCTTCATAAAACTCGGGATAGATCACAATCGCACGTTGGAAATGTCCGATCGCTTCTTCGTAGCTTTTGTGACCCAGCGCGGTGCGCCCGCGGGTTAACTGTTCACGCGCTTCGGTGGGCGCGCGGGCGTCAATGACGTCGAGCAACGCAACGTTCCCGGCTCTTTCTACTGACAATTCGAAAACCAGGTAAGCGCGAAACACCACCTGCAGGTCGGCGTCCTGTTGGACCGGCTTATAGCCCGGCGCGTTGACGATCACGCGGTAGTAGCCGCGGGACAGATTGGAAAAACGGAAACGCCCGGTGCTGTCGGTATCGATCTGATCGACTACGCCGCCCCCGAACCTTTCCAGCCGCACCGGAATCCGGTTGGCCGCCAGGCCCGATTCCGCAATGCGCACCTGGCCCACAACTTCAAGTGAATTTGCCGAGGCCGAAGAATACGTATCGCGGTCGCGTTGTGCGACGAGCGTTGAACTCAAAGCGAGGAGGAAGATGAAAGCCAGAGGATAACAGTAAAAACTTCGCACTGTGATAGTCCTGAAAATTTCTCTGTGCTACACGGAAAGATTAGCCGCGGATTTGCGCGGACGAACGCGGATTAGAGCCGATCAGATATTAGTCAGCTAACTGTCTAATCGCTTTTCTGATCCGCGTTTATCTGCGTAAATCCGCGGCTAATTCAAAGTCACTAACCCTTCGGTCAGTGAGAGTATTTCAAGCCAAACTGAATCAATCGTGCCGGTACCCTGGTTTCCGTAATTTGGGTAAACGTCGCCGGAGTGCCAATGTTAACCGCTGACGGCGTTCCAAAGATCGGATGATTGAACAGATTGAAGGTGTCCATGCGGAACTGGAACGTATGCGACTCGAATACAGTGAAAGCTTTTTGTAGCGAGATGTCCCAGTTCTGTTGATAAGGCGAGCGGAAGGCATTGCGTGGCGTAGTGCCCCAGCCGGTCGCTCCAGGATTGGCGCCGCCGTTGATGGTGGGCAATCCGGGAATGAGCGGCGCGGTGCCGAAGCATTCCGGTCGCAGGTAGTGATCGAGTTTTTGTTGCGTGGTGCCTTGTGTGTAGGCTTCAGAGATCCGGCCGCAGAGAAACTGCGCCGTGCCCGCCGCGGTTCCGAAGATGCCGCCGCTGGTGCTGTCGGTAACGGAGAACGGCAGGCCTTTTTGGTAAGTGACAATCCCGCTGACCGTCCAACCACGCATGACTGGATTGTCCATGAAACTGCCATGCTTCACCGGAATGTCGTAAGCATAACTTACGACCAGGCGGTGCGGACGATCGAAGTCGCCGCGCGCCTTGTTCTGGGCCACGTTGGCCTGGTTGTTGTAGATGTTGGCCCCGTTCTGGCCGTTGCGAGTAGCGTTAAGCTCGTCAGTGCTGAGCGAGCCGCTGACGTTGTCTTCCGTCTTGGAGTAGGTGTAGGCCGCCTGGAAATACAGACCGCTATGCAAACGCCGCGACAGGGTAGTTTGCCAGGAACTGTAATTGGCAAAGCCGATGTTCGACGAATAACGAGCGCCGCGTTTGCGCGAGAGCCCGATGATCTGGTGACGGAGTTCCTCGTTAGCCACTGTGTTGGCAGTGATCGTGTAGGAATTGCCGTTCATGTCGCGCACGGTTAACGGATTCGACGGGCTCACCTGAATGGCGAGGAACGGATCCCAGATGCCGATGCCGCCAATGAAGTGTGAGCCGACGTAGCCCGTCTCCAGCGCCCAACCGCCTCTGAGTTGGCGCTGAATGGTCAGGTTCCACTGCTGCGTGTAAGGCGTGTAAGCATCACGCGGGGCAGTGGTGAACGAAGCCAGATTGATGGAGCAATTGGTTGCCGTGCCGCCGTAGTTGAGACATTGCTGTCCGGCGGCGTTAACAAAGATTGGTCCAACATTGGGATCGTTAATGTCGAGCGTACCCGAGCCGCTGAGGCGCCGCAAGCCGGCGAAGAAAGTAGCCGTCGGAATGTAAGCGGTGGCCACGATAGACGGCGGCGGTTGCGTTCCAAGCGGGTTGGCAAGTTGCAGCGTCGACGGAACAGCGCGGTTCTCGAGCGGTTGCACCGTGAAAGGCGCCGCTAAAGAATTTTGCAGAATGTTCTGATTCGACAGCCGCTGGTAGTAAATACCGTAGCCCGCGCGCAGCACCGTTTTCTGATCGCCGTTGATGTCCCAGGCCATGCCCACGCGTGGCGCGAAGTTGTTATCGTCGCGGCAGCGGATCAGGGCACAGTTGCGGATACCCGGCGTTCCTTTGAACCCACCGAGATCGACAGCTTCCGGAATTAAGAACGGGTTTTTACCGGCAGCAGCGAGGGCTGGATCGTAGATGCCGGCGCGATTGAGTTTGTCATGACCGAAACTCATCGCTTCCCAACGCAACCCGAGATTGAAGGTCATGCGCGAGGTGCGGCGGTAGTCGTCCTGGATAAACGCTGCGTAATCGGTAGCGACAAAGTTGCGCGCCGGATCGCCAAATGCCGATTGCAAAGCGGTCGGAGCGCCGCGCAGGAAATTCTGAAACGCGGTAAACGTGTTGCCGGTTCCCGAAGTGCTACCAAAGGTAAGCGAACCGCGCACTGCGAAGTTGTTGAATCGGTTCAATTGATACTGAACCGCCTCGCCGCCCATGCGGAGGCTGTGCTTGCCCATGATCATCGAAAACGTTTCGACGATGTTGTAGGTGTTGGAGATGGTGCCGCGGTCGTCGTTGACGCCGGTGCCCAAAGAAAACAGGCCGGTAACTGAGACACGGTAGAGACCGGTGAACGCGCCATTTGGCTGAGCGCCTACGTCGGCAGCCTGGTGTGTATCAGTGGGAACGTTTCCAAACAGGAACCGGCTGTAGCCCAGTCGCAGCTCGTTGACTTTCGTGGCACTGAAAAGGTGAGTGTGCGTGAGTGAGAAGTAACGGTTCCACTGAAAGTCGCTGCGCGGATTGGTCAAGGTTGTATCCGTGCCGAAAGGCTTAAGCACGGAGCCTTCATCCCAGAACCAGGTGCCCGTGATTTTATCCTTGTCGTCGCGGAAACTGCGGTCGTAGCTGATGGTGTACTGGTTATCACGTATCGGGGCAACGGCTGAAAACTGGCAACGGAAGGTGCCGGTGGCGCCTCCGGTTACCGCGCCGCAACCGCCCTGGCCCACGCGAGGCACCAGATACTGTCCGCCGAAGCGATTGTCCTTCAGGTTAAGGATGTTTACCGCCACTGGATCTATCTGCGCTGCCGTGAGACCGAATGCCGGCGCGAGCAGAGCGGCGCTTGTCGTGCCATCGGAGGCGACGGGGAACGCCTGGACGGTTGGCGCCGTGCTCGATCCGATTGGATCGATGCCGTTGCGCGCGCGAACACCCTGGTAGTTGAAGAACCAGAAGCCGCCCGCCGCAGGAACGGGTCCGCTGGCGCTGCCGCCGAATACGTTCTGCAGCAGACGACCGCGCTTGGTGCCGTTCTTGTTGAAGAAATATTCGTTGGCGTTTAGGTAATCGTTGCGATGTGACCAGTAGAGGTCCCAATGAAAATCTTTGGTGCCGGTCTTGGTTACGAGGCCGAGCGCGCCGCCGCCCTTGCTGCCCTGGGTGGCGTCGTAAAGCGACGTC
>Ga0070670_100003767_pt1 | contig 12626 bp, 14 predicted proteins | sample KBSS63metaG_FD_64665 | JGI IMG/M metagenome (GOLD analysis project Ga0070670, IMG submission 64665) | Switchgrass rhizosphere microbial communities from Kellogg Biological Station, Michigan, USA - KBS S6-3 metaG | ecosystem: Host-associated > Plants > Roots > Rhizosphere > Soil ... | reverse complement strand
GATCTGTTTGATGAAGCACCTATCGCCTATGTGCATGAAGGGTTGGATTCAAAATTTATCAGGGCAAATCGTGCTGCATTAAGAATTTTAGGTGTAAAACCTGAAGAAGTGCATGAAATGTATGGGCTGTCATTGGTACCCGATACACCTGATGCAAAGCGACGGGCTAATGAAGCTTTTGACTCAATAGGAAAAGGAACTGATACAAGTGGTGTAGTGATGGAATTGCGTCGTAAGGATAATAATAAGCCCATCTTTATTCAATGGTGGTCAAAACCTGATAGTAGTGGACAATTTACACGTACTATGTTTGTTGATATCACCGAACAGGTCTTGATGGAACAAGAAAAGAAAAGGCTGGAAGCACAGAACCAATATTTGCAGGAAGAAATAAAACTCACTCATAATTTTGAAGAGATCGTGAGCCGCAGTGCTAATTTTAAAAAAGTATTACAGCAGATCGAACAAGTGGCTACAACGGACGCTACTGTTTTAATATTAGGGGAATCAGGCACAGGTAAGGAATTAATTGCAAGGGCTATTCATAATATCAGTAACCGGAGTAAACAACCTTTAGTGAAAGTGAATTGTGCCACACTACCCGCAAATCTGATTGAAAGCGAATTGTTCGGACATGAGAAAGGAGCATTTACAGGTGCAGTCGAAAAAAAAATCGGGCGATTTGAATTAGCAGACGGCGGTACGATCTTTTTAGATGAGATAGGAGAGTTGCCTGTTGAATTACAGGCAAAACTTTTGCGGGTGTTGCAGGAAGGCGAATTTGAGAGATTGGGTAACCCTAAAACAATGAAAGTAAATGTGAGAGTGATCGCTGCAACGAATCGTAATCTTAAGCTGGCAATTGAGAAAAAAGAATTCCGTGAAGATCTCTATTATCGTTTGAATGTATTTCCTGTTATTTGTCCCCCGTTGCGTGAACGTAAAGACGATATACCCTTATTAATAAAACACTTCTGCAAAAAGCATGAAGGGAAGATTGGTAAAATAGTTCATACAATCCCGGATAAAGTGAATGAAGCATTGATGGCTTATGACTGGCCGGGTAATATCCGGGAGCTGGAAAATATTATTGAACGGGCATTGATATTAAGCAGGGAGGGAGTGCTTGAATATGGCGATTGGGTACCGGCTCATGCTGCTGTGATAAATGGCGTTTCAAAATCATCCGCAACAAAATTAGAAGAAGTGGAAAAGGAACATATCCTTACCGTGTTAAAACAAACAGGATGGAGAGTAAGCGGAGAAAAAGGCGCTGCAAAGATATTAGGGCTTAATGCTACAACGTTAGAGGCCAGGATGAAAAAACTGGGAATCGTAAGAGAAAAGACTCAATGATCAGTTCGCCAAATAAGTTTCGGCTGCTCCATTAATGTTCAAATTATTTTTGTTTTGAACAAATGCCACGATCTTTAAATCTTTTGCTTCGATATTGGCTGGTAGTGTAAATGATACTGAAGAATCATTGCTGTTTACTGTTTTAAGTTCAAGTACAATATTTATATGATGTAGCTCACGGCCACGATTCTCACCTTTTTTCACAAATGTTGTTGCTGCCAGTTGCACGAGGGCTATATTCAACGCTTGTGTGTTATCCAGGCCGGTGGTTTTAAAATTAACAAGGATGGTTTTGTCCCCCCGTTTTGCATTCAATTCAATACTGGTACCTGGGTTATTTTTTAATTCATCAATAATCGTTTGTTCCAGTTTGTTTTTATCCGAACCTACAAACTCTTTTTTCCCATTTACTATTACCTGTGGTGTATAAATACTATTTAAACTAAACACATCAGCATATTGTTCCTGCCTTCTTGTAAAAGTCTTGCTGCTATATTCGTCTTTCCATCCAAGATAATCCCAATAATCAACATGATAACCCAGGAAATAAACATTGTCATTGAATTTCTTGGACAATTCAATTATTGCTGCATCTGCTGAGGGACAACTCGAACAACCTTCAGACGTAAATAATTCAACAACTGCGAATCCTGAATCCTTTTTTGATTCACTACTTGCAGGATGGTTACTAAGATCAGTAAACAAAAGAAAAAGAAATACCAGGCGAAACGTGTATGACAACGTGATAATAGGAATCATGACTCTCAATTTCTTTGTTTAAAAATTGTTGTGTAGCGAACCGAGGCGGGCGTTTGCAGCATTTTCCGGATATGTAAACAGGTGGCTATTGAAAGTGCGACCCCAAAAAGTATAAAAAGAACATCCTGGTTTTCGTTGAAAGTGTTAAGTAAAAATTCCCCGCCATAAATAAATACAGCAAATCCAAGCATGCTGCCGATGCCAATTCCGGTAACATACCAGTTGTAGTTTTTTGTATTGGGCAATAAAACATTTCGATCCATCAAAACGACAGACCACCCGATCCAAAATGGAAAATGAATGGGATTGATGACACTGATAAAAAAACCTGTAGAAAAAAGATTTGTTATGTTATACTGCTTCGTTGCTGTAATCGTATTTACCTGTGTTGCAAAGTAAAAGCAGGCAATGGTCATTGCAGTAAGCAGTAAGATTGTAATGATCTCAAGAATAAAGAAAAACTTATATTTTCCTGCCATCCGGTTCATTGCGCTTAGGGCCAGCCTCACCACAAATACTTCGGCAAGCATCGCACCGAGTGAATAAATGATTCCCGCATTTGTTCCTTGTCGGGCTGTGATATAGGTGGCTGCAACTGTCAGGTGGCCCGGCGGTAAAGAACCAAGAAAGCTGATCAGCAATCCCCAAAAAATTATTTTGAGATACGGGTTCACGCTTATTTGCCGGTTATTAATTTAAGATAGCGGGTATTTTCTTTAAACATCCGGAGACCGGAGGAAATATTCATATATGGTCTTTTCACAGGATGATGATTCATACGGCTGATGTGCCATAATATTTTCCAGTGCCTGATTATTTCTTTCCACGCAAAAAAGATGGAATGTTGCGGATCATAGATATGAGTAGGTTCGCTGCCGGCACCATTAAGTTCTATAACAGAGAATTTTTTTCCTTGTTTTAATTCTTCCCAGGTATTATATCGTATATCCAGGCGTCCATAATAAAATCCACTTATTTGTTTGCATACTTCATCGAGTGAATTGGTCAGTTCCTCATCTATCAAATGACTGTCGTCGATAAACTTTGCACCCCGAACATGATTGCCATAAGGCACAAGGATAAATTCTTCACCCGTATTCAAAATTTTTTTCAATTCTTCGCCATAAATTTTTCTTAGAACTGCTAATTGCAATACATAGCGTTTGTCTTGTTTCAATAATTCTTCAACTGTTGATCTTCCATCCCCGGTTACTGCTAAGAACTCTTTTCTTACAATTCCTGAAAGGCGTCCTTTTGATTCATGAGGGAAACGATAATAAAAAATACCAACTTCGTTTTTATAGGGGATAAATTCCTGTATTAAAAAATCGACTTTTGAATTTGCTGCGTAATCAATTACTTCATATTCGTCTTCCAGTTTTTTTACAGACATTCCTTTTTGGCCAATATCAGGTTTACCCACCAATGGAAATTGCAGCTCTCTTTGTTTTATTATTTCAAGAAGTTGATCACCCGGACTACCGGATTTAAAATAAAGAGTAGGAGGGTAGTATTGTTCCGGTATAAGGTCATAGATCTCTTTCTTCGATTCCATCATAAAACCACCGTTTTTGATAGTAGGATTAGATGTATTAAAAAAGAAAAATGATCTTGCTTTTAAACAAAGCCACAGCCAATAGATATAAATGGGGCCGTACACTGCATGAAACGGCCAATACTCCCAATGAAATAGTTTGATAACGAATGGATGATATGTGAGCCGTCTGAACATTACCTGGCTGGTTGAAAGGTTTCATGAACGGTCGAGGTATTCTTCTTCATATCAAGGTATCTCATTTTGATTTTGCTCTCATTTATTTCAATGCTTGTAATACTCACTGTAGAATATAACCCGTCACGACTCATTAGCAGGTCATTGCTGATATCTCCATCACCGGTGAAACGATGGAAGTCAATAATTGTTTGTTGCGAAGGTAAAACATGCAGTTTTACAAAATCCCCAAACCATTTTTCTCTTTTCTTCACCGTTAATCCATCATAGAGTGTCGCCGAGGACCAGATATAATTTTGATGGATGGATAATTGTTTACCAAATTTTTCATTGCCATCCCACCGAAACTCGAATAATGACCTGTTTTCAAATAAAATGATCGTGAAAGGTTCGATCTCATCCAGGTTAATTTTTGAAAAAGTAACGGAAGGTTTTTCATGTGCAAATATATCAAGCAGGATCAAACCGCGGCTTTTCCTGTAAGGTGGTATTGACGGGTGATTGATAAACGCACCATTCAACACAACTGCGGCATCCCCATTCTCTTTAGCAGCGATCCATGTTCCTCCTGCATCAGCATCTTTCGGAAAAAGGATCTTTGTTCCTTCATGTTCATATACAGCAGGGGCTAAAGCAATTTTACGGCTTAATTTTTCATCACGATTAGAGGTGATATAAAATTTATTTCCAACGGGTATAAAACTTACTGTGCACATTGCTGGCGGTATTTAATGGTTGAATAAGCTACTCCAAACTCTTCGGGTAATTGAACAGATGAAACCTCGTTAATGCCGACACGTATCAATGCCATATGATGGATAGTATGTTCAAGATTATAGGCCAGTTCCCGGTAATAATTTGTCGGAACCGATACGGTCTCTACTGTATCGCAATAATCTTCGGCTTCCAATATCAAATCCTTATTTGATTTTTCAAGATTGATGTATAATTCTGTCAATAACTGCAACGCCACCTGCTTATCTGTTTCAATGCGATAATCTCTTTTTCTTTTTTCATAATTCACCACGCCGGTATCGTATCCCTTCTCCAGGCATTGAAACAATTCGATCACATGCCTGACATGTTGCCCGATTGTGGCACAGGATAAGATCTTACTTTGATGAATGTATTCATCATCGCTTAACTGGCGAAGCGATTCACTCAGTTGTACAAAAACGTGTTGAATGGGTTTTTTTAGTAACATAAGGGTTTTTGTTTTGGTTTTATCTTAATTCAGCGCTTCCAAATAAATGGTTGTAACGCTGGCAATGAATCAAAGCATATTTGTATTCAGAAAAATCCGGCATCCCCGGTATTGCATACAACTGGTTGCCCATTGTTGATTGCAATTTCCCCAAATCGATATAGTTCACTGGTTGTACTTCCTTGGATATATAAACATGTAAATCCGGCCCATTGGAAATTACAACATTTTCAAGTGCCAGTGTAAAATTGTTATTCATATTATATATACGGGCGCCGCCCATCACCGAGCCATACGGACCATTTATGAATAGCCCGGTCTTTGATGATGTGTTGGTAGTGGTATCTATCATATCATCGATCGGGTTTGTCGGTGATTTTTCCTTAGCGCAGGCAGTAAATAAAAGGACCGTTAATACTATTGATAAGAATTGCTTCATGTTTTTTTAGCTACGGGTTTCTTAATGAAAAATTTTTAACCAGTTTGTATCCGCATTCGTTTTAAGAGCCGGCTCGTTCTTGTTCCAGCTTTTTAATGTATTGTTAAACGCCCGGTTATAAAATAAATACAGCTTCCCGTTTATGATCTTAAACGTTTCAGGGTCTACACTCACTTTCTCGCCGTTCTTGCCCATTGCATAGGCGCACCAACCACCATATTGTGGTTCATAAGCAGAGGGGTTCTTCTTGAAAGCCTCCTTATTTTCTACAGATGAAAAATGATAAGTGGCTCCCTGGAAATAAACAGCAAGATTTTTATTCCCCTTTATGGCTTTATCACTGTTGAAATAAGCAACCGGATCATAACCATCGATTGCAACCCCATCATCAAGGTTAAAATGTTTTTTCCGGGTAGCGGTTCCATCCTGAGCAAAGGATGACAGGCCCAGGGTTGTTATTGTAAGTACTAAAAAAAATTTTAAACGCATATTTGAAAATTTAAAAACAAATCTATGCTGCTTCCCAAATCTTCTATGTCTTGTGTATGACAGCGTTAAACAGTTTCAAGGAATTTAATTTTTCATTTTCTATATACGATGCCGGGATCTTTTCTGATTTCAGCTTGATATATTAATCCTGACTCTAAACAATTTTGGGAAGTTGCTCCCAATCTGTTGGGAGATTCCCAATTTATTGGGAAAGACTTTTGCCTTCTACGAAGTAATACGTATTAATTAAAAAATTTTAAAACCCATATCTGTAAAGGGTTTCAGATAATAATAGAATTCAATATAAAAACCCTGGCACAGCGGTTGGCTACCTAAACACAGATTTTTAAAAAAGAAAAAATGAACCGTAAGATCACAAAGGATGAATTCAGAAAAGAAGTGATGGCAAGTACCCAGCTTTCATTAGTAAAGTTTAAAACAGATTGGAGCGGTACCTGCCAGATCATTGAACCGATCTATAATGACCTAGCAAAATCATACAAAGGTGTTGTGAACTTTTTTACTGTGGATGTGGAATCGGAAAAAGGGATCGAAAAAGAATACAGTATTATGGAGCTGCCTACGATCCTATTCTTTCGTGCAGGTAAAATAGTTGATCATGCCGTGGGACTTACTTCCCGTAACATTCTCATCTCGAAAATTGAAAATGCGATCGCCAATAGAAACTGATAAACTCAATACTATGCGTAACGAATCCAGAAAATATTATATCGCAAACATTGGCTCATTCGCCATGCTGGATGACAAAGAATTTAATGAATTGTGCGGGTATGAATTGAGCCTTTTGCAAGTGCCTGCTGTTCTCTATGTAAGGGACGGGTATCATTATAAGGGCAGTGAATTATTGTTTTCTCACCAGGAGTTAAAATCGATCATTCAAACAACCCTGCAATATTCAATTAACTAATAAAACTTACAAAAAATTAAAACTACAACTATGACCAATGAGATTAAATATGTGTATCTGAAAAACCATCCATTGTTTGCAAATGTAAGCGAACAAAAAATTTCAGAAGCAGCCGAGGTAATGAAGGTCAGAACTGTTTATCGCGGCGAGACATTAAGTTATGGTGACGGCGAGTTTAGTAAAGTATACCTGCTTATCCAGGGCAAGGTGAAGATTGCTGAATTCAATGATAACAGTAATGAGTTAATAAAAGATATCATTACGGCGCCTGATATTTTTGGTGATCTGAGTCTCGAAGGTCACCCGTCTGCTGATGAGTACGCTGAAGCGTTAACGGCCAATACACTGCTGTGTGCATTCAATGTACCTGATTTCAAAAAGCTGATGCAGGAAAACCCCATGATCGCAATCGCTTATGCCAACATGGTAAATAAAAAATTGAATCGCCTCGAAAATCGTCATGCGGATCTCGTGTTCCGTGATACAAAAGCCCGTTTGATCCGCTTTATTAAGAACTGGGCTCAAACAGATGGCAATAAAATGGGAGATAAGATCATCCTGAATAATTACCTGACGCATACGGATATAGCCAATGTTATAGCTACTTCAAGACAAAGCGTGAATGTATTGCTGAATGAATTGCGTGACGCAGGTATGTTGTTTTACAACCGCAAGAAAATCGAACTGAATAACCCTGTTTACTGGAACTAGGGTTAACGGGTAAATAACATCCTTTGTAATACCTGTGACATTTCATCCTCGTGAGCAGGACTACCTTTGATCAGAGTTTTTTCATATATGCAGTTACCTGCCTGCCGGTAGGCAGGGTGTTGGTTAGAAAAATAAACGGCCCTGGAATAATATCAGCGGCCGTTTTTTTTCCAACGCTGTATGGGAAATAAATAGAGAAAATTAATCGCCATGCCATCTGTCAACCTAAGTTTTAAGATACATATACCTTACCGCCTGCAGAAAATAGACACAAGCTGCCTTGCGTATAATAAATATTTTGACAGTGACGCAAATAAAAAAGCTATCGATAAATTTTCGGATGAATGTTTTCTTCCTGCAAATGAAATCCTTGTTTCTCAGTTAAAAACCCACAAAGGAAAATTCAAAGTTTCCTTTTCTATAAGCGGAACGGCAATTGAATTATTGCAGGAATATCGCCCTGATGTAATTAACTCTTTCAAACAATTAGTAAAAACAGGCTGTGTTGAGTTTTATGCAGAAACCTATTACAATTCTTTAAGCTGGTTATATTCGAGAGATGAATTCAGGCGCCAAATACAAAAGCATCATGAATTGGTAAAAGATCTGTTTGGCGCGGAACCTGTAGTGTTTCGTAATACAGAGCTCATTTACAATAATGACTTATCAAAATTTATTGCTGAACTTGGATATAAAGGAATTTTATGTGAAGGATTGGAACGGATCTTAAACGGACGTACACCGAATCAAACTTATGCCGTCCCGGGTAACGGAGATTTTGGTTTATTGCTTCGCAATGTAGGGTTGAGTGATGATATAGCTTTTCGCTTTGATGATCCAAACTGGAATGAACAACCTTTAACTGCTGAAAAATATGCCGGCTGGTTGCACAAGCTGGATGAGAATACCTGTAACATTAATTTATTTTTTGATTACGAGACATTCGGGATTCACAAGAAACCCGGAACAGGCATCTTTAAATTTTTAGAATATCTCCCTTCACACCTGCTGGCTGACGGAAAATGGACATTTGCAACTCCATCTGAGGCATTAGACAGCTGTTATCCCAGGGATATTTATGATGTACCCAAAACGATCTCCTGGGAAGATAAAGGAAAAGAATGCTGTGTCTCCTGTGAGAACAGGATGCAGAATAATACACTCAGGAAAATATTCAGCCTAGAAAAAATGGTTCATCAATCCAATATTCCGGGAGCACTGGAATGCTGGGGTCGTCTGCAGAGTGCCGATCATTTTTACTACATGTGTAATGACGGGAGGGATTCAAATGATACCTACCGGATGCTGAACCCATTTGGTACGGTAGAGGAGGCCTATGAAAATTATAAAAATGCAGTAACTGATTTTGAGATCAGGCTTATTCAAAAAGGACTGGATGATATTAAGAACCGGAGTTCAGTTAGTCAATTGCATAAAACTTTTGCAACAATGATCTATTAAAATAAAATTATCATGGAAAAAAGAAAATTAGAAGGACAAGTAGCAATTATAACAGGATCCAGCAGCGGAATTGGTGCGGGTTGTGCCAAAGAGATGGCAAAAGCCGGCGCAACTGTCGTTGTTAACTATCCTGTTCCCGGCGCTAAAGAAATGGCCGAAGCTGTAGCAAATGATATCAACAGTAGCGGAGGAATGGCGATTGCCTATAAATGTGATGTAAGTAAAGAGAACGAGGTGGTACAAATGTTCAAAGATATAATAGGGCAGTTTGGGACGGTTGACATTCTCGTTAACAATGCCGGTTTGCAAAAGGATGCAAAATTTACTGACATGACCTTGGATCAATGGAATTTTGTGATTGGAGTAAACCTGACCGGTCAGTTCCTTTGTGCAAGAGAAGCGATCAGGGAATTTTTGAGAAGAGGTGTGAATGGAAAATCAAAAGCTGCCGGTAAGATCATTTGTATGAGTAGTGTGCATGAAGTAATTCCCTGGGCCGGTCATGCTAACTATGCAGCTTCTAAAGGTGGTGTGATGCTGATGATGAAAACAATTGCACAGGAATATGCGCCCCATAAGATCCGTATCAATTCGATTGCACCCGGGGCAATTGCCACACCGATCAATAAAGATGCATGGGATACTGCGGAGCATTTGCAGAATCTGCTACGCTTGATTCCCGAAAAGAGGATCGGCCAGGTAGAAGATATTGGCAAAGCGGCTGTGTTTCTTGCAAGTGATGATGCTGATTATATTAACGGAACTACCTTGTTCGTTGATGGAGGTATGACATTATATCCGGGGTTTGAAGATAACGGCTAATATTTATGAAAACTATATCATTTATAATACTGTTTTGGCTGGGCTCAGTGCAGGTTTTCACACAGGAAATAAAAGTTTCTGTGGTTAATGACACAACGGAACTGCAGGAATACAGCAATGGCGAAAAGCTGAAAGTGAATTACAAGCTCAATAACAAAACAATTACGTTAAAAGAAAAAGATAAATTGCTAAACGACGATCCAGGTATTCAGCAGGAGTTTAACATCCGGAGCCTAAATAATGAAATCATTGGTGAAGTAAATTTTATTGCTGATCATGTTGTTATCGAATCGAAAAAGGAAATAAAACCAGGCATCATTTCCGAAAACAAGCTTGATATTTCAGAAAATTTAAATGGACGATCTTTTCCTGCGTTTGAATGGAAGGACTTAAATAACAATAGAATTGCACTTCAACAGTTAAAAGGGAAAACAGTTGTACTGAATTTCTGGCACACATCCTGCGTGCCGTGCATAGCAGAAATGCCATTGCTGAATAAGCTGGTGCAAAAATATTCAAATGAAAATGTTGTGTTCATATCAGCAACTCCAAATACGGAAACGGAATTAAAGGAGTTTTTGAAGAAAAAGAAGTTTGAATACACGCAGGTACCGGGAGTTGATACTAAAACAATCTTTTCTCCATTTCCGGGCTGGCCAATACATATTGTATTGAACAGGGATGGAGTGATTCAATTCTTTGCGCTGGGAAAACAAAATAATATTGAAGAAAAATTGAGCGAAAGCTTGGATAAGTCGCTAAAAGCAGGAGAATAATTAAGAGCTTGGTTAAGTTCGATAAAATTTACAGAACATACGGTAATATCTACTGGTTCCTGCAGGCCATGCAGCAAAAGTTGTATGGCTGCTGACCTATATAAAATTTTGTTCATGAAAGAAAATTCAAAGAATGAAAAATTTCCTTACGCCCACGCCGGGGATGGAAGCGCCGAGCAAAAAAGATTAAGCGAACCACGTTGGAAAAAATGGGGGCCTTACCTCAGCGAACGGCAATGGGGCACGGTGCGGGAAGACTATAGCGAATATGGTAATGCATGGGATTATTTTCCGCATGATCATGCAAGATCAAGAGTGTATCGCTGGGGTGAAGATGGTATTGCCGGCTTTAGCGATGATCAGCAGCATATTTGTTTTGCATTGGCGATGTGGAATGGAAAGGACCCGATATTGAAAGAGCGGTTGTTTGGATTGACAGGCAGTGAAGGCAATCATGGTGAAGATGTGAAAGAATTGTATTACTATCTGGATGCGACCCCTTCCCATTCATATATGAAGCATTTATACAAGTATCCGCAATCAGAGTATCCTTATGCTGATTTGAAGCACACGAATGCAAACCGCAACAAATTTGAAAAGGAATATGAATTGCCGGATACAGGGATTTTTAATGGAAATAAATATTTTGATGTATTCTCTGAATACGCAAAGAATGATGCGGAAGATATTTTAATTCGTGTAACAATTCATAACCGGGCTGATGACGCAGCTTATATTGCATTGTTACCAACGCTTTGGTTGCGCAACCTGTGGAGTTTTGGACTGATGCATGAGAAGCCCCGTATATTTTTAAAGGATGGAGGTACAGGCTATGGTCATGCTAAAGCTGACCATTACTGGGAAGGTGATTATCATTTCTATTTTGAAAAACCTGTCCGTGTTTTATTTACAGAGAATGAAACCAACACGCAGCGTTTATACAATGTGCCAAACGCATCGCCTTTTGTAAAAGATGCATTTCATACGGCGATACATGAACAACGTTTTGATTGGTTGGAGGAAAAGAAAGAAGGCAGTAAGATGGCGCCCATGTATGAATACAATATTGCGGGACAATCATCTGTTACCGTAAAGCTTCGACTGAGCAAATATTATATTGATAAAGATCCGTTTAATATTTCTTTCGATGAATTGTTTGAACAACGTATTAATGAGGCGGATGAATTTTACAGGGAAGTTACCACTGCAACGGATAAAGACCTGATGAATATCCAGCGCCAGGCATTTGCCGGTATGCTCTGGAGCAAACAATATTTTAATATTGATATGCCACGCTGGTTAAATGGTGACCCCGGTCAGCCGCCACCACCTGAGCAACGCAAACACGGCCGCAATCATCAATGGTCGTCATTGAATAATGAAGATATCATTTCCATGCCGGACAAATGGGAGTATCCCTGGTATGCTGCGTGGGACCTCGCTTTTCATTGCGTGCCGCTGAGTATGATCGATCCGGGTTTTGCAAAGAGCCAGCTTATTTTGTTCCTGCGTGAATGGTATATGCATCCGAATGGTCAATTGCCGGCCTATGAGTGGGCGTTTAGCGATGTCAATCCCCCTGTGCATGCATGGAGTTGTTTACAGGTATATAAGATAGATAAGGAGAAGACAGGAAAGCCTGATGTAGAATTTTTGGAAAGAGTGTTTCAAAAACTCCTGATCAACTTCACATGGTGGGTCAATAGAAAAGACAGCAAGGGTAATAATGTTTTTGAAGGTGGTTTTTTAGGACTCGATAATATTGGTGTATTCGATCGCAGTAATATGATACCGGGTGGGGGTGTGCTAGAACAAGCCGATGGAACAAGCTGGATGGCGATGTATTGTCTGAACATGCTGGAGATGGCTTTGGAAATTTCGCAATACAATCCTGCCTACGAAGATGTAACGACAAAATTCTTTGAGCATTTTATTTATATAGCTGAATC
>Ga0070670_100003763_pt1 | contig 12630 bp, 7 predicted proteins | sample KBSS63metaG_FD_64665 | JGI IMG/M metagenome (GOLD analysis project Ga0070670, IMG submission 64665) | Switchgrass rhizosphere microbial communities from Kellogg Biological Station, Michigan, USA - KBS S6-3 metaG | ecosystem: Host-associated > Plants > Roots > Rhizosphere > Soil ... | reverse complement strand
TCAACGTGACGCTCAGCTCTGACCGTGCAAACACCGGGCGCAGCGCCCTGCAACGGCCTGATCTCGTCGGGCCGGTGCCCCACCTCAGTTGCGTTGACGATCCGGATCAGACGGCGCGACGGCGTCAGCTGATCAACTGCTTCGATCAGACAGCCTTCGCGTTGCCTGCGCAGTTCACCTTCGGCAACGCCCCGCGAAACGTGCTGCGAGGGCCCGGGTTCGTCAGCACCGATGTGTCGTTCATGAAGAACGTGCCGATTGGTGGTGGCGCACGGTTCCAGTTCCGCGCCGAGTTCTACAACATCTTCAACAACGTGAACTACAACAATCCAAACACGACGTTTGCCGCTGCGAACTTCGGCCGCATCACGGGCGCGGGCAGCATGCGGCAGATTCAGTTGGGCGGGAAGGTGTTCTTTTGATGACCAGCACCCGCCGGAGATTTCTTGGCTGGGCGATGCCGGCACTCGCGTTTGCGGGTCCGGCATCGGCGGCACAGGCGGCCGCGCAGCCACCGACCAAGAAAGTGTTTCGCAGGCTCACGCCGACGTCGAAGATGTTCAACGGCCAGCCGCTCTACAGTCCGGAGCTCTCATTCGGCAACCTGGTCTTCGTGTCCGGGAAAGGGCCGGGTACGGATTTCAAGGGAGATATCACCGCCCAGACGAAGAACGTGCTCGATCAGATCGAAGAGTCGCTGAAGCTGGCCGGCTCGTCGATGGACAAAGTGCTGAAGGTCAACGTCTACCTGACGGACATGAAAAACTTCGTCGGCATGAACGAGGCGTACGTCGGCCGCTTCGGATCGGATCCGCCGGTCAGGACCACCGTCGCGGTGGTGGCGATTCCCGACGGCACGTTGGTCGAGATCGACTGCATCGCGTCGACGTAATCCGCGCGCAGAGATCGCGGGGACGGATCTCACGCAGGGACCGCCGAGAGCGCAGAGGGCGCGCATTTGCGGTCTCCGCGTTCTCCGCGCGAAACCCGTCTCAGCGATCTCTGCGCGACGGTGATCAGATGCGATTGACGACTCCGGCGTCCGTCGCGCGCGTGTTCCGTACCAGCAGGATGACCGCGAGCGTCGCCCCAAGCGGGATCAGGCTCGCGGCAATCAGGATCGGCTCGAACGAGTAGCGATCCGACACGATACCCGTGGCGTACGTCGCCGCGATGGTGCCGATACCCGCGCCGGTGCCGCTCATGCCGCTGACCGACGCCACCGAGCCGGTGGGATAGAGGTCGGCGGGCAGGTTCAGCACCATCGTCGAAAACGCCGCATACGCCAGCGTCGACATCGCGAAGCAGGCGACCAGCCAGAAGTACGAGCTGGTGAAGACGGTCGGAATCAGCAAGGTCATCCCAAGTCCTGAGACCACCACGACCAGCTTGCGCGATGCGCCGACCGACCACCCCCGATTGATCAGCCAGCTGGAGAGTCCACCGCCGGCGAAATTCCCGACGTCGGCGGCCAGGAATGGAATCCAGAACGCCAGCAGGCTCTCTTCGAGCCGGTGGCCCTTCGAGACGAGGTAGATGGCAAACCAGTCGGTGATGAAAAACCAGACCGGATCAGTGAGCGTTTTGCTGATGATGATGCCCCAGGTCTGCGGCAGCGCGAGGAGCGTCGGATAGCTCAATCGGCGGGGGGGCGCGGCGGCGTCGGCCGCGCGCGCATCCGCGCGCCCGGCGAGAATGTATTCGCGTTCCTGCGGCGACAGGCGCGGGTGGTCTTCGGGCCGGTGATACAGCACGCGGAACAGCACCAGCCAGCCGAAGCCGAGCACGCCGGTCACGATGAACGCGGGGCGCCAGCTTCCGAACGCGTGATACACCGAGAGCACCAGCAGCGGCGCGATGGCGCCGCCGATCGACGAGCCGCTGTCGAACAGCGCGACCGCCCAGCCGCTTTCACGTTTTGGGAACCACTCCGATACCGCCTTGGTTGCGCCCGGCCAGTTGGCCGACTCTCCCAAGCCGAGCAGAAAGCGAAACGCGGCGAAACTGCGGAAGCCCGTCGCCAGCGAGGTGAGCATCGCAGCGGTGGAGTAGAACGCGATTCCGATGCTCAGCCCGCGGCGCGTCCCCACGCGATCGAGGAACCGCCCCGATGCGGTCTGGCCGACCGAGTACGCCACGCGAAAGGCGATGATCAACAGCGCGAAATCCGCATTGGTCCAGTGGTATTCCGTTTTGATGTACGGCGCCAGCACGCTGAGCGTCTGGCGATCGATGTAGTTGATGACGGTGGACAAGAAGAGCAGTCCGCCGATATACCAGCGGAAGCGTCCGGCGGGGGCGGGCGTTCTGACCATCGGCCCGGATGTAGGTTGCGCCTGCACGTCAGTTCCTGACTGTAATTCTTTTTAGACGTATATCTTCTTGCTTGCCCACGGGTTCCGTGGTACGGTCCGCGCGAAATTGGCAGAATTTCGGCAACCGCGCAAGTGGGAAGGAGCCGGAAATGAACAACGTTCGGGGTGCTTGGGCCGTACCGTTCGTCGTCGTCGCGATCTGTCTGGCAGGCGTCGTTACTGCGTTTGCGCAAGGAACCGGAACACTGACCGGTACCATCGTGGACAGCTCGGGCTCCGCTGTCCCCGGCGCCACGGTCACCGCAACGGAATCGGAAACCACCGCCGTTCGCACGACGGTCTCGAATGAGTCCGGCCTGTTCCGCATCGCTGCGCTGGATCCCGGCCGATATACGCTGAAAGTGGAGCTCACCAGCTTCAGGCCGGTCACAGTACAAGAGATCAATCTGTCGAGCGCCGAGATCCGCGATCTCGGCAAATTGACCCTGCAGGTCGGTGGCCTCACAGAGGTCGTCTCCGTGACCTCTGAAGTCACCCCCGTCCAGGTGGCGGACAGTGCCCGCAGAAAAACCGTCATCGGCGACGATCTCCAGAACATCCAGATGAAGGGGCGGGACATCTACGGGCTGCTCGCCGTCCTGCCCGGCGTTCAGGACACGAACCTCAATCGGGACTACTCGTCGTGGACCTCCGCGACGCAGATCTCGATCAACGGCGCCCGCTCGGAGAACAAGGACGTTCGCGTCGACGGGATCAACATCGTCGACGAAGGGGGCTGCGGCACGGCGTTCGTCAACCTGAATATGGACGCGGTGAACGAAGTCCAGGTCATTTCGAACGGCTACACGGCCGAGAACGGTCGGAACAACGGCGGCCTGATCAACGTCGTCACCAAGTCCGGGACCAACACCTTCAAGGGCTCGGCCTGGTACAACGGGCGGCGCGATCGGTTCAACGAGAACGACTACTTCCGAATCGCGAACAAGCAGCCGAAGCCGCTCTACGATGTGAACATCGGTGGCTATGGGTTCGGCGGGCCGCTGGTCATTCCGGGACTCATCGACAGCCGTAAGGCGACCAAGAAGACGTTCTTCTACGTGTCGCAGGAATACACGACCGATCGCCGGCCAACGTCGACGACGCGGTCGAACCTGCCGACGGCACTGGAACGCAGCGGCAATTTCTCCGAGACACGCATCACGAATGGCACGATCCAGCCGATCATCGACCCCAAAACGGGCGTGCAGTTCCCGGGCAACATCATTCCGCCTGAACGCATCAACGCACTCGGTCAGAAAATGCTCAACCTGCTGCCGACCCCGAACGGTGTCCTGAACCTCCAGGCGGGCCAGCAGTGGACGTCGAACTCGGCATACGACACGACGCCCGAGCACGGGCGCACGAACAACGTTATCCGGATCGATCAGGTGTACACGGAGAAAACGCGACAGAGCTTCAGGATTCTGAAAGATCGCGACGATACGTGGAGCTACAACAACTTCACGCCCGGCACCGGCCACGTCAACAACAACACGCCGGGGATCCTCATCTCGTCGACGCTGACGCAGGTGCTCAAGCCGACCGTCGTCAACGAGATGAACTTCGGGTACACGCATAACCGCTGGGGCTTCAGAGCCGGTCCGGAAACCGGCGTGGGATCGGACTTCGATTACACCAAGCTCTACGCGGCCAATCTCGGCATCAACCCACCGCGACTCCAGCCGTTCGGTGACTATGGCGACCCGCCGCACCTCTCGAAATTCGGCGGCCCGCAGGTGGACGAGTGGCCGTACGCGCCGAGGTTCAGCACGAGCGGTGGCAACCGTTCGGGTCTGGCGGGCTACTTCTCAGGCGGCAATCCTCCCTACCCGAAACTCAACATGAGCGCCCGCGCCGCCTGGGCCGACGATCTGTCGATGACCAAGGGGCGCCACAACATCAAGACTGGCGTGTCGCTGGAATTCAACCACAAGACCGAGCCTGGTTCGCCCGACTACATGGGCAACTACAACTTCGGCCATGACGCGAACAATCCGCTGAGCACGGGCAACGGCTACGCGAACATGCTGCTCGGCAATTTCACGACCTATACCGAACTGACCGCGCGCGTCGACAAGGCCGTCCGTCACTGGCAGAACGATGTCTACCTCCAGGACAACTGGCGCGCCACGCGGCGCTTGACCCTCGATTACGGCGTCCGCCTGCAGCACAGTGGGTCCGACTACGAAGTTAACAATAACCACACCGGTTTCTTCATCGATCAATGGAACCGGAACCAGGCCGCGCGGGTCTATCGCCTCGTGTGCAACACCAACGTCCCCGGCGACCAGACGTGCGCATCTGCGAACCAGAAGGCAATCGATCCAGCCAATCCAACCGTGTTCCTGGCGTCCGCGTACAACGGAAACATCGTGTCGGGCTCGGGCGCGCAGATAAACGGGGTCTCGACCGACGGCATTCCTGGGGCCAAGGACGGGACCTACTTCAAATTCCCGTACCTGGTTGCCGCGCCCCGGATTGGCATGGCCTGGAACGTCACGGGCGACGGCAAGACAGCCATCCGCGCGTCGGCCGGAATCTTCTACAACTTCCCGCGCTCAACCGGCACGGGCGGGTATTCGTTTGCCGGCGGCTGTCCGGTCTCGTGCAGCAATCAGATTCGCTGGGGGACGTTCGACGATATCAGCGCCTTCGCCAGTGGGAACAGCGCGGTGCAGCTTGTCCAGTCTCCGGTCAACGTCAACGTCGGCGGCTTCAAACAGCCGCTCCAGAAGTCGTACAACGTCAACGTGGCGTTCCAGCGCGACATCGGTTTCAGCACCGTGGCGGAAATTGCTTATGTCGGCAACTTCCAGTACGACGGCGGCCGCACGGTGGATATGAACCGGTTGCCGCTCTACGTCTGGGGCAACCCGGCGAACCTGGTGAACAACGCACCGATCAACGTCAATTCGCTGCGCCAGGTCTACGGACCATTTCCCGGCATGGGATCGGTCACGCAATTCGTCCCGCACCTCTATCCCCTGACGTTGCAGTACAACGCCATGCAGCTCAATGTGGTGCGCCGCCTCTCGAAAGGCCTGCAGACCAGCTTCGCGTACACCTATGCGTCGGGCCTTGGCTACACGGGCTATGACTCGTATACCGACGAGATGGGCGGTCCGGAAGCGATCAAGGCACGCTACTGGGGACCCACCGCAGAGAACCGCAAACACAACATGGTCGTCAACTACAGCTACAACATCCCGACGTTCTTCACGATGCCGGTTGTCAAGCAGCTGCTGATGGACTGGCAGGTGTCGGGCGTAACGAGGCTGCTGAGCGGCGCCCCCATCACGCCGTCGTGTTCGTCCAATAACGGCGGGGTCCAGAACACCAACCCGTCGCTGACTGACGGCGTCACCGCGCGGTGCATGCTGGTCGGCGATCCGTTCACGTTGACGCCGGAGCAAATCGCGGCCAACAAGAACCTGCCGTTCGCGGATCAAGTGCACTTCAACGTGGCGGCATTTGCGATGGCGCAACCGCTTTCGCCAGGTGTTGGAAACTTCGGCAACACGCCGGTTGGCATCCTTCGTCACCCGACGTGGCACGAATGGGACATCACGCTGGCCAGACGGTTCCCCGTCAACCTGATGGGCCGCAAGAACAGCGGCGTCAAGCTGCAGCTACAGGCCTACAACGTGTTCAATGAGGTGCAGTTCACCAACATGAACGCGTCGTACACGTTCACCGGGACGAACAACGCGACCAACAACAGTGCGAATACCGGGAAATACGTACAGGGCAACACCAGCGACGGCCTGGCGGCAGGGACGATCGCGCCGCGGACGATGGGCATTACCGTGCGCTTCGACTGGTAGGAGAAGACTCAGGGCTTAGGGCTTGGGTCTCACGCTGACTTGAGCCGGCTGAGGCCTAAGCCGACTTTGAGCCCTGACCCCTGCGGTGAACGAGCTTTCGGCGTTGGAAGGCCGGTAGTGCACGCGATCAATCAGGAGGCAGCATGCGGATCGTGAGGCTCGCGGCGGCAGCGTTCGTACTGACCACTCTCTCCACGAGTGCGGCAGCGCAGGATGCGGCGCCGGTCGTGGCCGCGGCCTCGAAGGCCATGGGTGCGGACACGCTTACGTCGATCACCTACTCGGGCACGGCACGAAACGGCGCCTTCGGCCAGAGCAAGGACATCGGGGAGCCGATGGGGCCTGTCAACGTGACCCAGATCACGCAATACACACGCACGATCAACCTGGGAACCGCAGCGGATCCGAGCGCGCTGGTGTCGCGCGCGACCGGACCCACTCAGCCGCCGACCGTCCCGGGCGTGCCTCCACCAGCGCCGGGCGTGTTCAACCAGAACATCACCGGTGCCCAGGCCGCCGCCAACTGGGCGCAGGCGCTCAACATCTGGACCACTCCGTGGGGATTCCTGAAGGCGGCGGTTGTCAATAACGCCACCACGCGCAGGGAGGGTGGTCAGCAGATCGTTTCGTTCACGCCCCCGAACTACAAATCTCCGTCGGGGCAGACGTACACCGTCACCGGGTACATCAACGCCCAGAATCTCGTCACGAAAGTGGAGACGCGCGTCGACCATGCGGTTGTCGGCGATCTCCCGGTCGAGTTCGAATACTCGAACTACCAAAACATGAATGGCGTACAAGTGCCGGGACGCGTCGTCCAGCGCCAGGCCGGCATGCAGACGTTCGATGCCAGTATCACGGCGGCCACACCCAACCCGGCCGATCTCGCCCAGCTGCTGACGGTGCCGCCACCGGCGGCCGGCGCTCCGCCGGCCCCTGCTGCCGCTCCGGCGGCGCCCGCTGGACCACCGCCCGTGGAGAAGCTCGGCGACGGCGTATTCACGATCGGAGGCAACTACCTGTCGATGGCCGTCGACATGGGGGATCACATCCTCGTGGTCGAGAGCGGCCAGAACGACGCACGCGGCATGGCGGTGATGGCGGCCGCCAAACAGGCAATCCCCAACAAGCCGATCCGCTTCGTCGTCAACTCACATCCGCATTTCGATCACGCGGGCGGACTCGGCGCGGCGGTCGCGGAGGGCGCCACGATCTTGACGCATCGCAACAACGAGCCGGTCCTCGAGCGGCTTCTGTCCGGTCCGCGTACGCTGGTCGGCGACAGCCTCGCCAAGGTCGCGACTCGCCGCACTGACGTCGTTCGCGCCGTCGGCGATCGCGACGTGCGGAAGGGCACCAATGGCAAGGTCGTGGAGCTGCATCACGTGCCTAACGAACACAGCAACGGCTTGCTGGTAGTCTATCTGCCCGCCGAGAAAGCGTTGTGGACAGCGGACATCACGGCGCTGAATCCGAACCCGGCGCAACTGGGCGTGCTCAAGTCGGCCGTCGCCGCCATCGATCGTCTCAAACTCGATTACAACGCCTGGTTACCGGCGCACCCGCCGAATCCGGATCGACCCCTGACGAAGGCGGACGTCATGGCAGCGGTCGGTGCGGGCAAATGAACGCTGCAAAGGCGCTGAGCTTGGAGCCCTGAGCCTTGAGTCCCCTTAATATCCGAGCGCCAGTCCGTCCTTGCGCGGATCCGAGGCACCCGACAACGCGCTCGTCGCGGGATCGATCATGATGGCCTGACCACCGCCCATCAGCGCCCGATGCTTGATGCCGGCCGGCGGCAGGACGCGCTCGTGGCCACGCCGCACCAGGCCGGCAATGACCTCGGCGGGCAACGTGTCTTCGAGCATCACGCCGCGGCCGCTGACGTATCGCACGCGCGGCGCGTCGATGGCCTGCTGCAGATTCATGCCGCGATCGGCCAGGTTGACGAGCACCTGCGCGTGCCCCTGGGCCTGGATATCGCCTCCCATCACGCCGTAGGTCATGAACAGCTTGCCGTCCCGGAAGACCATCGCCGGAATCAGCGTGTGGAACGGACGCTTGCCCGGCGCGAGCTTGTTGGGATGATTCGGATCGAGCGAGAACCCGGTCCCCCGGTTGTGCAGCATGATTCCCGTCTCGCCGGCGACGATCCCCGAGCCGAATGAATTGAACAGGCTGTTGATGAACGATACGGCAGTCCGATCTTTGTCGACGACGGTGAAGTAGGTCGTGTCGCTGCCCATCTTGATGTCGCCGTACGCCGGGGCATCGATGGCTTTCGCGGGATCGATAAGGGCGCGCCTCTTGGCCGCATATTCCTTGGCGATCAGCTCCTTCACCGGAATCTTGCTGAAGGCCGGGTCCGCGATGAACCGATTCCGGTCGGCGAAGGCAATCTTCGTGGCCTCGATGAGCGTGTGATAGTAGAGGACCGCGTCGCTGCGCATCGCTTTCAGGTCGAAGCCTTCCAGGATGTTGAGCAGCAGCAGCGCCGTCAGTCCCTGATTGTTCGGCGGCAGTTCGTGCAGCGTGTAGCCACGGTAGGTGGTGGAGATCGGCTCGACCCAGTTGGATTTCTGAGCGGCGAAATCGTCCATCGACAGGAAGCCGCCCTTCTTCTGGCAGTAGTCCACGATCGCTCGCGCGATCTCGCCGCGATAGAACGCGTCGCGGCCTCCCTTGGCCAGCGTGCGGAACGTGCGAGCGAGATTCTTCTGAACGAAGATCTCGCCCGGTCGCGGCGCGCTTCCGTTGACCAGGTAGGTCGATGCTGCCGCGGCGTCCAGCTTGAGCTTCGCCACCTCCGGTTCCCAGTCAGCCGCGATCTTCTCCATGACCGGAAACCCGCTCTCCGCGTATCCGATCGCCGGCGCGATGAGATCGGCGAGCTTCATCGTGCCGTATTTCTCGAGGAGTGTGACCCAGCCGTCGAACGCGCCCGGCACGGTAATCGTCTCCATGCCGCTCAGCGGCATCTGGGAGATCTTGCGGGACGTGAAGTGCTCCAGCGTCAGCGCCTGGGGACACCGGCCGCTGGCATTCAGCGCCTCGAGCTTCTTCGTCTTCGGCGAGTAGATCATCATGAAGGCATCGCCGCCGATGCCGGTCATGTTGGGTTCCGTGACGTTGAGCGTGGCCGCGACCGCAATCGCCGCATCCACGGCGTTGCCGCCGCGCTTGAGGATGTCGAGGCCAACCTGCGAAGCCAGCGGCTGGCTCGTGGCGACCATCGCCTGGTTCGCGCGCACGACCGACCGGCCGGCTGGAGAGCCGGAGAACCAATCATCTGGCGAAGAGGCCTGACCAGCGGACGCCTGACTGGCCGCCGCAAGGTCGGCCGGGCCCGGCCGTTCGCGGGCCATCGAATCGCCGGGCGGGACGGCACTGGTCATCGCAGACGCGCAGGCGGATATCTCGAGAAACTCGCGGCGGCTGAGGGGGTTGCTCATGATTGTACTCTCCGGAGTGCGATTATACTGACGCGCCGAGGTATCCATGCCACACGCGTTGACGTCATCGATCGCCGGCGTCGTTGCAGTGGCCGCGTGTGCCGCGTTTGTGCCCCCCGACAAGCAAAACCAGCACATCCGCGCCGTGTACGTGTCGGTCACCGATAAGAACGGCACGGCGATCACCGACCTGCAATCCACCGACTTCGAGGTGAAGGAGGGGGGCAAGACACGGGAGATTGTCGGTGCGAGTGCCGCCACGATACCGCTGAGAGTCTCGTTGCTCGTCGCGGACCAGGGGACGGGCGCCTTCCAGCGCGGTCTCGCGCAGTTCATGCAAACGCTTCTGGGTCATGCCGAGTTCCAGCTCGTCTCGGTCGTCGTCCAGCCGGAAAAACTGACTGACTTCTCCCACGAAGGACGCGAGTTGAGAGCGGCGCTCAGCCGGTTGGGCCCGCGCGGCCGGGAAAGGGGTGCCCAGCTCATGGAGGCCATTCAGGATGCGACGCGCGACGTCCAGCACGACGCCAGGCGCCCGGTCATCGTGGTGATGAGGCTCGGCGGCGAGGCTGCCAGTCCAATCACGGGAGATGATGTGCGCCAGCAGCTGCGACAAAGCGGCGCCGCGCTGTATGTCATTTCCGCCGCGGGCGCCCAGGGAGCGGCACCGCCGCAGGCGACGGGCACCGACGCCGTATCCGTTCAGCAGGGGCAGATGCGCGATTCGGAACTGGCGGACGGCGCGTTCAACCTCGCGCAGGTGCTCGGCGACGGGGCGAAAGAGTCAGGCGGACGCCACGACCAGGTGATCGCGACGACGCATGCCCAAGCGCTCCAGCAGCTCGCCAATGAGCTGCTGCACCAGTACGAGATCACCTACGTGCCCGCCGATGGCGTGAAGCCTGGGGAGAAGCTTTCAGTCTCGTCCAGACGCAAAGGAGTGACCGTACACGCTCCGTCGCGCGTTCGTTGACCGCTGCCACACGGATCAGAGATCGACCAGCAGCTGATCCAACACCATCTGCACCGCAACCAGCGGATCCGGATTCAGGTTGCGTCCCGATTCGATCGAGTACGTCCCCTTGAACCCGAAGTCCTTGGTCATCTGGATGTACTTGGTCATGTCGTAGCTGCCGGGACGCATCTTGGCGTGGCAGTTGTTCGACGTCAGCGGCAGCAGTTCCTTCATGCCGCGTTCCCGGGTCTCCTCGTCCGGAAAGTTGCCGATGTCGGGGTTCGCGCGGGCCCCGGACTCCCGCATCATCCGCGCCAGCAGGCTCGGGTCCTTTTCGCCGCGATTCTCGATCGTCACGAAGATGTTTTTCGTTTTCGCGTACGCGACACACTCTTTCAAGGCGTCAATCGGCGCCGCGATGTTCTCCGGCGTAATCCCTGTGCCCTGATTGATCATCACGGAGGGGGAGCCGAGCCGCACCGCGTAGTCGACCCATTTCTTCGTGTGCGTGACCGCGTCCAGCCGCTTCTGCGGGTCGGGGTTCGACACGTAGGACCCGACTTCGAGACAGATGTTGATCATTCGCGAGCGGGTCTTTTTCATCCGGCCGATGAACTCATTGATGTAGGAGTCTTCGGTCGAGGCAAAGTTCTCGTCCTGGACCTCGATGTTGTGAAGGCCGTAGCGGTCGGCGATCAACTCGGGGTAATTGAGAAAATCCCACGGCGGCGCGCCAGCCGGTGGATTTTTCGACCAGAGCTGATTCAGGCTCCAGGAGAGCACGCCGATCCGCGCGAGTTTGGCGTCCTTCTGCGCTGCGGTCAGCTGGGCGGGCGTCCGCGCCGCCGTTTGGGCGCGGCCGACCCGTGTTCCGAGGAGAACCAGACCGCAGCCGGTAAGAAATTCGCGTCTTTTCATCGAAAAGTACTCCGCGCGGTGTATATCATCGGACGCGACCGCTGTCGACAACGAGATTGTCGCGCGGTTTGAAACCGCGTGTATACACTCGATCTAGTGCGCCCTCTTCGAAACGTAGAGGAACCATGAAGATTTCCCGGCGTTCGCTGCTCCTTGGCATGGCTGCCGCTCCCGTCGTGCTGCGGGCGCAGCGCCGGCCTGCGCGACCGAAACTGGCGGCCGTCTGCACGACCTACTTCAAGTACTCGCACGCTCAGCACATCGTCGACCGCTTTCTGGAGGGGTACGGGTGGAACGGGACCCACCATCACCCCGCGATGGATCTCGTCGCGATCTACATCGACCAGATCGGGGCCAACGACGTGAGCAAGAGCCGTCTCGAGCAGTTCCCGGCGATGAAGCTGTACCCCTCGATCGCCGAAGCGCTGACGCTCGGCGGCAGCAAGCTGGCCGTCGACGGAGTCGTGCTGGTGGGCGAGCACGGACGCTATCCACGAAACGAGAAGGGACAGACGCTCTATCCGCGGTACGAATTCTTCAACCAGATCGTGAAGGTGTTCAAAGACAGCGGGCGATCAGTGCCGGTGTTCAACGATAAGCACCTGTCGTGGAACTGGGAATGGGCGAAGGAGATGTACGACACCTCGCGACGCATGAGGTTTCCAATGATGGCGGGGTCGAGCCTGCCGGTCACCTGGCGGACCCCTTCCATCGAGATGCCGCTCGGCGCGCGGATTCGCGAAGCGATGTGCGTCTGTTATGGCGGCGTCGACAGCTACGACTACCACGGTCTCGAGACGCTGCAATCCATGGTGGAACGCCGGCAGGGAGGGGAGACAGGGGTCAAGTGGCTGCAGGCGTATCGAGGAGACGCGTTCTGGAAAGCACACCAGGAGGGCGTGTGGCCGAAAGATCTCGTCGAGGCCGCACTGTGCCGAAGTCACACGTTGAAGCCGGCTCGCGAGGGCTTCAACCACATCTTTCCTACGGTCGACGAGATGCGGACGCTGGTGAAGGATCCGACGGCCTATCGCTACGAACATCAGGATGGCTTGAAGTGCACCATGCTGCTGATGGGCGGCCTCGTCGAAGACTTCAACTTTGCGGCGCACGTCGACGGCCATCCC
>Ga0070670_100003762_pt1 | contig 12630 bp, 11 predicted proteins | sample KBSS63metaG_FD_64665 | JGI IMG/M metagenome (GOLD analysis project Ga0070670, IMG submission 64665) | Switchgrass rhizosphere microbial communities from Kellogg Biological Station, Michigan, USA - KBS S6-3 metaG | ecosystem: Host-associated > Plants > Roots > Rhizosphere > Soil ... | reverse complement strand
CGTCGACGATCGGCTCGCTCGCACTCGCCTGGGTGTACCGGCCGAATCCCGGACCGGCACCGGCTGCGGGCGGCGGTCCCACACAGGTCATCGTCAAAGGCACGCCGGTCGTCGTCAACGGCGTGATGTACGTGACGATCCCCGACCACGTGTGGGCGATCGATGCGCGGACCGGGCGCGAGTTGTGGCATGCGACGTGGCCGTCGCGCGGCGGATGGCACATCGCCAACCGCGGCGTCGCGGTGCTCGGCAGAACGGTCTACGTCGAGACGCCCGACTGCAATCTGGTGGCGCTCGACAGCCGCGACGGACGCGAGAGGTGGCGCACCGAAATCTGCGATCTCGATCAGTTCTACTACGCGTCCGCGGCGCCGCTGATCGTGAAGAATCACGTCATCGTCGGTGTCAGCGGCGACGACCTGGACATCCCCGGGTATCTCGAGGCACACGATCCGGAGACCGGCGCCAGGCAATGGCGCTGGTACACGCATCCCGAGCCTGGCACGCCGGAAGCGAAGACATGGCCCAGCGTCGACGCGATGACGCACGGCGGTGGCATGACGTGGGGATCGAGCACCTACGATCCCGAGTTGAACCTGCTCTACCTCGGCACCGGCAATCCGCAGCCGGTGATCAACGGCCGCCGGCGCCAGGGCGACAACCTGTTCACCGAGTCGATCGTCGCGCTCAATCCCGACACCGGAAAGCTGGTCTGGTACTTCCAGTCGTCGCCGCACGACACGCACGACTGGGATGCCACGCAGACGCCCGTGCTCTTCGACGGTACGATCGACGGCCAGCCGCGCCAGCTGCTGGCGCAGGCAAGCCGCAACGGCTGGTTCTTCGTCCTCGACCGCACGAACGGCAAGAACGTGCGCAGCACCGAATACGTGAGGACCAACTGGTCGAAGGGTCTCGACCCGAAAGGCCAGCCGATTCCCGATTCAGCCAAGGAGCCGCAGACCGACGGCGCGCTCGTCTCGCCAAATCAGGGAGGCGGACAGAACTGGCCGCCTCCGAGCTTCAGTCCGCAAACCGGTCTCTTCTACGCCAACGCCACGCGCGCATTCAGCGTGTACTACCTCTACGAGAACGAGGACGATGAAAAGCCGCAGGGGTGGGGCGGCAACGATCGCGGCGGCTGGTCGGAAGCGATGCTGCAGGCGATCGACTACAAGACCGGCACGGTCGCCTGGAGCCACACGTGGACCAACAGCAGCGCGGTGCGTTCAGGCCTGCTGACCACGGCCGGTAACGTGCTGTTTGCCGGCGACGCGCAGTCGAATTTCGTCGCGTTCGACGCCGCAAAGGGCACGACGCTGTGGCATGCCGGGCTGCACACGTCGATGACTAACGGGCCGATTACCTACGAGCTGGACAACACGCAGTACGTCGTCGTCGCGGCGGGCGACAGTCTGTACGCGTTCGCGCTGCGAGGGCGATAACTCTTCACAGCCTCGCTTCCCTTCGCACGGCGATTTGACAGCGGCCGCCAACTGTCCTACTGTCACATGACAGTTGACCGATACGGTCATTTGAGCCTTCGCCGATGCGATTCGCCATCAACTTCAAATCCGGGAAGCCGGTCTATCTGCAGCTCGCCGACCAGGTGAAGACCGCAGCGGCGTCAGGCGCCTTGCGTGCCGGCGAAAGCCTGCCGTCGATCCGGCCGCTTGCTGAGGAACTCCGTGTCAATCGCAACACTGTCGCCAAGGCCTACGCGGAGCTCGAGGCGCAGGGCGTAATCGAGACGCGCGCGGGCAAGGGCTGCTTCCTGCGTACGGCGCAGTCGCCGCTGCGCAAGGATGCCCGGCGCAAGGCGCTGGCGGAAACGCTCGATGAATCGGTGATCCAGGCCCATCACCTGCTCCTGTCACGAAGCGATTTTCTGCGCCTCGCACAGGAGCGATACGACGCGCTCGCGCACGCGCGCGCACAACGTGAGTTGGAGGAAGAACATGAACGCGGCTGACGTTCCCGCGATCGAGATTCGCGATCTCGTTCGCCGCTACGGGCGCACCGACGCCGTCAACGGCCTGAGCCTGACGGTGGCGCCCGGCCGCTGCTATGGCTTCTTCGGCCGCAACGGCGCCGGCAAGACGACGACGATCAAGTGCCTGCTGAATCTGCTGCGGCCGGCATCCGGTCAGATTCGCGTGTTCGGGATGGAACCGGCCCGCAACGACGTGGCCGTCAAGTCGCGGATTGCGTACGTGCCAGACGCGGTGGCGTTCTATCCGTGGATGACCGTGCGCCAGGCGCTCGACTACTTCGCGTCGTTCCGCACGCGCTGGAATGCCGAGACCGAACGGGCGCTGCTCTCACAGTTCCGGCTCGACGCCCGCCAGAAGACCAGCCACCTGTCGAAGGGGCAACGCACCCAGCTCGCGCTGATCACGGCGATCTGCGCCGAACCGGACCTGCTCGTCCTCGACGAGCCGACATCGGGCCTCGATCCGATCGTCCGCCGCGAATTCATTCAAACGGTCATCGGTGCCTATCAGGAAGGCGATCCGGAACGCCGCACGGTGTTTGTGTCCACGCATCTGATCGCGGAATTCGAAGGACTGATCGACGAGTTCACGATCATCGAAGAGGGGCGCGAGGTCCTGACGCTCGACGCCGATGCCGCGCGCGAGCGATACCAGAAGATCTACGCGCGGTTCGCGAGCGAGCCGGCGCCAGTCGATTTCGCCGGGGCGCGAATCCTCCATCGCGCCGGTCGCGAAATCGAGCTCGTGGCGAACGGCAACTCCGCGCAACTGATCGAACGGCTTCGCGCCTTCTCACTCGAAGACGTGCGCACCGAGGCACTCACGCTCGAGGATATCTTCGTCTCGACCGTGCGCAGCGCGGGGACCGCGGCGTGACGAGGTCGTTGCCAGCCCAGTTGGTCCTGAAGGAAGGTCGCGCCCTCGCGCCGATCTGGCTGGCGATCGCCGCCACGATCGTCATCAGCAACAAGACGGGACAACCTGTTCTCGGCTTCCTCGCCTTCGCTCTCGGCGCCGTGGCGTTGGGCGTCTACTCCGTCGGCCACGAGTATGCGCACCGAACGCTGACAACACTTCTGGCGCAACCGTTGTCCCGTTCGCAGTTGCTTGTGACCAAGGTCACCGTCCTGGCGACGTTATTGGCGCTGCTCACGCTCGTGGCGGCACTCATGCTGCTGCCGGCCGATGCGTGGGATTCATGGACCGGCACCCCGACGGCCGCGCGGTGGTGGTTCTGGCTAGTGCTGCTGACACCGGTGCTCGGGCTCTCAGTTGCACCGTGGCTGACGATGGTGTCGCGAAGCGTGATGGGGGGACTCGTGTTCACGATCGCGGTGCCGGCCGCATTGTGGATTGCTGGCCAGCTGACGCGGGTCGCGACCGTTGGATTCATGGCCGATCCGTTTGCCTACGGCCCGGCGCTGACATTGATGATTACCGGTCTCGCCACCGTCAGCGTCGTCGCCCTCGTGCACGGACGCGCGATGTTCGTCGGTCTCGAAGCGCTGGATGCACCGCGTGAGATTGCATCCTCGATACGGGGAACCACATCACGACAGGAGGACACCGAGGTACCGTCGCGACGTCATCATCCGGTCGTGATGCTGGCGCAAAAGGAGGTCCGCCTGCATGCGCTCGTCCTCGTCATCGCGGCGATCTACGCGCTCGCCTGGATCGCCATGCGGCTCACCCGAATGGATGCGTACATCGCCGGCCAGAGCTTCCGCACGATCAGCGAGTTCTACGGCCTCTTCATCGCGTTGCTGGTAGGCGCCGTCGCGGGCGCCGAGGAGCGGGCGCTCGGAACGCACGAGTGGCAGATTCTGCAACCGTGGGCACAATGGAAACAGGTCGCAGTCAAGGTCGCGATGGTCGGCATCGTTGCAATGACGCTTGGACTTGTCGTTCCAATCGCACTCGAAGCCGCATTTCCGCTCGTCGGTGACACTGGACACGCAGGCCTCAGAACGCTTTCGCAGCTGTTGTATTACTTCGGCTACGGCAACCGCATACCGCTGGCAATCGGCTTCGTGGCGCTGTTCAGTTTTTACGTGTCGACGCTATGTGTGGGTGGACTTCGCGCGCTTCTCGTCGCGCTGCCGCTGTCGGCCGGTCTGGCCCAGGTCTATTTGGTGCTGAACTACGCGACCTATCGCTACGAACGAATGTGGCTGATCGAGCTGAATGGGCCCGATGCGTTCAGCCGGAAGGGTTTCTGGTGGCGGAACCTCCCCACATATTCGCCGCAGGATTTAACGACGACATTCATGGTCGAGCAGTGGCTCAGCACTGTCGCGTTGGTCGGGTTCGTGGTGCTGATCTCCTTCCTCGCGCTTCGCAATTCGCGATCCGCTGAACGCGGAGTGACCATCGCTGGTAAACAGCTGCCTGTGGTTCTTACATACGTTGCGCTCGCGGCCGTGATTGGCCGCGCGGCCCCTGCGTATCTGGAGTGGTGGCTCCTGACCCACTGAACCGGTGGTCCGCCGAAAGGCGGACCCCACGAACCCGCGAAACATCTGCGATATCCTTTCGTCCGGAGGCTTGTGATGTCGCAGCGTGTTCGTGTCCTCGGATTAACCGCAGCCACAATGATCGCGGGCCTGGTGTTCGCGTCCGCGCAGACAGCTGCGCCAGCGAAGCAGCATCAGCACCTGATGGTCGTGGTCAGCAAGGGCCTTCCCGGCATCATCCTCTACGACGGCGACACGGACGAGGAGATCTGCCGGCAGACGATGAAGCCGGCGCCACACGAGGCGGCGTTCTCACGCGACGGGCGGACGCTCTATGTGCCGGTCTACAGTCCCTCGAACGTCGGACAGCCGGGGCCCAACGAACACGAGATCCATTTCATTCGCACGTCCGACTGCAGCATTGAAGCGACCCTCGACACCGGCGACTATCTGCGACCGCATTTCCCCGAGGTCGGCAAGAGCGGAATGATCTACGTGACCGCGGAGATGAAGGAGTCCATCCTCGTCGTCGATCCAAAGACTCACGCGATCGCCGGCACCATACCGACGGGCTCGAACATGACGCACTTCTTTGCCCTGACCAGCGACGAGAAGAAGGCCTTCACGAGCAACGTCTCCGCGGCGACGGTCTCGGTGCTCGACATTCCCGGCCGGACGCTGATCACGACCGTGAGCACGGGATCCGGCAATCAGCGCATGACGGTGAGCCCGGACGACAAGTGGTTCGTCACGAACATCGGTCAGGGCAGCAAGATGTCGTTCTTCCGCACGTCCGACTATCAGCTCGACTTCGATATCCAGCTCGACGGCTCGCCGTTCGTGTCGCGCTTCAGCCCCGACGGCAAGTCGATCTACAACATGGGCAACGCGCCGCGCGGCGCAACGCCCGCCGGCATTCGTGTGTGGAAGGCTGATATCGCATCAAAGACGGTGGTCGCGACCTCATCGGACACCCTCGGCACCGGCACCGGCGGGATCCAGGTGAGCCCGTTCAACGGCCGCGTCTATATCAGCGCGTATTCAGGGCAGGTCAGCGTGCTCGATCCCGTCACGCTGAAGGTCGTGAAACAGTTCGCGACGCCGATGACGCCGGACGGACTGTTCTTCGGAACGGTGCGTTAGCCGTTAACCAGGTCTTCGCGGTTAATTCCTTCGGTTGGCCTTCCTGATGACGAGTTTCAGGCCTGACCACGTCTCGTCCACCGCACACACCTTCACGTCGACCAGCCCCATCGGCAGCGCGACTTCCCGGATCACGTCTTCGGTGAGGTCGGTGGCGACTCCTGACACTTTCTTCGGCCACGACACCCAGATCGCGCCGTCCTGCTCGATCTCTTTCATTGCGGTGCGAAGCTCCGCCAGCAGATGCGCGCGCGCGATGCTGAAGATGTGAACGAGATCAACCGGCCGGCGCAGTCGGGTCGAGATCACCACGTCGTCGGGAAGAGCACCCAGGAGCTGCTGATAACGCCCAGGGGCATTGCGTGTTTTGACGCGCATCCACGACTTGATGCCGAGCTTCTGCCCCAGCGCTCTTCCTGAATACCCGCTCACCGCCAACGTTCCACTCCCGTCCTTTACAAAAGCTTTACAAAACCGCGCCGAACGGCCGAATCCACCGGGCCCTTTATCTTGAACAACCTCGCCTTACCGCCTAGAATCTGCGCATCCGCCTTCGCTCTCAGCAAGATGCGAGCATCGGCGTGACAGGCTTTTCTACCGCGCCTGCACAGTCGCAGGACCGCAAGGAGTTCATCATGCGCAAGCTCGGTTGGGTCGGCGTCCTTGTCGCGATCATGGGGCTGACGATCGTCGTCGGCACACCCGTGTCGGGACAGTCGCAGGCAGAGATCAAGTACTCGACGCCGCCACCCATGGTCGTCACCGCGTTCGGCGGAAAACCGTTCGACTATAAAGCACCGCGGACGCCGTGGGGCGATCCGGATCTGCAGGGCGTGTGGTCGAGCGACAACATGCAGGGCGTCGGCACTGCGGCGCGCGCAGGCGGTCCCGGCGGCGGATTCGGACGGGGACGCGGCGCCCCGGGCGGCGCTGCTCCGGCGGCTCCGGCTCCCGCTGCTGCGGCGGCACCCGCTGGTCCTCCGCCGCTGTACCTCGACGACGCGGCCCTGAAGGCTCGCCAGGATCAGATTGACGCTGCGGCGAAGCGAAGCGACGGTACGCAGACTGACGGCTCGTTCCGCTTCGACTACGCACGGCGCGCGTTCCCGCAGACGCGCCTGCTCGTCGATCCGCCGGACGGCCGCATGCCGAACATCCGCGCCGACGTGACGCCGCGCGGCATGCCGCGTGGCACCTACGGCCCGGGTCCGCTCGATTCCTGGATGGACTTCTCGCTGTATGAACGCTGCATCACCCGCGGCATCGGCGGCTCGATCCTCAACGTCATCTACGGCAACGGCAACCGCATCGTCCAGGCACCTGGCGTCGTCGCCTTCTCCTACGAGATGCTGCCCGACACACGCATCTTCCGCGTGGACGGCAAGACGCACGTGAACCAGAAGATCGGCATGTATCTCGGCGACTCCATCGCGCACTGGGAAGGCGAAGAGCTGGTCGTCGAGACGACCAACCTCACCGACCTGACCGCGTTCGGCGTGAACGGCAACGGCACGCGCCACAGCAAGGCGATGAAGATCACCGAGCGCTTCCGCCGCGTCGCGAACGACATCGTGCAATACCAGGCGACGTGGGACGATCCGCTCACCTACGAGCGCGCGTTCACCGTCTCGTTCCCGCTCACGCCGCTCGACGGCGGCGAGTTGCTACCGTATGAATGCCATCCGGGCAACACGGCGATCTCGCTGTCGCTGGGCGCCGAGCGCGCTGAGGACAAGGCGTATGCCGCGGACCTGGCGAAGGGCATCAAGCGTAACCGCCGTGGGGTGCAGGAATGCGCTGCCGGCGTCGGCTCGCAACCCGTGGCGGGCTGCACGCCAGGTGCGCCACCCGCAGGCGCCGGACGTGGCGGCGGCCGCGGTGGACGCGGCGGCGCTGCGGACACCGGCGAGGGAACACGGGAACAGTAGTCCTTACGAAGATTCCCAACTCCCAACTTCCAATTCCCAAGCCGATCTGGTTTGGGCCTTGGGAGTTGGCGGTTGGGAGTTGATCCTCGAACATCCACTCTCCCCTCCTTCTCCTCAGCCGTACAACCTTGGACAAACGCGGTGAACGGGCCTAAGATCCGTCCAGTTTTGGAGGAGTTCATCATGCGCAAGCTCGGTTGGCTCGGCGTTCTCGCCGCGGTGATGGCGCTGTCGATTTACACCAGCGCTCCCGTCTCAGGGCAACAGCAGACGCCGCAGGCAATGCCGCGGCAGTACGGCACGCCTCCTCCGATGGTCATTACTGCGTTCGGCGGAAAGCCGGTGACGTACAAGGCGCCGCGCACACCGTGGGGCGATCCTGATCTCCAGGGCGTATGGTCGAGCGACGACATGGAAGGCGTCGGCATCGGCGTTCAGCAGGGCGGCGGCCGAGGCCGCGGCGGCCCAGGCGCACCGCCAGCTCCTCAGGCTGCTCCATCTGCGGCACCTGCTGGCCCGCCGCCGCTATATCGGACGGACGAGGAGATGGAGGCCCGGAGAAAGCAGGTCGCGGCCCAGGCCAACAACCGCGACACGACATCTACCAGTACGTTCCGGAACGACTATGCTCGGCGCGCCTTCCCGCAGACCCGCCTGGTCGTCGATCCACCGGACGGCCGCGTGCCGAACGTGCTTCCCGGGGCGCGGACGATGCCGCGTGGTACGAACGGACAGGGCCCGCTCAACTCCTGGCTGGACTTCCCGCTCTACGAACGCTGCATCACGCGCGGCATCGGTGGGTCCGTCCTCCGCGTCATCTACGGCAACGGCAACCAGATCGTGCAGGCGCCTGGCGTCGTGGCGTTTTCCTACGAGATGCTTCCAGACACGCGCATCTTCCATCTGGATGGCCGTCCGCACGTGAACCAGAAGATCGGGATGTATCTCGGTGACTCGACCGCACGCTGGGACGGCGAAGAGCTCGTCGTCGAAACGACGAACCTCACCGACCAGACCGCGTTCGGCGTCAACGGCCTCGGCACGCAGCACAGCAAGGCGATGAAGATCACCGAGCGCTTCCGCCGCGTGGCCGACGACATCATCCAATACCAGGCAACCTGGGACGACCCACTCACCTACCTGACGCCGTTCACCGTCTCGTTCCCGCTGACGCCGCTCGACGGCGGCGTGCTCTTGCCCTATGAATGCCACTCGGGCAACAAGGCGATCGAGATGTCGCTGGCGGCCGAGCGCGACGAAGATCGAAACATGGCAGCAGCGGCAGCCAAGGGGATCACACGCGAACGCCGCGCGATCAATCAGCCCGGCGGCGTGCAGGGCGCGGGCGCCGGACGTGCCGCTGCCGCCGGTCCCGCTGGTGCCGCCGGTCGGGGTGGACGCGGCACCGCCGCGGATACAGGCGCAGAAGCCGAGAAATAGGCTGTGAGAGCCGCAGTCACGCTGAGCCTCGTGGCTGCGGTCGCTCTCACGGCCGTTCAGGCGCAGACTCACAATCCGACGCCGGCGTTTCCAGGGCAGACCAAAGCGCCGGCGCCTTCCAAACCTTCACCACCTGTAAACGTTCAAACCATCGCCACTGGCCTGACTGGGGTCTGGGCCGTCGCGTTCCTGCCCGACGGCAATTTTCTCGTCACGCAGAACATCGGGACGATGCGGGTCGTGCGGCCGGATGGCGTCGTGCTTGGGCCCGTCGCCGGCGTGCCCGGAGTGAAGGCGATCGGCGCGCAAGGGCTGCACGACGTCGTGCTCGATCCCGACTTCACGCGCAATCGGACGCTCTACTTCACGTACTTCGCGCCGCCGAAAGGCGAGGCGCCCGGCTCATGGCCGGTGGAATTCTTCTACGAGCGCGTCTGGGAGAAGCCGTTCACCGAGCGGCGGACGATGGACCTCGGCACCGAGCGTGTTGCGCGTGCGCGTCTCCGTGCCGACAACCTGGCGCTCGAGAACGTCGAGGATCTTGCCGAAGGGTCCGAGCGCCGCATCGTGATCGCCCGCGATGGGACACTGCTCATCACCGGAGCGGATCGATTCCGCTTTTATGACTCCGATCTCGACGGCATCGAGAATCGCGACTTCACCGACAACCCCGACGTGCGCCGCAATTTCACCGGCCGGGTATTGCGGATCAACAAGGACGGGTCGATCCCGAAGGACAACCCGTGGCTTTCGCGCGCAACGGTGCCCGCCAATACGTTTGCGCACGGGCTGAAAGATCCGGAAGGCGCGGCCCTCAATCCGCAGACCGGCGAGCTCTGGGCGATCGATCACGGTCCGCAGGGCGGCGACGAGATCAACATCATCCGCCCGGGCAAGGACTACGGCTGGCCCGAAGTCACCTACGGTACGCAGTACGACGCGCGGCAGTCCGACGGACGCAAGAACGTGCGCGTGGGCAAGGCCCTCACGCAGCGCAGCGATGTCGAGCAGCCGATCTACTTCTGGGTGCCGTCGATCGCACCATCCGGGATGATGTTCTACACCGGTGACCTGTTTCCGGCGTGGAAGGGCAACCTGTTCGTGGGCGCCATGGTCGGACAAGCGCTGGTCCGCCTCGACATCAAGGGCGAGCGCGTGGTGGCCGAAGAACGGTTGCTCACCGACCGCAAGGCCCGCGTCCGCGAAGTGCGCCAGGGTCCGGACGGCGCAATCTACCTGCTGTCAGGGGCAGATCTGCTGAAGCTCACTCCGAAATAGCTCGTCGTGTCCGGCTTCAGCCGGACCTTGTCGTAGTGTCCGCCTTCAGGCGGACCATTTCGTCACATGCTCACGGCACTGCTATTCAACGCCCGACGATTCCGCTCGTCGACGCGGAAAAAGCGCGCTTCCGGCCGCTACCGACAGCATGTTAGTCGTAGTTTCCGGCTTCAGCCGGACCTGTCGTGGTGTCCGCCGTCAGACGAACCATTCGTCACATGATCACGGCACGGGTATTCAGCGCCCGACGATCCCGCTCGTCGATGCGGAAAAAGCGCGCTTCCGGCCGCTACCGACGGCACTCGTTTATCTTCCTTGCTCGTTGACAGGCCGTCGCCTGCAGGTAAGCCTCCAGCGCGCTTTTAGAGCCTGCGCGGATCGCATCGCCTCGAGGGATCGCGGTCGCTGAACACCCGTGCCTATCAGCGATCGCTATTCCCGCGCGCCTGGAACACGCCTATAGTGAGCCGAGCGTTCCAGAGATGCGGCGGTACTGGTGGGTCAATCAGAATCAGACGTACCGGGCGGAGGTCCGCGGCAGCTTCATGTGGTCGCCGAAGCGAAACGCGAACGGGGTCCGTAACCAGTTCTACGAGAACATGCGAGACGTGTCGCCTGGCGATATCGTGTTCTCGTTCTGCGATACGCGCATTAAGGCGCTCGGCGTCGTGACTGGAGACGCGCAAACCGGTCCCAAGCCCGACTTCGGCAGTGCCGGGTTGAACTGGTCGCAAGAGGGTTGGTTTGTCCCGGTCGACTACTGCGTCCTGGCCAATCAGATTCGGCCAAAGGACCACGCGGCGATTCTGCGTCCATTCCTGCCGTCCAAGTATTCACCGCTTCAAGGAAGCGGGGACGGACTGCAGTCCGTGTATCTGGCGGAAGTCCCCACAGAGCTCGCCGACGCACTCATCGGATTGATTGGGCAGGCCTACTGGGACGCTTACTCCACGATTGCGGTTCTGAAGAGCGACAATCTGCCGACCCACTTTGCAGCCGTTACTCCGACCGAGCAAACGGCGATAGGCGCCACCTTCCGCGACCAGCTCGTCCGAGCAAGGCGAGGCCAGGGAGTGTTTCGGGCGAACGTTTTATTGCGGGAGGAGGCGTGCCGGGTTACACGGGTGAGCGAGCCGAGACACTTGAAGGCGAGCCACATTAAGCCTTGGCGCGATGCGACGGATGCGCAGCGCCTCGATGGCGCAAACGGGCTGTTGCTGTCACCTCACATTGATCATCTCTTCGACGAGGGATATATCACCTTCTCGAGTAGCCAGGAGCTAGTGATCGTGCCGGAGGTCCGTGACAAGCTTCTGGATGCTTGGGGAATCGACGCCGGAGTTCGTGTCGGCGAGTTCACCAGAGAGCAGAATGCCTATCTCGACTATCACCGTGTGAACGTCTTCAAGAACGCTCTGCTGCGAGAATAACGGCGTCGGCGGACCTCTCCGAGGGTCGCCGCGAACTGCGAACTCCGCACCCCGAACTCCGAACCGAACCTGAACACGAACCGAGAAGCGAGAACCCGGAAGTGTGAACTGCGACGCCGCCTACGGCAACTGCGCGATCGTCCTCTGCAGCACCCCTTCGAGCTGATAGAGCGTCTCGCGGAACCGCGGTGAGTCGGTGTGTGAGATCTCGCGCCGCAGATCGATCAGCCGCGACTCGAGAAATTCCTTCAGCGTGCGTCCGTCATCGTCCGGAATCGAGATGGAAACCATGGCCTGCCTCCGTCGTCCCCTCAGGAGCAGGATGCCATATCTGACGCCGGCCTCATCTCAGCCTGAGCCGGCTCATCCGCCTACGAATACAGCCAGCGGCCGAGAGCACTCACCAGCGTGCTGACGCCGGCCGGCCTGCCCAGCAGTACGGCGCGCTCACCACCGCGAGCACGGCGACGGCCGCGGCCACCAGGACACTCATACGGAGCGACACCTGTCCCGAGGAACAGGAAGACAACGAGAAGGGCTGTGATGTTTTCTGCTGTCATGCTCGCGGCCTCAGCGCGTGATGCGCACGCCGGTATAGGGCGCCTGAGCCAGTCCTCCCAGATCCACCATGCCGGTGAATCTGTCACCGGACACCACGCCCGTATAGGAGATGACAAACGTGCCGTCCGGAGTCGTCACCGATCGCTTATAAGAGAATTTGTCCGCGTCCAGCACGACGTCGGTTCCAGGACCGGCTTCCGGGGCACCCTCCGGCGGGGGGACGACAAGTTTCGCGGTGATCGCGTAGCCCTTGTCGGTCTTCACGACTGTGAGCGTTTCAGAGATGCCGCCACCCGGCGTGTTGGCCGTGGCGGTCCAGTCACCAAGAAATGACGGCCCTTCTCCTGGCGCGGCGGGCGCCGCCAGCGCCACCACAAGAACCAGCCCAGACGTTGCGATCCGC
>Ga0070670_100003759_pt1 | contig 12636 bp, 10 predicted proteins | sample KBSS63metaG_FD_64665 | JGI IMG/M metagenome (GOLD analysis project Ga0070670, IMG submission 64665) | Switchgrass rhizosphere microbial communities from Kellogg Biological Station, Michigan, USA - KBS S6-3 metaG | ecosystem: Host-associated > Plants > Roots > Rhizosphere > Soil ... | reverse complement strand
GCTTCTGCCTCGGTTTGCGCCCGATCCACGGCCCACCCGTCCTGCAGCACCCGCTTGATCATCCACACCGCGCCCACACGATTGGCCGAACCGCAATGGACGAACACGGGCTGATTGCTCTTGTCGGCAACGGCACCCAGGAAGTCAGAGACGACCTTGGGATCCGGTGCCGCAGCGTTGAACGGCAGATGGATGTACTTGAGGCCCGCAGACTGAGCCGCGGCACGACCGGCATCGATATCGGCCCCGGCTTCATTGGCCAACCTGAGGTTGATCACCGAGACATAACCCTCTTTCTTGAGGGCCGACATGGCGGACGGATCCACCGCCCCGCCACACCCAACCGTCGCATCCACACGGGAATAGTTGCGAACGCCTGGCATTTCAGACTTCTTCACCTGAGCCGACGTCGATGCCGCCATGAGTGCGACCACCGCGATGACCGACAGCATTTGAAATCGCATACCGCCCTCCAGAACTGGAATCTTACCTCCGTACTCACTCGGTCGTTGACACTGCCAAGACGCGCGAACGATACTAAAGGGTCGTTCGTGCGGCGATTTCCACGACTTGATGGGCCGCACAGCCGGAAAGCCGGCTGATCTGTCTAAGTCGCGAATCAGCCCGCGACCATCGCGGGCTTTTTTTTGGAGCTTTATGGACAAGTACATCTTCTCCTCGGAATCAGTTGGCGAGGGTCACCCGGACAAAGTCGCCGACACGATCTCCGACGCCGTGCTCGACGCATGCCTCGCGCAGGACAAGACGAGCCGCGTCGCCTGCGAAACCTATGTGAAGTCGAACACCGTGATCATCGGCGGTGAGATCACGACGAAGGCCAAACTGGACTACGTCAAGATCGCGCGCGAGACCATCCGCGAGATCGGCTACGTCAACGACGATGACGTATTCCACGCGGACAAGGTGTTCGTGAACGTGCTGGTGACGCAGCAGTCGCCCGACATCTCGCAGGGCGTCGATGCCAAGAAGGCGGTTGGTAAGAAGACCGCCAAGCAGGGCGCCGGCGATCAGGGACTGATGTTCGGCTACGCCAGCAACGAGACACCCGAGCTCATGCCGGCGCCGATCATGTTCGCGCATCGCCTCGGCCGCGAGCTGACGCGCATCCGCAAGAGCGGCGGCGTGCCGTGGCTGCGTCCCGACGCAAAGTCACAGGTGTCGGTGGTCTACGAGGACAACAAGCCCGTCGGGATCGCCAACGTCGTCATCTCCACGCAGCATACGCCTGACGTCTCGCACAGAGAGATCGAGAGCTTCTGCATCGACAACGTGATCCGCAAGGTGCTGCCTGCGAAGCTCCTCACGGACAAGACCGAGTTCCTCATCAACCCGACCGGCCGCTTCGTCGTCGGCGGACCGCAGGGTGACACGGGACTCACCGGCCGCAAGATCATCGTCGATACCTACGGCGGTATGGGCCGTCACGGCGGTGGCGCGTTCTCGGGCAAGGATCCCACGAAGGTCGATCGCAGTGCCGCCTACATGGGTCGCTGGGTGGCGAAGAACATCGTGGCTGCCAAGCTCGCGGAGCGCTGCGAAGTGCAGTTCGCCTACGCGATTGGCCACCCGGATCCGGTCAGCGTCCACATCGAGACGTTCGGTACGGCGAGCGTTGATACCGCGAAGATCCTGAAGGCTGTGAATCGCGTGTTCAGCTTCCAGCCGGCGGACATCATCGACCAGCTGAATCTGCGTCGGCCGATCTTCCTGAAGACGACCAACTACGGTCACTTCGGTAAGAGCGATAAGGACCTGACATGGGAGCAGCCCAACAAGGTGCAGGCACTGCTGAAGGCGCTCGCCAGCAGCCGCGCGGCCTAAGGGTCAGAACGACTTAACTCCCAACCTCCAACTTCCAACTCCCAAATCCGATTGGGAGTTGGATCGTTGGGAGTTGGGAGTTGGGAGTTGACGAATTACTTCTCCACCGTCACGGTGACGGGATCTTCGATCCTCACCGTTAGCGGCGTTCCAGCAGAGAGCGTCGCGTGATTGCGATCTCCGGCCACAACCGCGGTCGTGCCCGCACCGGCGCCGATCGATCCGCCAATCGCCGCACCCTTCGCGCCACCCAGAATGCCTCCGATGATGGCGCCGCCGATCGCTCCACCACCGATCTTCGCAGCGCTCTCACGTCCGGGAGGATCGCCTTCGCGAAAGATCGTCTCGGTGTGCAGCGGCAGTCGCGTTCCATCTGCAAGCACGACAGACGTGAACTTGACGCCAAGACGTGCGCGCTCACGCATCTTGCCGCCGCGCTCGACCAACGTCACTTCGCCAAGCGCCTTCGCGCCCGCCGGAATCGCGACGCGATCACCGACCTTGACGTCGCGAGTCACGCGAGCGACCACACTGTCTTCGACTTGCGCTTTCTCGCTGGTGACCGGTGATTCGAGCTGCAGGCCGATCACCGAATCCGCGGCGACGACGAGCTCTTCATAGAGCGGCGCCGGTGGTTCAACCGTGCGCGACGCCTGGTTGTCGGTGATGGCCGCCGGCGCGATGGGCACGACCCGCTGGTCCGGTGCGATCACGGGCGGTGCAGGAACTGGAAGCTCCGGGGTTCGAGACCGGGACGCCGTCTGGCGAGCAGAAGGTCGTGGTGCCGGCGGTGCTTGAACTGGTCTCTTCGGACGCGGGGCGGGCTCCGCGACGACTGGTGCTGCCGGAACAGCGACGGGGACGGGCTCGATCACACCCTCCGACTCTGCGACAGCGCTCAAAGCGGACGCCGGAGCCTGAACCTGCTCAGTTGCGGTAACTGGCGAATCGCTTCGGAGCGCCAGGAACGATCCCCCGGCCCCAGCCGCCACGCAAACAATGGCAAGAATGACGGTCGCGGTCCTGCTCATAACCTGGTCCTCACGAAGGCTTGCTCAGAGCAAGGGCTGTGCCTCAGGAAAGCCCGGAAACGGGCGGGATCCACGAGGGTGCCGGATCGCCCGCCGACCTGATTTTCGGATCTGTCCTCGATTCCTGCACTCGAAACAGGCCTGCCGGGCGTCATCCGTCACGCCTCCTCCGGCCGGATTGTCGCCGATCCTGCCGTCGCCGGCCGCTCGTTCAGGCGATGGATCAAGGCTTCCGGGTCGGATTCCGTGACGACGATCCCGCGGTTTTCGGCCCTGATGAACCCGTCGGAGACGGCACGGTCGAACAGGGCGACGAGCGGATCGTAATAGCCCGCAACGTTGAGCAGCCCGCAGGGTTTCCGGTGGAGACCGAGCTGCGTCCACGTCACCACTTCGCAGAATTCTTCGAACGTGCCGAACCCTCCCGGCAGCGCGATAAAGGCGTCGGAAAGGCTGGCCATCAGCGCTTTACGCTCATGCATCGAGGACACGATCCGCAAGTCGGGCAAACCGCGATGCGCGATTTCGCGGGCCACCATCGCGCTCGGGATCACGCCGATCACATGACCGCCGTGTGCGAGTGCGGTATCCGCCACGACACCCATCAGCCCCACGCAGCCGCCGCCGAACACGATGTCCACGCGACGCCTCGCCAGCTGGATGGCGATCGCCTCAGCTGCCTCGCGATACTCGCGACGCATACCCGTGCTCGATCCACAGAAGATGCAAACGCGGTGGAGCATGGGACTGAGGACCGTGGACGGTGGACTGGGGACCGGCGTCACCCGACGAATTTATACCCGAGCCCGTGGACGGTGTGAATGTGTTGCGGATGTCGCGGGTTGTCTTCGATCTTCTGCCGCAGCCAGGCGACGTGCACGTCGACCGTTCGCGTGGACGGCATGGCGTTGTAGCCCCAGACCTCGTTGAGCAGCTCATCGCGTGAGAGTGCGGCACCGCGATGCTCGACGAAGTAGCGGAGAAGCTTGAACTCGCGCGCGGACAGCTCGATCGACTGACCTGCCTTCGTGACCTCGGCTTTGCGGAAGTCGATCGAGATGTCGCCGAAGCGAAATGTTTCAGTGACGGCGGGTGAACTCGATACCGGCGGGGCGCCACGCCGCAACAGTGCCTCGATACGCGCGAGCAACTCCACCATCTCGAACGGCTTGACGAGATAGTCGTCGGCGCCGAGCTTCAATCCGACGACACGATCGACGACCTGCCCGCGCGCGGTCAGCATCAGGATCGGCGTCTGGATTCCGCGTTGGCGAAGTGTGCGGCACACATCGAAGCCACTGCCGCCTGGCAGCATGACGTCGAGCAGGATGGCGTCGAACGTGCCGGTGCCTCCGCGAGCAAGTCCCCTGACGGCGTCGCCTTCGCTCTCGACTTCATAGCCCTCGGCCAAGAGTCGATCGGTGAGCGTCAACACGAGGCCGGGTTCGTCCTCGACCAGGAGAATTCGACGAGACACGAGTCCTGTGTGTCCTTGGTCTTTGCGTGCAGGCTACGAATGCGTCGTCTGCAATTGACTGGCAACGGCGGTCGCCCGCTGATCGGGTTCGGCCGATGGCAAGGCAATCGTAAACGAGCTGCCGGCCCCGGCCCTGGTCGTCACCGTCACGCGGCCGCCATGGGCGGCAACGATTTGTCTGACGAGGGAGAGCCCGAGTCCGTTGCCGTGGACCTGGCGCGCAACCGCGTCAGCGCCGCGATAGAACGGGTCGAAGATGTGCGGGAGTTCTGATGCCGGAATGCCGCCGCCGTGATCGCTGATGGTGATCCACACCTCGGGACGGCGTCGCTGCCGCCCGTGCTCGACTCGAATGCCCACCCAGCGGTCGCCGCCGCCGTACTTCACGGCGTTGGCGATGAGATTCTGGATAGCAGATCGAAGTGCGGCGGCATCCCCAACAACCGTCGGCGGATTGGGAATGAAGTTGCGCTCGATCGTGATGTCTTCCGATCCGAGCAGCGTCAGTGAACTCTCGATCGCGCCTTCGATGACCTCCGTCGGAGCGACCGGGACGCGTGCGCCGGTCGCGAGGCCCGATTCGATGCCCGCGTACTGCAACACGCGCTCGACCATCTCGCCCAGGCGACGCGCTTCCGTCTCGAGAAGCTGACCGTATCGCTTCACGCGATCGCCGCTGTCGACGACGCCGTGCGACAGGTTCTCGGCGGCCGATCTGATGACCGCAACCGGCGTGCGCAATTCGTGGGACACACCGGCGACGAATTCCATCTGCTGACGCGCGAGTCGGTGCGCGCGCCGTGACGTTGCTGCGAGGAGCGCGATACTCACCGTGAGGAGCAGGAGCACGCCAAAGCTGATGGCGAGATTCTGCCGGCGTGCGCGTGCGACCGCAGCCTCGAGCGAACCGCTTTGATGTTGTACGAGCAATCGCCAGCGTCCGAGTTCTTCTTCAGGTGCCGCGGCGCGAACGCCCAGTGGCTCTTCGCTGCGCAGTCGCGTGCCCTCTTGGCGGCGAGTGCTGTCGCCAATCGGTGGGCGAGGAGGCCGTCCAAAAGGGAACCCCTGAAAGTTCATGCCGAAGAGCGAGGCAGATGCATCGGCACGGAGCGGATCGACCGGTGCGTCCGGATCCGACCGATAGAGCACGTTCTCCGCATCGTCGGTCGCCGTGACGGCTACGCGGTAGACGTCGCCTTCCACGTGCGTGAAATGCCGGGCGGCGAGCTCGGGCAGCATCTGCTCGCGGATGTACGGCATGTTCAACTCGACGATCGTGAAGCCGAATACCGGCGTGACGGTTTGTGGACCGGGAGTTGGGCGTGCGGGTACGACAAGGTTGCGCAGGGGAACCAGGATGAGCGAGTCCTCACCGCGAAGAGGGGCTCGTCGATCGAACGTCAGCCCGGCGTTGAAGTCTCGAAATTCCTGCTCGAGTTGAGATCGCCATTTGTCGAGTGGTGGCTGCCACTCCGTTGCCTCGAGTGCATCGATGTCCGGATTCCATCGGCGGAGTCTCAGCTGACCGCTGTCGCCGTCGACGACAAGAACGTTCGAAACGATTTGAGGGTGGCTGGCGGTATTCAGCCATGTGTTGTATCGATCGGAGTAGCGCTCGGACACGCCCTCGCGGACAGTTTGTGGCCCGACCTGGAGACTGAGGACGGCGCGAATGAGCTCTCCGTCGAAGGCTTCTCTGAACTGGGCAGCGGCGATCCGAACGTTGCGCTGAAGGCGCTCTCGCGCGGCGGTGCTCAGTTGGCCGACCCACTGATACTGAAGCACGGCCAACGTCGGCAGGAGGATGAGCAGGGCCACCGTAACGAGCGTTGTCCCTGACGGTTTCTTCAGCGTCACGGGGCGAATGTTAACATGCATAAATCGCCGTAAGGTATTGAATTTCAAGCTTTTACATTCTTAACAATCTCTTTGCCCTCACTTAACCAAGCTCGTCTCGAAGCGCAGCAATAATCAGACTATGCGGACCCTCGTGTCTACCTCTGTCTTCGCCTTCGCGCTGTTCGCCGGCCTCTCGCTCGGGGTTCAGACGGTCCGTGCGGGTCAGCAGCCGGAAGAAGCCAAGGCCAACAGCGTACTTGCCGATGCGCGCTCGGCACTTGGCGGTGAAGACAAGCTCGCAGCCGTCAAGAGACTGCAGGTCAACGGGACCACCAAGCGGGCGAATGGTAACTTCACGCTCGATGGCGACACCGAGATGTTCTTCGAGTTGCCCGACAAGTTCCGGCGCAACGAGTCGCTGACGATCGGCGGTGGCGGTGGTGGCACGGGGATCGATCGCAAGGAGATTCTCAACGGCGCCGAGTTTTTCACCGAGGTCAGCGGCGGCGACTTTGGCGGCCGCGGCCGTGGTCGCTTCGGCGGGCTCCAGGGTGCAGGTGGCGGCGGGGCCGCCGCAGGTGGCGCCGACGGCAGGGGAACGCTGACCCCGGAGACCCAGGAGCGTCTGCGCGAGTTTCAACGCCGCAATCTTCAAAGTGAAGTCGGCAGGCTTCTGATCGCGCTGTTGCTGACGAGCGACACCCCGTTTCGATGGGTCGGCACCGCACAGTCGCCCGAAGGTACTGCCGATGTACTGGAAGTGAAGACTGCGGACGGCGTGGCCACGCGTGTGTTCGTCGACACGATGACGCACATGCCGCTGATGCTCTCGTGGACGGGGCCGGCCGGGCGCGGATTCGGACGCGGGGGCCAGGGCCGACGTGGTCAGGGCGCTCCCGATCAGTCAGGTGCCGCCCCGCCTGAAGGACGTGCAGCAGGCGATCAGCCAGCGGCAGGAGGCGCGCCCGCTGATGCGCCGCAGGGACGTCGCGGGCGCGGCGCTCAGGGGGCTCCGGTCACCCTCGAGATGCACCTCGCTGAATACAAGGTGGTCAACGGGGTCAAGTTCCCACATCTCATTACTCGCGGTGTGAGCGGCGAGACGAACGAAGAGTGGGTCATCAAGAGTTACAAGGTCAATCCGAACCTCAAGGCGAACACGTTCACGAAATGAAACGCATCCTCCTCGCTCTCCTCGCGCTGCTGGTTGCGGCGCCGCTGTCAGCGCAGAACGCGAACAACCAGACCCAGCTGCGGCTGGTCGTTGTCGACGAAACCGGCGCTGGTATTCCCCAGGCCACCGTCACAGTGACTCCTGCGGCCGGGGAGGTCGTGACGTTTACGAGCGACGATCGCGGGCTCGCGATGTCTCCCCCGCTTGCCACGGGTAACGTCCACCTCCACGTCGAGTTTCCAGGATTCGAATCGTACGAAGCGCAGGTGACGCTCCGCCGCGGAGCGGTGAATCAAACCGTCACGCTGAAGATCGCTGGCTTTCAGGAAGAAGTCGTCGTGAACGACACGGCGGCGACCGACGATCGCCGCGGCAACTCCTTCACCACCACTCTCGAGCAAGCCGAGATCGACGAGCTTCCTGACGATCCCGAGGAGCTGGCCGACGTGCTGACCCAGATGGCCGGAGCGGCAGGCGCCACATTTCAAGTCAATGGGTTTCGCGGCGGGCGATTGCCGTCGCGCGACGAGATCCGCCAGATTCGCTTCCGGACGAACTCTCTCTCGGCCGACAACCACGATGCAGGCCGCACGCAGATCGAGATCATCACCAGACCCAACGTCGTCGAATGGAACGGCAACGCCAGCCTGAACTATCGCGGCGATCAGATGAACGCGCGCAACGCGTTCGCGACGACGGAGACCCCCGAGCAGAACCGGCAGTTCAACATGGGACTTCGCGGTCCGCTCGTGAAGGGCAGGACATCGATTCGCTTGAACGTCGATGGACGCCGCGATCAGCAGTCAGACACGATCACCGCGATCGACGAGAACGGCAACCGCCTGGGCGACGTCGTGTTCCGTCCGTCGGAACAGACCAACGTCACGGTTGGCATCGAGCACGCGCTGACCAAGGACCAGACGCTGCGCGTCGAGTACCGTCGCGGCGACAACTCCACCGACAATCTGGGGGTCGGCGGGTTCAATCTCCAGGAGCGCGCGTACGACCGCAACGGATCGAATCATCAGGTTCGCGCGCAAGTCCAGGGGCTGCTCGGCAAGACGACACTGAATGAGCTGCGGTTGGAGATCACCCAGCAGAGCAGTCAGGCGGCGTCGCTCTCGAATGCACCCGCCGTGATCGTGCTCGATACGTTCAGCGAAGGTGGCGCCGGCGTTTGGAACAATTCGTCCTCGCGCGGGTTCGAGCTGGCAGACAACCTCGACTTCAACGTCGGCCGCAAGCATCAGATGCGAGTCGGCATTCTGCTCGAGGGCGATGAGTTCAGCAACTTCGACGCGCAGAACAACGCGGGCACCTTCACCTTCAGCGATATCGTGGCGTTCGACGCCGGCCGGCCCACGTCGTTCACGCAGCGCAACGGCGAGGTGAACACGAAGTTCAATCAGTACCAGTTCGGCGCGTATTGGCAGGACGATATTCGTCTGAACAACAAGTTTTCAGTGAGCATCGGCGTGCGCAATGAAATGCAGTCGCACGTCGACGACAAGCTGAATCTGATGCCGAGGCTTGGATTTACGGCAACACCATGGGGAAGTCGCACCGCCATCCGCGGCGGCTACGGCCTGTTCTACGACTGGTATTCGTCGAACCTCTACGACCAGACGCTGCGCGTCAACGGCGTGTCTGTGCGCGATCTGCTGATTCTCAATCCCGGGTATCCGGATCCGCTCAATGGCACGGAGGCGCAGATCCTGCCACGCGGTCGCATTCAGGGCGATCCGGATCTGAGCATGCCGCAGGTGCATCAGGCGTCGATTGGCGTCGAACGGCAGCTCACTCAGAGCCTCAGCGTCCAGACCACCTACCAGATGCTTCGTGGCCGCCATCGGATTCGTTCAATCAACATCAACGCGCCGGACGAGTTCGGTAACCGGCCGGACCCGACCGTCGGCACGGTCACGCAGTTCGAGTCCACGGGACGGGCCGATACGGACCGTGTGACATTCGGCGGCAACTATCGATTCCCTCAGCGCCGGATCTTCGTGAACATGAACTACACGCTGGGGCGAGTCATGAATCACACCGACAGCGAAACGTCGCTGCCCGCGAATAACCTCGATCCGGACGCCGAGTGGGGCTACTCACGCCAGGACGTGCGCCATCGCCTGCAAGGTACCGTCAACGTGCCGCTGGTGTTTGGTCTGCGCGCCAACGTGAACATCAACGCACAGTCGGCGACGCCGTACACAATTACGACCGGACGGGACGACAACGGCGATGGAACCAGTAACGATCGTCCGGCAGGAGTAGGTCGCAACACGGAGCGTGGCACCGCAACCTTCGTGACCAACTTGCGCGTGAGTCGTGCGTTTGCGCTTGGCGGTCAGCGCACGGGCGGCGGTTTCCCAGGTGGCGGTGGCCGACCGGGCGGTCCGGGCGGTGGCGGGTTGGGGCCAGGCGGACCGGGTGGTGGCGCTGGCGCATCAGTCGGTCAGACCTCCAACGCGCAGGGCCAGGGTGGCGGTAGAGGCGCTGGCAGCGGCGGCCGCCCCGGCAATCAGGGCGACGCTGCGTTCAATGCGCGCTACATGATGGAGCTCTTCGTCACCGCCGACAACGTCTTCAACCGCGTGAACTACGGCGGATACAGCGGCAACCTGCTGTCCGATTACTTCGGACAGCCGACGATGGCGCAGCGTCCGCGGCAGGTGCAGGTGGGGATGCAGTTCCGGTTCTAGATTCGTCGCCGGTCCTCAGTCCCCAGTCCCCGGTCACGAACAAGAACCTCGAACCAGGCGAAGACCGGAGACAGGGGACCGGAGACGGGGGACAGCCATATAGAATTCCCCATGTGAACATCACCGTCGTCGGTGCCGGCATCGTGGGCAGCGCGATCGCTTACGAGCTTGCGTCTCGCGGCGCGGGCGTACGGCTGATTGATTCCCGCGGCGTCGCGCGCGGTGCCACCCGTGCCTCGGCCGGAATTCTGGCTCCACAAATCGAAGGTCACATTCCAGAGTTGCGCAAGCTGGCCGCATGCAGCCTGGCGATGTACGACGACTTCATCCGTCGCGTCGAGCGCGACTCCGGTAGAACGATCGAATACAAGCGGAACGGCACGCTACAGGTCGCACTGGACGATCAGGAAGCAGCAGAGCTGGCAGACGATGCGCAGGCCCTCGAGCGGAACGGTGTTGAACACACGCTGCTCGACCGCGAATCTGCAAGACGAGTGGCGCCGTCGCTCTCCGCTCGAGTCACGTCCGCGCTGCTCGTGCCCTCACACGGCTACGTCGCGGCAAGTGCGTTGACCGAGGCGATCGTCGATGCGGCGCGTGCTCGCGGCGTGCGACTGATCACGAGCGCCGTTCGCGGCATCGAGGGCGCGAGCGCAACTGCGCGCGTGGCGACCGACGAAGGGATCATCGACAGCGATGTCGTCGTTGTGGCATCAGGCAGTTGGTCAGTGCCGTCGAGGCCGTCAGCTGGTCCGCCGGTCAAGCCCATTCGTGGCCAGCTCGTACAGCTGCGCTGCGACGAGGCACCCGCCACGCACGTGATCTGGGGACAGGCTTGCTACCTTGTGCCGTGGAGCGACGGCACAGTGCTCGTCGGTGCCACAGTGGAGGATGTCGGATTCGACGATCGGCCGACCGCCGACGGCGTCAGAAGACTGCTCAGCGCTGCCATCGAACTCGTGCCATCGCTCGAGCGCGCGCAGTTCGAGGAAGTCCGCGTTGGTTTCCGGCCGAAGTCGGTCGATGAGCTGCCGATCGTCGGCCGCTCGGAGACGATGCCGTCGGTGTTTTACGCGATGGGGCACTATCGCAACGGAGTGTTGCTCGCACCGTTAACGGCGGCGCTGATGGCCGATCTCGTACTCGAAGACAAGGAACGCGCGGAGCTCGCGCTCGTCAGACCCGGACGGCTCGCAAACGCCTGAGACGTCCGATGCGCCTCAAGAAGCATTACAGCTCACGCGAGGTCGCCGTGCTCACAGGGCTCAGTGCTCGTCAGCTCCAGTGGTGGGACGCGCGTCGCTTGTTCGTGCCGGCCATTCGCTCGCATCGAACGGAGGCAGGCGGCTTCACCGAGCGGCGATACACCCCAATGGACGTCCTCGAGCTGCAGGTGCTGGCGGACCTGCGCCGGCGCCGGTTCTCGATCCCGCAGCTGCGACGCCTGCTCTCCACGCTGCGCGAGGTCTTTGGCGTTCGTCTCTACGAGGCGATCGGTGAAGGTGGTCCGATGTCGCTGTTCATCAGCGGCGATCAGCTCTACGCGCGCACCGAGGGCGGACAGATGTTCAACATTGAGCGTCCGACCGAGCCGATGCTGATGGTTGGAGAGGAACTGCTGCTGCGACCGCTCGCCGCGCGCGAGCGCAAACGTCGCCGTGCGGCGTCGCCGCAAAAGCTGTGAAGGACTGAGAAGGGGTCTGACCCTACCGGATCGGAAAGATTTTCTCGAGGTCGTCGGCGGGACGGGCGATCACATGGACGCCAATCAGCTCACCGACGCGGCGCGCCGCGGCCGCTCCCGCATCGGTCGCCGCTTTTACCGAACCCACGTCGCCGCGAATGAGGGCCGTGACCAGGCCGGCGTCGACCTTCTGCCAGCTCACGAGCACGACGTTTGCGGTCTTGAGCATCGCGTCGGCCGCTTCGATCATGCCGACCAGCCCCCGCGTCTCGATCATGCCCAGCGCGTCACCGATGTCTGCTTTGTCCTGCGCCACGGCCGCGATCTTACCACCCCTTCGTGCGCCGCAATTCAGTGATGTGGGCGAGATGATGGTGGGAGTGCCAGGCGTACTGCTGCAAGTGCCAATCCAGGGTGAGCTGGGCACCGATCTCCGGGTGCACGAAGGCGCGTTCGAACTCCTCGACGGTCATCGCGTGATAGACGGCTGCCCAGCGTGCGTGGACGCTGTCGATCAGTCCCAGTGACACGCTCACCGGCAGCTTCATGTCGGCCAGCAGCGCCCAGGCGTTTTCGTCGTACGGCTTGATCGTTGGCGTTTCTTCCGTCAACGCGAGCTTGACGCGAATCAGCCCGTTCATGTGACTGTCGGCGACGTGGTGAACGACCTGCCTCACCGTCCAGCCTTCGGGCCGATACGGTGTGTCGAGCTGCTCGTCGGTGAGATCGGCGACGGCGGCCCGCATGCGGTCTGGCAGGCCGGCAATGGCGTCGATCGCCGCAGCGCGTAACTCGCTGGTGACGGGCATCAGCGCGCGGAAGCGGCCGATTGGATAACGCAGGTCTTCGGCGGTCTTCGTCATGCCCATCTTGTACAACAAACCCGC
>Ga0070670_100003758_pt1 | contig 12638 bp, 13 predicted proteins | sample KBSS63metaG_FD_64665 | JGI IMG/M metagenome (GOLD analysis project Ga0070670, IMG submission 64665) | Switchgrass rhizosphere microbial communities from Kellogg Biological Station, Michigan, USA - KBS S6-3 metaG | ecosystem: Host-associated > Plants > Roots > Rhizosphere > Soil ... | reverse complement strand
CATCCGCAAGTCGGAGGACGAGGTAGCTCACGTTGTCCGGCCTCGTGTCGGCCAGCTCTTCGAAGACCCCTTCAACTCGTCGTTGGTTCTCGTCTGCCGCTTCCGCTGAGCGCATCGCATAGCGCGTGACGAGTCTCTTCTCCACGGGATTGCTCCTTTCGGGTTGCGGCATGCAGGGTCGCGGAGCCAGAGTGCACCGGCCCAGACCGGCTCCACGTGGACGAGCTGTTCCGATCGATCTGCCCGGCCGAGGTTAGGCCGCCCTCGAAAGCGGGTAGTGTCGGGACAGTCAATCAGGCGCGACGCTGGAGGGTCGGCCCACCGGACGAGTGCGACTGGGGGCGAACACGTCTTTCGGGGTCGACGGAGAGGCGTCGCGCCTGCCCCCCACCACCAGGACGACGAGCTGTCAGTCGTCGCTACAATCCGCCGCCGTGTCTGGAGACAGGCTGAAGCTCGAAGTGCGCGAGCGCGAGGATCTCGGCTCGCGCCGCACCCGGCGTCTGCGTTCGCAGGGGCTGGTGCCAGGCGTCCTCTACGGGAAGGGTCACGCGCGCGCGATCGTCATTCCCGAGCGTGAGCTTCGTGCCGCGATGACCGGCCCCTCGGGGTTGCACGCGATCCTCGATGTCGTCATCGAGGGGCACAAGACCGTGCACCCGTCGATCCTCGCGGAGTATCAACAGGATCCGATCCGCGGCACGATCTCGCACATCGATCTGCGCGAAGTCCGGCTCGATCAGGCGATCCAGGCGACCGTCACCATCCAGCTGATCGGTGAGGCCGTCGGCGTCAAGTCCGGCGGGATGATCTCGCTCGTCACGCGAGAGGTTCACGTCGAGGCGTTGCCCACTGACGTTCCGGAGCACATCGACGTCGACGTCACGAACATGGAGGTCGGTGACGTCCTCCGGCTCGCCGACATTCGGGCGATCGCCAACGTGACGTTCCTCGACGACCCGCAGGAGACCGTCATCGCGACGGTGTCGGTCCCGCGCGGCTTCGCCGAGCTCGAAGAGGCCGAGGCGGCAGAGGCCGAGGCAGCGGCAGCCGAGGCCGAGGGCGAAGAGGACGAGGCGCCCGCAGCGGAGGCCGCCGAGGACGCGGCCGACGAGAGCTCCGAGCCCGAGGAGTAGTCGTGCGTCTTTTCCGTCGGGGCGAAGCGGCCTCGACGCTCGACCTGCTGGTCGCGGGTCTCGGCAACCCGGGGCCGCGCCACGCACACGACCGGCACAACGTCGGCTGGATGGTCGTCGACGAGCTCGGGCGCCGGTACGACGCGTCGTTCAAGTCCAAGTTCAACGGTCGTCTCGCGGACGTGCGGATCGACAGTCGTCGCGTCGCTCTTCTGAAGCCGGAGACGTACATGAACGAGTCGGGTCGCTCGATCTCGGCGGCGATGCGTTTCTACAAGGCGCCCGTCGACGCAGTGCTGGTGATCCACGACGACGTCGATCTCGAGTTCGGCCGACTCCAGGCGCGCGCAGGGGGCGGTCTCGCGGGCCACAACGGGCTGCGCTCGATCTCGCAGGCGCTCGGCGATCCGGGCTTCCTTCGGCTGCGAATCGGTGTCGGGCGTCCGGGGCGCGGTGACCCGCGCGACGTCGCCGACTTCGTGCTCGCGCCCTTCGACCTGCACGAGGACGGGGAGGCGCTCATCACGCGTGCCGGCGACGCGGTGGAGGCGGTCCTCGGGGAGGGTCTCGAGGAAACGCAGCGGCGCTTCAACGAGCGCTAGGCCGACGGCTACGATCACCCCGCGGGACGCGGATCCCGCCAGCTGCATGGACCTACACGCCTCACCGCTCGCCGGCCTCGTCGACGCGCTCTCCTCGAGCGAGCGCTTCCGCGCGTTCGCGGCCGACTTCCCGGCGAACGCGCGCGTCTCGGAGCCGGCGCTTCCGCTCCTCCTCGCGACGCTCCACAGCGAGCTCGAAAGCCCGCTCGTGTGCCTCCTCGCAGAGGACGAGGAGGCGCGTGACGTCGCCGAGGCGGTCGGCTGGTACGCCGACCCCGAGCGCGTCGCGCTCCTTCCGAGCCGCGGCGTGCACGCGGGATCCGGTCTCGAGCCCCCCGCGCACCTCGTGGGAGAGCGGGCGCGAGCCCTCGACGTCCTCGCACGGGGTGGACTCGTCTGCGTCTCCGCCCGCGCGCTCGCGGAGGGAATTCCATCGGAGGCGGATCGGCCTGACGTCGTCGCGCTCTCGCAGGCGCGCGGGGCCGGGCTCGACGAGCTCGTCGAGTCGCTCGCCCTCGCCGGCTACGAGCGCGTCGAGCGGGTCGAGGAGCGTGGCCAGATCGCCGTGCGCGGCGGGCTCGTCGACGTCTTTCCGAGCACGGGACGCGAGCCGCTGCGCATCGAGTTCTTCGGGGACGAGCTCGAGCAGATCCGGGCGTTCTCGCCGTTCACGCAGCGCGCGCTGCACGCACTCGACGAAGCGACCGTCTACCCCGCCCGCGAGCGTGCACACCTCGACCCGGAAATCGCCGTGCTCGACGACGCAGGCGGCGACGTCGTCCCCCTGCTCGACCGTACGCCCGATGTCGTCTGGCAGCTCGACGACGTCGCTCGTGTGTGGGAGGACGAAGGCCTCGACGCGCCGGAAGTCACCGGCGCCGCACGCCTTGACGCCCTGCCGCGCTCGCAGCAGCACGTGTTCGAGGCGCAGCGTCCCGCGATCGCCGCCCGCGGCCTCGCCGAGGCCGAGAACGAGCTCGCGAGCATGGTGCGCCAGGGTCGACGCGTACTCGTGACGTTCCCGCACCGGGGAGAGGCGCTGCGGACGCAGCGGCTCCTGCGCAAGGTCGAGGCGCACGTCGTCGACCGCGTCGAGGAGGTCGCCGCTGACCCGTCGCTCGCCTTCGTCGTCAGCCCCGCCCGCAGAGGATTCGTCTGGCGCGACCTCGGAATCGCGCTGTTGCCGGACGCGCAGGTCTTCCGCAAGCGCCCCCCGCGCGTCGACACGCGACTCGGTCGCGCGCTGCAGTCCTTCGCCGACCTCCGCGTCGGCGACTACGTCGTCCACGAGGACCACGGTGTGGGGCGTCTTCTCGGCTTCGAGACGAAGGACGTCGCCGGTGTCACGCGCGACTACCTCTTCCTCGCCTTTAAGGGCGATGACCGGCTCTACGTTCCGCACGAGCAGATCGCGAAGGTCTCGCGCTACATCGGGGCCGACGCGAAGTCGCCGACGCTCTCGAAGCTCGGCGGCAAGGCCTGGCAGAACCTGAAGAGCCGGGCGCGGGCGTCCGTGCGAGAGCTCGCGGGCGAGCTCCTCGCCCTGTACGCGCAGCGACGGCAGGCGCCGGGGCACGCGCTCGACCTCACGAGCGACTGGTTCGAGCGGCTCGAGAGCTCGTTCCCGTATCGCGAGACGGACGATCAGCAGCAGGCGATCGAGGCTGTGAAGGAGGACCTCGAGGCGGACAGGCCGATGGACCGTCTTGTGTGCGGCGACGTCGGCTTCGGGAAGACGGAGGTGGCGGTCCGGGCCGCCTTCGGCGTCGCCCTGAACGGCAGGCAGACGCTTGTCCTCTGTCCGACGACGATCCTGGCCGAGCAGCACTGGAACACGTTCAGGGAGCGGTATCGCGACTTCCCCGTTCGTGTGGAGATGGTCTCGCGGTTCCGCTCACGTGCGGACCAGAAGCAGGTCCTCGCGGACTTCCAGGACGGGAAGGTGGACGTCCTCGTCGGGACGCACCGCGTCCTGTCTCGCGACGTCGTCCCGAAGAACCTCGGGCTCGTCGTCCTCGACGAGGAGCAGCGGTTCGGCGTCGCGCAGAAGGAGCTCCTGCGCTCCCTGCGCCTCGAGGTCGACGTGCTCGCGCTGTCCGCGACGCCGATCCCGCGCACGCTGCACATGTCGCTATCGGGGCTTCGCGACATCTCGATCATCGAGACGCCGCCGTCAGGACGCCGTCCGGTCCGAACCACCGTCGGCGAGTACGACGAAGAGCTGATCAAGATGGCGCTCGAGCGCGAGCAGGCACGCGGAGGCCAGGCGTTCTACCTCCACAACCGGGTCGAGTCAATCGACGAGGTCCAGCAGAAGCTCGAGGAGCTGTGCCCGAGCCTGCGCTTCCTCGTCGCGCACGGGCAGATGTCGGAGAAGGAGCTCGAGGAGCGTATGCATGCCTTCCTGGCAGGTGACGCAGACGTCCTGATCTCGACGACGATCATCGAGTCGGGCATCGACATCCCTCAGGCGAACACGCTCGTCGTCGAGCGCGCCGACGCGCTCGGGCTGGCCCAGCTGTACCAGATTCGTGGCCGAGTGGGCCGCTCGGACGTCCTCGCGTACGCGTACCTCTTCTACCCGGACTCTTCCGAGCTGACCCCGGAGGCGCGCGCTCGCCTGTCGACGCTCGCGGACCACACGGAGCTCGGTTCGGGATTCCAGATCGCGATGCGCGACCTCGAGATCCGGGGCGCAGGCGACCTGCTCGGTCCCGAGCAGTCGGGCCACGTCGCCGCGCTCGGCTTCGAGCTCTACGTCGAGATGCTCGACGAGGCGGTCGCGGAGCTCACGGGCCGCAGGCGGGTGGCTGCCCGGCCGGTGCGGGTGGACGCGCGGGTTGATGCGTTCGTACCGGCGTCGTACATCGCCGCCGAGGCGCTCAAGATCGATCTTCACCGTCGCATCGCACTTGCCGAGGACGAGGACGAGCTGCGCGAGCTCGTCTCCGCCACGGAGGATCGCTACGGCCCGCTCCCGGAGCCCGTCGAGAACCTGTTCGCGATCCAGGAGGCGAAGCTGAAGCTGGCACGGCTCGGAGCGGACTACCTCGTGTATCGGGGCGGCCGAGTGACCGTGGGGCCGCTCGCGCTCGGCTCGGTCGAGGTGAGGGCGCTCGTCGCGGTCGCACCGACGCTCGTGTACTCGACCCAGAAGCGAGAGGTGTCGTTGCGCGTCGATTCGCTCAAGGTCGCGCTCGAGCTGCCCGATGCTATCGTCCAGGCCCGCGTGGCCGCTTAGATGCGGCCTTTCTCGTGGGTTGGTCGTCATAACGCCCCAGCTTCTGAACAACCCTGAACCTGTGCCTAACACCGCCTCGGCTATAAGGGACGAGCTCCGATGACCTCCGCGCGCACCCTCTTCGCTTTGCTCGTCGCCTCCCTCGCGCTCGTCGCCACGGCGTGCGGTGGTGGGTCCGACAGCGTCCCGGCCGGCGCAGTCGCCGTCGTCAACGGCACCGAGGTCTCGAAGTCCGAACTCGACGAGTACATGGAGCTCTCGAAGAAGGGCTACGAGCGAACGAACCAGGCGTTCCCGAAGGCGGGGACGCCCGAGTACCAGAACGTCCAGACGCGCAACCTCGCCTATCTGGTCCAGCTCGTCCAGCTCCAGCAGGCGGCCGAGAAGCTCGGCGTGAAGGTCACGGACGCGGACGTCGACAAGCTCGAGAACCAGACGATCAAGAGCAAGTTCGACGGAGACCGCGCCGAGTACGAGAAGGCGCTCAAGAAGGCCGGGTACACGAGCGAGCAGTACCGCAGGACGGCGTACACGTACGCCGTGCTCTCGTCCAAGGTCTTCGACGCGGTCACGAAGGACGTCGAGGTGACCGATCAGGACATCCTCGACTTCTATACCGCGAACCAGTCGCAGTATGGGACGCCCGAGACGCGCGACGTCCGCCACATCCTCATCGCGGAGAAGAAGGCGGACGGCAGCGTCGACTTCGCGGCGAGCAAGGCGAAGGCGGACGACGTGTACGCGGAGCTCAAGGGCGGAGCCGACTTCGCCACGCTCGCGAAGCAGCTCTCCGCGGATACCGGCAGTGCGAAGGTCGGCGGCAAGCTGACGATCACGCGCGGCCAGACGGTGCCCGAGTTCGACAAGACGGCGTTCGACCTCGCGACGCACGAGCTCTCGAAGCCCGTCAAGACGACCTACGGCTACCACATCATCGAGCCCGTCTCCGATACGAAAGAGGCGGTGGTCCAGCCGTTCGACAAGGTCAAGGCCGCGATCAAGGCCACCCTCCTGCAGCAGAAGCGCAACGAGGCGGTCCAGGCGTGGGCCGAGGATCAGAAGAAGGACTACGAGGGCAAGGTCAGCTACGCCGCCGGGTACGAGCCTGCAGAAGTGCCGGAGGCTCCCACCGAGACCCAGTAGGGTCTCTGCCCGGGGCTCGCACCGAGACCAGTAGGGTCTCGCCGATGAGCCTGGCGGAGGCGCTTCTCGACCTCCAGGACCTCACCCGGCACCTCCGCCGGGAGTGCCCCTGGGATCGCGAGCAGACCGAACGGACGATCGTCCCGCACACCGTCGAGGAGGCGTACGAGGTCGCGGACGCCGCGCTCACAGGCGACGCCGGTGCGTTGCACGGCGAGCTCGGCGACCTGCTCTTCCAAGTCTACTTCCTGTCGCTCCTGCTCGAGGAGCGCGGTGAGGGCGATCTCGAGTCGGTCGCCCGCGACGTCCACGCGAAGCTCGTACGGCGCCATCCCCACGTGTTCGGCGATGCGGACGCCCGCACGCCCGGGCGGGTACGGGAGCGCTGGGAGGCGCTGAAGACCGAACAGGAAGGCCGCGAGGGGATCTTCCACGACGTTCCGGAGGCGCTTCCCGCCCTTCTGCAGGCGCGCAAGGTGCAGCGGCGGGCGGCGGCCGTCGGGTACGACTGGCCGGACCTGACCGGGCCGCTCGCGAAGGTCCGCGAGGAGCTCGACGAGCTCGAGGAAGCCGCGGCGCAGGCGGGAATGCCGGCGCCCGAGTCGGAACCGGACGCGGCGGTGGCACACGAGGTCGGCGATCTCCTCTTCACCGTCGTCAACGTCGCGCGGAAGCTCAACGTCGATCCCGAGCTCGCGCTGCGCGCGACCACGCGGCGCTTCAGAAGCCGGGTCGAGCTTGCGGCCGAGCTCGCGAGCTCCGCCGGCGACGACTGGCGCGCACTCGACCTCGACGCCCAGGACGCCTACTACGAGCGCGCGAAGGAGTCGCTCGCGTGAGCGCGATCGCGCGGGTCCACGCACGCCAGGTTCTCGACTCGCGTGGGAACCCGACGCTCGAGGTCGACGTGTCGCTCGAGTCGGGCGCGCTCGGACGTGCCGCCGTGCCCTCGGGCGCCTCGACCGGCGAGCACGAGGCAGTCGAGCTGCGCGACGGTGACGCGTCGGCGTACCTCGGGAAGGGCGTGCTTCAGGCAGTCGCGAACGTGAACGTCGAGATCGCGGCAGCGGTCGTCGGTCTCGACGCGAGCGACCAGCGCGCGCTCGACACGGTCCTGATCGAGCTCGACGGGACGCCGACGAAGAGCCGCCTCGGGGCGAACGCGATCCTCGGCTGCTCGCTCGCCGCCGCGAAGGCGGCGGCCGCGGAGGCCGGGGAGCCGCTCTACCGCTGGCTCGGTGGCGATGGAGCCCGCACGATGCCGGTGCCGCTCATGAACGTGATCAACGGCGGCGTGCACGCTGACAACCGGATCGATCTCCAGGAGTTCATGCTCGTGCCTGCCGGTGCGGACACGTTCTCGGAGGCGCTGCGCATCGGAGCGGAGGTCTATCACCGGCTGAAAGCCGTGCTCCACGAGCGCGGCCTCTCGACCGCCGTCGGCGACGAGGGAGGATTCGCGCCGGATCTCGAGTCGACCGAGCGCGCGATCGAGACGATTCTCGAAGCGGCCGAGCGGGCGGGCCACCGCGATCGCGTCGCGATCGCGCTCGACCCCGCGGCGAGCGAGGTCTTCCGGGACGGTGCGTACCACCTGCCCGGCGAGGGGAGGACGCTCACGCCGCGGGAGATGGTCGAGTTCTATGCCGAGCTGGCCGCGCGCTTCCCGCTCGTCTCGATCGAGGACGGGCTCGACGAGAACGCGTGGGCGGACTGGCGCGAGTTGACCGACACCGTCGGCGACGGCATCCAGCTCGTCGGCGACGACCTGTTCGTGACGAACGTCGACTTCCTCCGCCGCGGCATCGACGAGGGAGTTGCGAACGCGATTCTCGTAAAGGTGAACCAGATCGGGACGCTCACGGAGTCGCTCGACGTCATCGAGCTAGCGCGCGGCGCCGGCTACGCGACGGTCATCTCGCACCGCTCGGGCGAGACTGAGGACACGACGATCGCCGATCTCGCCGTCGCAGTGAACGCAGGTCAGATCAAGACCGGAGCGCCGTCGCGTACCGATCGGGTCGCGAAGTACAACCAGCTCCTCCGGATCGAGGAAGAGCTCGGCGACGCGGCGACGTATCCAGGCTGGTCCGCCTTCAGGCCGCACCGCTAGCCTGCCCCGCGTGTCCTCCCAGGATCGCAGGACGAAGATCGTCGCCACGATCGGCCCCGCGTCGAGCGACGAGCGGACGCTAGCCGCGCTCGTCGAGGCGGGCATGGACGGCGTCCGGCTGAACTTCTCGCACGGCACGCATGCCGACCACGCGGAGAGCGCCAGGCGCGCGCGGGCGGTCCAGGCAGAGGCCGGACGGCCGCTGGCGCTGATCGCCGACCTCCAGGGACCGAAGCTCCGGATCGGCGACCTCGAGGCCGCGGCGGAGCTCCAGGTGGGCGACACCGTCGTCGTCGCGGGGGAGGAGCACTGCGGAAAGGACGACCTCCCCGTCGCCCCTGACGTTCTCGCCGCCGTGCTCGAGGCGGGCGACGAGATCCTGATCGACGACGGCCACGTGCGGCTCCGCGTCGAGCGCATGGAGAGCGCGAAGGCGGTCTGCGAGGTCGTGACGGGCGGTCTCGTCGAGTCGCACAAGGGCGTGAACGTCCCCGGGGTCCCGTTGCCTGTCCCATCCCTGACCGAGAAGGATCTCGCCGACCTCGAGTTCGCGCTCTCGATCGGCGTCGACTACGTCGCCCTCTCGTTCGTGCGCTCGCACACCGACGTTGCAGCGCTCAAGTCCAGAATCGAGGAGGCGGGCTCGCCGGCGTGGGTGATCGCGAAGATCGAGTTGAAGGAGGCGGTCGTCCAGCTCGAGTCGATCCTCGACGTGACCGACGCGGTGATGATCGCGCGCGGTGACCTCGGTGTCGAGATCGGCGCGGCGGAGGTACCCCTGTTGCAGAAGCAGATCATCCTGGGTGCGCTCGAGCGCGGGAAGCCCGCGATCACCGCCACGCAGATGCTCGAGACGATGATCCACCGCCCCGAGCCGACCCGGGCAGAGGCGTCCGACGTCGCCAATGCGGTTCTCGACGGCACGTCGGCGCTGATGCTCTCGGCCGAGACGGCCGTCGGCGAGTACCCGATCGAGGCAGTCGACACCATGGCGCGCATCGCGTGCGCGGTGGAGCCGAGCCTCGGGTACCGGCACCAGCTCCCCTCGGCGCTCGAGGAGCCGACCGTCGGCCGGGCGATGTCGAATGCCGCGTGCGACCTCGCCGAAGCCCTGGGCGCGAAGGCGATCCTCGTGCCGACCTTCACCGGCCGCACTGCCTCGGCAGTCGCGCGCCTCAGGCCGAGGAGGCCGGTGGTCGCGCTGACGCACGTGGCCGCATCGCTTCAGCACATGGCCATCGAGTGGGGTGTGACGCCGCTCGAGATCCCGGAGGTCACCGACGTCGAGGAGCTCTGGCAGCTGGCCATCGCGGCCACACGCGACGCCGGCGTCGTCGCCCCTGGCGACCGTGTCGTCCTCACCGCGGGCACGGCCGTGAACATCCCCGGCTCCACCAACGTCATCAAGGTGGACGTGGCCTGACAGCAGGGGTCGCGCCGCGTGTGACGAACGTGGCGTCGTGGCAGGGAGGGCGAAGGCGAAGGCGTCCGCGAAGCGGCGGGCGGCGCGCGCGCAGATCGGTCGTCGCCGGCTCCGGCTTTTGTGGGCGGTCGCGATCGTGGGGATCGCCGTCTACCTCTACTACCGGCCGATCTCGTCCTATCTCGAGACGCGGAACGACCTGGCGGCGAGTCGCGCCGACGTCGAGTCGCTCCGGCTGGTCAAGGCCGAGCTCGAGCTTCGTCTCGTCAACTCGACCAGCGTCGACTCGATCGAGCGGGAAGCCCGCCGCATCGGCTACGTGAAGCCGGGCGAGCGGCTCTTCGTCGTGAAGGGCATTCCTGTTTGGCGCAAGGCGCGCGGCTCCGGTCGGGACAGCCGCCCCTAGTCTTCGCGTATGGACGATCGCGAGATCGTCGCGCGCCAGCTGGGTCGTCCTCCGCGTGCGTTCGCCCGCGTCGTCGCCCGCTGCCCGTACGGGCTCCCCGCGGTCACCGAGCAGTCCCCGTACGACTCCCAGGGTGCGCCGTTCCCGACGACGTACTACGTCACGTGTCCTCACCTCGTCTCGGCGATCGCACGGCTCGAGGCGGCAGGGGGCGTCGAGCGGTGGAGCGAGGCGGTCGCGAGCGACGAGAAGCTCGCGGACTCGCTTGCCCGAGCGACCGCCGAGCAGAAGCGTGTCCGCCGTGAGCTCGCCGGCGAGGAACGCGGCTCGGACGGAGGGGCGTCGCTCGACCTCGGGATCGGCGGCTCGCGCTCGCCCGAGCATCTGAAGTGCCTCCATGCGCACGTCGCCTTCGCGCTCGCCCGGCCGGGCTACGAGCTCGGCGAGCGCATCCTCGCGGAGGTCGTCGACCCGCGACCTGCGGATCGGTGCTGCTCCGAGAGCCTCCGCGACGTCATCTAGTGTCCGCGCTCGTGCCGGCCGACCTCGCGAGCACCCGGCTCGAGTGGGAGCGCGCCTACCGCGACCTCGAGGAGGTCGCGCGCGACCCCGCGGCCGCGGACGGCGTTCGCAGCCAGCTCGAGGCCGTGACCGCCGAGCTCCGGCGACGAGTCGGGGGCACGTTCACGATGGGAGAGCTGGCCGACGAGTACGCGCACGCGGACGTATGGGCACGCCACGTGCTGGGCGAGCAGGGCATCTCGGGCTGGCTGCGCACCCTGACGCTCGTCGAGGGGGCGGCGTTCTACCTCTACGCTCGCGGCGCGACCGACTACCTCCCGTGACGACGCTCGAGCCGCCACGCCGCCCGATCCGTCCTCGACGACGTCGCAGGGACGCCATCGTCCGCGTCGTGCTCGTCGTCGTGGCCCTGGCACTCGCGTTTCTGTTCGGTATCGCCTTCGCGAGGACGCTCGACGACAGGCCCAAGTCGAGTGACCCCGAGACGATCGTCCGCACGCTGACGCCTCTTCCGCAAGAGGCTCCGGGCCGAACGGTGACGGTGACCGTCACCGCGACGAGCCCGTAGCGCGCTAGAGCTCGTCCGACGCTTCGAGCAGGCCGGCGACGATGATCCCGACGGCGCACGCGAGGCTGATCCAGATCCCGAGGCCGCGGCTCGCAAAGAAGAAGCTGTCCGGAATCGAGATCACGCGCACGAGGACGAGGATGGTCGCGATCGAGCCGATGCCGATCGCGACGAGGCTCTCCGGCACGGACGCCGGCATGCCGACGCCGAGCTCCCGGAGGACGACGACGAGGACGGCGGCGAGCCCGAGGAAGAGCACCACCTTGCCGATCGTGCCCGTGTGCCAGCCGATGACGGACACCGTCGTGCCGTTGCCCTCGCCCGAGTACCAGCCGGTCAGCGCCGACAGCGAGAGCAGGAGGCCGAAGAGGAATGTGAGCCGTCCGCCCATGCCGGAGAGCTCTCCGGGGCCGGGAAACGACATGCGAGAACGTCCTCTCGGGGCTTCCATCGCGGGAAGCATATGACCTCGTCACGACGGGACAGGCTTCACGCGGCGGAATCTCGTTCCTAGAATTCCTCCATGGCCCAACCGGCACCGTCGCTCCCGGACCGGAGCCTCGTAGACGAGGAGCCCCCGCTCGACCCCGACGCGGTCTCGCGGTCGTACCTGCACCACCGCGCCCGGCGCGCTGCGCGGGCCAGGCTGCATCGCCAGAAGCGCTGGGCGGCCGTTCGCTTCTGGCTCGTCGTCGTGCTCGTCCTCGTCGTCACGGTCGTGCTCGCGGCGCGGACGCTCGGCGAGATCGAACGCGTCTTCGGCATCTAGCGCATGACCGGGGCCGACTCCGGGGAGACTCCCGGGAGCTTCGCGCTCGGCGCGCTCGTGTTCGGCGCCGGTATCGGTGCGCTCGCGACCGAGATCACCGCGTCGAGGCTGCTCGCTCCGTACTTCGGGTCGTCCACCATCGTCTGGGCAAATCTCATCGGGATCGTCCTCGCGGCGCTGGCGCTCGGCTACTGGCTCGGTGGACGGCTCGCCGACCGGCGGCCCGATCCGCGACTGCTGGGTGCAATCGTGCTCGGCGCAGGCGTCTTCGTCGCGGTGATCCCGTTCGCGGCGAAGCCGTTTCTCGACTTCACCGTCGAGGGGCTCGACACCGCGTCCGTGGGTGCGGTGATCGGGAGCTTCCTCGCCGTCCTGCTCCTGTGCGCGCCGCCGGTCGTGCTGCTCGGGATGGTGTCGCCGTTCGCGATTCGTCTCGCCGTCACCTCGATCGCCACTGCTGGCGCGGTCGCGGGTCGCCTGTACGCGCTCTCGACTGCGGGGTCGCTGGTCGGGACGTTCTTGCCGGCTCTCGTCCTGATCCCTGCGATCGGCACGCAGCGCACCTTCCTCGTGGTCGCGGTGCTGCTCGCCGCATCGTCGTGCTTCCTCCTCGGCACGCGCTACCTGCTCGCGCCCGCGCTCCTCGCCGCGTTGCTACTCGTCCCGCCCGGGGCGATCAAGGGGGAGGAGGGCCTCATCCACGAGGAGACGTCGT
>Ga0070670_100003754_pt1 | contig 12644 bp, 8 predicted proteins | sample KBSS63metaG_FD_64665 | JGI IMG/M metagenome (GOLD analysis project Ga0070670, IMG submission 64665) | Switchgrass rhizosphere microbial communities from Kellogg Biological Station, Michigan, USA - KBS S6-3 metaG | ecosystem: Host-associated > Plants > Roots > Rhizosphere > Soil ... | reverse complement strand
TTAAGGAGACGGGGGGCCTGCGGGTTCTGCTTCGGGGAACGTTCTCTCGCGCTTCGCGGAACCAGGCAGCTAGAGATCATCGATGCGAAGGACCGGTCCTTCCCATTCGCCCTCGCGCCAGGCGAGCGACGTCGCTGTGACCAGTTTTTGCGACTCGTTAGGCAAATGTGCCAGGAGCGCATTGCGACGCGCGGCGTCCAACTCACCAAAAATGTCGTCAATCAGGAGGAGGGGTGGGCTGCCGGTGTTTTCGGAGAGAACCTTCGCCTGGGCCAGTTTTAAGGCGAGAGCGATGGTGCGCTGTTGCCCCTCGGAGGCAAATTGTGCCGCCGGCATGGCGTGCACCAACAAACGCAAATCGTCCCGATGTGGTCCGACGATCGTGAGGCGTAGCCGTTCCTCCTCCACGCTGGTGCGGGCGAGGTGGGCGGCAAAGTCCTCGTCGCAGCCGGGTGCATACTCGAGGACGAGAGATTCCTGCTCGCCGCTGATCGCGCGCTGGCTTCGAGCGGCGGGAGGCGCCAGTCGTTGCACGAGCGCAGCTCTCATTTCGCGAAGCGAAGTGCCGGCGCGAACGAGCGGTTCCGCATAAGCAGCCAGCTCCCGCGGGCGTGCCTGCGGCGATTTCAATAGAGCGTTGCGCGAACGTAGGGCGCGCTCGTAGGCGCGCAAAGTCGGCCGATAGCGCGACTCGACCTGGTTGCCCACAAAATCCAGAAAGCGCCGCCGCAATTCCCCCGGCCCGCGGATAAGATCGAGATCGTGATTGGCGAACGACACTACCCGGACGAGCCGCAAATACTCCGCCGGATCGGTTTGTTCGATCCCGTCGAAGGCCACCTTGCGCCGGACGCGACTGTAATAGAATTGCAAGAGATGCTCCGCGACGTGCCCGGAAACCACAAACGACCGTTGCCCGATGCGGACCGCGGGCGCGAGGCTGGCGGAGCGTTGCGATTGCAGACGGAGCAGGACGCAGGCGGCTTCCAAAAGGGTGGTCTTGCCCTGTCCGTTGGGGCCGATGATAAAATTGAAGCCGGGTGCAAATTCCGCCGCGATCGATTCGAAGCAGCGAAAATTGCGCAGTTGCAGATCGCGAAGCATCGCGCGCGCTTACAGACTAACGAGCTCAAGGCGGCTCGTCATCTGCGCGGAGGTCGCCTGCCGTGGATAGAAGCTGCCGTCGATCGGAGTCACGTCGCCCGGCTCGATCCCGACCGCGGCGGCGATAAAATTGTGATTGGAAAAAACACCGTTGGTCGGGTCCATCCCCACCCAGCCTGCCCCAGGCAGATAAACCTCCGTCCAGGCATGGAGCGAGCCTTCCGCGCGCTTCGATTCCGAATCCGCCTCGCGCAAATAACCGCTCGTTAGGCGAGCCGCCAGCCCGCATTGCCGCAGCGTCGCGGCCAGAAGCACGGCCACATCGCGACAGGCGCCGCGGCCAAGGCGGAGGGTTTCCGCGGGAGGGCGCGCCGGGCCTTCTTCGCGCCTTTCGTAGCCAACGCATTCGTGCAGGCGCTCGTTCAATTCTACCAAAGCCGTGACGGTCGATCGCGGCGCTGTCGCTTGTGGTCGCGGCCATCGCGGAATTTCCAGCGGTTGGCTGGCATCGGGTTGGCGGAAGGGGGCGAGGACCCGCCTTAATTCCGGCGCGTAGGAAAAGGGCAGCGCGGTGGCCTCAGAGGTAAGGAGAAAATCGAACGGATTCTTTTTTTCGAGGGTCAAATCGACCTCGAGGTGAAAACGCAATTCATCGGCTGGCGCGGCAAACGAGCAGGACGCGACACAGTTATCGAAGACGTCCCGGCCGAAGCGTACTCTCGCGCCCTCATTGGTTTCGAATTCGAGTCGGAGAAGTTGGGTAAAGACGTCGCTCCGGGGGAAGAGCCGGATTTCATGCGTAGAAAAGTGGACGGGTGTATCGTAGCGATAGGCGGATTCGTAGCGGACGCCGAGCTTCACGGGTCAAAGTTAGGGCAGGCTGTAACTATTTCCCACCGGCGCAACGAAGTTTTTTTCTTGCATGGCGAGGTTAGGTCATTTATCAGGCTCACAGATTTGAAAGATTGTTCTGGGGGGAACAGCCGCCCTTCATGCCCTTCGGGTGTGGGGGGCGGTACTTTTTTGGGCTGATGGGGTTACAAGAGAACTGCCCCGCGACCGAAAAAGGCCCGCGGCGGTTGGGATGGCCGGCCGTCATCGTTCTTGTCGCTCTGATTTTTGCGCTGCTCGCGGCCTTCATTTTTTTCCGGTTGGAAACTTGGCCCCGTCGTACCACCCAGCAGAGCGTGAGCGAGCTCGAGCGGCTGGGAAGGGAGGCGCGCGCCGCGTTTGTTCAACTCGCGCATCTCCAGCCGCGGGTGATGGTGAACAATCGCGTTTACCTTGAGCAAACGACGCGCGTGGCCGAGTTGTCAGTCGTCGCTCGCAAAATGGAGGTCGAGCACGAAATGATGCACACCTGGGCTGGCAGCACCAAGCGGGTCAAACTCCACGGCACGTATCTCGTCAAAGCGGGTTTCGACCTGCGCCAGAAATTTACCGTCCGGATCCAGCCTGCCGAAATTCTAATCGAGCTGCCGCACGCCCAGGTTCTCTCCGTCGAACAGCAGCAGGTCGAGGTGCTGACCTTCGAGAACGGGTTGTGGAACCGGATTTCACCGGACGATATTCAGGCGGAGCTTGCGATCTTGCCCCGGCTGGCACGTGAGCAGGCGGGCGCGCTGCCCGCGGAAGCGGAGCGAATCTTCGCGCAGGAGTTACAGGAAAAATTCCAGCCGCCGCAGCCGGTGCGGGCGATTTTCCCGGCGCCCCGGCCGGGCGGATAGGGTATCGTTAGGCCTGCCGTTCCGATGTCGTTTCGCAAGCGTCTCCTTTATTTCTTCCTGATCGCGCTCGTTCTTGCGGCACTCGACGCGCTCTGTGCTCCCTTCGTCATCGCACATGGCCTTCGTTATTGGATCGGTTGGAGCGCGCAGAAGCATCACCTCGTCGCGGAGATGGGAGAGATCGAAGCGCCCTTTCTCGGGGCAGTCACGATTCGCAACCTGCAGCTCTCCTCTGGCACAGGGACGGCGAGTGAAATGGAGTTCCGCGCCGCTACGGTGATGGTCGATCTTAACATTCGCGGCTGGCTCTTCCGCAAACGGGCGCACCTGCTGCGCTCTTTTAGCGCCGAGCACCTCGCGGGAAAAATCAACGTCTCACCGCGGGCGGCCGCTCCAAAATTGGATTGGCGCCTCCTCGCGCAACTGCTCCCAGACAATTTTCGATTCGAGCATTTCGATTTCGATCTCACCACCGCGACAACCGCTTCCCACTTCCGCGGTGTCATGCTGAGCGCGAGCGCGATCGAATCGGGGCGATTTCTGGCCCGGGAAATTTCTGTCAGCTCGCCGGTGTTGCGGCAGAAGTTCGCCAATCTCCGTGGGGCCACTTCCTGGGAGGGCGGCCAGCTCACGATCGCGGGGATTCCGCTTGTTCCTGGGCTCGATCTCGAGGCGCTCACCATCGATCTCTCGCATCTGGCCCGACGACGCCTCGGGCTGGAACTTCATCTCGATACCTTCGGCGGCACGCTGCGGGCCAGCTTCCAAGGGCGAACAGGAGAAAAGTTCACAATCGATGTGGCCGGATCAGCCGCCAATATTTCGCTCGGGCAGTTTTCGCGTGCGATCGGCTTTCTCGAGCCGGCCACGGGCGCAGTGCGGGCTTCGAAATTTACTTTCCGCGGCAATCCCGGCGAGTTCCTCGATGCAACCGCATCGGTTTGGATCGAGTTGGCCGATTTCGCCTGGCGGGATCGACGGGCCGAGAACGTGATGCTTGGCGCCACCTATTACGATCGGCGGCTGGAAGTCGATCAACTTTACGTGCGGCAGCGTCACAACGAACTGACCGCGAACGGCGAACTGCTCTGGCCCAAAAAAGCGGACGGGTGGACGCGGCCTCCCTTTCGCTGCCAATTGAACGCTTCCATTCCCGATCTGAACGCCTTTGCCCAGTTTTTTGGTGCGACTACGGGCGATTTGAGCGGCGCGCTTTTCGCCGAGGGGGAGATCGACTCGCTCGCGCCCGAAGCACATGGGCGGCTTGGGTTGCGTGGCAAGGAAGTGAAGTATCGCGGCGTGGCGCTTGATTCGTTAGGCGCGGCTTTCCACCTTAAGGGAACGGAAGCCACGGTGGAAAGTCTGGAGGTGCGCCACGCCCACGATTTCATGCGCGGGCAGGGAAGTTTTGATCTGGCGACGGGCCATCGCTTTGCCGCGCGTCTGACCGGCGCGATCGACGACCTGAGCGCCTACGCCGCGCTCCTTCCGTCGGGGTGGCGGTCTTCGGAAATCGGCGGCGGTGTCACCTTCGACTGGAGCGGAGACGGCACCCGCGCGGCGCATTCGGGCACGATGCAGATCTTCGCCCACGGCTTGCAGTTACCGGTCGCGCCGCTGCGCCAGCCGCTCGACGTGACTTTGGAAGGGACCTACTCGCCGCAGGATGTTTTTTTCCGCACCTTCAGGCTCGCAAGCGAGCAGGTATCGTTAGGGGCCTTTCTTCTTCTGGGGGAGAATTTCGTGGAGTTACAGGGACTGCAAATGAGCCTCGATGGGGTGCCTCGAATCAGCGGCACACTGTTTCTGCCTTTCAGCTTCGGGCAGTGGCGTCGCTCCGGGAGCCTCCTCAGCGCGCTCGCTGAAGAGCAAAAGTTCGACGTCGATCTGGCCGTCGATCATCTCGACTTGGCCCGGCTCATTGGCGTGCTGGGGGAGGAATCAACTGCTACCGGAGTGCTCGACGGCAAGCTGGCCGCCTTCGGCCCGCTCCACTCGCTGCAACTAACGACGAGCTGGCGTCTCCAAAACCTGGGCCCGGCCGGGACTACGAATGTGATCGAGCTCCAGGGACGTTGCGAGGACGGGCGCGCCGATGTGGAAGCAAAGGCGACCTTCGGCGTGTCCGAGCCGGTGACTTTGCAGGCTTGGTTGCCGTTGCTCCTGGAGAAGGATCGCTTCGTGCCTTGGAAAATGATCAACCCGGCGGAGCAGTTTCTGCTCAAGGTCGAATGCCCGGCGCTTTTCCTGGAGACTTTGCCTAACGAATGGCGGTGGGGCGCCGAGCGTGGATTGCTAAGCGGCAGCATTGCCTTCTCCAGCACCCTGCAAACGCCTGCGATCACTGGCGAAGCGCAAATCCTGGATGCACATTTTCTGCCGCCCCCCCCCTGGCCGGAGCTTCGCAACCTGGGAGCGCGGATTCAGTTTGCCAGTACTGAGGCTTTGATCGACGCGTTCCAGTTTCAGGTGGACGCGAGGCCCATTCGCCTGCGCGGGCGTTTCACCGCCACTCCCTCAAACTTTTCCCTCACCCTGGCGCCAATCGGAGATTCTATCGCTTTGACCGACGCCCCGGCGGGCGGCGCCAACCTTGCCACCGTTCGCGTCTGCGGAGAAGGATGGAGCGCCGGTGAGCCGCTTTTGCGGGAAGCTCTCGTTAGGGGAGGAATCGGCCAGATGGTGGGTAGCGTCACGATTACCTCGCAGGCGGGGGCGGCGGCACCCCTGCAGGCGACCTATTTTCTCTCGCCCCCAAAAGAGGATGCGAGCCCCTTACTCTTGCACGCGGTTGCGCCCCGGGACGCGGCCGTTTTTCAGTTCGCGACCCCCAAGTCCGAGACGGTATTTCATTAGAGAGAGCTTAGCGGGCGATGAAACCAGTGGCAGTGACGACCTGCCCATCCCGGATCAGCGCGGTGTGCTTTTGCGGGCCAGTGAAGGCGCCAAAGATGTTGCGCGCGTTGGCGGTGAAATCGACCAGGAAACCCGAAATCTTTTGACCTTTGGCCACGGTGAGTTCCCCCGGTCTCGGTTCGCTGAGCCATTTGATCTGCACGCTCCTGGGATCGCTCAGACTGGCGTTTAACCAGGCGGTCACGATCTCCTGATAATTCGCCGGGTAATCCCCGTAGCCCGCAGAAACCGGCGGCACGTTCTGCGCCCAACTGGCGAGAGGGAAAGGTGCGAGCAGGGCGATAATGGCGATGCAAATTTTCACGCCTCAAAATAGCCGCGCACCTTCGGAAGTCGAGGCTGGGAGAACAGGCTTCTGTTCTCTCGCCGGCCCGCTTATTGATCGCTCGGTATGAGACTGATCATTTTGCTGCTCGCTTTTTTGCTTCTCCACGGGGGGCCGTTGCCCGCGGCCTCGGCACGCACTCCCTTGTCCCTAACGACCGCGACTCCAGCAGCCGCGGCGCTTGATCCGGCGGCCGCGACGCGCGCCTGGCTGGAGACCGTCCCGGCGGACAAGCGCGCCCGCTCGGACGCTTATTTTGAGGGCGGCTACTGGCTCCTTCTTTGGAATTTCCTGCTCGGGGCGGCAATTTCGATTTTCCTGCTCGCAAGCGGCTTTTCCGCCCGGCTTCGCGCTTTGGCGGAAGGGACCACGCGTTTCCAGTCGCTCCAGGTTGCGCTCTATGCCGTTTTTTACGTGCCCATCGTTTTCGTCCTCTCCTTTCCGCTAGGCGTTTATTCCGATTATTTCCGCGAACACGCCTACGGGCTGGCGACGCAGAGTTTTGGACCCTGGTTCCGGGAACAGCTCATCGGCCTGGCCGTCGCGCTGGTCGCGGCGACAATTGGGCTAACAATCCTCTACGCTTTTTTTCGACGCGCGGCGCGGACCTGGTGGCTCTGGGGAACCGCCCTTGCAATCCTCGGCATCTTTGTCGCCATGCTCGTCGGGCCGGTCTTTATCGCGCCTCTCTTTAATACCTACAAGCCGGTGGCCGATCCGAAGATCAGCCGGCCAATCCTGGCGATGGCGGCGGCCAACGAAATTCCGGTGCAGCAGGTTTTCGAAGTGGACGCCTCTCGACAAAGCAGCCGCGTCAGCGCCAATGTTTCCGGACTTTTCGGAACGGCGCGCATCTCGCTCAACGATAATTTGCTCAAGCAATGCACTCTGCCCGAGATCCGAATCGTAATGGCCCATGAGATGGGGCATTATGTGCTCAATCACGGCATCAAGCTGATTCTCTATTTTGGGCTCTTCGTTTTTGGCGCCTTCGCTTTTACGCGCATTTTCTTTGATCGGATCGTGCGCCACTGGGGTGAACGCTGGGGCGTTGCGGGGATCGCAGATCCGGCTGGATTTCCGCTCCTCGCTTTGCTTTTTTCGACTTTCTTTTTTCTCATCACTCCGATCTTCAACACTGCCGTGCGGGTGACGGAGCGCGAGGCCGACGCTTTTGGTATCAACACCGCGCGCGAAGCGGACGGCTTTGCCAAGGTGGCGCTGAAACTCGGCGCCTACCGCAAACTCGATCCCGGCCCGATTGAAGAATTCATCTTCTTCGATCACCCGAGCGGTCGCGCCCGCATCCGCATGGCGATGGATTGGAAGGCAGCCAACCTTCCCGCCGGCGATGCCGGCGGACCCTCCAACGCTTCTCGTTAGGCAAGAAGCTAGCGAGCCGACGGAGTCTCGACCGGCGGAGGGGAGGACGAGGCGGCCGGCTGCGGAGTCTCGCTGTCGTTAGGCCGGAGTGTTTTTTCAAGGAGATCGGCCAGGCGCCAGCCCGCCTTCTGCATTTCCTTCAGCACCATGCCCGCCGTCCAGTTTCGGTAGGGGAGGTCGCCCGGCAGGCCGCGCTCCTTTACTTCCCCGTCTGCGACCATCTCTTCGTGGTCCAGTTTTGGACAAACGCTTTGGTAGCGGAGGCGATCATGTGCCTCGCGCGCCAGAGGGAGAATTTCGTTTGCCCAGGCTTCTGGATAACTTTCGACCGCCAAATCCGCCGGCAACCGCCATCCTTTCGGTTCGTCTTTTGCCAGACGATCCGTCAGGGCTTTTTCCGCAGCGTCCATTTGCTTCTGCCGCTCCTCTTTCGGCATCGTATCGGGAAACTGCGGCAGGTTGGCCATAACCGCGTCGTTATCCCAAAAGCCATGTAGCTTGGGCGCGTGTTTCCGAGGCGCCGCGTCGCTCAGTTTCAGACGGAGCGAATTGCCGCCTTCGTCCGGGAAACTTTCGCTCAGGTTGGCGGGATTAACCGGATTGCCCTTGGCATCAAAATACTGTGCCCCGACGTGCAAGGGCTGATGAATATCGCCGACGAAATGCGCGAGCAGGACGACCGCCATCGTCTTGGTGATCTTGCGTTCGTTGTTCTCCGGCGCTGCGCCCCGCAGGACCGCGATGCAGTAACGCATCATGTGCACGATGTCCCACTGGTTGCGCCCGATTTTGCCGTCACCATATTTTTCCGCGCCCACCAGCGGCACGTCGGTGTAGTGGAACCAGTGCTGCGACGGGATGGCGGATTTCGCATCGGTCGTGGGCGGATTCGCTTTCCAAAAATCACGCAATTGTTCCGCGATTTTTGGATGCGAGGAAAAATACTTTTGGACCTTCGGATCGTCGATGCCCGGCTTGTCCCATTGCTTGATCGTGTCCGCCATGATCGACGCTTCCTGCAGGGTGTAGCCGTCGAGAAGTTCGGCCACCCGCGTCCCAGTCGGTGTGCCAGCAAGCTTTTGATCCGCGATCGCGCCGATGATTTTGTGACCATCTGGACCGTAGGCGCGCAACTCGGGGACGAGGAGAAGTGCGAAGACAACGGAGAAGGCAAAAAGCTTTTTCATAAGTGACCGGCGGCGCGAACCTTTGGGTTGTAGCCGGGATCGGTGGTTCCGGCAAACGAAACGACCGGGCCAGCGGCAGGGATTACCTGTCCCGGCATAGAAATGCACCGGATCGTTCCAGCCTAACGACTGAGGGCGAAATTCTCCGCCGCCGTGTCGTCGAGCTGGAGCCGCCGCTGCTGCGCTGGAGTTTCCTCGCGCTCGGGCCGGCTGGCTTCATCTGCTTTCGCGGCGGTCAGGCGCATGCCGACGAGCTTGCTGATGCCGCGCTCTTCCATCGTCACCCCGTAAAGGATGTCGGCTTTGGCGATGGTGCGTTTGTTGTGCGTGATAATAACGAACTGGCTCTGGCTCACAAAGCGCTCGAGAACGCGAATAAAGCGGTTAATATTCGATTCGTCGAGCGGCGCATCCATTTCGTCGAGGATGCAGAAGGGACTCGGGCGCACCATGTAGATGGCGAAGAGCAGCGCCACCGCCGCCATCGTGCGTTCGCCACCGGAGAGGAGCGAAACGCTTTGCAGTTGTTTTCCCGGCGGCTTCGCGATGATGTCGATGCCGCAGTTGAGCGCGTCGTTCTCGTCGAGCAGAAGAAGATCGGCACGCCCGCCGCCGAAGAGCTCGGCGAACATTTCGCGGAAGTTGATTCGCACCTGCGCAAACGTTTCGGCAAAAAGCTTCTCGGTCGTCTGGTTGATCCGGGCGATGACGTCGAGCAACTCGCGACGGGAATTCGTCAGGTCAGTGTTTTGCGTTTCGAGAAAGGTGTGGCGCTCCTCGAGCTCGTCGTATTCGTGCACCGCATCCAGGTTCACGGGACCCATCGCGTCGAGCTGGCGGGTCAATTGCTCGATGATCTCGCGCAGTTGCGCCTCGTCCAGAGCCGCATCCTCGTCGTTAGGCGCTTCGGCTTTGCCGCGCTGTTTGATCTGCGCCCGGAAAGTCTTGTTGAAAGCATAACGATCGGGCGCGAACTCGCGCAGATCGACCTGGTAACGCCGCATCACGTGTTCGGCCAGGCTCTCGATCTTGAGCTGCATCTGGGTCTGGCGCACTTCCTCCTTGCCTCGCGCCTCGTGCAGATCGCTTAACGCCTTGCGCCGGGCACGCAGATCGCTCTCCAGCGTGTTCACCGTGGCGAGCTGCGCGGCGCGGGTTTCGGCCACCTTGGTCACTGCGGATTGGGCGTGGGAAAGTTCGGTGCTGTTTTCTGCAATCGCACGCTCCGTGGCCGCGGTCTCGGCGCTCTGCTGTTCACGCCGCGACTGATAACTCGCGATGTCCTCTCGTCGCGAGGCGATCAATTCGGCGAGCTCAGCCTGCCGTGCGGTCATGGGCTGCCGCTGGCTGCGCAGTCCTTCGTGGCGCTGGCGCTCGGTCGCAACCGCAAGGCGCAGCTCACTTAATTGTTCGGTCAGTTCTTCGTCGCGCAAACGCGCCGATTCGGTCATGGATCGGAGCGCTGCCAGGCGCGCGCGCGCCTCGTCCAGAAAGGAATGCTGCCTGGTGGCATCGCTTTCGAGGTGTGCGACGCGCTCTGCGGAAGCGGTCATCTGCTGATCGAGCGTGGTTCTTTCCCATTCCAATGCGTCTACCTTGCGATTGGCTTCATGCAGCTCGCGCTCGAGCGCGCTGACGTGCAGGGCAATCGCGGAATGATCGCCGCGCGCCGCCTGATGCTTTTCGCGGGCTGCCTCCAGCTGATCCGCCGCGGTCTCCAGCTGCCGCTGAATTTCCACCTGCCGCTGGCGAAGATTATGATGCTCGTCGAGAAGCGCCTGATGTTCTGCGGCGAGCGCAGCGATCTGCGCCTTGCGCGCAAACAGGGAACTGCTTTCCTCGTTAACGCAGCCGCCGTAAATGACGCCTTTGGCGGAAATGAGATCGCCCCCAAGAGTGGCGAAGGCGAGCGCCGGAAATGCCTTTTTCATTTGCTGCGCCTGCTCCAGATCCGCCACCAGCGCGACCTCGCCTAACAAATGCCTGACGAGAGGTTCGAGATCGGGCGGGCCGTGCACCTTGTCTGTGGCCCACGCGATCGCACCCGGCGGCAGGATCCGTGTGGTGGCCGCGGCGTCGCCACTTACCTCTGGCGCTATCAAGGCGGTCTGTCCGAGCTTGCCCTCAGTCACCCGGGCGATGATCTCGCTCGCGAGAGCATCGTCGCGGAGTACGATGGCGTGCAGGTTACGCCCCAGCGCGGCTTCCACCGCGGGAATGAATTCTTCCTCCACTTCGATGAGCGAAGCGAGCGCGCCCTTGAGAGCGGGCAGGATGCGCGCCGGATCCTCGAGTCCGCGAAGAACGGCTTGCGAACCCTCGGTCAATCCCGCGCCTTCGGCGTTGAGTTGCTGCAGAATTTCGAGGCGCGATTGGCGTTCAGCGAGCGCCCGATCGCTCGCCATGAGCGCCGCCTCCACTTTGCGCAGCAGTTTTTGCTGTCGCCCCAGCTCTTCTTCCGCGGCCGGAATTTGCTCCGCCAGATCCTGCAAGGCGGTCTGACGCTCCTCCGCAGTCGAGCGAGTGGCGCCGAGCTGCGAGGAGACGACAGCGGCGGTGGTGGCCGCCTCGCCTAACGACGCCATGAGTTCCCCGAGCCGTGGCCGGGTCGCGGCACGCCGTTCGATCGTGCCGGCGATTTCCGTTTCCAGATCGGTCAGCCGATTTTCTGCCTTCGAGATTGCCAGCTCGAGCGCTTGCAGCTCGCGCTCGCGTTCTTCCCTCTCGCGATGCACTTCCGTCGCGCGCTCCGTCAGCTCGCTCAGTTCGGTTTGCTTGGCGGTGAGCAGGCCTTCGGTTTGCGCGAGGAGCGCGTCGGTGTCGTGGATTTCGGTTTCCTGTCTGGCGCGCCTGGCGTCCGCGGTCTCGATATCAAGTTCGTAGCGCGCGATTAGCGCGGCCAATTCCTGCGACCGCTCGCGGTTGAACTCGATCCGGCTGTGATGAGAGGCGATTTGATTTTGCAGGCGCTGCACTTCGGCGCGCGCTTGGTTGATGCGAGCGTCAACTTCCTCGAGCTGGCCGCGCTGCGCCGCGACGTCGTTTTCGTGCTCTTCAATCTCGCGCTCGGCCGTTGCCTGCTCTTTGTCATAGCGCCCGGCGGAGGCGCGCGATTGCTCCATTTCGGCGGCGAGCAAGTCGAGTTGGGCGCGCGAATGATGAGTGTCGAGCACCTGCAAATCGGCCAGCAACGCCTGGTAGCGGCGCGCTTTTCCCGCCTGTCGCTGGAGCGAGCCTATCTGACGTTTGACCTCCTTGATGATGTCGCCGAGCCGGAGCAAGTTCGCCTCCGTCGCTTCGAGTTTGCGCATCGCTTCGCGCTTTTGGCTTTTGTATTTCGTGATCCCGGCGGCTTCTTCGAAAACAGTGCGCCGATCCTCTGGACGCGAACTCAGGATCTGGTCGATCCGTCCCTGCTCCATGATCGAGTAAGCCGTGCGCCCGATCCCGGTGTCGGCGAAAAGACCATGGATATCTTTTAAGCGGCAGACCGTTTTGTTGAGCAAATATTCCGAGAGACCGTCGCGATACACGCGGCGCGTCACGCGCACGTCGTGCCAATCGATTCCGAGTTCGCTCGCGCAATCGGTGAAGGTGAGGGAAACTTCTGCATAACCGACGGCTTTGCGCGAGTCGGTCCCGCTGAAAATGACATCGGCCATTTCGCCGCCGCGCAGGGCTTTGGCCGATTGCTCGCCCAGCACCCAGCGGACGGCATCGAGGACGTTGGATTTTCCGCATCCGTTAGGGCCAACGATGGCGGTGACACCCTGGTGGAAATTGAAAACGGTCTTATCGGCGAACGACTTGAACCCGAAGAGCTCGAGTGATTGGAGATGCATGCGTTATGAAAACTAGGAGGTGCATACATCCCGGGCCCATGGGTGACAAGCAAAAAGAACCGCTATTTAGTGCGCCGGGTAGGTCCCGGCACAAGATATGGTAGCCGTTTTGGACAGGACTATGCTGCCGGCCGCCGCACCAGACGCTGGATAAGGAATA
>Ga0070670_100003740_pt1 | contig 12667 bp, 14 predicted proteins | sample KBSS63metaG_FD_64665 | JGI IMG/M metagenome (GOLD analysis project Ga0070670, IMG submission 64665) | Switchgrass rhizosphere microbial communities from Kellogg Biological Station, Michigan, USA - KBS S6-3 metaG | ecosystem: Host-associated > Plants > Roots > Rhizosphere > Soil ... | reverse complement strand
CGCATTCATCGCGCAGCTCGCGCAGTTCAGCTCGCTCGAGCAGCTCACCAACATCGACGACACCTTGAAGGGCATGGCGTCCGCGCTGGGCGTCGTGGTGCCCGAGAAAACGAAGAACAGCCAGTAGCCGGTAGCTAGTAGCTAGTAGCCAGAAAGGCTACCGGCTACCGGCTACGAGCTACCAGCTAAAGGAGAGTTCAATGGCGGTTGGATCTTTCTCGGCGGGCCTTTCCGGGCTGAACGCCAACTCGGTCTACTTGAACGTCATCGGCAACAACCTCGCGAACATAAATACGATCGGTTTCAAGAGCAGTGCCGTGACTTTCATGGACCTCGTCAGCCAGACGACGGGCGGATCGAGCATCAACCCGATGCAGGTCGGCCTCGGCGTCGTGACGGGCTCGATGTCCCCGGTGTTCAACCAGGGGGCGATCGAAAGCACGGGCGAGCCGACCAACGCCGCCATCCAGGGCGCCGGCTTCTTCGTGGTGAAGAGCCCCGACCAGGCGCAGTTCTACACGCGCGCCGGCAATTTCAGCCTGAACAGCGAGGGCGTGCTCATCAGCCCCGACGGCTACCGCGTGCAGGGTTACAGTCAGATCGACGCCACCACCGGCGACATCATCACCACCGGCCAGCCCGCCGACATCGTCGTGCCGGCCGGCGTGCTGCGCGATCCCATCCAGACCACACGCATCCTGATGCAGTCGAACCTCGATTCGGGCGCCTCGGTGGGCGACACGTTCGACACGCCAATGCAGATCTTCGACTCGCTCGGCGAGTCCCACGTCGTCACGATCACCTTCAGCAAGACCGCCGGCGGCTGGGACTGGAACATGACGGTGCCGGGCGACGAGGTCGCGCCCCTGTCGGCCACGCCGGTGTCCATCGCCGACGGCTCGCTGACGTTCGACGGTGACGGCCAGGTGGCGAGCTTCACGCCCACCGCGCCGGCGGGCGGCGGCGGCACCGCGCCGGCCATCACCGACGTGACGTTCGACGCGCCGGCCTGGGCCAACGGCGCGACGTCGGCTGCCATCACCTGGGACATCGTCGACGACAACGACGTCGTGCAGCTCACCGGCTTCGCCTCGCCATCGGCCACCGCGTCGAAGGTCCAGAACGGCGCCGCCGCCGGCAAGATCGACAACATCAGCATCAACGTGGACGGGTCGATCGTCGCCACCTTCGGCGCCGGGCAGACAGTGTCAATCGCCAAGATCGCCATCGCCAACTTCAACAACCCCAAGGGTCTGGTGAAGATGGGGTCGAACCGCTACGGCGAGAGCCAGGCGTCGGGCATTCCGAACGTCGGCACGGCGGGCACCGGCGGCCGCGGCACCCTGATCGGGTCGGCGCTCGAACAGTCCAACGTGGACATGGCGCAGCAGTTCACGCAGATGATCCTGGCGCAGCGCGGGTATCAGGCGAACTCGAAGACGATCACCGTCTCCGACGAGGTCCTGATGGACACGCTGAACCTGAAGCGGTAATCGACGGTGGTCAACGCCACGATTCTTCCGTTCCCGGCCGCCGGCGGCGTCAACCCGCCGCGGCGGCCGCTGCCGCCCGCCGCGGCCAACCGCGACGATTTCGCGGGCGCGATGGATGGCGCCCTCGACACGCGCGCCGCGCGCCGCGAGGACAGCGGCATGCGCGCGCCGCGCCGGAGCGAGCCGGTCCGCCCGCGAGAAGCCGCCGGCAGCAGGGCGGCCGCACCGTCGCGCCGGGCGGCCAACTCCGAAAAGGCGGTCTCGGCGAAGAAGGCCGATCGCGCCGAGGAGCCGGAGCCGAGGGCCGTCGAGCGCGACGACGAATCGTCCGATGGCAACTGCGCGGCGCCGGATTCGCCGGCGCCGCCCGCCGAAAAGGCCAAAGCCAAGGCCGACGGCGACGCCGCCGGACCGGGCGACGCGTCCGCCGGCGTGGCGGAAGCCGCGGTTGAAGCCGTGGTCGACGGCGTGAGTGCGCCAACGACCGAGGCCGCCGCGGTGAGCGACGGCACAGATGCGGACCCCGCCGCGGTCGACGACCGCATGGCGCGCGGGCGGCGCTGGGACGGGCCTGGCGCGGAACCGGCCGAGGACCACGGCAAGACGGCGCGCAGCGGCGTTGCCCGCGGCGGCAACGGAGCCGCGGCGTCGCCGGGCCTGCGCCTGGGCCAGCAGGCAACCGGGCAGGGGATCGAGGCCACCGCGGCCACGGGCTTTCCTCTGGACCAGTTGAAGAATCAGGCGGCGATGGCCGCGCCGGGTGACGCGACGGCCGCGGCCACGGCCACGGATGCCGCCGTCACCCAAGCGGTGGAGACAGCAGCCGCCAAGCCGCAAACCGCGTCGGCCGCCGACGCCATGACGGCGATCGAGAACGCGGTGGCGAACGTCGAGGCCGTGGCCGCCGCCGAGACTTCCGCCGGTGCGGACGCGAACGGGACCGACCCGCGCGAGCAGCCGCAGCATAAGCCGCAGGCGCAAGGCCCGCAGTCGAACGGCAGCGAGACGATGGCGGTGAGCGGACCCTCGGAGGGCACGCGGTTCACCGTGAACAGCGCCGCCGGGAATGCCGCCTACGCGAACGCCACGCCACGCCACGAAGAAGCCGTGCTCCCGCAGATCGTGCAGAGCATCCGCCTGCACGCGGTGCAGGGCACCACCGAGGCGCGCGTGCAGCTCAGGCCCGAGCACCTCGGGGCATTGAACATCACGCTGAAGGTGGAGCAGAACCAGGTAACCGCGACGATTCAGGCCGACGTGGCCGCCGTCAGGGCCTGGATCGAATCGCACGAGTCGTCGCTGCGGCAGGCGCTGTCCGAGCAGGGGCTGCATCTGGCCAAGCTGGTCGTGCACGAGGACGGACACCAGGCGTCGAAGGACGAGCAGGACGGCGAGCGCCCGCGCCGCCAGCCGCGCCGCCGTTCGTGGCGCGATGAAGAGCGGACGTTCGAAGTGCTGGTCTGAACCTGGAGGCAGAGAAAGCAGAGAAAGCAGAGAAGGCAGAGATGGGAAGGCAAATGTGCTCTGACCCTCTCCGCCATCTCTGCCCTCTCCGCTATCTCCGCCGCTCCGGGTGACGGCTCTCCGACACCTCGTCGGAAGTCCGAACCCTCCATCCGGCGAAATCCTTCGATTTTCCTCACGTTCAAGCTGTACCACCCCTGGCCGACGCGGGCACCCGCCTTGCTCGACCGGGGGGTATGTCTGACGCTCCCAAGGCCGAGGCCGCTGCCGCGGATGCACCGGCAAAGCCCAAGTCGAAGCTCCCGCTGATCGCCGGAGCCGCCGTGATCGTGCTGGCTGGGGCTGGCGGCGGTGGCTACTGGTGGTGGTCGCATCGCGCCCCCTCCGACCCGAAGGCCGCCGAGGCCGCCGCCGCCGCCGCCGAGAAGGCCGAACCGCACACCCCGGAGGACGCCGGGATCGTCGGCTTCGAGCCGTTCGTGGCCAACCTGGCCGACGAGGGAGGCACCCGATTCCTGCGCGCGTCGCTGAAGCTGGTGGTCGCCGGCGCCGAGACCGCCAAGGAAGTCGAGGAGAACGCCGTGGAGCACGCCCAGCTCCAGTCCGCGATCCTCGAAATCCTCACCGTGCACACCGCCGAGCAGCTCGTCACGCCGGAAGGCAAGGCGGGGCTCAAGAAGGAAATCCTCGAGAAGACCGGCCACGTCCTGCACTCGGCCCGCGTGACCGACGTGCTCTTCACCGAATTCGTCGTCCAGTTCTAAGCGAGGCGCCGTCACTTTCATGGCCGACAACGCTCTCGTCAAAACCGCGCCCGCACCGGCGCTCGATCAGTTCGCCTCGCTGAGCGACGTCACCTGCGAAGTGGCCGTCGTCCTCGGCACCGGCCGGATGTCGGTGCGCGAGTGCCTCTACCTGAAGCCGAGGACGGTGATCCCGCTCGAACAGCCCGCCGGCTCGGACCTGCACGTGCGCATCAACGGCGTGCTCATCGCGCACGGCGAAGTGGCCATCGTGGACGACAGCACGAACGTGCGCCTGACCGCGATTCTGCCGCCGCCGAGTGCCGAGGATCTGGTGTGAATTCGTTCCTGGCCGTCTTGATCGTGCTCGGGCTGGTCGCGGGGCTGGCGTGGCTGCTGCGCCGCGGATCGCTCGGCGCCCTCGCCGGCCGCGGGGGCGCCATCAACGTGGAAACCGCCGTGGCGCTCGGCGAGCGCCGCTCGCTCGTGATCGTGTCGGTCGAAGGGCGCCGGCTGCTGCTCGGGCTGACGCCGACGAGCATGTCGCTCGTCGCAGAGCTTCCTGGTGCGGGACTGGGGCCGCCCCCGGCGACGTCCGCGGAGATGCGCTCGTGAACTCGGTCGATCTGCAGGTGAACGGCATCGGCGCCATCTCGGCGCCGCTGCCCATCATCCTGCTGCTCACCCTCATCTCGTTCCTGCCGGCGATTCTGGTGACGATGACGTGTTTCACGCGCATCACCATCGTCTTTCACTTTCTGCGGCAGGCGCTCGGGACGCAGGAGATGCCGTCGAATCAGGTGCTGATCGGGCTGTCGCTGTTTCTGACCATCTTCATCATGGCGCCCGTCGGCGCGCGCATCAACGAGCTGGCCGTGGCGCCGGTGATGAACGGCGAGATCACGGTGAACGAGGGGATCCAGCGCGGCGCCCCGCCGCTGCGCGAGTTCATGCTCAAGCAGACGCGCGAGAGCGACCTCAAGCTGTTCCTCGAATTGAGCAAGGCCGCCAAGCCGAAGAGCAAGGACGAGGTGCCCATGACGGTGGTCATCCCGGCCTACGCGATCTCGGAGCTGAAGACCGGGTTCCAAATGGGCTTCTTCCTGTTCGTCCCGTTTCTGATCATCGATCTCGTGGTGTCCACGACACTGCTCTCGATGGGCATGATGCAGCTGCCGCCGGCCATGATCTCGCTGCCGTTCAAGGTGCTGCTGTTCGTGATGATCGACGGCTGGAATCTCGTCGTGGGTTCCATCGTCCGGAGCTTCTCCTGATGCCTGAAGCACTCGTCGTCGGCACCGTCCGCCAGGCCATGGAGATTGCCATCGTGGTCAGTCTCCCGATGCTGCTGGCCGGCCTCGTGGCCGGCGTGCTGGTCAGCCTGTTTCAGACCGTGACGTCCATTCAGGACAACGTGCTGGCGTTCATCCCGCGCTCCGCGGCCATCTTCGGCGTCTTCGCGCTGACGTTCCCGTGGATGCTGCGCGTGATCAGCAGCTTCTCGACCGACATCATCAGACGTCTCCCCGAGTTCATCCGATGAACGAGCTGCCGGTGCTGGCGCGCCTGGCCCTCCTGCTCGTGCGGCCGGGGGTCATCGTGGCGCTGGCGCCGACGTTCGGCGGGCTCTACGCCCCCGCCCGCACCAAAGTCGGGCTCACGGTCATGCTCGCCCTCGGTCTGCTGCCGTCGGTCATCGTGCCACCGGCGGTGGACGCGGCGGCGCTCGGCGGCTTCATCGCCCGCGAGTTCGTCATCGGTCTCGCCCTCGGCCTGGCCGTGCGCGCGCTGGTCGGCGGCGTCGAGTTCGCGGGGCATCTGAGCGGCCAGCAGATGGGGCTGACCTACGCGGGCACCATCGACCCGTCGAGCGGCGCCAAAAACACCGTAGTGACGTCGATGTTCAACATGGTGGCCGTGCTGACGCTCTTCGCGATCGACGGCCACCACACGATCCTGCGCGCGCTGGCGGCCTCGTATACCGGCCTGCCGGTTGGCGACGGCGGCGTGAGCGCCTCGTTGGTGACGAGCGTGCGCGAGACGCTGGCGCTGGTGTTCGTCACCGCGGTGCGGCTGGCGGCGCCGATGGTGGTGGTACTCCTCATCACCGAGGTCGTGATCGGCTTGATCTCGCGGGTGACGCCAGCCTTGAGCTTCATGGTGATCGGCTACCCGATCCGCATGCTTCTCGGCCTGTTCGTCCTCGGCCTCGTCGTCGCCACTCTGCCGGGCGTCGTGAACAGCCTCAACGACCGCGTCATCCGCCTCGGACTCGAGACCGCCGGAGCGTTCAGGTAAGCCATGGCCTCCGGCGACGGCGAGAAGACAGAAAAACCAACAGCCAAGCGCCTCAAGGACGCGCGCAAGAAGGGGCAGATCGCCCGCAGTAAGGATCTGGCCATGGCCGCGGCGACCGTGGCGGCCACCTTCGCGCTCGCGCGCATGGGCGGCCGGGTGGTGTCGGCGCTCACCGATCGGGTTGCGGGTGACCTGTCTCACTTTGGCGACCATCCGCTTCGCGACATCACGGGTCCCCAGATGGCGGCGATGGCGGCCGGGGGCGCGCAGCTCATTGCGATGGTCGTCGGACCGATCGCGCTCGTGACGGGGGCGGCCGCGGTCGGGATGCACGGGTTCCAGGGCGGCTGGAATTTTGCGCCGGAGTCGCTGCAGCTCAAATGGAGCCGCCTCAACCCGGGCCAGGGGGTCAAGCGGTTCAACGTCATGCAGACGGGTCCGGACATGCTCAAGAACCTGGTGAGCGTGGCCGTGATCGGCTATCTCGGATACGGCGCGACCCGCGCCGTGGTCGCCGAGACGCAGCGCTTGCCCTGGCTGTCGCCCGGCGGCTCGGCGGCGTTCGCCTGGAGTCACACCGCAGCACTGCTCTGGCGGATCGGTTTCGCGCTCCTGTTCCTGGCGATCTTCGACTACGCGCTGCAGCGCTACCGGATGATGAAGCAGCTCAGGATGACGAAGCAGGAGCTGAAGAGCGAATCCAAGGAATCGGAAGGCAACGCCGAGGTGAAGGGGCGCATCCGCCGCATCCAGCGCGACATGGCGCGGCGCCGCATGATCGACGACGTCAAGAAGGCGACCGTCGTCATCACCAACCCCACGCATTTCGCCGTCGCGCTCCAGTACAACCGCGACTCGATGCTGGCGCCGAAGGTGCTCGCCAAAGGGCGCGACATCCTGGCGGCGCGCATCCGCGAGGAAGCCCGCAAGCACGAAATCCCGATCGTCGAGAACAAGCCGCTCGCCCAGGCCCTCTACAAGACCGTCGAGGTGGGCGAAACGATTCCGGCGCAGCTCTTCGCTGCGGTGGCCGAGGTGCTCGCGTACCTCGTGCGCATCAAGCAGCTGATGCTCTGATATGGCAAAACAGACTACGAATCCCCGTCATCTGCTCGTGCCGATCGCCCTCCTGGCGGTCGTGATGCTGATGATCGTGCCGCTGCCGCCGCTGCTGCTCGATCTGCTGCTGTCGGTGGACATCGGTCTGGCGGTCGTGCTGCTGCTGACGGCCATCTACGTCAAGTCGCCGGTGGAGTTCTCGGTCTTCCCGTCGCTCCTGCTGCTGCTCACGATGATCCGGCTGTCGCTGAACATCGCGTCCACGCGCCTGGTCCTGCTCCACGGCGGTGAGGGCACCGAGGCGGCCGGCGGCGTGATTCAGGCCTTCGGTCAGTTCGTCGTCGGCGGCAACTTCGTCGTCGGCGTCGTCATCTTCCTGGTCCTGATCGCGATTCAATACATCGTCATCAACCACGGCGCGGTCCGGATCTCGGAAGTGACCGCGCGCTTCACGTTGGACGCCCTGCCGGGGCGGCAGATGGCGATCGACGCCGACCTCAACGCCGGCGTCATCGACGAGAAAGAGGCGCGGGACCGGCGCAACCGCATCCGGCGCGAGGCCGACTTTTATGGCGCCATGGACGGCGCCATCCGCTTCACCCAGCGCGACGCGCTGGCGGCGGTCCTGATCACGTTCGTCAACATCGTCGCCGGTCTCATCATCGGCGTGATGCAGCAAGGGCTCGACCTGAGCACGGCGGCCCAGACCTACACCATCCTGACGGTCGGCGAGGGGCTGGTCACCGCCATCCCGTCCCTGCTCGTGTCGATGGCCGGCGGCCTCATCACCACGCGCGCCGCGGCCGAGTCGAACCTTGGCGAGGAAGTGGCCAGCCAGCTCTTTGCGCGCTCGAAGCCGTTGCTGGTGGCGGCCGGCCTCCTGCTGATCCTGGCGGCCATTCCCGGGCTGCCGAAGGTGTCGTTCCTGATCGTCGCGTCGCTGATGGCCATGTCCGCCTACGCCGTGCGCCAGCAGGCAGTGATGGCGGCCGAGCCCGTCGAGGCGCCGTCGGCCTCCGCGGATGCCGCCGAGGCGCCCACCGTCGGCGTCGAGCCGCTCAGCGTCGAGGTCGGCTACGCGCTGGTGGGGCTGGTGGACGAGAAGCAGGGCGGCACGCTGCTGTCGCGCGTGCGCGCCATCCGGCGTCAGATCGCGACCGAAACCGGCGTCATCGTGCCGCCGGTGCGTATCGCCGACAACCTGCAGCTGGGGCCGCGCGGCTACACCATCCTGGTCAAGGGGGTCGAGGTTGCGCGCGGCGAGCTCTACGCCGATCGCCTGCTGGCGATCAATCCCGGCACGGCGTCGCGGACGCTCGAAGGCGTGCAGACGCGCGAGCCGGCGTTCGGCCTGCCGGCGCTGTGGGTGGCGACCGAGCAGCGCGACGCCGCGACGGGCGCCGGGTATACGGTCGTCGACGCCACCACGGCGCTCTCGACCCACCTGTCCGAGACGATCCGCACCTTCTTGCCAGATCTCCTGAGCCGTCAGCAGACCAAGGAGATGCTCGATCAGCTCTCGCAGTCGTCGCCCAAGCTGGTCGAGGACCTGGTGCCGAAAATCGTCGCGATCGGCGAGGTGCAGCGGGTGCTCAGGCAGCTGCTGCGCGAGCGGGTGCCGGTGCGCGACCTCGCCACGATTCTCGAGGCGCTGGCCGACGCCGTCGGCGCCACCAAGGATCCCGATTCAGTCGTGGAAACCGTGCGCGCCTCGATCGGACGCGCCATCTGCCGGCCGTATCAGAACGACAAGGGCGAACTGCCGGTCATCGGCGTGCTGCCCGTCCTGGAGGAGAAGCTGCTCGCCTCGATTGTCAAAACGGAACAGGGGGCCGTCCTGGCCCTCGACCCGCAGCAGGCCCAGAGCATGGCCTCGAAGATTGCCCGGGCCATCGAACAGGCCATGGCACAGCCTGTGCTCCTTTGTTCGCCAGCACTTCGGCCGCACCTGTGGAGGCTCTTCGCACGGGTGCTCCCGCACCTCGGCGTGCTGTCGCACAACGAGGTGCCGCCACATGTGGCGATCGTGCCGCTGGCAACGTTGGACTGACATGCATCTGAAGAGATATCGCGGGAAAACGCTGAAAGAGGCGCTGCGGGCGGTGCGCCAGGACCTCGGTCCGAACGCGCTGGTCCTCTCGACGCAGATCGTTCACGACCGCGGACCCAGGGGATGGATAGGTGGCACGGTCGTCGAGATCGCAGCCGCGATTGAGCGACCGGACCAGCCAGACGTGTCGGCGCTCCGTCACACCGTCAACGATCCGATCGACCGCGAGCTCGAGGCGCTGGCGGCGCGGCTCGGCGCGAGCGGCCTCGAGCCAGGGATTGCCCGGGCGGTCGCCGCGTCGCATCCGGTGGAGCAGCGCCGCACCGCGAGCGCCGCGAACCTGCACACCACGCTGGCCAGTCAACTGCACGCGCTCGCGGCGCCCGACGAGGATTTCGCGCCGGTGGAGGTCTTCGTGGGCCCGCCTGGCGCCGGCAAGACGACCACCATCGCCAAGATTGCCGCGCAGCAACGCGTCCGCCAGGGCCGCCGTCTGGGTCTCGTGGCCGCCGACGGCTATCGCGTCGGCGCCGTCGAACAGCTGCGGCTCTACGCCGAGGTGATCGGCGCGCCGCTCACCGTGGCGCGCTCGGTGGACGAGCTCGATCACGCGCTGGCCAACGCGCGCCGTCCGATCCTGATCGACACCCCCGGCCGGTCGCCTGGCGACGACGTGTCGCGCGAGATGTTCCGCGTGGTGGGCCGCCACCCCGGCGTCCGCACCCACCTCGTCCTGCCCGCGAGCATGCCGCCAGGGCATCTGCGCCGCACGCTCGAACGTTTCCACGAGGCGCGACCGTCGCGTGTCGTGATCACCAAGCTCGACGAAGCCGACTCGCTCGCCCCGCTCGTCGGCGTGCTGCGGGAGGCCGCGCTGCCCATTTCGTTCGTGGGCACCGGTCAGCGGGTGCCGGAAGACCTGCACCGCGCCACGCCTCCTGCGATTGCCGCCTGGGTGCTCGGCGAGCACCACCTCGAAGGAGCCATCGCATGAGGCCGCGCAAGGCCGGTATTGCCCGGGCCACCGTGCTCGCCGTCACGAGCGGAAAAGGCGGCGTGGGCAAGACCAACGTCACCATCAACGTCGCCATCGCCATGGCTCGTCTCGGCCTTCGCGTGGGCGTCCTCGATGCCGACTTCGGACTCGGCAACATCGACGTGCTGCTCGGCATCGCGCCGGGAGCGCACGTCGGCCACCTCGTCGCCGGCGAGAAGAAGCTGCAGGACGTCGTCGTCCGCGGACCGCACGGCATCACCATCATTCCGGCCAGCTCGGGCCTGCAGTCGATGACCTCGCTCACCGGCCTGCAGCGCGAACGGTTGCTGGCGGCGCTCGATCTCGCCTGCCGCGAGCTCGATTTCCTGCTCATCGACACCGCGGCCGGCATTTCCGACAACGTGATGGAGATGCTGAAGCTGGCCGAGCGGGTCGTGCTGGTGACGTCGCTCGAGCCGTCGGCCATCGTGGACGCCTACGCGCTCACCAAGGTGCTCACCGGCGCCGATGCCGCCAAGGAGATCGGCGTCGTGGTCAACGGCGCGAAGACCGCGGAAGAAGCCGGCCTGGCCTACCGCCAGATCGAGACCGCGACGCGGCGGTTCCTCAAGCGCTCGGTGGCGTATTACGGCCACATTGCCGACGACCCGGCGGTGCGTGAATCGGTGCTGGTACAGCGCGCCATCGTCGATCACCTGCCGCAGTCACCGGCCAGCCGCTGCTACCGCATCGTCGCGTCGCGCCTGGCCGGGCTCGGCCCCGCACACGGCGGCCTGCGACTGGCCGCCCGTGGCGTCGCGTCCGCCGAGGGGGTGCCCCAATGCGCATGAGCGCCCAAACCTCGCGCCTCGAGACGCGCGACGAGCTGGTGATGCAGAACGTGGCGCTGGTGAAGAGCCTGGCGCAGCGTCTTGCCCAGCGCCTGCCGTCGCAGGTCCAGGTGGAAGACCTCGTCAGCGCCGGCGTCCTCGGCCTCATCGAAGCCGCCGGCCGCTACAAGTCCAGCCTCGGGGTGCCGTTCCAGGCGTTCGCGCGCCGCCGCATCCACGGCGCCATGCTCGACGCGCTGCGCGACCTCGATTGGGCGCCGCGCTCGCTGCGCCGCCTGCGGCGCGACGTGGACAGCGCCGTGGCCACGGAGCGGGCGCGCCTCGGTCGCGAGCCTGAAGAGCGGGAAATTGCATCGGCCCTGGGCATGACCGTGGCGCAGTACGAGCGCGCGCTCGAGCAGCTCCGCACGCTGGAGCTGGCCGCGGCCCGCGAGCTCGACGCGCCGACGGCCGACGGGACGCCGCTGCTCGAGTTCTGCGTCGATCCCGGCGAATCCGCGGTGCAGTCGATCGAGCGGCAGGAACTTCGCGGGCACCTGGCGAAGGCCATCGGCGAGCTGCCGGAGCGCGAGCGGCAGATCCTGGCGCTCTACTACGAAGAAGAGCTGACGCTCGCCGAGATCGGCGAGGTGATCGGCGTGTGCGAGTCGCGCGTCTGCCAGCTGCGCGGCCTCGCGGTGACCCGGCTGCGCACGCTGCTGCGTGAGTCGCTCGGCCTGCCGGAGCGCAAGTCGTGAGCAAAATCCTGTCGCAGGACGAGATCGATGCGCTGCTCGAATCGTCGAGCAGCGTCGCCCCCGTCCAGACGAGCACGGCGCCGCGCGGCCCGAACGCGCACGTGGCCGCGGCCTACAACTTCCGCCGCCCCGACCGCATCTCGAAGGAGCAGCTCCGCTCGCTCCACTTCCTGCACGACCGCTTCGCGCACAACGTGTCCACGTCGCTCTCCGCATTCCTGCGGTCGGTGACGGAAGTGACCATCGTGTCGGTGGAGCAGTTCGCGTATTCCGAGTTCCTGATGTCGCTGCCCGAGCAGACGGCGTTCTATGCCGTCAGCCTCGAACCGCTCGAGGGCGTGGCGGCGGTGGAGCTCAACCCCGCGGTGGCGTTCACGCTGGTGGATCGGCTGCTCGGGGGCACCGGCGAGAACGGCGGACTCTCCCGTCCGCTCACCGAGATCGAGCAGAACGTCATCGACTCGGTGATGAAGCTCCTGCTCGATGCGCTCTCCGATGTGTGGCGCGTGGTCACCGAAGTGAACTTCCGCATCCACGGCCGTGAAACGCGGCCGCAGATGCTGCAGGTGATGGGTCCCAACGAAATCGTGGTGCTGCTCGGCTTCGACATCAAGGTCGCCGACTCGCGCGGCATGCTCAATCTCTGTATCCCCGCCACGGCCATCGAGGCCACTGGCGAGAAGTTCGTGCAAGGCTCGCAGCGCACGCGCCGCCAGCCCACCAAGGACGAGGAAGCGTGGCTCGGCGCCAATCTCGGACGCGTCACCGTGCCGGTGACGGCGATGCTCGAGACGACGCTGGCGGCCGAGGAGCTGCTGAAGCTGCGGCCGGGTGACGTGGTCGCGCTCGGTCACTCGATCACCCAGCCGATCGATGTGATGGTCGGCAAGATCCACCGGTTTGCCGGACGTCTCGCGCAGAACGGCCAGAGTATCGCCGTGCGCGTCGAGTCGCGGTCCGGGAAGGGAGCGGCGGCATGACCTCTGAGCTCTCGGC
>Ga0070670_100003739_pt1 | contig 12671 bp, 11 predicted proteins | sample KBSS63metaG_FD_64665 | JGI IMG/M metagenome (GOLD analysis project Ga0070670, IMG submission 64665) | Switchgrass rhizosphere microbial communities from Kellogg Biological Station, Michigan, USA - KBS S6-3 metaG | ecosystem: Host-associated > Plants > Roots > Rhizosphere > Soil ... | reverse complement strand
CCTTCGATGCCGTCGATCGATGGTATGCCGATGTCGAGCAGAACGGCTTCCGGTAGGTCGACGACCGCTTTCGATAGCGCTTCTTGCCCATCGTAGACAACCCATACCTGATAGCCGCACTGCTTGAGCAGCGCGCCGATGGCGTCTGTTGTCGTCGACGTTGCCACGCCCAATCCACTTTCGCGACCTTGGGCGACCGTGGACGTTTAGCGTCAACGCGGAAATAGGCTGAGGGCTACCCTGCTCGGATTACGCGTCGCTGCGGGGATGACGCCTTCATGCGCGGCCCATGGCGGACCCGAACATAAGTGTTTGTTGCGCGCCGAGGTGCGGCGACCGGTGCGCAGGCGCTAAGCCGGGGGACCAGCATGGGACGAGATCAGCCGAGGCCAACTCGCCGTGAAGGTCGTACCCGTGGCGGGTGCCGACGTGGCGTGGAGCGTGCCGCCATGGGCGGCCAAGATTTCGCGCGCAATGAAAAGCCCGAGCTTCACCCGTGTCGATGTGCCGCGCTCCTCCAGCCGTCGCGCAGCGAGCGGATTACCGAGGTTCTCGAGCGTCGCTCCGGCGATAGGTGCGCCCTCGTTATGGACTGCCACGGACATGCGATCGTCCTCACCCCGAACGGCTAACACGACAGGTTCTCGCTGCGCGCCGTGCTCAATAGCGTTTCCCACGAGGTTGGAGACAACCTGGCCCAGCTTTACGCTATCCCAGTTGCCCACTAGATCCCCTTCGTACGTCACTTCAAGATGCTTGCCGGGATGCGCAGCGCTGATCTCTTCGATCACCGATTCGCATACCTCCCGCAGATTTGTCGGTGCCAGCACGATCGGGATGGAGCTTCCGAGACGAGTGCGAGTGAGGTTCAACAGGTCAACGACCAGAGCGCTCATCCGCTTCGCGCTGATGCTGATGCGTGTCGCCGCCGATTCGACGAGGTTGGGCTCCCGGCCACCGGCTCTCATCAGGGATTGGGCTGATAGTGCGATGGCGTTCAGCGGATTTCGCAAGTCATGACCAAGCATGGCGAGGAACAGGTCCCGCGAATGACGCAACTCACGGGTGAAACGGGCTGTCGCTTCCGCCGTCGCCTGATCGATGGCTTCGTTGAAGCGCATGATGTCGACTAGATTCGTGCGGTCTGGGGATGGAAAGGCTTCGATCCACAGCCGCAGTACGCTCGCGCGAAGCGCCCGGTACTCGCTTAACAACTGATCCATCGTGAATCCATGGACTTCCCGAAGTCCAGCGTGGACCTCTGCGGCGGTGTCCTCGGTCGCGCGCCGGGGAGCCTTGCCCTTCGCCTTTTGGTCTTGGTTCGCTGCGCTCTGGACCGTGTCGAGGTCAGTGGCTATGGCATCAAGCATCTCGACGATGTGGTCACGTAAGGCTAACTCGGTCATCGTGTCAGCCGCCGGACTGCACGTCAGCGCGAACGCTTGCCACTCCGCAGCAATCTGCTCGGAATTTTTACGGATGAATTCCGATAGGCGCACGTCAATTTTCCTAGGCAAGGAAATCGCTGTTGGTAATTTAGCACGGCCGCACATCGACGTAGCACCCATAGCCTTTACAGTCGGTAGGACCTGCGGCCCGGTCATAGCCTCGTGCGAGGAAGCGTCGTAACGCCCGGTGCTCCCGGCTTCGACGTGTGAAGCTGGCGCGCCAACGTCAGGGGCGTCCCAAGTCTGCAATTGATTGCACGCCGTCGGACTGGTAAGCGAAGGCTTGCGTCCCGCCGGCCAGCGCCTTCGTCTTATACCGACCCGCGCTGCGGCGCAGGATGCGCTGATGAGCGGTCGACATCGACGTGGGCTCCCGGGGCGTGTTCGCGGTCGATACCCGCGCCCCGCGTTGTTGGCTACGCGACGGATTCGCGACTCAATCGAAGATTAACCGTTAATGCGTATGCTGCGTGACCAAGCTATGGGGACGACATAGAACAGCGCTCGTGGGTCACGGCTGGACTGCGCGCCCATATAAGGTTCCCCAGGACTCGGGACGACTATGAGACTTCGCTCGGACTGTTAGTCGTTCAGATCGAGCGACTAGACTCTTGCCCTTTCGCTCCCGCGCGACAGATCGCAGCCGGCTGAAGCGATCCAGCCGCGGTTCGTTACGCTCGCAAAGGTCGTGGTATCGAAATTGCGCTACCGTTCGGACAATCACCTACGGCTTACGGTGAAGCCCATCGTCAGCAGGTCAGCGTGCATTGTCCGCCGACCGCGTACGCGGTCGCGCGCGAGCATCCGTGGATACAATCGATGCCCGGGTCATTCGCTCGAGTTGCGAAAGCGCCGCGCGCGCGAACGCAGGTTTCTCCGCAGCCACGCAATCCCGTGGCACCCACAGCTTGAACTTTCGAATGTGGGCGTCGTGGGCCGTCGCACTGATGCAGGAGTCCGCCGCGATGCCTGAAAGAATGAGTGAACGGACCTTGAGTTCCTCGAGCAGAAACTCGAGTGGAGTGCCGAAAAACGCGGAGTGCCGCGGCTTGAGAATCGCCAAGTCACCGTCTTGCGGCGTCAAGAGACGCGCCATCGCACCGGGGGCGCCACTAAGTTCCCGACAGGCGTAGACGAGTGTCGAAAAGTCTGACTCCCATTGACCAAAGTTGTCGTTCGCATAAATACAGCGCACGCGCCCACGTCGCAACCGGGCCTTCAGCCGGGCTGTGTTTCGTGCCGCCCTTAGCGCCGGACCTGCAAGGGTCGCGCTCCCTTTGAAATCAAGCGGATTGAAGAAATCGATCAGCAGCAGCGCGCGGCGTGGCGCCATATACTCACTCCGTCGGGCGGGCGACTGCGGAGGGCGCCGCTTCGATCGGCACGTTGCGCCGCAATTCCTCGAGCCACACGTTTGCGTTGCCGTCAGAGGGTGCTCGCCAGTCCCCTCGCGGCGACAAATTGCCGCCTGACACGACCTTGGGGCCATTCGGCATCGCCGTGCGCTTGAACTGGCTGATCTCAAAGAATCGATACAGAAAAACTTCGAGCCAGCGGCGTATCGTCGGCAGATCGTAGGCATTTCGTGCGGCGTGCGGAAACTCCGGAGGCCAGCTGCCGCGGGCAGCATCCTTCCAGGCATGCCATGCGAGGAAAGCGATCTTCGACGGCGGCAATCCATAACGTGTTACGTAATACAAATTGAAATCCTGCAATTCGTACGGACCTACAGTCTGCTGCGTGCTCTGCATCTTGTCGCCTGTCGCCGGCACGAGTTCAGGCGAAATCTCCGTGTCGAGAATTGCGACGACGGCAGCCGACGCCGCATCATCGAGCTGTCGCGTCTTGGCAACCCATCGCAAAAGGTACTGAATCAGTGTCTTCGACACGGATCCGTTGACGTTGTAGTGGCTCATCTGGTCGCCTACGCCGTACGTGCACCAGCCGAGTGCCAGTTCGGACAGGTCGCCGGTGCCGAGCACGAACGCGCGCCGCTGGTTGGCGAAACGGAACAGGTAATCCGTGCGCAAGCCTGCCTGCACGTTCTCAAACGTGATGTCGTAGACGGCTTCACCCCGCGCAAACGGATGTCCGATGTCGGCAAGCATCTGCCGCGCTGCCGGAGTGATGTCCACTTCCTGGGCCGTCACGCCCAGCGAGCGCATCAATGTCCAGGCAAACGCCTTGGTGTTTTGCGACGTTGCGAAACCCGGCATCGTGAACGCGTGAATATTGGCGCGCGGCAGTCCCAGACCGTCGAACGTTCGAGCCGCCACCAGTAGTGCGTGGGTGGAGTCGAGACCTCCGGACACGCCGATGACAATACGTTCTCCGTTGGTCACTTGCAGCCGCTTGCGTAATCCCTGGACCTGGATGTTGAACGCTTCGTAGCAGTCGCGATCGAGGCGGTCTGGATCGTCCGGCACAAATGGAAAGCGGTCGATACTGCGCGCGAGCCCGACATCCCTGTCGTGCGGCTCGTGCTGAAATTCGACGCGCCGAAAAGACCCTTCCGGATTACCCGCTGCGACTGCGGCGGCGTTGAAAGTCGGCGTACGCATCCGCTCCAGCCGAATGCGCTGGAGATCGACATCGGCGATCGCCATCTGCGCGGCCGTCGGAAAGCGCTCAGTTTGCGCGAGGAGCACACCCAGTTCGTGAATCGTCGCCTGCCCATCCCATGCGAGATCGTTGGTGCTCTCCCCCGGGCCTGAGGCCGAATAAACGTATGCCGCCTGGCAGCGCATCGATTGCGATGCGCAGAGAATCGCACGATCGTCGGCCTTTCCCACGACCACGTTAGATGCGGAAAGATTGCACAGAATCAGCGCGCCGGCCAATGCGCCTGCGGTAGATGGCGGCGCCGGCGCCCAGAAGTCTTCACAGATTTCAATATGGAACGAGAAGTCGGCAGGGTCGGATGCTGCGAACACGAGATCCGTACCGAAAGGGGCTGACTGCCCCGCTAGCGTGACTTCACACCCCGCGACGCCGACGCCCGATGCGAACCAGCGGTTTTCGTAGTATTCGCGATAATTCGGTAGGAACGACTTTGGCGTGACGCCAAGAATTCGGCCGCGCGCAAACGCCACGCCGCAGTTATAGAGGCGCTGCCGGCGCCGTATGGGCGCGCCCACGACGAAGACGCTCGACAGCGCGCGCGACTCATCGACCAGGGTTGCTAGCGCGAGCTCAACACCGTCCAGTAGCACGTCTTGCAGCAACAGATCGTCGACGGCGTAAGCGCTAAGGCCGAGCTCCGGGAAGAGCATGAGGTCGAGCGCATTCGCCTCGCTCTGACGCATCAGCTCCAGTGTGGCTTGGGCGTTTGCCTGCGGGTCGCCGACGGCAATGCGCGGCGTGCAGGCGGCGATCCTTACGAATCCTTGAGCGTGCAGGGAGAAGAAGCGCGGGTTGGGCATGGACAAGTGAAGGAAGTGACCTACCGGCGGCGCTTACGTGGCTACGGTTTAGCGGGGCGCCAACCGCTAGCAAGGCGCGCTTGCGTTTGAAATTTTGAACGGCCGTCCCGCAACTAGCCTTGCCGTCCTGCTCGCTTTGTTCTGGAACAGCTTAGCGCCCCTTCGGCGCGTATCCACCGGACCACTTCGCGCGCATCGCGCTCTTCCTGTCGACGATATTTGATCGCGACGTCGGCTCCATCCCTTGCCGAAGGCGATCGCCGCGGCCCGACCGATAGCGGAATCGCCGCCCCTGATAAGGGCCTCGCGGTCGCTAGGAGCGAAGGGTTTAAACATTCGCCTACTTGCGAGCAAGTTCGATATGTACCCGAGTCGCAGGAATTGGAACGATGCAGAACATATCCTGCCCCCCCAAAGACCCACGACGTCTCACGCGAAGATCTGTTTGATTGACGCCCGTACTATTCGGACCACGTCGCTGTCACCTTTCGCAAGGGCGACCAGGTAGTTTCGAATCTGCTTGGCTGATACGTGCGGCGGCAGCGGCGGAACGTTTGGATCGCACAGGACTTCCAGTACATATGGACGGTCTGCCCCAAGTGCGTCCTCGATCGCGACCGCGATGTGGTCCGCATTGTCGAGGCGAAACCCGCCGAGCCCAAGCGACTGTGCATAGGCGGCGTAAGGAAAATCGGGCAGGTCCTGTGACGCCTCGAACTTGCGGTCGCCCGCAAGGATCCGCTGCTCCCAGGTCACCATGTTGAGGTCGCGATTGTTCATCACGAAAACCACAAAGCGCGGATCGCGCCAGCGCGTCCAATAGCGCGCCACCGTAATGAGCTCATTGATACCATTCATCTGCATCGCGCCATCGCCGACGAAACACAGCGCCGGCAGCTCGGGATGCGCGAATTTCGCAGCGACCGCGTACGGTATGGCAGCACCCATCGACGCGAGCGTGCCCGAATGAGCGGCGCGCATGCCGGATCGTATCTTGAGCTCTCGCGAATACCAGTGCACCGTCGTCCCGGTGTCGCACGCAAGCATCGCTTCGTCGGGCAGGCGCGGTGACAGTTCGAAGAATACGCGCTGGGGATTGATCGGCGTCGCGTCCTGCGCAGCGCGTTTGGCGAGGGTCGCCCACCACTTCGAAACGTTGCGCTCGATATCCTCCCGGAACCTGCGATCCCTCTTATGCTCGAGCAGCGGGAGGAGTGCGCTGAGCGTTGCCGCGCTGTCACCGACCAGATTCACTTCCATCGGATAGCGCAAGCTCAGCATGCGCGCGTCGATATCGATCTGCACGCCACGTGCCTTACCTTCCTCGGGCAGGAACTCGGTGTACGGGAATCCGGAGCCGACCATCAGCAGCGTGTCGCAATCCTCCATCATTTTGTACGAGGGTTGGGTGCCGAGAAGCCCAATGCCGCCGGTGACGAAGGGCAAATCATCGGGAAGCACGGGTTTGCCGAGGAGCGCCTTGGCCACACCCGCGCCGAGCTTGTCGGCGACGCTGACCACCTGTTCGGCAGCGTTAGCGGCCCCTGCCCCAATCAGGATTGCCACGCGCTTGCCGGCGTTCAACACGTCAGCGGCCCGGTGCAAGTCGGCGGCATGCGGCACGACGCAGGGTGGGCTGTAGCCGGGGCCGGAAAGCGTCATGCCGTGCTCATGTTTCGGTTTAGCGTCGGCTGCCTCCTGAACGTCCTGCGGCAGCACGATGCATGTCGGGGTCCGATGCGAAAGGGCGATGCGAAACGCGCGATCGATGACGTGGCGCATCTGTGCGGGCGTCGTCACCATCTGCACGTACTCGTGCGCGACGTCCTTGAACAGAGAAACGAGGTCGATTTCCTGCTGAAAGTCCGCACCAAGCGACGCGCGGCTCTTCTGACCCACAAGCGCTACCACGGGCTGATGATCCCCTTTGGCGTCGTACAGACCGGTCAGCAGATGCACGGCTCCCGGGCCGGACGTCGCGAGGCAGACGCCGACCTCGCCACTGAACTTGGCGTGGCCGCAGGCCATGAACGCGGCCGCTTCCTCGTGTCGCGGCTCGATGAACGCGATCCTTTCGGCGGCACGGTCGAGCGCGCCGATGACGCCGTTGATGCCGTCACCGGGATAGCCGTAGATGCGACGCACGCCCCAAGTCACCAGGCGCGCGATGAGGGCATCGGAAACGGTGTCGGCCATGACAGTTGGGTGGCAACGCCGAAGCGCGGGATACGCGCCCTACTTCGACTTCACTATGGTTTGCGCCATCTGGAGATGTTCCTCGATCGTCGGTAGGGTTTCCGAGGCAAACTGCTTAACGTCAGCATTCTTGGCTGACTTCGCGGTCGAGCGGAAGAGGCTGACGTCTTTCTTGTGGTCTGCCAGCATGTTTTTCATGTACTCCTTGTTGAATTGCGCGCCTGAGAGCTTGTTGAGCTTGGCTTCTTCGCGTTTCGCGTCCGACGGCATATCGGTGGGGAGCGTGACGTTCTTGCTCGACGCGACCTGCTTCAGCTTGTCGTTCGCCTTACCGTGATCATCGACCATGCGCTGTGCGAATTGCTTCACTTGCGGATCGGTGGCTTTCTGTGCGGCGATGCGCCCGAGTTCAACCTCGGCCAGTCCGCCCTGCGCTGCCTTCATCATGAAGCTGCGGTCACCGCGCCCGAGATCGTCATTCGTCGAAGTCTTGCTCGCCGCCGACGACGCAGCATCGCTCGTCGACGGCGGTGTGGATTTGGCGGTCCCGGGTGCTCCGCCACCTGCCGTTTGCGCATTGGCACAGAAGACAAATGCCATGGCGAGTGACGCCCCGACGCGTGCAATATTGAAGCGGTTAGAGTTAAACATTGGAAGACGCTCCTTGCTATCGTTGAGGTGAGGCGAATCCGCTAGCTGCGAGTGCGCTAGCTGCAGAGCGCGACTGACGCATTTGCGCCCGTCGATCAGCAGATTTCATACCATGCGCCGGACACATCGCTCACCTTTGCGCCCGGCCTCCCGACGCGCGCAATTGCTGTAGAACCAGGCAACAATTACCGGTCAGCCTACACGTAACGGCAAAAATTGCTTCAACGAACCGCCGTCGGCTCCGGGTCGCATGAGGAAAAGGGCGCACTGCCCCGAACGGGGTTGGCATTGACGAGCGACGAATTTGCGCCCTTCTCACTGCCGGAACAACGCCGACATGACGATAGGCGTCGGCGCCGCTTGCGTGGACCATTTTGATCCTTAATGATGATGAACATTTCTACGCTGTCTTTGCCGAAAGCGGACTGTCGTCGGCGCGCTAATGGCCGATCGCGCAGAGTCAGGCTTGTAGTACGAAGCACTTGGTTCAAGGTCGGACACGAGCGAGCGCATTTTCGAACAACGACGTATCGATATCGCGAGGTTCTTAGCACCAAGTACTTACCGCTTCGTGAGCCAGTATTCGATACGCGTGCTTATTCGACGTACGAAGCTCCAAGTATTCAGCACGTCGTACGAAGCTCCTGGTACCTCGTGCTCAGCTCGAAGTATGGGCAGCTCGGACCGAGCGGCGCGCGGAACGAAATGAACTGTCCGAACGATTTTCAATTTGGCCGCAGGTTAGACGTTGACGATTGGTTGAGAATGACCAATCCTGCTGCCTATAATTTGCGGTGTCTCGCCGCTTGCGTCTTCCACCTGGGGCACGCCGATGGAGTGGATCGTCCTCCTTGTCGCGATCCTGCTGGGCGTGCCCACCGCCGCGTGGCTCGCGCAAGAAAAGCTGATCTTTTTTCCCCAGCCTGTCGTTTCGATCACCAACCTACCGGCGGAGGCGAAGCCGCTCGAGATCGTCGCGACCGACGGCACGCGACTACGCGGGTGGATGAGGGGCGCAAGCGCGATGCCGGCACCGGCCGTCCTGTATTTTGGAGGCAATGCGGAAGAGGTCTCGGGAACGCTCGCCGACCCGCGTTGGCCGCGCGACTGGACGATCGTCGCAATTAACTATCGCGGCTACGGGACGAGCGAAGGTTCACCAGGAGAGACGGTGCTTGTCGCCGACGCGCTGGTCGTTTACGACGCGATTGTTGCCCGACCCGAGATCGACGCCCGGCGAATCGTCGCGCTTGGTCGCAGCCTAGGCACCGGCGTGGCGGTGAAGCTTGCGGCCGCCCGGCCACTCGCCGGCCTAATTCTCGTCTCGCCGTTCGATAGCCTTGTCGCGGTGGGCCGCACCCATTATCCATGGCTTCCCGTGTCTACGCTGTTGCGGCACCGTTTCGATTCCGATGTCGATGCGCGGCGGATCCAGGTGCCATTGCTTGCGGTCGTCGCAGATCGCGATTCGATCGTCCCGCACGAACGGTCGCAGGCACTATACGACGCGTGGGCGGGTCCGAAGTCCTGGCTCGTCGTTCGCGCTACCGATCACAATACGCTGAGCGCGCCGGATGCGTTCTGGGCCGGCGTCGCCGGATTCCTTGGCGCCCGGACTTGACCCTGGCACGCTAAAGGATCATTGCACGACTTGCGCGTGCCTTTCTCCTCGCGGTCGCCTGACGTTCTTGGCTGCCACCCGTGACCGGCCGCTTCGAAGAACGACGCGCTGCGACGGTTGCAGAAAGCAGCAGGAGCTCTGGAAATGCAACGCCTTCCTCGGCAGAGTAATCGTGCTACGCGCACGGAACAAGGCACGAGGCGGCCAGCGCACGACGTACGAGCACTCGACACAGTCCCAAGTACCCAGTGCGTCGTACGAAGCACCCAGCCCCTTCGTACGGAGTGGCCAGTACTCCGTACTACGTACGAAGCACGGCGTACAACAACCGGGGGCTTGGTGCTGAGTGCGTGGCTTCGGTAGCCGTGACAGACCGGGGCCTGCGGCTGCATTGGCGCCGCCTCCTGGACAGGTCGCAAATCGTCCGCTGAGCGGGTGCAGAGGCCATCGCTAACGACCGCACTCGACCCTTGCGCGACATAGATTGAGTCCGCTTTCGGGTATCTGTAGCCAGACGAATTTCAAGCGCGTCATCAACAAGTGGGAAAATGACCGCGTGGAAAATCGATCTCCTCCTGGTCCAATCTTGCTTATCGCTGAATTCCTGCGCCTCGAAGCGGCTGCTGGTCTTGTGCTCATGGCCGCTACGGCTGCGGCATTGGTTCTTGCCAATTCCCCAATGGCGCCGCTTTATCAAGCGGTTCTGTCCGCAGAGATTGGTCTGCCGGGAAACAGTCTTTCCGTCCTGCTCTGGATCAATGACGGCTTGATGGTGATTTTCTTCTTGTTGATCGGGTTGGAAATCAAACGCGAATTGCTGGTAGGGGAACTTTCCTCCACCAAACGCGCGGTTTTGCCAGCGATTGCCGCACTCGGAGGCATGATCGTGCCGGCCATGATCTATGCTGCCTTGAACTGGCATGATCCGGATGCGCTGCGCGGATGGGCTATTCCTGCTGCGACCGATATAGCATTTGCGCTCGGCGTTGTCGCCATTCTGGGCAGCCGCGTACCTACATCGCTTAAGGTTTTCCTGACGGCTCTGGCTATCCTTGATGACCTTGGCGCGATTGTCATTATCGGCTTGTTCTATACGCCGCATGTGTCCGGCATAGCCTTGGGACTCGCTGCGGCCAGTTTGGCGCTGCTGCTTGCGTTGAATAGGTTTGGTGTCCGCCGTCTTGCTCCTTACTTGATTGTCGGCTTGTTCGTGTGGGGCGTGGTGCTGGCCTCCGGCGTGCATGGCACGCTCGCGGGTGTTGCGGTCGCCTTCATGGTCCCCATGCGCGGAGCTGGTGCCACGGAAGAAGATAGCCCTTTACATCGGCTAGAACACAGGCTTCATCCGTGCGTGGTCTACGGCATTTTGCCTATTTTCGGTCTGGCCAATGCCGGACTCTCGTTTAGCGGACTTTCCCTGCCCAATCTGCTCGCGCCGGTATCGTTTGGTATTGCCGCCGGCTTGTTCATTGGCAAGCAGCTAGGCGTCATGGCTGCCGCGTGGGTCGCAGTAAAAATGGGGTGGGCAGAATGGCCCGACGGGTCAAGCGCTGGGCAGATTTACGGGATCGCGGTGCTCTGCGGTATTGGTTTCACGATGAGTCTGTTTATTGGTGGACTGGCATTCTCCTCGGACGATCTACAAATCCAGGCAAAGCTTGGTGTGTTCAGCGGCTCGCTCATCTCCGCCCTCGTAGGCGTTCTGGTTCTACGTTTCTCCGGAGCACAACGCTCGTAGGCGGCAGACAGAAAGCGAGACTCGCGGCGGTCAGTTCGGAAGCCACCGAATTGAAAGACCACGTAACGACCGCTTTCGAACGACAAATTCCAACTATTGAATTTCCGCTTCTGGCCGAACTGAGACCGATGCGTTCGTGATTCGTGGACGTTGCGCCTAACGTCTGCAATTGAGATGAACGACGTGCAGCAGGCCACCCAAACAGACATGAACGTACAAGTCAAAAAGTGGCTGCCAGGAGGGAAACCACCAAGGTCGCTTGGATGTTACCGTGTGTAATAACCCACACCGAGAATGAAATTTTCCACCCTCTTCAGAAAAGTCTGTTTCTTTTCAACCTTATTGGTCTCGTAATTAAGCCACATGTATTCCACCGGAGCACTCTGCTGCGCTGCGACTGCCTCCATGACGAGGTTTGCAATGGGCTGGCCCGCGGCATCTCTCGTGTCGCGCAGCGATGTTCCTATGAGGGTCGGCGCCGCACTGTGGGCGAAGTAGACACCGTCCATGTTAATGGCAAAAACATAGAGTGGACCCTTGTGGAAGGCGCCATCGGCGTCGTTGAATGCGCAGAATGCCCGCGCCACTCCGTTGCTATCAAAGTAAGCCACTGCTTTGTCGAGAAGGGCCCTAGCTTCTGCGGCATCGGGGGTCGCGGCTAGGCAGGAACAATTCAGCGAAAGCATGACGACAGCTGCGGCGGTGCTGTGAAATACTGCTCGGAGTCTCATGAGCGTTCCTTTCGTCTCGCCGTTGCGGGTGCGAGCATCTTACGCCTGCCGTGGATGTCCGGATGTGGCCGAACTGAGACATACCTTCGGCCCCCTCAGCAGCTTCTCCTGCCGTGAGAAGTCGCAGCGCACGGACGAATCTCAGCACCCTCGTTCGAAGTACCTAGCCCAAAGTACTTGGTACCGGGTACGAGGTGCTCGTATTTAATGCGACGTGTTAGCGCGCGCGGACTTGGCGCGACGGACCAATGTGCGCGAAGTGCTTTGAACTCTGTGCGGCTTGCACCGCGTTACGTCGCACCTGGAATCAGCTTCAGCCCGGCCACGTAACGTCGCAAGCCCTCCCCACGCGCTCAAGCCTTCGCGTACCAGGAATTCACGCCGGGATGCTCGCGCACGGCGTCATACACCGCCGTGAGCTTGGAATAGCCGGCAAAGATCGTCGCAGGAATGTGGTCGACCTTGCCGCCGATGAACCAGCGCACCGCCATGTGGAGTTTGAGATCCACGACATGCAGCTTCGGACCGCCGAAGAACGGCTCGCCGAGAATGTTCCTTTCAGCGAATCTCGCCCACGCGGGCAGGAAGCCCGCCACCAACGCTTCGCGTGCGGTCCTCTTCTCGGCGTCCCCCATGCGGATAGTCGGCGTGACGGCAGCGCGAAGGTCCTCCACGTGCTGCATCATTCCTTCGTGGCGTGCCGCGTCGAAGTCGTCGGCAGGGTGAAGACCGTGACGGCGGCCGATCAACACGAGGATGGCATTGGAGTGCGCGAGTGGCGGGTGTCCCGGTAACTCGAGGACTGGGAGGCCACCATAGGGCGTCTCCGCTTTCATCGCCTGCCAGGTGGCAGCGTTGATGCGC
>Ga0070670_100003737_pt1 | contig 12677 bp, 14 predicted proteins | sample KBSS63metaG_FD_64665 | JGI IMG/M metagenome (GOLD analysis project Ga0070670, IMG submission 64665) | Switchgrass rhizosphere microbial communities from Kellogg Biological Station, Michigan, USA - KBS S6-3 metaG | ecosystem: Host-associated > Plants > Roots > Rhizosphere > Soil ... | reverse complement strand
GGGTGTCGCTCTCGTCAAACAAGCTTCTTCAGGGTTTGCGGCAGTCTGAGCCGGGGCATTGCCCCGGGCTGTCGCCTACCGTCGGTCAAGCCATTCGCGCAGGGCCGCGTTGATCCGCGACTGCCAGCCGGGACCATCGCTGCGGAAACGCTCGATGATGTCGGCGTCCAGCCGGATCGTCGTCGATGTCTTCGGCGCGTCGATCAGCGGCCGACCGCGCCTGACGGGCGTTGCATGAATTATCGCGGCCCATTCCGGAGTTGATAGATCGGGCGCATCTTCCTCATCGATCCAGATCTCCTTGGTAGTCTCTTTGCTCTCTGTCATTGGCCTTCCTCATACTGATGATCCGCTCATGGCCGTCCCTCGGCGTCCAGACGACGACGGTCATTCTGGAATCGAGCCAACCGATCGTGAAGTACCGATGCTCGCCGTAGTCTTTCCGTCTATCTTCGAAAGTGATGTGCTTGCCGGCAAAGATTTCGCCGCATCGGGCGAAATCGACGCCGCGATCCGCAAGCGCCCTGTCTCTCTTTGCCGGGTCGAAGATGATCGCCATTTATTGTTACTACAAAAAATAAAAGTTACAATATCCAATTATGGCAACCTTAGCGAGTATTTCAAGGGAAGTCTACGCCCGGAATCTCGGAGAGTTCCGCTGGATTGGACTCGCGGAGACCCGTCCGGCTAGAGCGGCTTGACTGCGATCATGAACAGCCGGGGGAAGCGCAGCAGAACCTTTCCGTCGGCAAGCGGCGGATAGGCCTTGGCGATGCGGGCGAGGTAATCGGCAAGGAAGGCGTCGCGGTGGGCCGCGCCGGCCGCGTCCAGATAGGGGCGCAGGCCCGTGCCCTTCACCCATTCGACGATGGCCTCGGCATTGGCCATCGGGTGATTGTAGATGCTGTGCCAGATATCGATCCGCGCCGCCTTGGCGATCAGGCGGTCGTAGTAGACGGAGGGATCGGCGAGCGGCTTGCGGCGGACGCTCTTTGCCTCGAATGCCGCGCGCCAAGGGCCGGCCATGGCCGTCTCTTCCATCAACAGGTGGGTCGGTTCGTTGAGATTGTCCGGCATCTGCACGGCCAGCACGCCGCCGGGAGACAGCCGGTCCATCAGCCGCTCGAGGATGTCGAGATGGTTCGGAAGCCACTGGAAGACGGCATTGGCAAAGAGCAGGTCGGCCGGCTCGCTCGGCTGCCAGCTGGCAATATCCGCCTGGACGAATGAGGTCCCCGGCATGCGCTGCCGCGCGCTTTCCAGCATGTCGGGATCGCTGTCGAGGCCGGAAACCCCTGCCGCACCATAGCGCTCGGCGATGAGTTCGGTAGAATTGCCAGGACCGCAGCCAAGATCGACGGCGCGCGAGATCGCTTGCAGCGGCACCTGGGCGAGCAGGTCGCGCGCCGGGCGCGTCCGCTCATCCTCGAATTTCACATACTGTGTAGCCGACCATGCCATGCGACGTCTCCCTGTGATGTCGCATCCATCGGCGCCTTCCGTGACACCGGCATGACGTCACGCCGGCACGCGGCTTCGTCTGATCCTGATCTTGGCGATATTGCGACCCTCGAGCTTCACGATTTCGAAATCGAGATCGTCCGCCAGCAGGGTTTCCCCCTCCTGCGGCAGATGCCCCAGGCGCCAGAGAATGAAGCCAGCCAGCGTCGAATAACGGTCGTTTTCGTCGACCAGGTCGGCATCGACAAGCTTCGACGCCTGGCGGATGTCGATCCAGCCGTCGACGGTCAGCGAGCCGTCGTCACCCCGCTCGATTGTCAGCCTCTCGTCGTCCTCGTCGGGAAATTCACCGGCGATGGCCTCGAGCAGGTCGGTGGTCGTCACCATGCCTTCGATCTCGCCGTACTCGTCGAGAATGACGGCGATCGCCTGGTTCGACTGGCGCAGCTGCTCCATCAGCTTCAGCGCGGTAATGCTCTCGTGCACGACAAGCGGCTGGCGGATGGAACGCGCGAGATCGATGACGCCGTCCTTCAGGATATCGCGCAACAGATCGCGGGCACTGGCGATGCCGATGAAGTTGTCTAGGCTGCCACGCGCGACGGGAAAGCGCGAATGCCCGACGTCGAGGATCAGTTGCTGCAGCTCAGCTGGCGGCTTGTCGAGGTCGAGCCAGTCGATGTCGATGCGCGGCGTCATGATCGAGCGGGCGGAGCGGTCGGCGAGCGTCAGCACACCCTGGATCATGTCCTTCTCCTCGCTCGAGAATACCTCTGCCTCGGCCGACTGCTCGGCGATCAGGTCGGTGGTTTGGCCGAGCGTGCCCTGCGAGCGCTTGCCGCCGAGCAGGCCGAGCACCGCGTCGGCGGTGCGTTCGCGGATGTTGCTCGGCGTGATCAACCGCTCCTTGCTGTGGCGCGCCAGCTGGTTCAGGGCCTCGATGACAACGGAGAAGCCGATCGCCGCATAGAGATAACCCTTCGGGATATGGATGCCGAAGCCCTCGATGATCAGCGAAAAGCCGATCATCATCAGGAAGCCGAGGCAGAGGATGACGACGGTCGGATGCTTGGCGACAAACTGCGTCAGCGGCTTCGACAAGACGAGCATGAAGCCGACGGCGATGATGACAGCGATCATCATGACCGCCAGGTCCTGCACCATGCCGACCGCTGTAATGACGCTGTCGAGCGAGAAGATCGCATCGAGCACGACGATCTGCACGATCACCTGCCAGAAGACGGCGTGGACGAGCTTCTTCTCCTTCTCGTCCTCGTGGCCCTCCAGCCTCTCGTGCAGTTCCATCGTTCCCTTGAACAGCAGGAACACCCCGCCGATGATGAGGATGATGTCGCGCCCGGAAAAGCCGAAGTTAAGGATCGAAAACAGCGGCGTCGTCAGCGTCACGATCCAGGCGATCGAGGCGAGGAGACCGAGGCGGATGGCAAGCGCCAGGCCAAGGCCGATGCGGCGGGCCGCATCACGCTGATGCGGCGGCAGCTTGTCGGCAAGGATGGCGATGAAAACGAGGTTGTCGATGCCAAGGACGATCTCGAGAACGATCAGGGTGGCAAGACCGACCCAAACGGAAGGGTCGGAAATCCAGTCGAAAATCATAGCTCGGTGCTGGCGGCCGCGGTCATTGCAGACCGGCCACTCCCCTGTTGATGGTTTGGATGGGACGAAATCGCCGAAATGGCCGGCGCGCGCCGGGTTTTCCGCATCGGACGTATGTCGGATGCTGTGGTCTCGGCTAAGGAGTGATGGTTCCCAGGGTAACTGGGTCTACAATGGTCGCCGCCATCGTCTGCCGGCATATCGCGCTCGGCATGGGGCAGGCTGGTACTGGACGGGTCGCTCTCGGGCATGGCTGCAATTTGGCGGTCGAGCGGCCTTTTGGCAAGGGGCCGCAGCGCAAAAGCTTGGGACAGAGCCATTGCACCAGGCCGAAAAGCGCCCGGCGTAGGTATTTCGCAGACGGGAAAAGCAATGCGGAGGGAAGGGCAGGCTCTTCGATCATAAAGCCGGTCGATGCAATAAGGGCAGCACATCCCACGGACGGCTGCCCTCATGTTCAAAACAATCCAGCTGGCCGGTTAGGCAGCGAGGATGTGGATGCCATGGGCTTCGGCCGCGTCGACGAAATGTTCGGCTTCCGCCTTGGTCTCGCTCTCGGAACCGATATCGGCGACTTCGAAGTAGGTGGCCATATCCTTGTCGATGACGGCGGCAAATACGACAGCCTCGGGACTGGTATTGCGGTAGCCATGCGGAACGTTGCCGGGAATCGAGATGATGTCACCGGCCTGGGCTTCGGTTTCGACGATGCCCGCGTCGGTCATCCGCTGGACGGTCAGGGTGCCCTCCAGGATGCGGAAGACTTCCGGGCTGGCATGGCTGTGCAACGGCGTGCCGCCGCCGGCCGCAACCGTGACGTCGAAGATGTTGAGCCAGGTACCTTCGAGGCGGGCCTGGCGCTGGACGTGGTCGCCAAGCACGAAGAGCGGCTTGGTCGGGGCTGCCGCATCGGCAGGGGAGGAGTTGGACATGATGTCGCTTTCTTGTTTTTCTTCTTGAGGACGCGTCCGTTAAACCCTTCGCTCCGCCTTGGCAACCGCGCGGCCATGGTCATACGGACGGTCTGCCCTGCGTCTCTTTCACGGGTCGGAACCCGCGACTGAAGTCATTGGCTCTCGCCCCGGCGCTCTGCCATCTTTGGCAAGCACGCCGCTCGAAAACGCTTAGGCCCTTGTTGCCTATCGCTATCATGGCCCCCAAGACCGGCGTGTGACAGTAAACCATCAGGCGCGAACCAGAGTCGCCCTGCCACAACCCATCGACATCAGGCAGCGGCGAAAACGCCTTTTCTTGACAGGGCAGCGATCGTCAAAACCGCGTGATCACGCTGATGCCGAGCCCTTCGGCTCGATCCAGCGTCGTCAGCAGCGGGATGGCTTCCTCAAGGCTGACATGGCGCTGGATCAGCTTTTGCGGCGCGATCTTGCCGGCCGACAGCATGGCAAGCATGGCGTCGTATCGCCAGGCCTGCATGCCGTGGCTGCCGTAGATCTCGAGTTCCTGGCTGATCACCTGGGCCATCGGTATCTGCGGCGTCGCATGCTGGCCGAGCATCAGCCCGACCTGCACATGCCGGCCGCGACGACGCAGGTTGCGGATGGAGTTGAAGCAGGTGGTGGGGTGGCCGAGCGCGTCGATGGAGACATGCGCGCCACCGCCGGTGATCTCGCGGACCGCCTCGGCGACATCCGCGACCGTGCTGGCGTTGATCGTTGCCACGGCACCGCATTCCCGCGCAAAGGCCAGTTTCTCGTCCGAGAGGTCGATGGCGATGGCATTGGCGCCCAAAGCCGTTGCGATCATGATCGCCGACAGGCCGACGCCGCCGCAGCCATGCACGGCGATCCATTCGCCCGGCTTGGTCTTTGCCTGGTCCGTGACGGCGCGGAAGGAGGTCGCAAAGCGGCAGCCGAGGCTTGCCGCCGTCGCGTCCTCGATCGTCTCGGGCAGGTGTACCAGATTGGTGTCGGCGTAATCGATGGCCACATATTCGGCGAAGGAGCCCCAATGGGTAAAGCCGGGTTGGAACTGGTTGGCGCAAACCTGCTGGTTGCCGGAGTGGCACTCGCCGCAATGGCCGCAGCCGGACACGAAGGGCACGGTAACGCGGTCGCCGATCTTGAAACGGACGACCCCACGTCCTGTCGCCACCACCTTGCCGGCCAGTTCGTGGCCCGGAACATGGGGGAGGGCAATGTCCGGATCGTGCCCCATCCAGCCATGCCAGTCGCTACGGCACAGCCCGCTGGCACCGACGGCGATGACGACACCATCTTCTGTCGGCGTCGGGTCGGGCGGGGTGCGGATTTCTGGCGTCGTTTCGAAGGCTTCGTAGTACATGGCGCGCATGGGCTTACCGGTCCTGTGGTCTGACGTGCTGGAATCATGATGGCATGCCGACGCCAAGGCTGCCACCGTCCGGCCTATCATATTTGCTGATGCTTCAATTCACGCGGCATATGATCCGCGCAGGATAATTGCGCAGCGGGCGCCCGCATGCGTGCTTTGTTGCGAACGGCGCGCCTCTGTAAATTCCTCTTGATTCCCGACCGCCACCGGGTCTTGTCTTTTCACCGCACTCAAGGAGACAATCATGGCCGTCGATACATCGCCACGCTCTTACACCTGGACCTTTGTGGACGGTGAGTGGCTGCCGGGCAATCCGCCGCTGATCGGGCCGACCTCGCATGCCATGTGGCTGGCCTCGACCGTGTTCGACGGCGCCCGCTGGTTCGACGGGATAGCCCCCGATCTCGACCTGCATTGCCAGCGGGTCAACAGATCGGCCGTGGCCATGGGTCTGAAGGCGACAAGGACGGCTGACGAGATCGAGGCGCTGGCGCTCGAGGGCGTCAGGAAATTCGACGGAACGTCGGCGCTCTACATCAAGCCGATGTATTGGGGCGAACACGGCATGCCGACCAGCGTGGTTACCGTCGATCCCGAATCGACCCGCTTTGCGCTCTGCCTGTTCGAGGCGCCGATGAACAATGCGAGGCCCTCGTCGCTGACGGTTTCGCCCTACCGCCGCCCGACGCCGGAAACGGCGATGACCGATGCCAAGACCGGCTCTCTCTATCCGAACAGCGGCCGCATGATCGCCGAGGCGCGCAGCCGCGGTTTCGACAATGCGCTTGCCCGTGACATGAACGGCAATGTCGCCGAGACGGCATCCTCGAATGTCTTCATGGTCAAGGACGGCGCGGTGTTCACACCCATCGCCAACCGCACCTTCCTCGCCGGCATCACCCGCGCCCGAATCATCGGCCTCCTGCGGCAGGCGGGCTTCGACGTCCACGAGGCGACGCTATCGGTGGAGGACTTCATGGCCGCCGACGAGATCTTCACCAGCGGCAACTATTCCAAGATAGTCGGCGTAAACCGTCTGGACGGGCGGGACTTCGGCGACGCTCCTGTTACCCGCAAGGCGCTGGAGATCTACCTGGACTGGGCCCACTCTCGCAAAGCCAGCGACGAGTAGAGGGGATGGCAGGTCGGAGGTGAGCGGATTGAGCGGCAGGGCGCTCGCCGACCGGCGAGCGCGTGCAGATGTGGATGACGCTGATCTTACCGTGTCGGCTGAGACCGGGCCGTAAGCTTGTTTCCGTCGGGATCGCGAAGATAGGCGACGAAGGATCCGTTGGGGCGCTCTGATGGCGGGCTCTCGATCGCCGTGCCACCATGCGTGGTGCCGGCCTCGTGCCACGCCTGAACCTGCTCGCGGCTTGCTGCGGCGATACCGATTGTACCGCCGTTGGCCGACGTTGCCGGCTTGCCGTCGATCGGCCTTGTGATCATCAGGCGACCGCCGTCATGGGCGTAGATCAGCCTGCCCCTTTCATCCATCTCGCCGGGCTCGCCGCCCAGCGCTGCGAAGGTGGCGTCGTAAAAGGCTCTCGCCCGCTCAAGGTCGTTGCTGCCGATCATCACGTGGGTGAACATGGCTCATCTCCTCTAGGGTATCCAACAGCCCCGGTCAGGGGCGCTCGGTCAGGCCTGGGTCAAAGAAAATTAATGGCTTCGTGCTCGACACGCAATCCGGTCGACCCTTGCGTTACGGTCTTGCTGATCGCCCGACCCGCTCAAGCCGCAAACGTCACCGTCACGCCGCGTTGGCGGAAATAGGCCTGCATCAGCTTCCTGCCGGAGCGATTGCTGTGCACGAGCTTGGTCGGGTCGAACACGGCCTCTTTCACGCCGGCCTTCGTCATGGCAGCCTTGAGATTGGCGATATGCGTGTCGATGTCGGCATTGTCCGCGTGGAGCGATTCATAAATGCGGTTTGTTGCTTCGGCTACGGTCAGTTCGCTCACGATCACGCTCCTGTTGTGGTTTGGCTGGCGGATACCGCATTTTGCGGCCCCGTCCTATCGTGGGAAAGACTGTTCAAGTCAACGGGTGATGATGGGAGCAGGCTGCCTCCGCGCCTTGGGTGGTGTCATCGTCCAACGAGCCCAACTGCCCTCTCTATATAGGAATGTTCAAGATGCCGGGCAGCTGCAGCGCGTCCTCTTGACCGGCACCGCCACCCTGAAGGGGCGTGAGCAGACGGGTCACAGCAACCGGATCGGCCACCACAAAACTGACGTTGGCTTAGTAAATCCTTTATTAAGAATATGCAAATTACCTTAAGTTGAGTCGGCGGTGCTCGATGGAGGGAATGATGCTGTCTTGGCTTCGGGGTCCGCTGGCGACGGTCGTGGCAATCATGTGCGCGGTGGCTGTCAGCGCCGCGATTGCTTATGCTGTGTCCGTCAAGGTCGGGGAAGACAGGGACGCGGCATTGCGGGCTTATCTCACGGACGCCCATGACGAAACCGAACTCGCGGCCAAGGCGGTCGCTGCCTCATTCGACCAGATCTATCAGAACCTGCGGACGATCAGCCTGCTGGCCAGTGTCCGGCGAATTGATCGGCATGCAGAAAACCTGCCGGTCGAGGGGCGCCAGGCGGTACAGCAGATTTTCAATAATCTCGCCGACAATGTCGCGGTATCCGAAATCTACGTCGTGCCGGCCGATCTTGACCCGGAAAAGATCGATCCGAAGACCGGTGAGAAAGAAGCGCCGATCCTGATGATCGACAAAATCCGCATGGGCCTCGAGAGGGAGGTCGAGGAGGAGCCGGTCGATCCGGCGGCGCCGGAGGCCGTCGAGATCTACGAATACCGGGCGCTGCAGGCGCAGATGGCCAAGCTCCAGACGATCGCGCCGAAGCTGGTTGCCAGCACGGAGTCCGAAATCCCCTTCTTTTCCATCGGCTCGCTGATCACCTGCGACAACCACGTCTACGAAAAGACCCATGAGGACGCCGATCGCCGCGGCCCGATCTACTCCGTGCCCTTCTACGGCGAGGACGGCTTGCTGAAGGGCACGATCAGCGCGATCATGCTCGACAGCGCGATCCGGGGCCTCCTGCCGGAAACGGATGCGGCCCTCATCGATACCGCCAGCGGCGGGCTGTTTCTCGCGACCAAGAAAGGCCAGCAATCGCAGTCGATGGAGAGCGTTACAAAAGCCGTGCCGGATGCCACGCTCATCTATTCCGAAGTCTTGACGGTGCCGACCAAGGACCCGGCCCGGCAGTTTCGGCTGTGGGCCGGCCGGCCGAGGGCGGAGTTTCTCGGCAGCGACGCAGTCAGGCAGATCGATACCTTCCAGCGGTTGGGCTATCTCTTTGCCGTCGCCACCGGCATGCTGATATTGGGCGCCTGGGCCCTGCTGCGCCGTTCCCTCAACAAGGCCAAGGCGGATGCCACCCTCGTTTTCAGCCTAGCGGAGAGGAACAAGGAAATCCTAGCCCTGGAGGCCAGTCAGACGACGGTGCGCGAGGCCGCCGAACACGATCGAAGGCTCGCCGATCAGCAACTGGCGGCCGATGCCGCCCGTATCGCGGCCGAGCAGAAGCAGATCGTCGCCGGCATTGCCGCCGGGCTCAACCTTCTGGCCGAAGGCGATCTCACCGTGCGCCTGAATGAGCCCTATCCACCCGCCTACGAGCAACTGAGAGAGGACTTCAACCGCGCGGTCGAGAAGCTGCAGCACAGCATGGCCAAGGTGACGCGGTCGGTGCATGTCATTCGCGGCGGTGGCGCGGCGATGAGCAATGCGGCCGACAATCTCGCCCAGCGCAACGAACACCAGGCCGCCAGCCTCGAGCAGACCGCAGCAGCCCTCAGCGAAATCACCAGCACCGTGCGCAACACCGCAGACGGGGCCCACCACGCGCACAAGGTCGTGGAAATGGCCAAGATGGATGCAAAACGCTCCGGCGTCATCGTTCGCCAGACCATCGAAGCGATGGAAGACATCGAACAGGCTTCGGCCAAGATCAACCAGATCATCGGCGTGATCGACGCCATCGCCTTCCAGACCAACCTCCTGGCGTTGAATGCCGGCGTCGAAGCTGCGCGCGCCGGTGATGCGGGCAAGGGCTTTGCAGTGGTGGCCGCCGAAGTGCGCGGTCTTGCCCAGCGCACGGCCGATGCCGCGCGGCAAATCAAGGATCTGGTGACGAATTCTCACACGCAGGTCGAAAAAGGCGTGGCGCTGGTCGGCAACAGCGGCCAGGTGCTCGATGAGATCGCCGGAAGGGTCTCGGAGATCAACGACATCGTCGCAACCATCACCGCCTCGGCCCAGTCGCAGGCGGATTCGCTCAACCAGGTCAACATCGCCATCGGCGACATGGACCAACTGACCCAGAAGAACGCCGCCATGGCAGAGGAAACGACGGCGGAAAGCCATGGCCTCTCCAACGAGGCGGAGCAGCTGGCAACACTGATTTCGATGTTCAGGATCGAGCCCGTTGACCAGGGGTCCCGGAGAGCCCAGACCCGCGCTCAATTCGCCGCCTGACAGGCGAGGATGGGGAGGCGGCCCGAGAGGTCAGGCGGTGCGACCCTCCGGCGGGCCGACCGTTCTGCCTTTCGTGCGCCAGAGCTCGTGCACCTCAGACCAATCCGGCACGCGTTCCGCGTAGTAGCCGAGTGTCTTGCCTGTTGCGATCGAGCCGAAGGCCTTCATCGCCTGCAAATGGGCGCCGACGACGAGGTAGCGGCGCATGGCTGCTTCATCGGTCCAGACTGTCAGGGTGTGGTGGACGCGGTTGATGTGGCGCGCATCGGTCGAGATGTTGCCCTTGGCCTGTCGCGCCTGCATCATTGACCGGATGGCGAGCCACCAGAACCGGACCGTATGGCGCCGGGCCTTCAGCTGGAGGCCTGTGATCGACACATAAACAGTCGGCTCGCTCATTTTCGCTTCCTCCAGCGGTCACGACCCGCAATCTTTACACCGTAAAGATATCTGGCATTCGATCATGCCTCTCGTCAAGCGCAATCTTGTCAGTGTAAGGATTGGTTCATGACGCAGACATATCACCATGGCGCGCTGCGCCCGGCTTTGCTTGCCGCCGCCGAAGCCATTCTCGATCGCGATGGCATCGGCGGCCTGACGCTCCGGGCGGCGGCGCGGGAGGCGGGGGTTTCGCACGCCGCGCCTTCCCATCACTTCGGTGATATCACCGGCTTGCTGACCGAGCTGGCGGCATCCGGCTTCGTCCGCCTGCGCACGGCGCTGGAAGGGGAACTGGCCGAGCCGCACCCGCGCAAGCGCGTGCAGGCCTTGGCCCGTGGCTATGTGCGCTTTGCGCGGGACCATCCGGGTGTGTTCCTGCTGATGTTCCGCTCCGAGCGCTTGGACTGGTCGTCGCCGGTGCTGTCCTCGGCCGGTGCCGCCGCTTATGCTCTTTTGAACGAAGGGATGCCCGAACCTGCCGCATCAGGCGATCCGACTGGGTTCCAGACCCTGGTCATGGCCAGCACCCGCTGGTCGCTGATGCACGGCCTGGCGACCCTCCTGGTCGACGGCAGGCTGTGCGCGATGGTGGAGATTTCGGATGCCGATCTCGGACGCCTGATCGAGGAGGTCATCGCCCGGGGCATCGTCGGCTGACAACGCCCTGCAGGATGAACAGCCGGAGCAAGCATCGTCGCCGTTGTGCGAAGGCCTCTTGAAAGGCATGATGGGCTGGTGGCGACGTCGATGCCCGTGCATGCGGTCTGCGGACGGCAGGGCAAGATCTCAAATGGGCGGCGTGTCGACCGACTTGGCATGGAGGAGCGCATGAAAAGCAATCGTGCCAGCCTGGAAGAAATCCGCGGCTTTTTTGCCAAGCGCATGGCGGCCGTCAGCAAGTCGCGGGATCCCCGCCTGGAGCGCATTTTCGAACTCGTGCCGCGCGAAGCCTTTCTCGGTCCCGGCCCGTGGCAGGTCTGGGTTCGCGATCGGAACTACCTGGAAACACCGAGCGCCGATCCTGTCTATCTCTACGAAAACAGTCTCGTCGCGCTCGACGGCGCCAAGGGCATCAACAATGGCGAGCCCTTTCTGCATGCGGCCTGGATCGGCGCCGTGTCGCCACAACGCGGAGAGATGATTACCCACATCGGGGCCGGCACCGGCTACTATACCGCGATCCTCTCGCTGCTGGCGTTGCCGGGCGGCAGGGTGACAGCCTTCGAGCTCGACGCGCAACTGGCGGAGAGGGCGCGCCACAATCTGAGGCCCTTCGAGAGCGTCGAGGTGGTCAACGCCGATGCTACTCGCGCTTCCTTGACCGCCTCCGACATCGTCTATGTCAGCGCCGGTGTCTCGGCACCGCCGGTCGGATGGCTGAAGGCACTGAAGCCGGGCGGACGGCTGATCTTTCCCTGGCGGCCGAGCGAGGAGATCGGCTTGACGCTTCTGGTGCGTGCCGAGGCCACGGGTTTCAGCGTCGAGCCGCTTGCCCCCTCCTGGTTCATTCCCTGCATCGGCGCATCCCGTGAGATTGTAGCCTCGACGACGCCGAAGACCCAGGCGGAGGCGCGCTCCATCCGCTCGCTCTGGACCACGGAGACGAAGGCGCCCGACGACACCGCCATAGCCGTATATCCCGATGTCTGGTTTTCCAGCGAGCCGCCGGAAACGTGAGGCAGCGCTCCGAATAAACCACCGGTGGAGGCCGGGACATGCTAAGGTGACGCGAAATCTTTCTTCCGCTTGTTAAAAGCGGCTTTCCGGATGGCGGGACACAGGCGGCAGCGCCTGGTCGGCTTATGCATGGCGACCGGGCCTGCTCTCATGAGGTATATCGATGTCGCTCACCTTTCCCAACGCCAGCCGCAGCTACGACGAAACCGGCCGCCGCGTTCGTTTCCTCGGCCATGACGGCATGTTCCAGGTTCAGCTGTTCGTCGATGTCGACGTGTTCGCGGGCGCCAACACCGAGGCCGGCTACCTTGCCGCCTTCGATGCCAAGCGCAGCGGTATCCAGGCCGTCGCCGGCAAGGCCTATGCCGCAACGCGCCGCAGCTCCTATTTCCTGACGCCGAAGGATTTCAAATAGCGGTCGAAAGGCGGTCGGTTCGAATGACGCCTTCGCAAGAAGGCACATCTTGTCTGTCCGAAAATTCAAGGTTATATTGTGCTGGAGTGAGGGGTAAGCTTTCGCCTACCCCTCTCTTCGTTACGCGATCAGATGAAACCGGACAGTCACTTGCCAGCCTGTCCGGTTTTTCCTGACTGTTAACGTGATGCTAAATGGTATCCACCACTTAGATCATCTCCAGTTCACAGCGAGGCCTTCGCCTGGTCG
>Ga0070670_100003736_pt1 | contig 12678 bp, 10 predicted proteins | sample KBSS63metaG_FD_64665 | JGI IMG/M metagenome (GOLD analysis project Ga0070670, IMG submission 64665) | Switchgrass rhizosphere microbial communities from Kellogg Biological Station, Michigan, USA - KBS S6-3 metaG | ecosystem: Host-associated > Plants > Roots > Rhizosphere > Soil ... | reverse complement strand
CTTCGAAGATGCCATGGCGCAACGCGAGGCTGCCGCGACCGGCTCTGGAGCGCAGGTCGCGGCCGATCTCACCATGCCCGCGCGCGAGCGTTGGCGCGGCGGCAGACACCCCGTCACGCTCGTCATTCGCGAGATCCGCGAGATCTTCCGCGAGCTCGGCTTCACGGTCGCGTTAGGTCCCGAAGCCGAGACCGAGTGGTACAACTTCGGCGCGCTGAACTTCCCGCCGGACCACCCGGCCATGGATGCGCACGACACGTTGTACCTCGGACCCGGATCGCTGCTGCGGACGCACACTTCGCCCGTGCAGGTGCGCACGATGCAGCGCTGGGCGCCGCCCATTCGCATCCTCGCCCCCGGTAACGTCTATCGCCGCGACTTCTTCGACCCGTCGCACGCTCCGATGTTCTCGCAGATCGAGGGGCTGTCCGTCGACGAGGGCGTGAGCTTCGTCGACCTCAAGGCGACGCTCACGAACTTCGCGCGGCGCTTCTTCGGTACCGCGCGCACCCGCTTCCGTCCGAGCTACTTCCCGTTCACGGAGCCGTCGGCCGAGATGGACGCGCAGTGCGGCGTGTGTGGTGGTTCGGGATGCCCGACCTGCAAAGGCACTGGGTGGATCGAGATCCTCGGCAGCGGCATGGTGCATCCGGCTGTGCTCGAGTCGGCGGGCATCGACAGCGAGCGCTACACCGGCTGGGCGTTCGGCATGGGTCCTGGCCGCATCGCGATGTCGCGTTATGGCATTCCCGACATTCGTCTCCTTTACGATTCCGACGTGCGTTTCCTGGAGCAGCTGGCGCGATGAACGTTTCGTACAACTGGCTGAAAGATTTCGTCGATATCGACCTGAGCCCGATCGCGCTCAGTGACCTGATCACGTCGCGAGCCGCTACCGTCGACGCCGTGGAGTCGCTGCGCGACGATCTCCGGCAGTTCGTCGTCGCGCGTGTCGTCGAGTGTGCACGCCATCCCGACAGTGATCACCTCTCGGTGACGAAGGTGGATGCCGGCACTGGCGAGCTGCTCGACGTCGTGTGCGGCGCGCCTAACGTTCAGGCCGGCAAGCTCTACCCGTTCGCCAAGACGGGAACGAAGATGCCCGCAGGCTTCACGATCGAGCGTCGGAAGATCCGCGGCGCGGTCTCGAACGGGATGCTGTGCTCGGCGCGCGAGATCGGCTTGGGCGAGGAGCAGGACGGCATCCTCGAGCTCAACGTCGACGTTCCACCCGGGACGCCGCTGCTCGACGCGATTCCGTCGGTCTCCGACGCGCGCCTCGTCGTCGACGTGGGCGCCAACCGACCCGATCTACTCTCGCACCTGGGCGTTGCACGCGAGGTCGCCGCGGCCCTCGGCAAACCACTCGAGATGCAGCGCGCGGCGGCCCAGATCGCGAATGCCTCCCGTCCGCCGGTTCCCATCGGGTCGACCACGCGCACGGGCGTCACGGGTGGCGTCAGCGTCACTGTCGAAGACGTGGACGGCTGCCCACGCTATCTCGGAGCGGTTGTCCGCGGCGTCCGCGTCGGACCAAGCCCGGATTGGCTGGTGCAGCGGCTTGATGGTGCGGGCGTTCGCTCTATCAACAACGTCGTAGACATCACGAACTTCATGCTGCTCGGCTTCGGCCAGCCGATGCACGCGTTCGACGCGAAGCGTCTTGCCGGCCCCGCGATCATTGTGCGCCGTGCAAAGGCCGGCGAGAAGCTCGTAACGCTCGACGGAATTGAACGCTCGCTGACGGAGGACATGTGCGTTATCGCTGACGGCGAGCGCGCACAGGCACTGGCGGGCGTGATGGGCGGCCGCGACTCCGAAGTCTCGTCCGAGACGACCGACATCTTCCTCGAGGTCGCGTCGTTCAACCCGCGGCGCGTGCGACAGATGCGCCGCGCACTCTCACTTTCTACTGAAGCCAGCTATCGCTTCGAGCGTGGTACCGATGCCGCGTCAGCGCCTGAACGCTTGCAGCAGGCCGTCGCGCTTATCATCGCGCTCGCGGGAGGGGCAGCGGAGCCCGCGGTCGACGTCTATCCGGTGCCGGGCGTCGCACGGCCGCTCGTCGTCCGCGTCGCACGGGTCAAGCAAGTGCTCGGCGAACCGATTCCTGCCGCTCGCATCGTGCAGTTGCTGCGCTCGATCGGATTCGCCGGCGAGGTTCGCCCCGGGACCGAGATGCTCACTGGCAACGAAGAGATTGTCGTGACCGCGCCAACGTGGCGGCAAGATATCGTGGCCGAAATCGACGTGATCGAGGAGGTCGCTCGGCTGCACGGCTACGACTCCCTCTCGGATCAGCTGCGTCCGTTTCGCGTCGGCAATGTTCCCGACGCGCCAAACTTCGATCTGGACTCCCACATCCAGGATATGCTCGCAGGTGAGGGACTGTTCGAGGTCCGTCCCCTGCCGTTCGTGGCTGGCGACGACGCCACTCACGTCCGCGTCGCGAATCCGCTCGCTGAGAACGAGGGGCACCTGCGCACGTCCATCCTCGAGACGCTCACGAGCCGCGCGGAGTTCAATCTGTCGCACATGGAAGGGAACGTGCGCCTGTTCGAAGTGGGTGCCGTGTTCGCGCCTCGGGTAGGATCCGCACTCCCGCTCGAGCGCAGGAGCGCGGGCGTAATTATCATGGGCGATCGGCGGCCGCCGCATTTCACCGATCCGAAGCCACCGCGCTACGACCAGTGGGATGCCAAGGCCCTGGCCGAGAAGTTGGTCGAGGTGGCGGTGCCCGATGCGGGCGCGGTCTTCGTTCCGGCGGACGCCGCGTCGCAGGCAGAGGGAGCGCTCTGGACAATCGAGCTCGATGGGACTGCGCGAGGGACAGTCCGAACGGTGGCGCTCGATGCACCTGTGTGGGCCTCAACAGCCTACGGCATCGAGCTGGACCTGGGTGTCGTCGAATCGGTGGACGTTGCGGCTCCGGGCAAGTCGATTCATGGACAGACTCCGACAACCCCGCCGCTGAAGCACGCGCAGTTCAAGCCGTTGCCATCGACGCCGGCGGCTCAGATCGATCTCGCGCTGCTCGTGCCGGAATCGCTGCAGGCCGCGGAGGTCGAGCGGGTGATCCGGAACAACGGAGGCGACCTGCTGGAGCGATTGTCGTTGTTCGACGAGTTCCGTGGCCAAGGTCTGCCGGCGGGGACGCGAAGCCTCGCGTGGCGATTGACGTTCCGCGACGCAACGCGCACTCTACGCGACAAGGAGATCGAAGGCCGCACCAACAAAATCCTACGTGCCCTGGAAGGAGAGCTCGGTGTCCGACAGCGCAGCGCCTGACCTGGGGTCGTTCCACGAACTGGAGCAGCTCGTCCGCAACCTCGGCGACGAGCTCGCGGGTTTTCGCAAGCGAGCGCTTTCCGCCGAGACCCGGCTCAGGGCGCTCGAGGCGATGAATGGCCCTGCCGATCTCTTCTCGCACGAGCGTCTCGCTGCCGCCGAGCAGGAGAACGCGGACCTGAAGCGCCGACTGGCGGCCGCGACCGAGCGCACCAATCAGGTCGTGGCCCAGCTGCGCTTTCTTCGCCAACAGCACGAGCGAGCCGGGAGCGATCGATGAGCGAGAAGCGCAGTTCCGTGAAGGTGACGATCGTGGGGCAGGAGCTGACTATCCGCAGCGAAGCCAGCCCGGAGCACACGCGCGACGTGGCGGCGTACGTCGACAAGACGATCCGTGGGATCATGAATGCCGGCGCTGCCGTGGAGTCCAGCAGAGCCGCGATTCTCGCCGCGCTTCAGATCACTGATGAGCTGTTTCGTGCGCGCGCTGCTCAGCGAGACCTCGACGAGTCAATGCAATCGCTCAGCTCCGAGGTCCGACGCTGGCTTCCTCCAGCCAAGCGAGCCGGCACCGTCGGCTGAAGGACCCTGTCAGCCCCTGATGCCGACGCGGAACGCGACAGTTCGCACCGGAGCGCGTTAGGGCGCGATTGCGCTCGGGCCCAGCGCAGGGTAGCTTCTCGCAAGCGACCAGTCGAGCTGTAGGTCCAAGTACCCTTTGCAGTTAGGCCGTCCCATCCCGCGCCCTTCGCCGGTGCCGGCTCGGATTGCCCCTGGATTGGGAGACCACAGCGCGCAGTGGTTCCCTTTATCTCCTCGGCACTAGCCGGGGTGGAGCATAGATCAAACATGAATTCAACGGCACTCAGTGCTGCGCTCGGCGTATTGGTCATAATCGCCTCCGCAGCCTTTTTCTTTTTTGGGAAACGCCTGGGCCACGCAGCGGAACGCCAGGCGCAGGCACTTGCGAAGGGAACCGCTGAACAGACCGCAACGCGCATCGTCGGCGAAGCCGAGCGCGAAGCGGAATCACTGCGGAAGAGCGCAGTGATCTCGGGCAAGGAAGAACTGATCAAGCTCCGCGAAAACTGGGAGGTCGAAGCGCGACGTCGCCGCGAGGAAGTGGAACGCGAAGAGAAGCGCGTCCAGGACCGCGAGGCTGTGCTCGACCGGAAGTTCGACGTCCTCGAAGGACGCGAGAAGGATGTTGGCCGACGCGGCAGCGAGCTTGGTCGGAAAGAGAAAACCATCGCCGAACGTGAGCAGGAGCTCGAGCGCTTGATGGGCGAAGAGCGGCGCCGCCTCGAAGTCCTCGCTGGTATCTCGGCGGAGCAGGCGAAGGCGGAGCTGATTCACCGGCTCGAGGCGGAGGCGGAAGCAGATGCGGCCAACAGGCTGCGAGAGATCCGCGAGAGCGCCAAACGCAACGCCGAGCGAGAGGCCCGAAAGATTGTCGCCCTCGCCGTTCAGCGTATCGCGGCCGAGCAGACTGCCGAGATCGCGGTCTCGGCGGTGAGCCTGCCGAACGATGAGATGAAGGGCCGCATCATCGGGCGCGAGGGACGCAACATTCGCGCGTTCGAGCTCGCGACCGGCGTCGATGTCATCATCGACGACACGCCGGACACCGTGGTGGTGTCTTGCTTCGATCCCGTGCGCCGCGAAGTGGCGCGACTTGCGCTCGAGAAGCTCGTGTCCGATGGCCGCATTCACCCGGGTCGCATCGAGGAAGTCGTAAACAAGGCGAAGCGCGAAGTCGAGGTCGGCATCATCGAGACCGGCGAGCAGGCCGCGTATGAAACCGGCGTCACGGGTCTGCATCCGGAGATCATCAAGCTCATCGGGCGCATGAAGTGGCGCACGAGCTACGGGCAGAACATCCTGGCGCACTCGAAGGAAGTTGCGTTTCTCGCCGGGATCATGGCAGCGGAGCTAGGCCTCGACGTCACGATGGCGAAGCGTGGCGCGCTCCTGCATGACATCGGCAAGGTGCTCACGCACGAACATGAAGGAACGCACGTACAGCTTGGCGTCGAGGTGGCAACCAAGTATGGTGAGAACCCGCTCGTGGTGAACTGCATCGCGGCGCACCACGACGACGTTCCGCACGAGAGTGAAGTGTCGGTGCTCGTTCAGGCCGCTGATGCAATCTCCGGATCGCGGCCTGGTGCGCGTCGCGAAGCGTTCGAGACGTACGTGAAGCGACTCGAAGGTCTCGAGCGCATTGCATCGAGCTACCGCGGCGTCGAGAAAGTGTTCGCCATTCAGGCTGGGCGAGAGATTCGCATATTGGTCACGCCGGACGATGTCGACGACGTGCGCATGTCATCGCTGTCCGAGGAGATCGCGCGGCGGATAGAGGCGGAGCTGCAGTATCCTGGACAGATCAAGGTCGTGGTCATTCGCGAGACACGGGCGGTGGACTTTGCACGCTGACACGGACACGGTGGACACAGCTTCTGCGACGCTCATCGACGGCGCAGCCATAGGGCGGCTCGTACGCGCCGACGTTGCGCGCGACGTCGCGCGACTGCAGGCACTCGGCGTCGTACCCGGACTCACGGTCGTTCTCGTCGGCGACGATCCCGCGAGCGCCGTCTACGTGCGCTCTAAGGGCAAGGCGTGCGAAGAGGCGGGGATGCACGGCGAGACGATTCGCATGCCCGCCGACGCAACCGAAGAGCAACTGCTCGCGCAGGTCGATGCGCTGAACGACGACCCACGGGTGCATGGCATTCTCGTCCAGATGCCGCTCCCGCGTCACATGTCCGCGGACAAGGTTATCCGTCGCATCCGTCCGGAGAAGGACGTCGACGGCTTTCATCCCGTGAACGTTGGGAAGCTCAGCATTGGCGAGCGTGATGGCTTCGTCCCATGCACCCCCGCGGGTGCGATCGAACTGCTCGTTCGCAGCGGTGTGGACACGCGCGGCAAGGATGCCGTCATCGTTGGGCGCAGCAACATCGTCGGGAAGCCGATGGCGGCGCTGCTCATGCAGGACGCACCCGGCGGCAATGCTACCGTGACCGTGTGTCACAGCCGCACCGTCGATCTCGCGTCGCACACGCGTCGCGCGGACATCCTCGTGGCGGCCATCGGGAAGCCGGAGATGATCACCGGCGACATGATCAAGCCAGGCGCTGTGGTCATCGACGTCGGGATCAATCGCGTGAACGACAACTCGGTGGCGAAAGGCTATCGCATCGTCGGCGACGTGCATTTCGCGTCCGCGCGCGCCGTCGCGTCGCTGATCACGCCTGTGCCGGGCGGCGTCGGTCCGATGACGATCGCCATGCTCATGCAGAATACCGTTCGCGCGGCGGCGCAGATCGCCGGCGTGTGACGGCACGGCGTCGCGGCGCCTCGCCGTCCGCCTCGTTAGGCGAGCTGGAGCTGTTCGGAGCCGAGTCGCCGGCTCCTCCCAAGCGTGAGACGAAGCGCGACACATCGCGCGCGGCTGATCGATCGTCGCGGGCCGTGCCCCCGCCACCACCGCGCGTGGAACGCATGGTGCGCGAGGAGGAGGCCGTTCCCGGAACGACTGCTGGTGCCGCGGTCTCGGTGATGGCGCTGACGTGCACGGCGAAGGACGTCCTCGAGGGGGCGTTCATGCCGCTCTGGGTCAGAGGCGAGGTCTCCGACTTCAAGGCGCATCGCAACGGCCACTGGTACTTTTCCCTCCGCGACGCCGACGCCCAGATCCGCTGCGTCGCGTGGGCGCGCGACCGCCGCATCCCCGCCCGCCCCGATGACGGGATGCAGATCGCCGCGTTAGGCCAGTTGACTGTCTACGCGGCTCGCGGTGACATGCAGTTCGCCGTCACGCGAATGGAGGCGGAAGGAGACGGCCTGTGGCGGAAGGCACTCGACCTCACGCGCGCGCGACTCCACGCTGAGGGGCTGCTGGATCCAGCGCGCAAGCGTCGTCTGCCCCAGCACCCGCGTCGCGTCGCCGTCATCACCAGCCGCGACGGTGCCGCACTGCGCGACATCTTCGCCGTTGCACAACGGCGATGTCCGTCCGTCGAGATCGTGCTCGTGCCCGCGGCGGTGCAGGGTGACACCGCCCCTGAATCGTTATGCTATGCGCTTGACCAGGTCGCGCGGTGGGCGGATGCGGACGTGCTCATCATCGGGCGTGGTGGCGGCGCGCGCGAGGATCTGTGGGCGTTCAACGACGAGCGCGTCGCTCGTGCGCTGGCGGCGTGTCCCATTCCGACCATCTCGGCCGTCGGCCATGAGATCGACATCTCGATCTGTGACCTCGTGGCGGATCTCCGCGCAGCAACGCCGTCTGCCGCAGCCGAGGCCGCGGTCCCGGTGCAGGCGGAGATCCGGGAACGGCTGCGCGCATCCGCCGCGTTGCTGACCGATCTGACGGCCGATCACGTTTCGCGCGCGAAGCTGCGGGCGGCTGACGCAGCGCGACGTGTCGTCTCCGGCGCGGCGCGGCGCGTGGATCGGCGGCGTCTGGAACTGCAGTCCGCGGCGGTCGCGCTCAACGCCCTGAGTCCGTTGGCGACGTTGGAGCGCGGCTACGCGATCGTCCGAACCGGCGATGGGAAAACCGTCCGAACAGCGTCGACACTGGCAGCCGGCAGCGCGGTCGATGTCGTCTTCCGCGATGGTGTCGCGTCGGCCACGATAGAACGCGTCACGCCTAACGTCGTGGACGATTCGGTCACGGCCGGCACAACGGGAGAGGCACGGTGAGCTTCGAGACGAGCCTCGATCGCCTCGAGTCCATCTCGGCGCGACTGGAAGACGAGGAGCTCGAGCTGGACGCCGCGCTCGCGTTGTTCGAGGAGGGCATTGCGGAGTTGCGTGCGGCGTCGGCATTTCTCGCCGAGGCGGAAACGCGCCTCAAACTATTGACTGAGGCAGCGGACGGAGTATTTCGCGTCGACACCCTGCGTGGCTGACATTGCCGAGCTGAGCCTGACCGTCGATCGTTCGGCGATCGACGACACGCTCACCGAGTTCTGTACCGCCGACCTGGGCGGCGTCGAGCCGCGCGTTGCGGACGCGATCAGGTACAGTCTGCTGGGCGGCGGAAAGCGTCTGCGCGCCATGCTCGTCGCGGCGACATACGAGGCGGTCGGAGGCACTCACGACTGCCGCGTGTTGGCTTCCGCGGTGGAGGTGGTCCACGCCTATTCGCTCATCCACGACGACTTGCCGTGCATGGACGACGACGACGTCCGCCGCGGGCGCCCGACCGTGCACCGGGTTTTCGGCGTTTCCGTGGCGGCATCTGCCGGGCTCGCGATGGTTCCGCTGGCGGCGCGTTGTGCCTACCGCGGCGGCCGGACACTCGGGTTGCCGCCGGTCGGCGCGGCGAACATTGTTCGTGAACTGATGCGAGCGGCTGGGGCGGGTGGAATGATCGGCGGACAGTTGCTCGACCTCGAGGCCGAGGGGGTCGCGCTCCGGTTGGAGGAGTTGGAACGTGTGCATCGCGCGAAAACCGGGGCGCTGATCACTGCCGCGGCTCGCGTCGGTGCGATCGGAGCGGGAGGCGATGCGCCGCAGCTCGCGGCCGTTGACCGGTACGGGGCTGCCATTGGACTCGCCTTCCAGATCATGGACGATGTTCTCGACGTGACGTCCACCACCGACGAGCTCGGGAAGACTGCCGGACGTGATGCCGCCCTTCAGAAGAGTACCTATCCAGCATTGCTCGGCATCGAGGGCGCCACGCAACGCGCGATGGCGCTCGTGGCTGACGCGACGGATGCACTCCGCGACGCGCGGATCCTTACTCCACCCCTTGCGTCGATCGCGCAGTACGTCGTCGCACGCCGCTCGTGAGATGCCGGTGAGATGGAAGCGCGAGTGCTGCTCATGACCTCGAACCGCACATGATACTTCTCGACCGAATCAAGTCGCCCGCCGATCTCAAGAAGCTGAGCCGCGAGGAGCTGGCCGCGCTGGCCGGCGAGATGCGTGCACGCCTCATCGATGTCTGCTCACGCACGGGCGGACACATCGGCGCGGGACTCGGCGTCGTCGAGTTGACGATCGCGCTGCACTACTGCTTCGACACGCCGGTCGACCAGATCGTCTGGGACGTAGGTCACCAGGGCTACCCGCACAAGATTCTCACCGGACGCGACGACCGCCTCGACACGTTGCGGCAAGAGGGCGGGCTGTCCGGCTTCCTGAAGCGGGCCGAGAGCGAGTATGACGTGTTCGGCGCAGGTCACGCGGCTACGGCGATCTCCGCTGCGCTCGGCGTCGCCGTCGGACGCGACATTCGCGACGAGAAATTCAAGGTCGTCGCTGTCCTGGGCGACGGCGCGCTGACGTCGGGGCTCGCGTACGAGGGGCTGAACAACGCCGGCGCATCGGACCGGGACATCATCGTCGTGCTCAACGACAACGAGATGTCGATCGCGCCGAACGTCGGTGCCATCTCGAAGTACCTGAACTCCGTCCAGCGCAATCCGCTCTACAACCGGCTCCGATCGAAGATCGGTGAGGTCGCCGACAACCTGAGCGAAAAGGGGCCGGGCGTGCTATCCAGCGCCGGCGCGATGGTCCGTCGGTGGGAAGAGAGCGTGAAGGCGTTCCTCACGCCGGGCGTGCTGTTCGAGGAGCTCGGTTTCCGCTACTTCGGGCCGATCGACGGACACGACCTCGACGTGCTCGTCGACACGTTAGGCGCGGTGCGCACCATGACCGGCCCGCGGCTCGTGCACGTCGTGACACAGAAAGGGAGAGGCTTCCCCGCCGGTGAACGCGGCGCCGGTGCAGCGGAGAAGTGGCATGCGCTTCCGCCGGGTCATGATCCGGCAACGGGCAATCAGCTCGCCGCTGCCTCCGGAAACCCGCAGTACACCAAGGTGTTCGGCGAGGGCCTCGCCGTGCTCATGTCCGAGCGCGATGACGTCGCCTGCATCACGGCCGCGATGCCGAGCGGCACGGGCACCGGTGTCGTCGCGAAGGCGCACCCCAAGCGGTTCTTCGACGTCGGCATCGCGGAAGGCCATGCGGTGACGTTCGCAGCCGGCCTCGCTACGCGCGGGATTCGGCCAGTCGTCGCGATCTACTCGACGTTCCTGCAACGCGCCTTCGACAACATCATTCACGACGTCGCGCTGCAGCACCTGCCCGTCCTGTTCTGCATGGATCGGGCGGGACTCGTCGGCGAGGACGGCGAGACACACATGGGGCTCTACGACATCGCGTACATGCTGGCGGTGCCCGGCATGACCGTCACCGCGCCGAAGGACGGCGGCGAGATGCTCGCGCTGCTCCGTACCGCGCTCGCGCACGAGGACGGCCCCATGTCGATCAGGTATCCTCGTGCGCCGCTGCCGGCGCCCGCACCCGCCATGGCCGATGTCACGTCGATCCCGTACGGGACGTGGGACGTCGTTAGGCGTGCGGCCGCTGGAGCCGAGGTCGCGATTCTCGCCGTCGGAACCATGGTCGCCCCCTCACTCGAGGCGGCGGAGACGCTCGCGGCCGATGGCTTGGAGGTCAGCGTGGTGAACTGCCGGTTCCTGAAGCCGTACGACGAGTTGACGCTGGCCGCAGTGATGTCCGAGCACCGCAAACTGCTCGTCGTGGAAGAAGGCACGGTGATCAACGGCTTCGGGGCATATATGGCGTCCGTCGTTCAGCGCCTCGATCCGGATATCCGCGTCGAGGCGCATGGAGTTCCCGATCGCGTGATCTACGCGGCATCGCGCACGCGTCAGCTCGCGTCGTGTGGGCTCGATGCCGCTGGCATCGCAGCGCGCGTCCGCGCCCTTCACGAGAGCGAGGCGCTCACCGGGTGATTCGCCTCGGAGTCGTTGGCCACCGCGGCTATGACGGCCTCGCCGAGATTCTCAGTACCGTATTCCGCTTCGCCGGTGAGCTCGAGCTCGAGCCCATCTTCGAGCCGGACCTGCTCGACGTCGCTCCGGGGGCGGGACGCCTCGAGACGAGCACGGAGATCGACGCGCTCGTCACGCTCGGTGGCGATGGGACCCTGCTTCGTGGGGCTCGGCTCCTCGGCGGGCGGCCCGTGCCTATTCTCGGAATCAATCTCGGAAGGCTCGGCTTTCTCACGAGCTGCGGTCGCGACGAGACAGAGCTCGCGCTGCGCCGCCTCGCCGCTGGTGATTACCTCGCCGAGCGGCGGATGCAGCTCGAGGCGCAAGCGATCGACCGGGCGGGCGGCGGCCGCAAACGCTGGTTTGCGCTCAATGACGTCGTGCTGCACAAGGGTGGATTCGCACGCGTGCTGCATCTGAGCGTCTCCGCGAACGGCGATCCGGTGGGCACGTACGCCGCGGACGGCATCGTGTTCTCGACCCCAACGGGCTCGACGGCGTATAGCCTGTCCGCCGGTGGGCCGGTGGTCGTGCCGACGCTCGAGTCCATCGTGCTCACGCCGATCTCTGCGCACACACTCGCGATTCGACCACTCGTCCTGGCTGCGGATACGGAGCTCCGCGTGCATACGGATGATGGCCCCGACGAGCTTCTGGTGACGGTGGACGGGCAGGTGGGCACGACATTCGGTATCGGCGAGACGCTCATGGTGCGCCGCGCTGACCGCCACGCGCTCATCGTCCGCTTTCCCGGGTCCACGTTCTTCTCGGTGCTCACGCGCAAGCTCGGATGGGGTGGACTCGCCGACCGAGACGGTACGCCGCCGGCATGCTGACCGAGTTACGCATCAAGAATTTCGCGATCATCGAGTCGCTCACGCTGCCGCTCGCACCGGGGTTCAACGTGTTGTCGGGTGAAACGGGCGCGGGCAAGTCGATCATCGTTGGCGCGTTAGGCCTCCTGCTCGGTGAACGTGCGAGCGGAGATCTCATCCGCACCGGCGCGGACCGCGCGGTCGTCGAAGGCGTGTTCGACATCGCGGGACACACATCGGCCGCGTCCGTGCTCGACGAGCGCGGCGTCGACGTGGAGAACGACACGGTGGTGCTGCGTCGTGAAGTGAATGCCACCGGACGCGCGCGCGCATGGGTGAACGGCAGCACGGTCACGGCCGCGGTGCTCGCGGAAGTCGGTCGCCTGCTCGTCAACCTGCACGGCCAGCACGAAGCCCAGACGCTCCTCGACACGGATGCGCAGCGGCAGATCCTCGATGCGTTCGGCGGCGCGACGGAGCAGGCGAACCAGCTTCGCGTCGCGTACGAGGCGCTCTCGGCCGTCCGACGCGACATCCAGACGCTCGAGTCGCGTCGGTCGGAAGCGGAACGGCGCGCGGACTACCTGCGGCACGTCTCGCAGGAGATCGACGCGGCGCGCCTGGTCGCCGGCGAGGAAGAGCGGCTCGAGGACGAGGCGCGGCGGCTGGAGCATGCCGAGGAGCTCCGGTCACTCGCGCAGGGGATGACCGGGATCCTCGAGGGCGACGAGGACGCGGTGCTCCAGCGG
>Ga0070670_100003734_pt1 | contig 12680 bp, 12 predicted proteins | sample KBSS63metaG_FD_64665 | JGI IMG/M metagenome (GOLD analysis project Ga0070670, IMG submission 64665) | Switchgrass rhizosphere microbial communities from Kellogg Biological Station, Michigan, USA - KBS S6-3 metaG | ecosystem: Host-associated > Plants > Roots > Rhizosphere > Soil ... | reverse complement strand
CTTGTCCTGGTCGCCGGGACCCAGCTCGCGTCTCAGCTTCGCCAGTTTGTCGGTGACCGAATCGAGAATGCTCTTCTGCTGCCGCAATCGTTTTTCACGCGCGGCCGATTCGGTGCTGCCGGTGTCGCCGAACAGCTTCTCGAACACGGCGCGCGGGTTGTATTCCATCGGCAGCGGCTGCGTCGCGTTCCGCCAGCACAGGGTGTGCGTGTAGACGCAGCTCAAATTGCCGGTGCAGGCGCCCGCATTGTTCGGCGGATCCATCGCCAGCTCGAGCGAGGCGACCTGCGTCTCGGTGGCAAACCGCTTCGCGAGAATCTGATCCATCGACACGTCGGCGAAGATCTCGACCTCGTTGCGGCCGCCGCGTGTGGTGCCGGTCAGGAACGAACCGGACGCTCCCGCGTGGATGTAGTTCCAGTTCGCTTTGAGCCCGGAGAGCACCAGCAGCTGATTGCGGAACGGCGCGAGCGGCTCGAGAATCGGCGACAGCTCGAAGGCGCTGCCAACGCCTTTCGGCGTCCAGTACTCCATCGCCATCCCATTCGGCACATAGAAGGTCTGGAAGCGCTGCACCGGCGTCCCGGCTGCCCGGGCGCGCAGCGAAGCTGCGGGAAGCATGGCGTCGAGAAACGGCAGCGCGACCGCCGCGCCGAGCCCACGCAAGACCGTCCGCCGCGGCAACGCTTTGGAAGTGAGGAAGGACATCTCTGCGCTCCTTCGATCAGTTCGTGCCAATCTCCACCCCATCGCGCATGAACCGCGCGCTGGAGGCCCCGGGTTGGGGTGCCCGCATCTGAAACGCGGGACTCTTCACGATGCCCATGACGAGCGACGACCACCGGTAGCCGCTGGCGGCCGCGTCGCGGACAATTTGACGAACGGACGGCCGATCGTAGTACTCGAGACGACGCCCAAGCGCGTACGCCATGAGTTTCGCGGTGAGCGTCGCAGGAAACTGCCCCGGCTGTTCGAGCAGCAGCGTGCGCAACCCCGACAACCCCTCAACCGTCGCGCCGCTCACCAACGTCGCCGTCGCATCGACCGGCTTTCCCGATTCATCGGTCGTGCGCCATGCCCCGATCGCATCGAAATTCTCGAGGGCAAAACCCGGCGGATCGATGGCCGAGTGACACGTGGAGCACACCGCGTTGGTGCGATGCTTCGCGAGCCGTTCGCGAATGGTCGGCGGCAACGCGCCTCCCGTCGGTTCGTCGAGCGTCGTGTTCACGCCTGGCGGCGGCGGAGGCGGCGGCGTGCCCAACATGTTGTCGAGCAGCCACTTGCCCCGAAGTACCGGCGACGTCCTGTTCGGATACGACGTCGTCGCCAGGATCGACCCGTGCGCGAGCAGGCCTCCGCGCCGATCGGCATCGGGCAACGTCACGCGGCGGAACCGGCTGCCGTAAATTCCGGCGATGCCGTAATGACGCGCGAGACGTTCGTTCACGAACGTGTAGTTGGCGCGCAGCAGATCGAGCACGCTGCGGTCCTCGCGCAGCGTGCTCGTGAGAAACAGCCTCGTCTCCTCTTCGAACGCCTGAAGCAGGCTCTCGTCGAAGTCCGGGTAGATGTCCGGATCGACGACCACCTCACGAACGCGACGGAGGTTCAGCCATTGAGCGGCAAAATTGTCGACCAGGGCGCGCGTCGCCCGCGGATCGGCGAGCATTCGTTGCACGTGCTGCTCGAGCGTTGCGGTCTTCGACAATTGCCCGTGCTCGGCGGCGGCGAGCAACCGCTCATCGGGAATGCTGTTCCACAGGAAGAACGAGAGTCGCGAGGCAAGCTCGAGATCCGGCAGTCGATACGCGGTAGGCCGGGTCCTTTCCGACCCGGCAACGTCCCGATGCACGCGCAGCAGGAAATCCGGATCGACGAGCACGCGCTCGAGTGCGAGCTGAATTCCCGCATCGAAGCTGCCGCCTTCCCGTCGCCCATCGTCGAAAAATGGCAGGAGCGCTTGCACATCTGCGGGTGTCGCCGGGCGTCGGTAGGCCAGGCGCGCGACCTTCGTGAGGATCTTCGCCGCGCACTCACGTTCGTCGGGCACTCGACGTGGTTCGCAGACGAAAATCGCACGACGGCTGGGCGTATCCTTCGCTGATCCCGGGCCCGAATATGGGCCGGCAATCGACACCGCGCCCACGCTCGCGTAGCCCATGTAGATTTGATCGTTGGTGAGGACGCGCCCACGCTGCTGCGGCTGTGGGATGCCCTCGGGCTGCCACATCTGCCTGACGAATGAGACGCCGACCAGGCGCGGGCCTGCCTTGACGGCGACGCGGACTTCGAGCCCCGCATCCGCGCCCTGCTGCATGTATTTTTCCCACTCGTCGTCGCCGGCGAATCCCGGCTCGCCATCGCCCGCGTAACTGGCCGCCGCCGGCCGTCCTTTTCCTTCACCGCCGACCGTGAACCGCTTCACGAGCGCGCCATCGAGACGGACATCGAGCTGTTGCGGCCACCCCATGCCCATGACGTAATCCTGATACTGCCGACGCAAGCGGATCTTGAAGACGTACTCGCCATCAACGGGAAAGTCATAACGAATCGCCATGCCGCCACGCGATCCCAACGGCAGGTCTTCGCTCTGAAGATCGTCCTGAAGGACATGCAGCGGGATCTCGAACCGATCGACGCTCGGCACCGTGGGCGGCAGGCCGACGGCGAGCCGCGTGACCTGGCGGCCTACCGAGAGATACCGTTCGAGGTGCGCGGTTGAAATCGACAGCACGTCCGCGAAGTTGTCGAAGCTGCCGTCGGCGGTCTCGTCCCCAGGCAGCTTTGACGTCACATCGATATCGAGCGCGAACAGATCGCGGATTGCGTTGTTGTATTCCACGCGATTGAGGCGATGGACCGCTGCAATCCGGCCAGGGTTCGGGTTCGCCGCCCAGGCGCGATCGATCGCGCCCTCGAGCGCCGCGGCCATCGCGTCGTAGGTGGCCACATCAGGTCGCGGCATTCCTGCCGGTGGCATCGACCTCGCGTGAAGCTTGGTGATCACGCGCTCCCAGACCTCGGCGTGGGCCGCCAGGTTCGCGACGTCAATGCCTTCGAGCACGAGGCCGGCGGTATGGAGCCGCTCGCTGTGGCAGGTAACGCAGTACTTATCGAGAACGGCCTTGACGTCTATTGGAGCGGTGGGGCCGACACCTTGTGGCTTGCCCTGAGCGAGCGACAGCGAGTCGAAGGGAGCAGATGTCTGAACGGTAGACAGCGCAGCAGCCATCCAGCCGCCAATGACGAGCGCGAAGACCGCGGGACGGCCTTTCATGGCATGTTCGCGCGCTGTGCGGCGTGAATTGTGCCCGATGCGCCGGGCAGAAGTAAATGACGATAATGCCCAAATGTCCGACGGCACCGGCAACCAGCTGCTCAGTAGCGCGCAACGTGTAATTGGTGACCTCCGTGAGCTTGCGGCGCTCACGTCATCACCCGAGGGTGCTCAACGTGTGGCATGGGGGCCGGTGTGGGCGCAAGCGCGCGAGTGGCTGCGGCAAAAGGTGGCACCGCTCGGTCTCACACCTGTGCCCGACGCGGCTGGCAACAACTGGATCACGCTTCCAGGTGAATCGAGCAGAACGGTCATCGTCGGCGGGCACCTGGACTCGGTTCCCAACGGCGGATGGCTGGATGGCACGCTTGGTGTCCTCGTCGCACTCGAAGCACTTCGCCGCTACGCACAACGATCCAAGCCGCCGGTGACGCTTCGACTGGTCGATTGGGCCGATGAAGAAGGGGCGCGTTTCGGGCGAAGTCTTCTCGGCTCCTCGGCTGCAGCGGGCCGTCTGAAGGTCGACGAGGTACGAGAGCTGCGAGACGCCGACGGTACCCGTCTCGAGGATGCGTTGCGCGACCACGGTGTGTCGCTCGACACGATGCTGAACGCCAGGGGGGAGCTCGCGCGCATCGACGCGCGCGCCTACCTCGAAATGCACATCGAGCAGGGGCCGGTTCTCGAATCGTTGAATCGCTCCGCTGGCGTCGTCCTTGGGACGTTTGGCCTGGAGCGCAACATGGTGCGGTTCGTCGGCCAGGCTGCACATTCCGGGTCGACACCGATTGCGATGCGCCGCGACGCGTTTCTGGCCGCGGCGGCAACCGCGCTCGAATGCCGTGAAATCGCCAGGCGTCACTCCAAGCCTGGGGCCGGCGTTGTCTGCACCGTCGGCCTCGTGAGAGTCGAACCCGGAATCGTCACCGCCGTTCCGGGCGTCGCGGAGATCTCGATCGATCAGCGCGCGCTCGACCCCGATGTGCTTGCGCTCATGGTCCGCGAGGCACAGGATGCGTCGCGGCGTTTTGCCGACGAGAATCGCGTGTCAGTGGAATGGAGGCCGCTGTTTCGAATCGAGCCGCGTCCCTTCGATCCACACTTGCTCCGTCTGTGCGAAGAGTCGGTTCGCGAAGTGACGGGAGACGCACCGAAACTGCCGTCCGGGCCGCTGCATGACGCGGCAGAGATGGTGCCCCATATGCCGGTCGTCATGTTGTTCGCGCTGTCCGCCAGGGGACTCTCGCACTGCAAGGAGGAGGACACGCCGCAAGAACATCTCGAAAAGGCGATCAGCGCGTTTCTGCTGCTGGTCGACAAGACCGTCGCCAGCGTCGCCGAATGACGACAGTCATTCGATTGTCTTCATGAGCTTTCGCGCCGCCCGTGGCGCAGCGCTTGCGTGTGGCGTCCTGAAAAATCTGCGGCAGCCTCGCCGCACACAGGAGCGCACCACATGGGCACAAGCCAGAAAACCGTCAGCGCGACGGACGTCAAGTCGATTACGCATGAGCTGACGCGCGAGAACAAACCGGAAAGTCCCATCATCCAGGCCTTGCAGCGTCAGGTTGCCAACGCCTTCGTGCTGTACGCGAACTACAAGCACTATCACTGGCAGACCTACGGCCCGTTGTTCAGGGATCTCCACAAGCTGTTCGATCAACTCGCCGAAGACGTGCTGCCCACGCTCGACGAGCTTGCCGAACGCGTGCGGATGATCGGGCAGGATCCGCCGGCTCATCTCATCGCCGCCGCCGATCTCGCCACCGTCGCCCCCGCGGCTCCGCATTCGACGATGCGTGAGATGGTCGAAGAAGCGAATCGCAATCTGCTTGTCGTCATCAAGGAGATGCGGCACGCGGCGAAGATCGCCGACGAACACGAAGACCCCGGGACCGTGGACGTCTTCTCACGACTCGTGCAGATTCACGAGAAGCACGAATGGTTCACCAGAGACATGCTGCGCACCGGAGACGGACTCTGTACGTAGGTTGGTGGTTGGTGGTAGTTAGCAGTCGTTGGTTGGTGGTTCGTCGTCAGCCACCAACCAGTGAAGCCTTCTGGATATAGTCGAGATTCGGAAACTCTCGCGTCAGGTAGGCGTTCCCTTCCTCGTCGATGAGCGGCTGCTCCGGGCGTTCCTCGTACTCCGGGTACAACCGATCCACGACGTCCATGCCGCTGACGACTTCCGCGAATGGCGCGAATCCTAGTCGGTCGTAGGCGCTGTTGTCCCTCAGGTTGATGAAGAGCTGCGTGGTCCGCGTATTCGGGCCGCGGGTCGCAAACGACACCGAGCCGCGCGTGTTTCCGTGCCTGACGGGATCGTCCTGGATGGCGGCATCACGCCATGCTTCCTGGACGGCTGGATCGCCGTGCATCCCGAACTGCGCCAGTTGGCCGCCGATGACGCGGAAGAATCTGACGTCGTTGAAGAATCCGCTCTTCACGAGGTTGTAGAAGCGATCGGCGCCGAGCGGCGCCCATTCACGGTGCACTTCCACGACGAAGCGCCCCTTGCTGGTGTCGAAGGCGGCCGAAAACGTCGCCGGTGCCTGTTCAGTGAGTGCCGTCGGATTACGTAACACCGAATCCTGAGCGCCGCTCGGGCGGCAGGCGGCCGCAACGAATAGCACGCCAACGGCTGCATGAACGACGAGGCGTTTCAATGAGGACTCCATCCGACTGTACCTAGTGGCCGGCTTCAGCCGGCGCACCCGCGCATGAGTCGGGTCGTCATCGTACTCCGACTCGGACAATGATCACTGAATGCGCAGCGTAGCACTGCTCGCGTTGACGATGTTCGCGGCCGGCGAAACGCTGCAGGCGCGCGCCTGTGACAGCGCGCCAGCCGAGCCAACACCCGCCGTCACGCCTTCGCCACCGTCTCGATCAGACGGCCCGGTGTTCACCACGCAGGATGGCGTCCGGTTCCGCGTCGAGGTCGTCGTCGCGAACCTCGAAATCCCGTGGGCGTTCGTCTTTGCACCTGACGGTCGTCTGTTCGTCACCGAACGGCCCGGCCGCGTCCAGGTCGTCGACATGACACGACAGACCTCGCAAGTCGCGCTCACACTCGACGACATTTTCGCCGAGGGCGAAGCCGGACTGCTCGGGCTCGCGCTCGATCCGTCGTTTGCGTCGAATGGACTCGTTTATCTGTATTACACGGCACGAACGTCTGCCGGCCGGCCGGTGAACCGTGTCGTCCGGTATCGCGAATCCGGCAACAGACTGGGCGAGCGAGTCGTCCTCCTCGACAACATCCCCGCGAACGTCATTCATGATGGCGGCAGACTGCGCTTCGGCCCTGATGGGCTCCTCTACATCACCGCGGGCGACGCCGCCACCGAACAACTCGCGCAGGACGTTGCCTCACTGGCTGGAAAGATTCTCCGTATCAATCCCGATGGCACGACGCCGCGGGGCAATCCGTTCAGCTCACCCATCTATTCGTACGGTCACCGCAACCCGCAGGGGATCGACTGGAATCCGGTAACGGGCGATCTCTGGGAGTCGGAGCATGGCGCAAACGGCAACGACGAGATAAACGTGATCGATGCAGGCGCCAACTATGGATGGCCCACCATCGAAGGCAGCCGGACGATGCCGATGATGCGAGAGCCGATTACGTTCTACAACCCCGCGGTCGCGCCGAGTGGCGCCGCCTTCTATCGGGGACAGCAGTTCGCGCCATTTGCGAACAACCTGTTCGTGGGTACGCTGCGCGGGACGCATCTGCTGCGTCTGCGAGTCGATTCGGCTTCGCGCCGAATCATCGGCCAGGAACGCCTGCTCGAGGGGCAGTTCGGCCGCATTCGCGATGTGGTGTCGGGGCCTGACGGTTACGTGTACTTCGCGACCAACAACCGCGATGGACGCGGAAGCCCTGTCACTGGCGACGACCGCGTCGCTCGGCTTGTGCCTGCGTCGTGAGGCTACTTTGCTGCGACATCCACTTCGTCACGGCCACGAGCGAACCGAGAATGAGCAGCCGCACTCCGGCGATTGCGTCGGACGGAAAGAGATCACGTTCAAATTACATTTCGTTCCGCTGACAGACAAATTAGCGGTTCCCGAAGACGCTCTGTCCAGCGGGCGCAGAGATACGACCCCGTCCACCCCTCATTGAACCGTGGTACCGCAGTTGCTCTAGCGCAATCCGTCTCGCATCCAGGCCCCGCGACCTGACCTGCCAAAGGCAAGATCTCGGTTCCCCTCGGCCATCGGTGGAGGCTCATCAACCACAGATGTACGTGCACAAGGGAGGAACCACATGCCGAGGATTGTTCTACTCGCACTGCTGGCAACGCTGATCGCCTCGCCGCTGTTGGCGCAAACCGGAAACGGCGCGCCGTCCGGAGCACACTACAACCTCAACATCATTGGCGTCGACCCGACGAAGGCGAAGAAGGTCGACATGACCGATTCGAATCGCCACACGATCTTCGTCGCGCTCGGTAAGAAGGCCGCCGACAGCAGCGGCGCCGTGGAAACGAAGATCTATCTGGGCGCCAGCGACAACTTCGTTGTGTGCGACGGCAACGGGTTTGACGCGGCGCACGATTGCACCGGAACGCTGGTTAGCCCGTCGAACGGCGCCGTCTTCGGGCTGCCGTGCAACACGAACCTTACAGATCCCGATGGCACCACTGGCGGCGGCACATTGGTCCCGTGTGATGTCAACGAAACCGCAGCGTACCAGGTGTGGGCGCGCGCCCTCGGCAGCCCAAAGGGAAGCCCACAGTCGGCGACAACGACGTGTGCAACCGATCTCAGCGACGGCGCCCTCGTGTGTTCAACTGAGTCGATGGTGCTGGTCCGCGAGCGCGGCACCAGATCGGTATTTAAGGAGTACACCAACGAGCTGACCTCCATCCTCGCCGACATCGACGGAGACGGGGATCTGGATCGCGTTTCTCTGTTCGCAGGTGCCCTGCAGGATTGGTTTTGGAGCTACGTCAACGAGGGGCTGAAGCTTGCACAAATCAGGTTTTACTGGGTGTCCATTTGAAGTAACCGCCCGATGAATTGCGTGTTGCGAGGAGACGTTTCCAAGGCGTCTCCTCGCATCCTGGTGACTATGCATTTCAAGCACGTGATGCTGATGTCGGCGCTGTTGTTCTGGCTGACGACATCCGCCAATTCTCAAGCGATTGTGGCGCCTGCCGCGACAAGCAGCCATGACTTTGGCAGCGTGAAGGCTGGTACGGTTGTCACCCACCTGTTTACGGTCACCCGACCAGGACAGGGAGCATCCGTTCAACGCGTCGAGCTGTCAGCGCCGGGCATGAAGGCGCGCGTGACTGCAGTCGCCGAGCACGATGATGAACTCGGGCTCATCGTGACTTGGAACACGACAATCCTCGATGGCCCGGTTGAGAGTCAGGCGCTGGTCCACTGGAACGATCACTCGTACGCTCCTGTCCGCCTGACCCTCCGCGGCATTGTGACACCAATCATTTCGCTGCAGCCGTTCCCAGCTGTCTTCTTCAGTGTCTATCAGGATGAAGGCGGTGAAGGCATGGTGAAAATCGTGAATCGCGATGATCGACCGCTGGAGATCACGCGGTTGGAGCCATTGGGAAGCCACTTCACAGCGCAGATCCGGACGCTGGTTCCAGGCGCGGAATACGCTCTGGTGGTCCGCGTACCAGCAGGCACCGAGTTCGGGCGATTTCAAGAAGGTGTCGTTATCCATACGAACCAACCGGCTCGGCCCGAAGTCCCCGTCGCGGTCAATGTGTTCGTGAAACCAGTTCTCTATGCAAGCCCGGAGGCCGTCGATTTCGGCGAGATGAACCTCGAACAGCTGCTTCGAGTGCCTGCGCTACGTGATGGGCTCACCCAAGTCGTCGGGATCAGCCGACGCGAGGGTGCGTTCGCCATTACCTCGGTGAGCTCCGATATTCCGGGTCTTGACATCAAGGTATCTCCGTCCGAACCAGCCGAGAGTTTTCGCATGGATATCAGCCTCGTTCCGGATCGGCTGAAACAAGGCCCGGTGAGCGGAATAATTCGGCTTGGCACAAGCGACCCGATGTTCCCTGAGATCGCGGTCCCGGTGCGTGGCGAGATTCGATAGGTCTTACCCCACGTCGCACTCTTCACTTGCCATTTCCGCTTCAGTGTTTCCTCCAGACAGGAATGCAGCCGACGTCATGGAGTGGCTCAGGACAAAGTGACAGCTGGATGGCACACATGCATTCCGCATATGTGAACACCGCGAAGGGCGTGGTTTTCGCAGCACCTCCCCCTGGCCACCCGTTCACCGGGTTTTGGCTACGAAAAATGTGTGCTTGATCTCAGAAGGGAAACCGACTCGGTGAATGACGATTCCGTGCTCTGCGGGGAAATTCTTGTTATGCCTTCTCCGCGCAATAGGGGGGACATAGGAATGAATATCTGGACCGAGTTCAAGAACGCCATTCTGCCGTGGCTGCTGGCAGGTGCTGTGGTCGCGTTCCTGATCGCGGAACATCGTCGGACGACCGCCGCGCTGCTCGACGCGAACACTCGTCTCTCACATGCCGTTGAAGAACAAGGGAAGGCGCTTGACGGCGTACGGGGGCTACTCGCCTCGCAGGGGTACACACTTCCCCCTTTAACCAAGCCGCAGTGATTCAGGGACTCCGGATGCCCGTCCATATGACGACGCGCGAATCGCTGCGGATGTACGGCCTCGCGGATATCTGGGCGGCTCGAACTTCCGCAGCCGTCCGGCTCGTGTCAGCAAACGACCACGTTCACACCCGGGGCTCTGCGCACTATGCGGGGATGGCGCTCGACTTCCAGTCGTCGAATCCCGACGGCCTGTCAGCGATGTTCCGGCTGTACGGCTACCGCGTCCTGTGGAGAGTGCCTGGCCATTACGGGCACGTGCACGTGGAACAGCAACGGTTGAGCGACAGTGCACCGGCACCGGCGCTGCGCGCAGACCAGATCCTCCGTCGCGTGACATCAGCGCGACCGCGACCCGGCCCACGAATCGGCGGCTGACGCGGTTCTACTTTCCGGCATCCACGGACGCGACGGCGCAGAGATGTTCTCCGAGGTCGGTATTCGAGACCGACTCGAAGCGCACCGTCGCGGTCCAGGGGCTGGTGTAAGCCTTCGCATCGTCGATCGTGATGGCGACGTCCATCATCCCGGCGGTCCTCCGCCGGAACCGCTCGGTCACCCGCAACGCATCACTGTGCGGGTGGCCGCCATCATCGAGCCACGTTTCTTCCGTGAGACCAATCGTTTCGGCAACCAGGGTGTCCCCATCCCATCGGCCGATCGAGTACCCGAGCCACGTCGGCGCCGCGTCGTCGGGAAACGGGCGGCCGTCGGTGAATATCTGCCGATAGTGAAGTGACTCGCGGAAGAGGATGAAGATGGCGCCCGGCGTCTGTACGACCTTCCAGGGTTCGTCTCGCCCCAGCATCATGGCCGGCACACCACTGGGCAGGCACCGCTCGGATGGCCGACCCTTTCCTTTGGCGGCTCGGCGTTCGTCGTACAGCGCTCGAGCCCACGGCTGAAACACCACCCGAGCGCTTCCCGCGGTGAGGTCCGTCAGGTACCGATTGCTGGTGCTGCGCCAGATTCCCGACAGATCGGGCCGTCCGTCTGGCGTTCTCGGGACCTGCGCCTGCTGCGCATCGGCCACGCCGCACACCAGCAGCGCGATCGAGATGCCGCCGCCCATCCACTGCACCAGAAGTTTTCTCACGACGTCTAGTTGCCCACGATGTGAGCGGCATCCCGCTCGTTCTCGCAGATGTGCTCGATCAGCTCCGTGTCCGGAAGCAGATCGAAGGTCATCGTGACGCTCCACGGCTGTCGGTAGGCCTTCGCATCGTCGATGGTGAACTGAATCTCGAGATGTCCGAAATCGCGGCGGCGATATCGTTCGACAAGGTGCAGAGCGTCGGTGGCCGGGTGACCGCGGAAATCGAGCCATGCGTCGTCGATGAATCCTGTCGTGTCGACCACGAACGTGTCGCCGTCCCACGTGCCGCGGGAGTACCCGAAGGCGGTCGCTGCGCGACGTTCAGGGATGCGGCGACCGTCGGTGAAGATCTGGCGGTAGTGATTGAACTCTTCGTGGAGGATCAGGGTGAGTCCAGGTGTCTGGACGATCTTGAAAGGCTCTGGAACCGAGAAGGCCTTCGTGATGCCGTGCGGCAGGCATCGTTCACTCGGCATGCCCTTGCCATTGCTGTCGCCACGAGCCTTGTACACGGCTGCGCCCGATGGCTGGAAGAGCACCTCGATTCCCGCGCCAATGCCGTCCACTCCACCCGTGCCCGGCTGCGAGCCACGCGGCCGCTGCCAGATCCCGGACAGGTCCGGCTTTCCGTCCGGCATTCTTGGCACTGGTGCCGTCAGATCAGGTTTTCCCTCCGGCGTACGAGGAGTTCCGGCGCGAGGCACATTGACCCACTGCGCCACACCAGGACGAGCCCACAGGCATATGACCGCCAGGCAGATCGCGGTGAACAATCGCTCCCTTCGCGTCCTCATGTACGGCTCCTAGAACCGAAGCAGTCGCGTCAGCTTGATCGCGACCGACCGGTTGACAAGTCCGGGCACCGGAGCGTCCGACATGTACCGGCCATCGCTGTACACTGCGAAAAATTCGCTGCCAGCAATGTACTCCCAGCGCAGACGTACGCTGGAACTCACTGTCCGATCGCTCGCGTTGTACTGGACCAGGCTGCTGATCAACATTCGAGGCGACGGCGTGAATATTCCTCTCGCGGTCAGCAGCCGGTTTGTGAAGGTGCCCTGCGGCAGCTCGATCCAGTTCATCGTCACACCCGGCTCGATGTTCAGACGCGCGGAAATGGCGATGCGGCCGCTCGTGTAATTCGCCTCTTTCTTGTGTCCGTCGTAAAACGTGCCGGTCGCGACCGACAGGCGGCCGGCGACGCGGCGCTGCTGACCGAGTTCGTACGTCATTCGGACGGTATCGTAGTCATAGCCGCCAATGGGAACGATGACGGCCGGTGCGATCTGGAAGCTGCGTGGCAGATATTCGAAATCGTGCGTGTAATCCAGTGTCCATTGGTCGCTGTTCTGGAAGTCGACCTGGAATGTACCGGACGCCTGCCGATTCTCGATCCGCGTACGTCGGCTGTCGGTGATGTAGTCGTAGGCGGCTTCCCAATCCAATCTGCGAACCAGGCGATTGGATTTCGGCCGCGGGCTGAACCGTGCGCCGATGCTGCTGCGGCGGAAATCGGTGCGGCGCATGAATCCGATCTCGGGATTGAACTTGTCGCCGACGAGCAGATGTTCGACCTGCAATCCGTACCGATCGCCGGCGTAATCGAACCGCCCGCGGTAACTCGATTGGTCCCCGCCGGCACTCGACGTCTCGGAGCGGGCGTAGTAGCCGTTGATCGACAGA
>Ga0070670_100003728_pt1 | contig 12685 bp, 7 predicted proteins | sample KBSS63metaG_FD_64665 | JGI IMG/M metagenome (GOLD analysis project Ga0070670, IMG submission 64665) | Switchgrass rhizosphere microbial communities from Kellogg Biological Station, Michigan, USA - KBS S6-3 metaG | ecosystem: Host-associated > Plants > Roots > Rhizosphere > Soil ... | reverse complement strand
CCGACGGCGCGATCGACGCCGACCTGCCGGTGACGCTCGGCGGCCGCATCCGCGACGACGCGCTGCGCGCCGACCTGAACGGCGGCGGCGGCACGATCACCGTTCGGACGAGCGACGGCCCGGTGCGCCTCGCGCGCCACGATCCCGACGACCCGCCCGCGCCGCCCGCGCGCTCCCGCGGGCAGCTCCGCCGCGTGCACCGCATCGGTCACTGACGGGCCGGACTACATCGCGTCGATCGGGTCGACGTCGGCCGCGACGCGCACGTGGCGCGCCCACGGCGCGCCCTCGGCCGCCTCGAGCGTGCGCCGCGCGCAGTCGCGCAGCGGCGCGGAGGCGCGGCCCTTGAGCAGCACGTTCCAGCGGAACTGGCCGCGCAGGCGCGACAGCGCCGCGGGCGCGGGGCCGAGCACCTCGACTGACGTGCCGTCGGCCGCGGCGCGTGCGGCGTCGGCGCCGAGCGTCGCGGCGCGCGAGACTTCGTCCTCGTCGGCGCCCGTGAACCGCATCGTGACGAGCCGCGTGAACGGCGGGTAGCCGGCGTCACGCCGGCCGTCGAGCTCGCTCGCGAGGAACGCCGCTTCGTCGAGCTTCGCCGCCGCCGCGACGGCGGGGTGCTCCGGCGTGCACGTCTGGATGAGCACCTCGCCCGGGTGGCGGCCGCGACCCGAGCGGCCCGACACCTGGACGAGCAGCTGCCACGTGCGTTCCGACGCGCGGAAGTCGGGCAGGTGCAGCGACACGTCGGCGTCGAGCACGCCGACGAGCGTGACGCGCGGGAAGTCGAGCCCCTTCGCGATCATCTGCGTGCCGAGCAGCACGTCGGCCTCGCCGCGCGCGAACGCGCCGAGCAGCGCCCCGCGCGACGTGCCGGCGCGCGCCGCGTCGAGGTCGAGCCGGATCACGCGGGCGTCCGGCAGCGCCGCCGCCAGCTCGCGCTCGACACGCTGCGTGCCCGCGCCGCCGAACCGGAGCAGCGCGGCGCCGCACTTCGGGCAGTCGCCGCGGAACGGCTCGACGTGGTCGCAGTAATGGCACCGCCACGCGCCGGGCTGCGCGTGCAGCGTGAGCGACACGTCGCACTGCGGGCATTCCGGCACCCAGCCGCACGCGCGGCACTGCGTGTAGTGCGAGTGGCCGCGGCGGTTGAGGAACAGCAGCGACTGCTCGCGCTTCTCGAGCCGCAGCCGCAGCGCGACGAGCAGCGGCCGCGACAGCATGCCGCCGGCCTGCGGCTCGACGCGCAGGTCGATCACGCGCACGTCCGGCATCGAGCGGCGGTCGACGCGGTGCGGCAGCCGGGCCATGCGGTACTTGCCGCGCGACACGTTCGCGAGCGTCTCGAGACTCGGCGTGGCGCTGCCGAGCACGACCGGGATGCCGAGCATCTGGGCGCGGCGCACCGCGGTGTCGCGGCCGTGGTACTTGGTCCGCTCGCTCTGCTTGTAGGCGGGCTCGTGCTCCTCGTCGACGACGATCAGCCCGAGCTGCGGCAGCGGCGCGAACACCGCCGAGCGTGCGCCGACGACCACGTCCAGCGAGCCGCGGCGCGCCAGCTCCCAGTTGCGCCGCCGCTCGGCGACGCCCATGTACGAGTGCAGCACGCCGACCCGGCCGCCGAACCGGCGGCGGAACGCGTGCACGACCTGGTCGCCGAGCGCGACTTCCGGGACCAGCACGAGCGACTGCCGCCCGGACTCGCGCACGCGGTGCGCGGCGCGCAGGTACACCTCCGTCTTGCCGCTGCCCGTCACGCCGTGCAGCACGACGGGCGCGAACGCACCCGCCGCGGAGCCGCCGTAACCGAGCGCGTCGTCGACGGCGCGCACGGCGTCGCGCTGGCCGGCGGTGAGCGTGACGCGCTCCGGCATCGGCAGCCGCACGATCGGGTCCTCGGTCGCCGACTTGCGGCCGCGGCTCTTCGCGAACCCCTCGAGCCCGCCGGGCAGCGCGCCGGCGAGCACCTCGCCGAGCGGCGCCAGGTAGTAGTCGGCGACCCAGTGCGCCAGCGCGAGCAGGTGCGGCGACACGGCGTCGGCGTCGAGCACCGACGCGAGCGGCTCGACGCGGTCGAGCGTGGTCTCGGCGATGCGCTCGACCACGAACCCGCGCCGCGGCCGGCCGCGGAACGGCGCCTGGATGTGCGCCCCCGGCCGCGCCGCCCCGTCCAGCTCGTCGGGCACGCGGTAGGTGAACACCTGCCGCAAGGGCAGCACGAACGCGACCTGGGCGAATGGAAGTGTGCGGGGCATCGGAGCACGGAAGATGAGCGGTGCAGGTCCGGCGGGGCAAGCGGGTGCGGGCGGGCTGCACGGGGCGGGCTTGCGAATCCGCTCGTCGCATGGTGCGCGCACGCGCGCAGCGGCGCGGCGCGGGGCGTGCGCGACGCGTGGTGGGGCGGTTCGCGCAGCGATCGAGCATGCGCGTGGCCGCACCGGCAGGCGCGCGGCGCGGGTGTTCGCGCGTGGCGTCGCGGCGGATCCGCGTGGCGGGCGCGCGGTTGCGGGCGCGGGCGAGACGCGTGCGGAACGCGGCGTGGCCGTGCGCGCGTGATCGGGCGATTTGCCCCGGCGCGTGGGTGGTTTCGTGGCGCGGGGCGTGCACGAAGGACGGCTCGGGAACGTCCGTTCACGCCACGGTGCAGGCCGCCGGGAAACGAGCCGATGAAATGGATGCCATGGAGACCGTTCGAACCATCACGACCGCCCCGCGGGACCGGGCGGGACACGACCACGCGCTCGAGCGTCGCAGCCCGCAGTCCGGGTTCTCGCTCATCGAGCTCGCGATCGTGCTCGGCGTGCTCGCCGGGCTGCTCGCGCTGACGGTCCCGCGCTACCGGACGTTCATCGCCACGCAGCGGCTGCGCGGCTCGGTGGAGAACCTGGCGTCGGAGATCCGCGTGGCGCGCGAACGCGCGATGGCGACGGGCGTCGACCAGCCGATCCACTTCTTCGAGGATACGTACAACGCGGACTTCCATATCCACATGTACGGCGGCGCGATCTCGAGCGTGTGGTCGTTCCCTCCCGGGATCCACTACTACCCCGCGGGCGTGCAGGACACGGTGCGGATGAAGAAGGACGGCTCGGTGTCGCCGGCGCTTCGCGTCGTGCTGTCGAACAACTATGGCCGCCGCGACACGTTGAGCGTGCTGTCGTCCGGGATCGTGCTGCTCCGATGAGCCCGCGCACGACGCATCCACGACCGGGCGAGCGCGGCGTCACGCTCGTCGAGCTGCTGATCACGCTGCTCGTGCTGGCGATCGGGCTGCTCGCCGTGTCGCAGCTGTTCCCGGCCGGCACGCGCAACCAGCAGCGCGACCGGCTCATGACGCTGTCGGTGCACTACGCGCAGGAAAAGGTCGAGCAGCTGCAGGGCCGCACCTGGCTCGATCCCAACCTGTCGTTCGGGCGCCACCCGGCCGGCAGCGCCGTCGAGTCGCTCGAGGGCGGCATGATCGAACGCTGGTACGTCGTCGAGGCGATGGCCGCGCCGCTCGACAACCTGAAGAAGGTCACCGTCACCGTCCGTTATCACAGCCCAGGGCAGGGATCGAAGACCGCGAGCACGGTCACGTACATGAGGCGCTAGCCATGCACACCTCGCTCCGCACCCCGCCTCGCGACGCCGGGTTCACATTGATCGAGCTGTTCATCACGCTGCTGGTCCTCGCCGCGGTCACGCTGGCGATCAGCGTGGTGCTGTTCGCCGCGTCGCACAGCAAGTCGACGACGACCAGCCTGATCGAGGCCTCGCAGGGTTCGCGGGTCGCCCTCGACATGATGTCGCGCGACATCCGCAGCGCCGGCTACGGCGCCGACCAGAACTACCCGGGCGGCGGCCAGCCGTCGATCGCCTACGTCGACTCGATGGAGATCGTGCTCAGCGAGAACCTGGCGCCGTTCCCGGATACGGCGACCGTCGCGGCGCAGCGCGCGCCGCTCGCGTACGACCCGGCGGCGAACCCGAAGCCGTACCCGCTGACGCTCACCGGCTACATTCCGCCGGCGCAGTTCCGCACCGGCGCCGAGCTGGTGCGCTACACGCTCGACCTCAACAACGACGGCCAGGTCAACGCGAACGATCTCGCGACGCCGGCGGGCGCCGACGCGCAGGCGACGCCGGACCCGGCCGACTACGTGCTCGTGCGACAGGTCTACGGACAGGTGTCCGCGGGCAACAACGGCGGGTCGATGCAGAGCGTCGCGCTCGTGCGCAAGCCGGGCCCCGGCGTTCCGGCGGTGTTCACCGTGTACCTGCGCGGCAACAGCACGCCGTGGAACTGGGCGAACGGCGCCGTGCCGCAGGCACAGCTCGCCAACATCGAGCGCGTCGCGGTGCAGGTCACCGCGTCGTCCGGCCGGGCGGACGGCCAGGGCCGGATCCTGACGAGCACGGTCCGCGAGGAGATCAACTCGCTGCGCAACACGCCCGACATGGGCCAGCCCACGTCGGTGCTGGACGGCTACGTCTACAACGACGCGAACCACAATGGCGCTTTCGACACCGGCCTCGAGTCGGGGCTCGCGAACGCGGCGGTGCGCGCCGGCCCGACCTACGTGGCGTACACGTCGCCGACGGGCTACTACCAGCTGCACGTGCCCGCCGGGACGTACGACGTCAGCCACTCGCCGCCGCTCGGGTACACGACGGCGACACCGACGACGTCGGTCACGCTGCCGCCGGCGGCGAGCGTGTCGTTCGCCGACAACGCGCGCGCCGGGGGCTGGATCACCGCGCACGCGTGGCTCGACACCGACGGCAACGGCTCGCAGGGCGCGGGCGAACAGAACGCGTCGGCGATCGCCGTCAACCTGTCGCCCGGCTCGTCGACCGTGTACACCGATGCGAACGGCAACGCGACGCTGTTCGCGGCGCCGGGCGCGTACAGCGTCGGCGTGACGCTGCCGGACTCGATGCTCGCCAGCACGCTGAACCCGGTGACCGGGGCGATGTCCGACGGCGGCACCGCGAGCGTGTCGTTCGGGCTGCTGCCGGCGCTGACCGGCCAGGTGACGGGCAAGGTGTACCGGGACAACAACCGCAATACGGTCTACGAGACCGGCGAGCCGGGCATCCAGAACGTGTGGGTCGGGGTGACGAAGGACGGCATCAACGTCAACGGCTACGCGTACACGGACGCGAACGGCGACTATACGATCCGCGTGCCGGTGAACGACCCGCCGCACACCCAGCAGTACTACGTGTACACGGTGCCGCCGCCCGGCTACTACCCGACGAGCACGACCGCGATCTCCGCCGTGTGGGTGCAGGCGAACGCGGTCGTGTCCGGCAAGAACTTCGGCATGGCCGGCTACCAGATCATCACGCTGAACGCGAGCCGCGTGCTGAGCCTCGCGTCGGCCGACCTGATCGAGAAGGACTGGAACGGCAACCAGACCGACAAGGCGAAGATGGACGTCGACCTGGTGCTCGGCGCCGACGCGGCCGGCTCGGACAACGTGTCGGTGTGGTTCAACGACTACGACTCGACGCCGTTGTTCAACCCCAACCCCGACTATACGCGGCTCGCGCCGCAGTCGGTGATGGCGCTCGGCGTCGACACGCTCGACACCGGCAGCTCCTCGACGCGGCCCGACGTCGTGACCGGCACGAAGAAGGCCGGCAACGGCAACTTCTTCGTGTGGCTCACGCAGAACTCGAGCGGCAACCTCGGGTTCCTGCCCGCGTCGTTCAGCCCGGGCCTGAACTACACGACCAACGACGCCGGCGACGTGCAGGCTGTGGTGACGGCCGACGTGGCCGGCGGCTCGATGCCCGACATCGTCGTCGGCACGAAGTCGCCGACGTCCGGCCGCGGCACGCTCGAGGTGTGGACGAACTCGAACGCGTCGCCGCCGACGTTCGCGCGCGACGAAACGTACCCCAGCGCCGGCTCGATCCCGGGCAACAACATGGGCGAGGTGACCGCGATGGCGCTCGCCGATTTCGACGGCGACGGAATCGCGAAGGACATCGTCGTCGGCACCCGGACGGGGTCGTACACGGGCGAACTGCTGTTCTTCCGCTTCACGTCGAAGGCGAACGGCAACCGCTACGTGTGCAAGGCGGTGTGCACATTGTCGAGCGACTTCGTCACGTCGCTCGCGGTGTGCGACCCGAACGGCGACGGCCGGCCGGACGTCGTCGTCGGCACGCAGAGCGCGACGAACCGCGGCCACCTGCAGCAGTGGCAGAACAACGGCAGCTGGTCGTTCAGCAAGATCCGCGAGGTCAACGCGCAGGGCATCGTGCAGGCGCTCAAGGCGGCCGATCTCGGCGGCGGCGCGGCATCCGACATCGTCGTGGGCTGGCGCCAGAACGACACGTCGTACGGCGGCGGCGTCGAGGTCTACTACATGGACCTCGGCGTGCTGCCGTCGGCCGGCGTCGACATTTCCGGTGGCTCGGTGAGCAACATGGTCCCGGCCGCCACGACCGCGAACCTCAACTACGGCACGAACCCGATCGCGCCGACGCCGTACCTCACGGACGTCGCCGTCGGCGTGAAGACCGGTCTCACGACCGGTGCGCTCGTGCTGTTCATCCGGTGACCATGCACAGGGACCGTACACGCTCCGAGCGCGGCGTCGCGCTCGTCATGGCGATGCTCGTGCTGCTCGTGCTGAGCATCATGGCCATGATCCTGATGATGAACGTGACCGTGAACCGGCAGATGGCCGGCATGGACCTGCGCGGCACGCAGGCGCTCACGGTCGCCGAGGCCGGCCTCGGCGAGGCGATGTCGCGGCTGCGCAACGGCGACATCACGCTGCCGACCACGAATCCGAAGGCGGTCGCGCAGATCTACCTGACGCCCGCCGGCTCGGTGCCCGTGTGCGGCACCGACACGACCGCGCTCGAGACGGTGCAGCCCACGGGCTCCTGGCTCAAGTACAGCACGCCGGGCAAGAGCCCGGACGTGCTCACCGTGCAGTTCAAGACCAACAACGCGCGCACGCAGATCTACTATTACGACTCGAACCTGGCGACCCCGATCAACACGACGCCGACGGGGCTGCCGATCTACGTGATCACGTCGACCGGGCAGCAGGGCAGCTCGCGCCGCCGCGTGCAGGCCGAGGTGATCCAGAAGCCGTACACGGCCGCGTGCAAGGCCGCGCTGACCGGCGACCAGGACATCCGCTTCATCGGCAACGCGGTGGTGTGCGGCTACGACCACAAGGCGGACACGCCGCCGCCGGCGGGTGAGAACGGACGGCTCGGCGCGAACAGCTGCCAGCCGCACGAACTGGGCGCGACGGTCGGGCTGCCCGGGTCGTGGACCACGGGCGGCACGTGGAACGGCGGCGCCGCGACGCAGACGGGCTACCCGTTCCCGAACGTGTCGAACGGCATCGGCTTCTACCCCGGCCCGTGGGCGGTGCTGGGCATGACGCAGGCGGACTTCTACAGCTGGCTCGGCCCCGCGTCGACGACCGCCACCACCGCGACCGGCATCGTCTACCTCGACAACGACGGGATCGCGCAGAACCAGTCGGGATCGTTCGCGTTCCACGGCGTGACGGGCGAAGGCCTGCTGTACGTCGACGGCGACCTGACGCTGAACGCGACGTTCGTCTACCGCGGCCTCGTGTATATCGAAGGCGACCTCCTCATGAACGGCCAGGCCTGGATACTCGGCGGATTGATCGTCAAGGGCCGCTCCGAGATCCGCCAGACCGGCGGCGCCACGATCCTGTACTCGAGCGACGCGATCTCGAAGGCGCTCGCGCGATACGGTGGACAGTTCGTGACGCTGAGCTGGCGGGAGGTGGGGTTGTAGGGTTGCGGCTCGCTGGACGGACCCCGGTGCTGCGCTTGTGCGTGGCGCCGGGGGTTTGTGTTTTTGGGGGGATACGGGACTGAAAAGGCTAGAGGCTTCTTATAGGGAAGAGGCTGGGGTTGCGGGGGGCTGGGGCGGTGCGGGCGGCGGCGGCGGCGGCGGCGGCGGCGAAGATGCGTCTCATCGCTCATCGCAAAATACGAATGCTGTTCCTTGAATACGATTTGACTTGACCGCTTGCAAGGCTCCCGCGCGGGCACTCCGACACTCTCGAATGCGAGTAGCCCTGCAACGCACCCCCGTGGCGCTGTGCGGGCGATCGCGCACTTGTGCGGCGTGCGCGCGGAACCCGCCCCCGATCGTCGTCGTGCGCCCGGATACGAGCGCCGAAAACGCGCATGCGACAATCACGGCGTACCCGCCCCCGCGGTGACTCGCGATGGACCTCTACTCGCGCAGGCAGACGAGTGACGATGAACTGCTCCGCACCGCCCTCCTTCACGCCGCCGACGAACGCCAGTGCATGTCCGTCCTGCTCGCAGACATCGCTGAAATCGAATCGCGGCGCCTGTTCGCGCCGGCTGGCTACTCGTCGCTGTTCCATTACTGCACCGACGCGCTGAAACTGTCGGACGACGCCGCGCAGCGGCGCATCCATGCGGCGCGGATCGCGCGACGTTTCCCGTCGATCTACGCGATGTGCGCCGACGGGCGGTTGAGCCTCACGACCGTGAACCTGCTGGCGCCACGCCTGACCGAAGTGAACGCCGACGAACTCCTGGGCGCCGCCGCCGGCAAGTCCAAGGGCGACATCGCGGCGATGGTCGCGCGGCTGGCTCCTCGCACCGAACCGATCGGCTGGATGCAGCCGCTTTCCATGACCGCTGAGTCACACGCGCCAGCGCGTGTAGACGACCCGACGCCCGGGCCGGCTCTCGCCCACGCCGGGGAACGACACGTGCCAGCGCGTGTGACGCCGATCGCGTCGCAACGCTTCGCGGTCCAGTGCGCCGTCGGCACGCCCGGCGCCGACGCACTGCGCTTCGCGCGGGATACGACCGGTGCGGACGTCTCGGGCGTCGTCGAGGCAGCGCTGCTCCTCTACGCGGAGCACCTGCGCAAGCGCAAGTCCGGCGCGACCGCGAAGCCGGTGCGGCGTCCCCGGCCCACGCGCAGCGCGCGCCATGTCCCGGCGCAGGTGGGGCGTGCGGTATGGGAGCGCGATGGCGGTCAGTGCACGTTCACGAGTGACGACGGGCATCGCTGCGCATCCACGCGAAGGCTCCAATACGACCACATCGTTCCCGTCGCGCGAGGTGGCGAATCGACCGCGGACAACGTGCGGCTGCGATGCAGCACTCACAACCAGCACGAGGCGGACCGTGTGTTCGGCACGGCGTTCATGCAGGGGAAGCGCGAAAGGGCGCGTTTGCGCGCGGCCGGGGCGAAGGCATGTACCGCAGAGGAGATCCGCACCCGCGCGGAGCGCGACGTCATGCCGGCCCTGCTCGCGCTCGGGTACCGGAAGGCACAGGCGCAATACGCAGCCTCGTTCTGCGAGTCGTTGCCGGAGGATGCGACGCTCGAGCAGCGCGTGAAGCATGCGCTCCGGCAATTGCTCCCAGCGCATCGCACGATCGCGCCGGGCGCGTGTGTGGCCCCCGGCGAGGGGGTGACGGTGGCACCCGTTGCATGAGCGGAGCTCGAAGGCAGCGTGGAACCGGGGTGCGGCACGGCCATAGCCACACGCGGAGACGCATGGGCGACAGGCGTATTGCGCCGGCGCGCGCGAGTGCGTTCGCCGGGGGGCGCGGGGGGCGCCTACGCCTGTCGCCGCTGTGCGTTCAGCTGGCCCAGCAGGGTGTTGATGCGTTCGACCAGCTTGCGCGGGCTGAACGGCTTGGTGATGTAGTCGTCGGCGCCGACGTCGTAGCCGACCTTCTGGTCGGTGTGGCGGCCCTTGGCCGACAGCAGGATGACCGGGATGTGCTTCGTGCGATCGTCGGACTTGAGCATCTTGCACGTCTCGTAGCCGTCGAGCTTCGGCATCATGATGTCGAGCACGATCAGGTCAGGGGCTTCTGCACGCGCGCGTTCGAGCGCCTGCTCGCCGTCGAGTGCGGTCAGCACTTCGTAACCTTCCATGCCGAGACTGAAATCCAGGATGTGGACGATGTAGATCTCATCGTCGACGACCAGGATCTTGCCCTTCGCCATTTCGAATCACCTCCCCGTTTCTTCGATGGTCGGGTCGTTGGGTTTCGCTTGCGAGCGCTGCTGGCGGTCCATCTGCTCCAGTGCGGCGGGCAGTGCGCGGACGACTTGCGGGTCGAACTGGACGCCGGACGACCGCTCGATCTCGGCCACCGCCTGCTCGCGCGACACCGCGGGGCGGTGGGGGCGGGCGTTGGTCATGCTCTCGTATGCGTCGACGACGGCGAGGATGCGGCCGCCGAGGGGGATGGCGTCGCCGGCGAGGCCGCGCGGGTAGCCGCTGCCGTTCCACCATTCGTGGTGGGCGCGCACCAGCTCCTGCACGTGGTCGGAGACCTCGACGGGGCCGAGGATGTCGGCGCCCATGTCGGGGTGGGCCTCGACCTGGCGGCGGCCGTCCTCGGTGAGCGCGCCGGGCGCGTTCACGACCTGCTCGCCGACGGCGCGCATGCCGATGTCGTGGACGTTGGCGGCGAAGCCGATCACGGCGACCTGGTCCTCGGGCAGCTCCAGCCCGCGCGCGAGTGCGCGCGCGAGGCTGACGCGGTTCGGCGCGACGCGGCGGCCGCGCTCCAGGTGGCCGAGCAGCTGGCGCAGGGTGTTCGCCGTGTCGGCGACGCCGGCCTGCCGCTCCTGCACGTCGAGCGCCTGCTGCCACGCGGCGGCGATGCGCTGTGCGAGCTGCAGCAGCAGGTGGCAGTCCTCGGCGTCGAACGGGTGGTGCGACGCGGGGTCGGTGACGTTGAGCACGCCGAGCAGGCGGTCGCCGTGCTCGATCGGCACGGACAGGAACGTGCGGCTCTCGTACAGCGAGCGGCCGGTGCCCGCGACCTCGGGGTTCTCCTCCGCCCCCGACACGCAGACCGGGCGGCGGTTGACCGCGACCCAGCCGGCGACGCCGGTGCCGGGCTCGATGCGGACGCGGCGCACGACTTCGTCCTCGAGGCCGAGCGCGGCGCGGATCACGAGCGCACCGTCCGGCTCGGGGCACAGCAGCGACACGACGCGCGCGCGCATGATCTCGGCGACGGTCTCGATGGCGAGCCGCAGGATGTCGGCGGGTGCGGCCTCGGGCGTGGGGCCCGGCTGGACGACGACGCGCGGGCGGTTGTTGCGGGGCAGCCGCACGACGAACCGCGAGCCGTGGTCGGGGGCGCTCTCGGCGTGGACGCGGCCGCCGTGGTGCTCGACGATCGACTTGCAGATCGACAGGCCCAGGCCGGTGCCGCCATAGCGGCGCACCAGCGACGAGTCCACCTGGTAGAACCGCTCGAAGATGCGCTCGAGCGACTCCACGGGGATCCCGATCCCGGTGTCGACCACGTCGAGGCCGACCCCGGCCTCGTCTCCCGTCAGCACGAACGTCACCGAACCTCCCGGCGGCGTGAACTTGATGGCATTGTTGCCGAGGTGCAGCGCCAGCTGGCGCAGCTGATCCCGGCTGGCATCCAGTCGGGTATCGGCTTGGGCGCCGTCCAGCTTGAGGGTGATCCGGCCCACCTGCGCCAGCGGCTCCAGCATCTGCATCGTCTCGCTGATGATGTCGCGCAGGTCGACGGACTGGGTCTCGGCCGGCGCCGGTCCCGACTCGGCGCGGTTCAGGTCGAGCAGCGACTCGATGAGCCGCGACAGCCGTTGCGCCTCGTCGTTGATGATCGACAGGAAGTGCTTGGCCTGCTGGTGCGTGATCTCGCCGTAGTTGGCGCCGAGCATCGTGTCGACGAACGCGCGGATCGCGGTCACCGGCGTGCGCAGCTCGTGCGACACCGTCGACAGGAAGCTCTCCTTGAGCTGCTGCATCTCGGCCTGCAGCCGCTGCGCCTCCTCGAGGTCGCGCGAACGGCGCTCCAGCTCGCGGTAGAGCCGCGCGTTCTCGATCGCGACCACGGCGTGGTGGCCGTAGATCTCGAGCAGCTCGACCGACTCGCGCGACGGCACCAGCCGGTCCTCGGGGTCGTCGACCGAGAAGTACGCGACGAGCTCCTGGGCGCGGTTGAACAGCGGCACGAACAGCACGTCCTCGGAGTGCCACTCCCAGTCGCGCCGGTCGCCGAGGTCGGGCGTCACGCCCTCGGGCAGCGCCTGGCTCAGCGGGTGCACGTGGCTGATGAAGAACGACTGGCTCACGCGGAACTCTTCGCGCAGCCACGACAGGAAGTCGTCGACCTCGATGTCGCGCGACTCGAGCTGCAGCCGCGCCGCATCGTCGAGCCCCGCGAACGCGCGCGCGCGCAGCCGCGACGTGCCCGTCTCGCGCAGCCGGATCAGCACGCGGCGGAACCCGAGGCTGTCGCGGACCGTGACGGCGACGCGGTCGAGCACCGCATCCAGGTGCAGCTCGGAGTTGATCTGGCTGATGTCCTCGAGGATCAGGTGCAGCTTGCTCGCGCGCTTCTTGTTCTCCTCGAGCTGGCTGAAGTACAGCCGGCTGAGCCGCTGCTTCGCCGCGCCCAGCACCTCGACGTCCTTGCGCAGCCGCGACAGCTCGTCCACGTCGCCGTCGCCCGGCTCCGCTCCGCCCGCCACGCCGGGCACCAGCGCGAGCGGCGGCACGCCGGCGGCCGGCCGGTCGCCGGCATCCACCGCGCCTCCGGGCACGAGGGCGAGCGTCGGGTCGGTCGGCAGGATGTCGGCGTCGATCGCCGCCGCCGCTGCCGCTTCGGCCAGCCGCTTGCGCAGCCGCGT
>Ga0070670_100003722_pt1 | contig 12692 bp, 15 predicted proteins | sample KBSS63metaG_FD_64665 | JGI IMG/M metagenome (GOLD analysis project Ga0070670, IMG submission 64665) | Switchgrass rhizosphere microbial communities from Kellogg Biological Station, Michigan, USA - KBS S6-3 metaG | ecosystem: Host-associated > Plants > Roots > Rhizosphere > Soil ... | reverse complement strand
ACGCGGGAATGGTTCGACGAATGACGAGATCTATCTAGAGGTCGTTCGGGAAACGCAGACCGCCGGGAACGGTAGCAACGCGCAGGTCATCCGTCGCGACGTGCCGTATCTGGTAAAATGAGCTTCTTCCGCGGGATCAGGACGGAGACCTCGGGCGCAGCGGCGGCCGAGATGGCGCTCGTCCTCCCATTGCTGATGATGGTCCTGTTCGGCTCGTTCGAGGTCGGGAATTTCTTCTACAGCGCGCATATCGCCAACAAGGGCGTGCGCGACGGCGCGCGATATGCTGCCCGCCAGAATTTCACTTTGCTCGGATGCGGTCCTTCCGTGGCGGACGGACCGACGGATACCCGGATCAAGGAGGTCACTAGAACCGGCCAGCCCGCCAACGGCACGCCCAGGATTTTCGGCTGGGACAATGGTGAAGTGACGGTCACCGTCACTTGCACGACCACCGGCTCGTTTGCGACCGGAGGCATCTACACAAACCTGACCGGCGGGGCCCGCAAGGTGGAGGTGTCCGCTGCCGTGCCCTATCCGTCCCTGTTCAAGTACATCGGGATCAATTCCTCGGCGCTGACAATCAATGCCCGCTCAGAGGCTGCGGTGATGGGCATATGAATATGGCTCGCGCACAAAGAGGATCGAGTTCCGTCGAGTTCGCATTGGTCCTTCCGCTCCTCATCATGTTCCTTCTGGGCATCATCGATGCCGGCCGCCTGATGTGGAGCTACAATCGGGCGGAGAAGGCAGCGCAAATGGCTGCCCGCTATGCTGCGGTCACCAATTTGGTTCCCTCAACGCTCGCAACGCGCGATTTCACGCTGCAGGCGAACGGTGCGGTCGTGGGCGGGCAGCCCGTTCCGACGAACGTTTTCAGCAGCACGACCTGTACATCCGGTTCATGCACCGGTGGCTGGGGGTATAGCGGTCCCGCATTCACGAACGTCGTGGATCGCGTTCGGCTTTTCATGCCTGAAGTCACCGCGGCGAATGTCCAGATTCGGTACGATAACGTCCTTCTGGGTTACGCGGGTGACCCAAACGGTCCAGATGTAGCACCGCTGATTACCGTGAGTCTGACCAACCTACAGTTCAGGCCGCTAGTCTTCAGGTTGTTTGGTGGCGCGACGTTGCAACTGGCGACCGTCTCGGCCTCCGTGACTGGCGAAGACTTGTCCGGAACTGTTTCGAATTGAGGTGTGCAGGTGAGCGTGATCAACCCTAACGAAACAGCGACCGCCTGGAAGGCGCATACGCGAGAGGCGGCGGTGCAGCTCTATCTCAGCGGTGCCGACGGCGACGCCGCGGCCCTCGTCGGAGCGCGCGTCGCGGGATTTCCGCTTAGTCTCAGCGTTGCTCCGGCGACCGACCTGATCGATCCCGAAGACCTCGCCGGCAGCGCCGCCGCGGTCGTGCAGGTCGACCCGGCCGATCCGAAGTCGATGAAGCGGTTCGAGCAGCTTGCAGCGGTGACGAAGACGCCCCTGATCGCTGCCGCCTATGAGCCACCGCTGGCCCTCGTCCGGCAACTGGTGCGGGCAGGTGCGCATGACGTCGTTCCGCTCCCGCTCGACATCGACGACCTCGAAACGTCGCTTTTGCCCATCCGGGACCAGATCAAGCGCAACACCGCATCCGCTCAATCGGCGCACGGCAAGATGGTCTGCGTCATCAAGAGCGTGGGCGGAATCGGCGCAACGGCGCTGCTGACGCAGGTGGCGATCCGGGCCGCCGAGAATGAGGCTCGTTTCGGCCGTGAAGTCTGCCTGCTCGACCTCGATCTGCAGTTCGGCAATGCTGCGTTCCAGCTCGGCCTGCGGCCGCAGCTTACTTTCTTCGACCTGATGGAAGCTGGCGGCCGTCTGGACGGGGAATTGCTGCGCGCAACGACGACCCAGCACACCAGCGGACTGAGGCTCATCGGTGCGCCGCAGTCGCTGATGCCGCTCGATTCCGTGAACAGTGAGCAGATCATCGAGATCGCCGAAATTGCGAAGCGCGAGTTCGGGACAGTGTTCGTGGATTTGCCTGCGAGCTGGACGAATTGGTCCTTGTCCCTGATGGCGCAGGCGGATCTGGTTCTGCTCGTTACCGAGCTGAGCGTCACCGGGCTTCATCGTGCCCGGCGCCAGGTCGATCTGCTGCGCGAACAGGATCTTGCCTCGCTGGACCTGCGCATCATCGTCAACCGGTTCGAGAAGGGCCTGTTGAAGACGGTCAAGCCGGCGGACGTCCAGAAGGCGCTCGGGCGCGACATCGCTTACACGATCGCGAACGAGCCTGCGGTGATGCATCCTGCGATCGAGCAGGGCGTCCCACTCTACGAAATCAAGCGGAAAAGTGCGGTCGGCCGGGACATCGACCAACTGGAGGCGGGCATCGTTCGTGCCCTGGGTCGGGAGCGCTAAGACATGTGGCAAGTACGCAAGCGTGGGGGCAATGCGCTCGAGGCCGAACCTAAAACGGCTGAAGAGCTGCGCCTCGTCACTGTCGGCGACGCGGGAGCGTTCGCCAACCGGAACGCGCACACCGACCTGAAGGTCGAGCTTCACCAGCGGCTGCTGGACGTCATCAATCTGCAGGCACTCGACAAGATGTCTCGCCAGCAGATCGAGGCCGAGGTCGGCGATATCGTCTACGAGGAATTGTCGAAGCAGAACCAGGCGCTCAACAACCAGGAGCGCAAGGCGCTCGTCAGTGACGTGCTGGACGAGCTGCTGGGTCTGGGGCCGATCGAGCCCCTACTGAAGGACCCGACGATCACGGATATCCTGATCAACGGATATTCGAAGGTGTTCGTCGAGCGGTACGGTGTCCTCGAACCGACGAACGTCCGGTTCAAGGATGACCGTCATTTGCTTCGAATCATCCAGAAGATCGTGTCGGCAATCGGCCGCCGCATCGATGAATCCGCCCCACTGGTGGATGCCCGTCTTTCTGACGGTAGCCGCGTCAACGCGATCATCCCGCCGCTGGCGATCGACGGCGCGTCCATGTCGATCCGCAAATTCGCGCGCGTCCCGATCAGCATGGAACGGCTCATCGAGATCGGAAGCGTGCCCGTTCAGGTCTCCGAGGTGCTGAAGGCCGTCGTGAAGGCGCGCCGCAACGTCCTGATCTCAGGCGGCACCGGCTCCGGTAAGACGACCATGCTCAACGCAATGTCGGCATTCGTCGACAATCGCGAACGTATCGTAACGATTGAGGATTCCGCCGAGCTCCAGCTTCAGCAGGAACATGTAGTCCGGCTGGAAACGCGACCGCCGAATATCGAGGGCAGGGGTGAGATCACCCAACGCGAACTGGTCAAGAACTCGCTGCGTATGCGCCCGGATCGAATCATCGTGGGCGAGGTGCGCGCCGGTGAAGCCTTCGACATGCTTCAGGCAATGAACACCGGCCACGACGGCTCCATGACCACCGTTCACGCGAATACGGCGCGCGACGCATTGTCCCGTGTCGAGCAGATGATCGGAATGAGCGGAATCGACATCCCGCCGCGCGCGGCCCGAGCGCAGATCGCATCTGCAATCAACGTCGTGATCCAGGTCGGCCGACTGTCCGACGGCCGCCGCAAGCTGCTTAGCCTGTCCGAGCTTACCGGAATGGAAGGCGACGTGGTGACGATGCAGGAGATTTTCCGCTTCCGTCAGACAGGCGTGGCGGCCGACGGGCAGGTGCTCGGCAAGTTCGAGGCCACGGGCATCCGGCCGAAGTTCATCGAGCAGGTGATGGCGCACGGTGTCGTGCTTTCGGCCGACCTGTTCCGTCCAGATGCGAAGCTCGAGGGATGAACGAAGCCTGGCTCAAGGCCCTGATCCTCGGCTGCACCTTCGGCGCCGTTCTTCTGCTGGTCGAGGTCCTGGTTGGCTGGGTTGCGAACAACCGGTCCACGGGCAATGCGATCAACCTCCGGCTGAGAATGATTTCGGAAGGGCGCGACCGGGAGCAGACCATGAGCCTGCTCCGGCGGCGGGAAAGCGCGCTCCCGAGCGGCTTACCGCCGGTGCTCCTGCATATGGGCCAGAAATTCGAGCGAATGCTGATCGCCGCCCAGGTGACGATGCCGACGGGCCGGCTGATGCTGATCATCCTTCTGGCTCCGGTTGCCCTTTTCTTCATAATCGTGGTGCTGATGGTCGCGCTCGGGGCGGGCATCGCGTTCGGCCGCCTCATAATGGTCGGCACGTTCGCGGTCGTGGTCGGCGCCTTCCTGCCGCTGATGTTTCTGAACTTCAAAGCGACCCGCACTCGCAAGAAGATGCAGGACCAATTTCCGGTGGCGCTGGACGTTTTCGTCCGCGGCCTTCGCGCCGGGCACCCGATCGCTGCCGCGCTCGACCTTCTCACTGTGGAGATGCCCGACCCCATCGGTACCCAGTTCGGCGTGGTTGTGGACGAGGTCACTTACGGCGCCGAGCTGCGCGACGCGCTTCAGGCAATGGCGGAGCGCTGGGACCTGGACGATATGCGGATGTTCGTCGTGTCGCTTTCCGTTCAGGCGGAAACGGGCGGCAACCTTGCCGAAATCCTCGACAATCTGTCGACCGTGATCCGCGAGCGTCACTCCATGTATCTGAAGGTGCGCGCGCTCTCGAGTGAAGGACGCATGACGGCGGTTATGCTGACAGTGCTGCCGCTCTTCGCCTTCGCGGCCCTCTTCCTGCTCAATCCGGCTTTCTATCTCGACGTTGCTGACGATCCGGCGTTCATGCCGGGCTTCATCGTGCTCGTCGTGATGTACGTGATCGGCTTCATCAGTATCCGCCGAATGGTAGATTTGAAGGTGTAGCGCGATGACGGAACTGTTCACCGATTATCCGCTGCTTCGCCTCGGAGTCCTCCTGGGACTCTTCGCTCTTGTCGCTGCGGGGGCCTATTTCGTCACTGCAGCGGTCGCGGCGCGGCAAGCCTCGCGCAGCCGCCTCGTCGAAGGGGATATCGGCGGCCATCAGGTCGTCGGCGCCTCTCTCCGTTCACAGCAGGCCGAGGGGGCCTGGCTGAAACTGGTCAACGGTATCGAGAAGGCGGGCCTGTCGCTGGTCGACACCAAGGACGATTCCCTTCGCAAGAAGCTCGTTGCTGCCGGTTATACGGCGACGTACGCACCGCGGCTCTACACGCTGATCAGGCTGATTCTGGTGATCGGCCTGCCGGTTTCGCTCGTCTTGCTGATGTGGGCGACCGGCTCCACTCCGAGCATCTTCAAGGTCTATGCTGCGGTCGTCATTTCCGCGCTCGCGGGTCTGTACGTTCCGGCCGTATTCATTGCGGCAAAGGCGGACCGCCGGCAGCGCGAGATCATCAACGGATTCCCGGACGCGCTCGACCTGATGCTCGTTTGCGTCGAAGCCGGACTGGGCATGGATTCCGCCTTCGCGCGCGTCGGCATGGAATTGACGACATCACATCCCAAGCTCGCGGAACAGTTCGGCGCCGTTGTGCTCGAGCTCCGTGCCGGGCGCAGCCACGAGGATGCCCTGCGCCGCATGGCGGATCGGGCCGGCGCGGAAGAGATCAGGGCCTTCGCGACTCTATTGATCCAGTCCTCGAAGCTCGGTTCGTCGATCGCGCAGACGTTGCGTGTCTATGCCGCTGAGATGCGCGAGCACCGGCGGATGCGTGCGGAGGAGAAGGCGCATCGGCTTCCGGTGCTCCTTTCCATTCCACTGGTCGGATGCATGCTGCCCGTGATGATCGGCGTGCTCATGCTTCCGGCCATGATAAGAGTCATTCGGACGATGTTGCCGGCAATGGGCGGAGGTTGATATGAAACGGGGGGGCAAATTCCTGGTTTCTGCCACGGCGTTCGCGGTGGCTGCTTGTGGCGGACAGCAGGGCAAGCTTGAGATACGCTCGACGCCGACGCCACTTGCGGGAATCAAGCGCGCAGTTCCGGAGCGCATAGCGGAAGCGCGGGGGCAATTGGGGCTTGGTAACGTCGCTCTTGCCCTCACCAGTTTCCGCATCGCCGCCCGTGAAGATCCAAACAGCATCGATGCTCTGGCGGGCATCGCCGACTGCTACGACCGCATGGGTCGCTTCGATTTGTCCCGCCGCTATTATGAGAGTGCCCTGGCGCTCGCTCCAGCCGACACGCAGCTGCTGGCCGCCTTTGCAGCGTCGCTTCAGCTTCAGGGCAAGTCGGCAGAGGCGCTCAGCGTGCGTGAGGAAATATCGGCCCGCATGGCCGCATCGGCCGCTCTGGAAAGCGCCAGCTTGGCGGAGATCGCGACCCCTGCGCCGCTGGTTCAAGTCGCCGTTGCCGTGTTGAAGCCGGCAGCACCCGTGAAGCCGTCCCCGCCGCCAGCTACGCCTCCCGTTGCCGAAGCAAGTGCCATTCCTGTTTCGCCGCCAGAGCCAAAGGCAGCGCCTCGGCCGCTTCCGAAGGCGGAGGTTCGCGTTGCGGCCGCCGAGGCGCAGGCTGCTGCTGCACCGCTCGGTCCGTCGGTGACGATCAAGCTTCCGCCGCCACGGCGCGTGCAGGAGGTTGCGCCGGTTGCGCCGGAAGCCTTGCCTTCGCGCACCTCGTGGGCAGCCATAGAGCCCGGTGTCGCCAGCGCACCGCTCGCTGCCCCGCAGCCTGTGCCGGTGAACATTCCGTCCGAGTTCGCCAGCGTCGCTTTGCTGCGCCCCGTCGAGGAGCGGGTTCCCGAGCCTTCGATTGCGGAGGAGCGCGGACCGCGCACAGAGCGCATGTCGACCGGCGAGATCGCCCTGATCACGGTCTCGAAGCCCGAATGGCGGTCCACGACAATTGCCTCGTCTGAAACGAGCGCAAAAGTTCGCTTTGTGCCGCTACGGCAGGCCTCGTTGAGCCCCGTGAAGGTCCGCCTGCTCAACGCTGCGCGTGTCAACAAGCTCGCAGCCCGGACGCGGACCTGGCTGAATTCCCGCGGTTGGCGCGGGCTGACGATCGGCGATGCGCCGGCGACGCGGACGCGCAGCGTGATCCTCTATCCCGCCGCGCAGCGGATGGTAGCCCAGCGGCTCTCGGCTCAGTTTGGCTTCCCGCTGTCGCGCCGCGCGTCCGGATCGAATGTAGTGGTGCTTCTCGGTGCTGATGCCGTCCGCCTGCGTCCTCTTCAGCAGCGCCGCGCATGATTGATCTGTTGCTTGCAGCGGCTTTGGCAGGGGCAAAGCCCGTGCCGGTCGTTCAGGCTCCCGTACAGCCCTTGGGCGAAGCTGCGCACGCCATTCAGGCAGGCCGCCTGGATCAAGCGCGTCTGATGATCGGCAATGCCGTCAAGGCAGGCGCGAGAGGCCCTGAGGTGGACCGACTGGTTGCGGACCTGGCCTATGCGTCGGGAGACCATGCAGGGGCGCTGCCGCGCTATCTCCAGTTGTTGGTCGGCAACCCGAACGACGGTGTGCTGTACGAGCGCGCCGGCCTTTCGGCCATGAATGTCCGTAACCTGGCCCAGGCGGAGAAGCTTCTCGAGCGGGCAACGGCCTTCCCGACAGCCACTTGGCGGGCCTGGAATGCGCGCGGAATAGCCGCCGACTACCGGAGCGACTGGGCAGTTGCCGACGAATCCTACGCGAAAGCGCTGGCGCTTGCTTCGGACCGGCCGGAAGTCGTGAACAATCTCGGATGGTCTCTGCTGGCCCGCGGCCGCTGGGCGGAAGCCCTGGCGAATTTCGAGCGGGCCGCAGCCATGGATCCGAAATCGGCTCGCATCGCCGCCAATCTGGAACTGGCCCGTGCGGCCATGAGCGAGGATCTGCCGAAGCGCCGACCCGGCGAAAGCGAGGCTGACTGGGCTGCGCGGCTTAACGATGCGGGGGTCATCGCAAAGGTGCAGGGCAATAATCGAAAGGCCGTGGCGGCCTTCACGCAAGCCATCGAGGCACGCAGCCAATATTATGCGCGTGCTGCCAACAATCTGGCGACGGCTCAGCCAAGGTGAATCTCGCAGCTGATGCGCCGCAGTGGCTGGCGCTGGTCGTCGCAGTTTTGCTCCTCGCAGCAGCCGCGGAAGACGCAGTTCGGCTCAAGATTTCCAACCTGATCGTGCTGCTGGTGCTCGTCGCCGCGGTCGCCGCAACCATCATTGCCGGGCCCCAGCTGGCGCTTTGGAAGAACCTCGTCGTCTTTCTGGGGTTGCTGGCGATCGGCACGCCGATGTTCGCGGCCGGAAAGCTGGGCGGCGGAGACGTGAAACTGCTCGCGGCCGTCGGCCTGTGGTTCGACTTCACCGGAGCGCTGTGGATGATCCTTGCCGTCGTTCTCGCGGGCGGGCTTCTGGCGCTGGTGGTGCTGATTCTTCGCGCCTTCGGGTGGAGCGAAGAAATGCGCCGCAGGGTCGTCTTGCTGCGACCCCGCGGCGGCATTCCTTATGGTGTCGCGATCGCCGCCGGAGCGCTCATTACAATGGCGGTCCAGCGGTAATCGGCTTGCGGGAGCTTAGGCGCCCGCGATCTCGGCGGTGTCGATCTTGACGCCTGGGCCCATGGTGGAGCTCACGGCGATCTTCATGACGTACTTGCCCTTGGCGCCCGACGGCTTCGCCTTGACGATGGCGTCGAGGAACGCGTTGAAATTCTCCTTGAGGTCGCCCTCGGAGAAGCTCGCCTTGCCGATCCCGGCGTGGATGATGCCCGCCTTCTCGACACGGAACTCGATCTGGCCCGACTTGGCGTCGGTGACCGCCTTGGTGACGTCCATCGTGACCGTCCCGAGCTTCGGGTTCGGCATCAGACCCTTCGGACCAAGCACCTTACCGAGGCGGCCGACGACACCCATCATGTCGGGGGTCGCGATGACGCGATCGAAGTCGATCTGGCCGCCCTGGATGGTCTCCATCAGGTCTTCCGCACCGACGACGTCGGCACCCGCCTTCGTCGCTTCCTCGGCCTTCGCACCCTTGGCGAACACCGCGACGCGAACGGTCTTGCCTGAGCCCTTCGGCAGGTTGACCACGCCGCGAACCATCTGGTCGGCGTGGCGCGGGTCTACGCCGAGGTTCAGGGCGATCTCGACGGTCTCGTCGAACTTCGAGGTCGCGTTCTTCTTCACGATCGAGAGCGCCTCATCCACCGGATAGAAGCGGTTGCGGTCGACGGTCCCTTCCTGGGCCTTCTGCTTCTTCGTCAGCTTCGCCATGTCTTAGCCCTCCACGACCTGGAGGCCCATCGCGCGAGCGGAGCCTTCAATGATTTTCGTTGCCGCCTCAATGTCGTTGGCGTTGAGGTCCTTCATCTTGGCTTCGGCGATCTCCGCCAGCTTCGAGCGCTTGATCGTGCCCGCGCTGACCTTGCCCGGCTCCTTCGAGCCTGACTTGAGATTCGCAGCCTTCTTCAGGAGGAAGCTCGCCGGCGGTGTCTTGGTGGTGAAGGAGAAGCTGCGGTCCGCATAGACGGTAATGACCGTCGGGATCGGAGCGCCCTTTTCCAGTTCCTGCGTCGAGGCGTTGAACGCCTTGCAGAACTCCATGATGTTGACGCCGCGCTGACCCAGCGCCGGACCGATGGGCGGCGAAGGGTTCGCGGTGCCCGCCGGCACCTGAAGCTTGATATAGCCTGTGATCTTTTTTGCCATTTCACTCTCTCAATGGGGCCGGGCGGAAATATCCTGAGGCCCTGTTTCAAGTTTAGCGGTCCAGACGGCGGGCCCGAGGGCCAGCCTCCCGCAGCGTTTCCAAGATGCTTGGAAGGGGCGGCCCATAGCCGATGCCGCCGGTTAAGGAAAGCCGTGTCCCTGTGGTATGCTGAAGATTGGGTGGAGTGACCACGGAGGCAAGGGCCATGAGTAGGCTTGTACTTGTCGGTGTCGTTGCATTGCTCGCCGGATCCGCTGCTCAAACGGGGGCTAGGTCCGCTCTCGACTGGGGACCTGGGCCGCCTTCGCTTCCAAGGGGGGCCAAGCTGGCGATCATCTCCGGCAATCCTAACCAGCCGGGACCATTCGCGATCCAGCTGAGATTTCCCGCGGGCTATGAAGTCCCGCCGCACAGCCACCCGACCGATGAGCATGTCACGGTGATCGACGGTGTTCTGTCGCTTGGCATGGGCTCAGTCGCCCACCGCAGCAACATGAAGGTCCTCGGCAAAGGCAGGTCGACCATCGCTCCCGCGAACATGGCCCACTATGCCTCGACCACACAGGGCGCGACGCTGCTCATCCGCGCGAACGGGCCGTTTCAGGTGAACTACGTAAATCGCAAGGACGATCCGCGGCTTTGAATCGCTCCCGGCCCTGACAAAGAAAAGGGCGGCCGAAGCCGCCCTACACGGTGGGATGAGCCGAGCGTTACTTGACCCGTTCGACCTGTTCGAACTCCAGCTCAACCGGCGTGGCGCGGCCGAAGATGGATACGCTGACCTTCACTCGGCCGCGGTCGAAGTCGAGTTCTTCCACGACACCATTGAAGCTGGCGAACGGACCGTCGAGGACCTTCACCGCATCGCCGATCTCGTAATCGACCTTCAGCTGAGCCTTCGGCGCAGCAGCGGCGGCCTCTTCCTTGGTCGAAAGAATGCGCGCGGCTTCGGTCTCGGTGATCGGCTGCGGCTTGCCGCCGGGGCCGAGGAAGCCGGTGACCTTCGGCGTGTTCTTCACCAAGTGATAGACCTGATCGTTCATCGCGAGCTTCGCGAGGACGTATCCCGGGAAGAACTTGCGGTCCGACGTGACCTTCTTGCCGCGGCGAATCTCGGTGACCTTCTCGGTCGGGACCTCAACGGCCTCGACCTGAGTCTCCAGCCCCAGGCGCGTCGCCTCGGACAGGATCGCGTCTTTCACCTTGTTCTCGAAGCCCGAGTAAGCGTGGATGATGTACCAGCGGGACATGTTTTCTTTTCGTTCCCTGTTGAATGCTAGCCGATCAGGCCGAGCAGAAAGCGGACGATCGCGCTGAAGAACGAATCGACCGCGAAGAAGAAGAGCGCGAGCAATGCGGTCATGATCAGAACCATGATGCCGGTGCGCACCGTCTCGTTCCACGTCGGCCAAACGACCTTCGACGCTTCGCTGCGGACCTGACGGATAAATTCGCCTGGGGAGGTCTTCGCCACGTGCATTGCCTCTTTGAGATAGAAAAAGGCTCCGCGGACCCGAGGGCCGGCGGAGCTAGACGCGACTTAGCGATACCGGTCCGAGTCTTCAAGGCTGGCAGGAGTGGAGGGACTCGAACCCACGGCCCTCGGTTTTGGAGACCGATGCTCTACCAACTGAGCTACACTCCTGCGGCCGGGTCGCGACTTATGCGGCGAACGTCAGCGGCGCAAGGGCGCTTGGATCAGTCGATGATCTTCCGGAGCGTGCGGACCATGAAGGCCGTGGACCAGCCGATGAGGACAAAGCCGATCAGCGCCTCGAGAGCGCCGACCAGCCGCCACTCGTTGGGGAAGTTGGCCGCGGCGTCGCCGAGCGTCGCGTAGCAGGATGCGGAATAATAGAGCGCCTGCTCGAGCCGATGCGTCGCGCCGACCTTCCAGTAGAAGACGGCGAAGATGAAGATCTCCGAGAAATGGAGGCCCATCAGAAGCAAACCGTAGGTGCCCATGAGCGCCGAGGCGCGCGCTCCGAATTCGTTTGGGATGTTCCGCTCGTCATGCAGTCGGAGCGCACGGGATATTCCTACGAGCCCGGCGCTGTGGATCAGAACCATCAACAGGACGAATGCGGCGGCAATGATCAGTTGCAGGCCGAGATCGGCGACTTCGACTTCCGTTGACAAGGCCCGCGCTCCTGCAGCCGTCGCCGCTCAACGCGGCTGGCTAGCTTATGTTGCCGAACCTGGAAGCGCCCCTACCGGAGCTGAATCGCGGCCGGGAGCGTAGCCCTAGGCCGCGATATCGAAAGGCTGGATCTCGCCCGACAGGTAAAGGTTGCGAGCCTTTGTCCGCGACAGCTTGCCCGAGCTGGTGCGGGGCAGGGACCGCGGCGGGACAAGCTCGACGATCGGCGTGATGCCGGTGATTGCACGGACGCGCTCGCGAATGTCGTCGCGGAGCCTTCCGCGCTCCTGCGGGTCGGACACGCGGCAGTGCACGAGCACGGCCGGAGTTTCCTCGCCCGAGGGACCGGTGATCGCGAAAGCGGCAATATCGCCGGACTTGAAGCCCGGGAGCTGCTCGACCGCCCACTCGATGTCCTGCGGCCAATGGTTGCGGCCGTTGATGATGATCATGTCCTTCGCGCGGCCGACGATGAAGATGTAGCCGCCGGACATGTAGCCCATGTCGCCGGTGTCGAGCCAACCGTCGTCCGACAGGCAGGCGGCAGTCGACTCCGGATCACGGAAATAGCTGTGCATGACCGAGCTGCCGCGGACGAACACGCGCCCGATCCCGCGGTCAGGAAGCGCCGACCCGTCTTCGCCGCGGATCTCGATCGCCATCTCGTGCACCGGTTTGCCACAGTTCACGACCGCGCGGTAGCGCCGCGGACGGCCGTCGGCGCCGCTGCTGCCGCCGCCCAAAACCGCTTCCTCGACCAGTTCGAGGCGGATGCCCTCGCCCGGAGGCATGAGGGATACGGCGAGCGTCGCTTCTGCGAGGCCGTAGCTCGGGCAGAAAGCCGAAGCCTGAAAGCCCGCGTCGGCAAAAGCATCGACGAATGCCTGCATCACGTCCGGCCGGATCATGTCGGCGCCGTTGCCGGCGATCCGCCAGCGGGACAGGTCGAAGCGGTCCTCGGCGCGGGTCTGCGACGACATGCGGCGGGCGCAGATGTCGTAGCCGAA
>Ga0070670_100003718_pt1 | contig 12699 bp, 16 predicted proteins | sample KBSS63metaG_FD_64665 | JGI IMG/M metagenome (GOLD analysis project Ga0070670, IMG submission 64665) | Switchgrass rhizosphere microbial communities from Kellogg Biological Station, Michigan, USA - KBS S6-3 metaG | ecosystem: Host-associated > Plants > Roots > Rhizosphere > Soil ... | reverse complement strand
TGATCTTCGTGATGATCGCCAGCGTCCCTTCCGATCCGACGAGGAGCTGGGTGAGGTCGTATCCGACGACGTTCTTGACCGCCTTGCCGCCGGTCTGAACCACCTCACCGGTCGGCAGGACCGCTTCGAGCCCGAGCACGTAACGTTTCGTCGTCCCGTACTTGAACGCCCGGGGTCCGCCCGCGCACTCGGCGACGTTGCCCCCGATGACCGACTGTCGCAGCGACGCGGGATCGGGGGGATAGAACAGGCCCACCTGCTCCACCGCGTCCTGCAGATCCCCGGTCACGACGTTCGGCTCCACGACCGCGACGAGATTCGCCTCGTCGATTTCGAGGATGCGGTGCATCCGTTCGAGCGCCACGACCACCCCGCCGTGCGTCGGCACCGAGCCGCCGGTGTAGCCGGTTCCGGCTCCGCGCGGGACGATGGGGAGACGGCGTTCGGCGCAGATGCGCACCACGCCGGCGACATCTTCGGTGGTGCCCGGAAACACGACAATGTCGGCGGGCGACCCGCGCTTCAGCGCGTCCGTGCCGTAGAGCGCTCTTGCGTCGGCGTCGGTTCTGACGTGCGCCGCGCCAAGCAGCGACACGAACGCGTCGACGACATCCGCGGCAATCACCCGGCGACGGCTTTGCGCCCCTCCATCGATCGCATGAAGGCGAGCAGTTTCTCGGTGCCGCGCTGGAGCACGTCGAGCGACGTGGCGTAGGACAGGCGCAGGAAGCCAGGCGCGTCGAATGCCTCCCCCGGTGTGACCGCCACCCGCACTTCGTCGAGCAGCACCTGGGCGAGCTCACCGGTGGTGCGGATGCCATCGGGGGACAGGAACTCGGAGACGTCAGGGAACAGGTAGAACGCGCCGGCCGGTTTCACCAGCCGGATGCGCGGCTCCGCCGACAACCACTCGCAGGTCTGATCGCGGCGGTGGCGATACTCGTCGAGCATCTCGGTCACGCATTCCTGGGGACCGTTCAGCGCGGCAGTGACCGCTTTCTGCGTGATCGAGCACACGTTCGACGTCGAATGACTCTGCAGCGCGTTGCACGCGCCGACCAACGACGCCGGTCCGATCGCCCAGCCGCAGCGCCACCCGGTCATCGCGTACGCTTTCGAGGCCGATCCGCAGAGGACCGTGCGATCGCGCAAGCGATCGTGAAGAATGCGCGGCAGATTGTGCGGCGTCGGATCGTAAATGAGCTTGTCGTAGCACAAATCCAGGAGCACCCAGATGCCGCGGCGTGCCGCCTCGTCGGCGATCGCCGTCATCGCTTCCTCGGAAATCAGCGCGCCGGTCGGGTTGCCCGGGGAATTGATGATGATCCCGCGGGTCCGTGGCGTGATCGCCGACAGGATGGGTTCGGCGCGCACCGTGAAACCGTCTTCGGCGTGCGTGTGCACGAGGACCGGCGTCGCCTCCGCCAGCTTGACCTGCTCGACGAGCGTCGGCCATCCGGGCATGTGGGTGATGACTTCGTCACCGGCGCCGAACAGGCACATCGCTGCGTTGTACAGCGCCTGTTTCCCCCCCGCGGTGATGATCGTCTCGGCCGGCGCGTACTCGACGCCGTAGTCCGTGCGATAGCGCGCGACGACGGCGCGCTTCAGTTCGTCGGTCCCCGAGTTGGTCGTGTATTTGGTGAAGTTCGCATCGATGGCCGCGTGCGCAGCCGCCGAGATATGTTTGGGCGTCGGAAAATCCGGCTCGCCGGCGCCGAAGTCGAGCACGTCGACTCCCTGGGCCTTGAGCTTCAACGCCTCCGCCGTCACCTTCATCGTCGGAGACACGCCAATCCGCTTCGTACGATCTGCGAGCATCTGGGTCAGGCCCTCAAGGTTTCGCGCGCGAGCTTCTTCTCGCGCAACCGTTTTTCCACACTGTCCGGCACGAGCCCGTGCACGGATCCGCCGAGCGCGACCACCTCCTTGACGAGCCGCGAGCTCACGTAGGTGTAGGGTTCGGCGGGCATCATGAACACCGTTTCGACCTCGGCATTCAGCTTGCGATTCATCAGCGCCATCTGCATCTCGAACTCGAAGTCCGAGACGGCGCGCAACCCGCGCACGATGACTCCGGCGCGGCGCCGACGAGCGTAATCCACGAGCAGCCCGTCGAAGGTGTCCACTTCGACATTGGGCGCACCGGCGAACGCCTCGCGCGCGATCTCGACCCGCTCGGGCACGGTGAAAAGTGGTGCCTTCTCGAGGTTGATCAGCACCGCGATGACGATGCGATCGAAGAGCCGCGCGCCGCGGCGGATGATATCGACGTGTCCGTTGGTCAGCGGATCGAAGGAACCGGGATAGATTGCGACAACGTTATTCACTTCAATCCTTGTTGGGTGCGGTTTCGCCGGCCTGGTCGCCGCCGGCGTCGCCGGACCGCTGATACAACGTCAGCGCGCTGTCGCCCGACACGATCTCGCGGGTGCGGACCAGCGGTCCGCTGGTCTCCGGCGCGGCGTCGCGCGTCGCGTGCTCGAGAATCAGCAGCGCGCCGCCGGCGATCAGCGGACCGCCGGCCTCGAGCGCCGCCGCCAATTCCGTCGCACCGTATGGGGGATCCAGGAAAACGAGGTCGAATCGGTGCCCTGCGGGCGGCCGCTCGTTTCCCGCAAACCTCGCGCGGATAATAGCATAGCGGTCAGTCACGCCGCAGTGTTCGAGGTTCGCCTCGATGAGCGCCACCGCGCGGCGATCGCGCTCCACGAACGTGACATGCGCCGCGCCACGGCTCAGCGCCTCGAGTCCGACCGCGCCGCTGCCCGCGTAGCCGTCGAGCACCGTCGCTCCGGCAATCCGCGGCGCCACGACGTTGAACAACGTCTCGCGCAGCTTGTCCGACGTCGGACGCAGCCCGTCCCACGTCGGGGCCTGGAGGCGACGACCTTTCAGACTTCCAGCGATGATCCGCATCTGGAGCACACGGAGAGGACGGAGGGCACGGAGAAATTGAACCACGGAGACACGGAGCCACGGAGGTCATTTTTCAAGAGAAAGCCCTCTCCCCAAAAATATAGCTCCGTGACTCCGTTGCTCCGTGGTTAGCGCCAGCGCTCTTCCCCGTTGTCTCCGTCTCCTCCGTGCTCTCCCTAGCCGATGCCCACCAACCCGAACCGCTGCTCCCAGCTCGTTCTGACGAACGCCGCGAGTGTCTCGGCTTGGTTCTTGTCGTCCAGTGCGGCGACCGCTTCGCGCCGTGCCTCTTCCATCAGCTGATGGTCGCGAACGAGATCCCCGACCCGCAGCGTGGGCATGCCGGACTGTCGCGTGCCGAAGAAATCGCCCGGACCGCGGAGCTCGAGATCGCGCTCGGCGATCTCGAAGCCGTCGGTCGTTTCGGTGAGCGCCTTCAGCCGCGCGCGTCCCTGATCGGTCAGCGGCGACTGGTACAGCAGAACGCAATACGACTGGTGGGGACCGCGCCCAACGCGGCCGCGGAGTTGATGCAGCTGTGAGAGTCCGAACCGCTCGGCGTGTTCGACCAGCATCACCGCCGCGTTCGGCACGTCCACGCCGACCTCGACGACCGTCGTCGAGACGAGCACGTCGAACTCGCCGCGCGCGAAGGCGCCCATCACGCGCTCCTTCGCGTCAGAGTTCATTCTGCCGTGCAGCAACGCGACCCGGTAGGCCGGGAACACGTCCTGCGACAGATGATCGGCCATCTCGGTGGCGGCCTTGAGATCCACCTTTTCCGACTCTTCGACCAGCGGGTAGATGATGTAGGCCTGCCGGCCGCCGTCGATCTGCGCGCGGACGAAATCGTAGATCTCGTCGCGCCGCGATTCCGGCTTGGCGATCGTCTTGATGGGGTGCCGCCCTGGCGGCATCTCGCGCATGACGGAGACGTCGAGATCGCCGTAGGTGGTCAGCGCCAGCGTCCGCGGAATCGGCGTCGCCGTCATGACCAGCACGTCCGGATGCAGTCCCTTGGCCCGCAGCGTCGCGCGCTGCAGCACGCCAAACCGATGCTGCTCGTCGATGATCACCAGCCCCAGTTCGCGGAACGCGACCGGATCCTGGACCAGCGCGTGGGTGCCGACGGCCAGATGGAGGGATCCGCCGGCGAGCTCGGCCTGCAGCTCACGGCGCTTCTTCGCGGGCGTCGCCCCGGTAAGCAGCGCGATACGGAAACGCGAGGACTCCAGCAGCTTGCGAATCGTGATGAAGTGCTGCTCGGCGAGGATTTCGGTGGGCGCCATGAAGGCGACCTGCAGGGCGTTCTCCATCGCCACCAGCGCCGCCATCAGCGCGACAATCGTTTTGCCGGACCCGACGTCCCCCTGCAGCAGCCGGTTCATCGGCTGCGGACGCTTCATGTCCTCGACGATCTCGGCGACGGCTTTCTTCTGGTCGCCGGTGAGTTTGAACGGCAGGACCCGGCGCGCTGACTCGCGGATGTCGTCGTTGATGATCACGGAGCGCGGCTTACGCTCCGCGTCCGACTTGCGGCGGCGCATCACCAGTCCCAGCTGAAACAGGAAGAACTCTTCGAAGATCAACCGCCGTTGCGCCGGCGCGCCGAAGGCGTTCAGCGTGTCGATCGGCGTGCCGGCGGGGGGAAAGTGCACGTCGAGGAGCGCCGTCCGGCGATCGGCCAGCTGGTGCCGCGATCTGACCCCGGTCGGCAGCGGATCCGGGATCTCCGCCGGCAAGCCGCTGAGCGCCTGGTGCACGATCGCGCGCTGCATCTTCGTCGTCAGCGTCCCCGTCTTTTCGTAGATCGGGACGATGCGGCCGGTGTGCAGCGTGTCGTCCTCGGGCTCACCCGATTCGTCGTCTTGTTTGAGGAGTTCGTACTGCGGACTCTGCAGCTGGATGCCGTGCGAGGTCAGCTCCAGTTTGCCGAAGAGGATCACCCGCTGGTGTGGGTGAAAGACGTCGTTGAGGAACGGTTGATTGAAGAAGACCGCCCGCAATGCGCCGGTGCGATCGCGCACGAGCATCTCGAAGATCTTGAAGCGCGGCCGTCGCGTGGGACGGATGCCGCAGCTGACAATCTCGCCGACCACCGACGCGGCGTGTCCGGGACGGAGCGATGCGATCGTTTGGAAGCTGCCCCGATCCTCGTAGCGAATCGGAAATCGATAGAGAAGATCCTCGACGGTGGTCAGGCCGACTCGCTGGAGATCGGCGGCTCGCCTCGGTCCAACGCCTTTCAGGTACTGAAGCGGCGTGTCGAGCGCCACCGCGTTATTGCACCACGGTGGACGTGCCGGATCCGACGCGGATTTCCTTGATGCGCGCCGGCAGCTCGAACGGCGCGTCCATGTCGATGCCGCCAGGATTCTCCGGCGTACGCGAGTAGTACGACAGCAGCTCCTGAACCACGGCCTTCGGGATGGGCACCCCCTTGACCTCCGCCGATTCGAGCACGAACTGCCCCTTGCCGTCCTTCGTGGTCAGGTGTCCCGCAGCCGTGATCGGCAGTTGCCCGCCGAGATACGCAAGCGGATCGAGCCAGCCGCGCTGCTTCTGTTTGCGCACGGCATCCAGATCGACGATCGCCCGACCGGCCACCCGCCCGTCTCCAACCGCAGTGAGCTCAGGTTCGGTGACCCCGACGGGGATTTGATCGGCGGCCTTCAGGCGGATATAGGAGTTGACCTCGATGTCGGTGACAGCGGTCGATCGCTTCGACGACGCTTTGGCGGAAGGTTTGGCGTTTCCAAACTCGACGATCTTGGTCAGCTTGGCCTGGAAGCGCTCCGCGTCCTCTTTGGACACGCGTACCGTGCCCGCCAGAAGCGTCGCAACCGACACGAACACGGCGACAGCCAGTGCGGCAGCACGGGACATAGCTCGATTGTACGACAGGGTTCGGCAGGGTTCGACGAGGTTCTCCTCGGTTCTACCAGGTTCGGTTCTGCTGGGTTCGAACAGGGTTCAGTTCTCCTGGGTTCTACTCGCGCGCGGTTCTGCTGGGTTCGGGGTTCTGTGCGGTTCGACGCATCCTTAGAACTGGGAACCCTGCGGAACCGAACCCTGTAGAACCGAACCCCGTCGAACCCCGTAGAACCCCGCCGAACCCTGTAGAACCCATCATGAGCCGCCGCGCCGGCCGGCAGCGGCCTGGCGCGCGCGCATGAGCAGGTCGAGTTTCCGCCGCTCGATGGTTTCCTCGAAAACCCGGAACCGTGCCTGCTGCGGCACGTCGAGCAGTTCGTCGATCGAGTCGTACGCGCGTCGCAGCTCAGCGGCGGACCGATCATCGAGCTCCCTGATGGTTTTCAGGTCCGTCCGGATGGCGTTCTCGTCGTACGGCGCGTTGGTGCCGGGGCCGGCCAGCCGCCGGAGATTCTGAATGAGCTGATTGCGCGTCTGCTGATTCCTGCGCCGCGTTTCCTGCAGTTTCTTCAGCCGGGTGACGAATGTGCCGTACTGGTTGTCGTTCAGTTGCAGTGCGTCCTGCGCCTGCACGACCGCGTAGGCATCGAGCATGGCGACGACCTCTGCGGGCGCGAGCGCGCCGCGAGCCGCGCGAGGTCGCGACGGTGTACTTTCCGGCGCCTGGGTCGCCCCGACCGATGCCGTGGTGAGCGGGATGAGGACGGCAAGCATGACGACGACCGAACGTGATTGACGCATCTCCTACACCCCGTTCCGCTTCAATTCCTGATCGAGCAGCCGCGCGAGCTCGGATCGTTCATCCGCCGTGAGCCGCAGGGCCACGTCCTCGGCTGCACCCGGGCTTGCGGCGATTCCGGCCTCTTGCACGTCCTCCCACGCGAGATCCTCCGCCGCCACGCGCACCACCGCCCAGCGCTCGTCGGCATCGACGTTGTCGGCCACGATCGGCGGAAGCGCCACAGTGCTCCGTGCGATGACGACCGGGGGCGCGGCGCGGCGGACGGTCGGTGCGTGCACAGTCGCCCGCCACACGACGCTCAGAATCACCAGCACGGTTGCGGCGCCGGCCACGGCCCACGTCGTGAGGGGCCGCCGCAGGCGGCCGAACCACGCCGCGGACTCGGGTGAGATCGAGTCGCTCCGCACCGCCTCCGCGACCCGCGCGCTGAAGTGATCCCAGAAGAGCGGGGACGGCTCCGGCACGCGCTCGCCCGCCGCGCGGGTGACGATCGCGCCGAGCGCGTCCGCTTCGCTGCGGCACCTTGCGCACTGCCGCAGATGCTCCGCCTGGACTGCCGGCAGCTGTGCCGGGACCTCAATCGCATCGAGAAGCTCCGCGCGCGTCAGGTGTTTCATGATCCGCCCTGCAATAGATTCTTCAAGTTCGCAAGCGCGTGAAAGAAGTTGGCTTTCACGGCGCCGACCGAGCTTCCCAGGATCTCCGCGATCTGATCGTGCGGCAGCTCATGATAGATGCGAAGGATCAGCGCGGCCCGCTGTTTCTTGGGCAGCCGCGCGATCGCCGCGCGCACATGCGTGGCGCGCTCGTCACGCAGCAAAACCGTGTCCGCCCGTTCGGCGGGCGCCTCGATCCGGTCGACGTGTGCGAAACCGAAGGTCCGCCGCGCGTTGCGCGACGCCACCTGGTTCAGGCAGACGTTGACGCCGATGCGATACAGCCACGTCGAAAACGCCGACTGCCCCTTGAAGCTTCGCAGCCCCTTGTAGGCGCGGATGAACACGTCCTGTGCGAAATCGCTCGCGTCTTCATGGTTGCCGGCGAACCGGTAGCAGAGCTGGTACACGTGCCGCTGATGCCGGCGTACGAGCTCGTCGAACGCCTCCCGGTGGCCGTCGAGGGCCGCGCGGACCAGTGCCCGGTCGTCCTCGGTCGCTGCTGCCGCTGCGGCGGTCACCACGTAATCCTTTAGACCTGCGGCAGGGGCGAAAGTAAAAGGTGGACTTTCGCCTTTCCTTTGCGTATAGTGCCGCCATGCTGCCACTCACCAAGCGCCAGCGCGAGATCCTGGATTACCTGAACGATTTCATTCAGCAGCACGGTTACGCTCCCAGTCTCGAAGAGATCGGGCGCCGATTCAGCCTGTCGTCGCTCGCGACGGTGCACAAGCACCTCACGAACCTGCAGGAAAAGGGGTTCATCAAGCGAGCGTGGAACCGGAGCCGCTCGGTCGAAGTGGTGCCGTCGCGCGTCGGCAGTCGAGCTGTCGAGTTGCCGATGCTCGGGTACGTGGCCGCCGGCTCGCCTATCGAGGCAGTCGTCGGCAGTGAAACCATTGCGGTTCCGGAAGATCTCGTCGGCAAACGAGATACCTACGTCCTCAGGGTGAAGGGGGACTCGATGATTGACGAGCAGATCCGCGACGGCGACTACGTCATCGTCGAGGATCGCCGCACGGCCGACAACGGCGAGATGGTGATTGCGCTCCTGCATGGATCCGATGTGACGCTGAAAAAACTCTATCGCGAGCAGGGGCGAATCCGGCTGCAGCCCGCCAATCCCGCGATGCAGCCGATTATGGCGTCACCTGACCAGGTTCAGGTGCAGGGGGTTGTCGTCGGGGTGATGCGCCGCTACTGACTCGTCCCCGATGGGGTACAGTGGCCCCATGAACGAGCGCAAACAAATCAATTTCACTATCCTTCCCGACGACAGAGCCGACGTTCCGCGGACTTACGCGAACTTCTGCGCGATCTCCCACACGCCGTTCGACTTTACTCTCGCGTTCTGCGAGGTGCTCCCCCTGTCCGAGAAGGACATCCACGCGGCGGAAGCGGAGCACGTTGTCCGCGCTCCCGTCCGGGCCAAGATCGTCGTGCCGCTGCAAGTAGTGCCAAACCTGATTGCCGCGCTCCAGGAACACATGCGCGTGTATTCGGAATCGACCGGGACGAGCTGGGACAAGGGACCGGTGCATTAGAGCTACCAGCTACCAGCTACCAGCTATCAGCTACCAGCTATCAGCTACCAGCTGTCAGCTCTCTCAGGTGTTACCTGACAGCTGAGCGCTGAGAGCTACCAACAAAGGCAGACCTCGATACGTCTAGCAGGGTGATGGACGGGCAGGCGATTTCGATGCCGGTGGCTGTCGACGAGCCGCCGGAGGACACGGCCTCGCGCATCGGCGCGCTGTTCGACCTGCATCATCAGCGCCTGCTCAAGCTCGCGCGCCGGCTGTCGCGGAATGCCGAGGATGCTCGAGATCTGGTGCAGGAGACATTTCTCAGGGCGGCGCGGTCGCCGCGATCGATCCCGCAAGGGGCGCCGAACGAGGAAGCGTGGCTCGTGCGCGTGCTCATCAACATCTGCCGGGATCGCTGGCGCCACTCGGCGGTGCAGGCGCGCGCGCGGATGAACGGCTCGGTGTCGGCGGAACCCGCGTTCAATCCGGAGCCTCACCTGATGGCGAAATCCCTCGTCCGGCGCGCGCTCGACGAGCTGCCGCCACGGCGCCGGGCGATCTTGATTCTGTATGAGCTCGAAGGGGCGACGATTCCGACGATCGCGAAGCTGGTCGGCGTCACTCCGGTGACCGTGCGCTGGCATCTGTCGATAGGCCGCCGGGAAATGGCAAAGGCGCTCGGGAGGGCCGATCATGACTGACCTGCGAACCAGGCTCCGCGATGCGTTGCGCGACGAAGAAGACGAGCGGCCGTCGGCCGACGACATCGCCTCCATGCGCCGCGTGGTGGTCGCGTCGGTGCGCGCGGCGGACGAGAAGGAACGACGGGCGGCCTCGTGGGTCCAGCCACTCGCGGTCGCGGCCACGATCGTGGCGATGATCGCCGTCGGGATCGCGATCGGCGGACGCTTCGACGCAGGCACCAACGGCGCGACTGCGCCGCGCGGCGATGAACGCGGCCCGGCCGCGCCGGGACCTGACCGCGCGCGTCAGTTTCAATTCTCGACCCCGGGCGGCACGCGGATCATCTGGATTTTCAACGCTGACCTGGACCTGAAGACAACGCCATGAACACTCATTTCCTTCGGATTGCTTTCGTATCAATTGCCGCGGCGACCCTGATCGCGCCGCTCACGGCGCAGGAGCACGGGCGGGGCGTGCTCGGCCCGGCGCAGCGGAGCGGCCGCGGCGTGGCGGTTGACGACGGAAGCCCGCGTCCTCAGGCATTCAGCGTATCGCTGGTGCTTGGCGAAATGCAGGCGACGACCGGGGGGGCCGATAACGTACCGGCCGCCGCGCGGAAAGCGCTGACCGACGTAAAGGACTTCCTGCCCTACAAGGCGTACCGGCTGCTCGATTCGCAGTGGACGCTCTGCTGCGGCCGTCCGTCGATGGTCAGTACGCCAATCGTCAGCCGGCTTCGCGGGCCCGAAGAACAGGACTACGGCGTCGAGATCATCCCGAGCAGCGCCGGAAACGGGAAGTTCTACGTGCACTTCCAGTTGTGGGAGCCGCGCGCTACCGAAACAGCGGTGTCCGGCGGGGGCCGCCGCGGCTCGATCGCGGCGACTGACGCGCCGCTGGCGGACGTACAGCGGTCCCTGCAGATCGAGCGCAGTTTCCTCGAGCAGCAGCTGGCGGAACTGAAGAAGACCAAAGGCGAAGACCATCCGGAAGTCGTCCAGCTCCGCAGGCGGCTCGAGTCTTTGGACAGCCAGAGCCACGAGTCTCGGCGTGTCGAGAGCATGGGACGGACGATCTCCCCATCGATGGGGCGCCGGCCGGTCATCGACACGAGCTTCACGATGGATGTCGGCGAGACGGTCGTCGTCGGCACGTCGCGCCTGAAGGGTGACAAGGCGCTGATCGCGCTGTTGACGGCGGTGCCGGCGACCAAGGGTCAAGCAAAGTAGCGCGATACAATCGGCGCATGCCGAAACGTGCGGCTGCGCCGGTTCCCACCAAGACCGCCGCCGAGACTCGCCGCATCATGGCGAAGCTCGCGAAGCAGCATCCCAACGCGGACACCGAGCTCAATTACTCGAGCGCGTACGAGTTGCTCGTCGCGACCATTCTGTCCGCACAGTGCACCGACGAGCGCGTCAACCAGGTGACCCCGGCGCTGTTCAAGCGCTACCCGGACGCCGCCGCGCTCGCGAAAGCGACGACCGACGAGCTCGAGCCACAGATCCAGTCCACAGGATTCTTTCGCGCGAAGTCGCGATCGCTCGTCGGGATGGCGAATGCGTGCGTCGAGCAGCACCGCGGTCAGGTACCGAAGACGATGACCGAGCTCGTGGAGCTGCCAGGCGTCGGCCGGAAGACCGCGAACGTCGTCCTCGGCCATGCGCTGGGAGTCCCGGGATTGCCAGTCGATCGTCATGTGCTGCGCGTCTCGAACCGGATCGGCATCGCCCGCTCCGACGATCCCGAAGTCGTCGAGCAACAGTTATGCGCCGCAATGCCGCCGAAGGACTGGACGAAGACCTCGGACACGCTGATCCTGCACGGCCGGCGCATCTGCAAGCCGCGGCCGTTGTGCGATAGATGCGCAGTTCGAGACGACTGCGAGTACTACCGAAGCGTGATCAGAATGGTGCGACCCAGTCGTCGTCCAAGCGGATCGTTGGTCGATGAGCTCCGAGCGCCGAAGGCGCGAGGGACAGGTCGCGGGGGTGGGGCCCCGCGACAGAGTAAGAAATGATGCATAGGGCCGACTTCACCCGGCTGGTCGAAGAGGCTCTCCTCCAAATCCCGCGGCGCTTCCGAAAAGCCATGAAGAACGTCGCGGTGGTGGTCGAGGACGATCCGCCTCCTCACCTGCTCGAGGAGCTCGAGATCGAACCGCCCGACTCGCTGTTCGGCCTCTACCAGGGAACGCCGCTGCCGGAACGGAGCTGGACTTACGGCAACACGCTGCCGGATCGCATCTCGATCTACCAGCGGCCAATCGAAGAGGCGTGCGAGGACGACGAAGCGATCATGGAGTGCGTCGCGGAAACGGTCATCCACGAGTTCGGCCACTACTTCGGCATGAGCGAGGAAGAAATCGAGGAGATCGAAGACAAGTACTGGCGCGGAGAATCGCTCGACGAAGTGTGATGAAGCCGCGCGCGAAGAAAAAGCTCGGCCAGCACTTTCTCGAGGCCGTCTGGGCCGACAAGGTGGTAGCCGGGATCGATCCGAAGCCCGACGACCGGTTCGTCGAAATCGGACCAGGCCCTGGCGCGTTGACGCTGCGGCTGGCGCCGCGCGTCGCGCATCTGACGGCGATCGACGTCGATGCCGCGCTAATCGACGCCCTTCGTCCGCGGGTCACTGATAACGTCACGCTGGTCCACGCGGATTTTCTCGATGTCGATCTCGCGACGCTGGACATCGAGCGTCCGTTCCGCGTCGCGGGCAACCTTCCCTACAACATCTCCTCGCCGATCGTGTTCGCGCTGCTGCGGGCGCATCGGACGGCTGGGGGCATCACCGATGCGGCGCTCATGATGCAGCGCGAAGTTGCGGATCGGATGACCGCATCGCCCGGCAGCGGCGATTACGGCGTTCTGTCAATTCTCGTGCAGCTGCACGCTGATGTGCGCCGCGTGCTGGCACTGCCGCCGGGTGCGTTCCGGCCGGCCCCCAAGGTGCACTCGGCGGTCCTCTCGCTCCGGTTCCGTGCCCCGGCCGTCGCGGTGGCCGATGATCCCGCGTTCGAAGCCATGGTCCGGACGATGTTCATGCAGCGCCGCAAGACGCTGTTGAATGCCTTGCGCCCGTTCGCCGCCGCCAGGAACCGTGACGCCGGCCGCGCCCTCGCCGACGCCGGGATCGATCCGTCGCGGCGCCCGGAGACGCTGCACCTTGCGGAGCTCGCGCGGCTCGCCGATCGTTTCGGGTAGCGACAAGTCTGAGCTGTGCTATACTTTGCGCG
>Ga0070670_100003716_pt1 | contig 12706 bp, 7 predicted proteins | sample KBSS63metaG_FD_64665 | JGI IMG/M metagenome (GOLD analysis project Ga0070670, IMG submission 64665) | Switchgrass rhizosphere microbial communities from Kellogg Biological Station, Michigan, USA - KBS S6-3 metaG | ecosystem: Host-associated > Plants > Roots > Rhizosphere > Soil ... | reverse complement strand
ATCATAAGCATTTGTTCCGGGTGAGGTTACTGTAGCTTCTAAAGCTCTTGTGCTATTGTTTCCAGTCACCGCAGCATAACTTCCTGATGCATTTCCGCCAATCAGTAAATTCCAGCCCGTAAACAATGTACTTCCGGTTCCGGTGGTACCTGTTCCAGCTTCAAAATCACCTGCCGATAAAAGGTTGGTTGCGCTTGTGCTGCCGGCATCTACAGTCAGCGATCGCAAATAATTTCCATTTTGATTTTGATGCCACACCAATGTATGACCGAAAACCTGTAAACCTGCTGCAGTTGATAAATTCAACAACTCGTCTGCCGTGCTGTAGTCAAAACTCCCGTCATCTTTCATAATAGCGCCATGTTTCATTTGATAGCCAAATGTTACCTGGTCGGCCTCTCTTGTAACCACATTTTTATAAGCCGCATTATTCCTGAATAATGCATATTCAATTGCAATTCCAATAGGAAAAGATGCAGCTTCTTTTAATGTTGTGGGATTATCGACAGTTGGTGGCGTGGGAGGTGGATTTGTTGTTGATGAATTACCATTATCTTTTTTACATGAAGTAATTGCTAACAACACAGTCGCAACAAAAAACGGAAGTGCAGATTTCATAAGTTAACTAGCGCTTATCTAGAATGAGCTTTTAAAATTAAAACGTATGAGAAGCAGGAAGGATGACTTTTGTCATCCTTCCATTTGCTGCTGATATGAGAGATATAACCTGCTAATAGCCAAGATTTTGATATGCTTTTTTCTCTTCTACACTCGATTGCATTGCATCAATCTGGCCTTGCGGAATGGGGCGCAAATAGTGATGGTTGTCAATACTTCGAGTGACGGTTTGTATTGTATGATCTCCTGCTGCAGCTCCACAAATCTGATAAGTTGAAGCGTAAGCTGTCCATCTTTGGGTGCGGATTAGATCGTACCAACGATAGCCTTCGCCAAAATATTCACGCGAACGTTCAGCAAGAATATAGTCTATATCTATTGTTGCAGGGGTAGCGGCAATCATGGCTGCACTGTTGTCCTGAACTTTAGCAACGTTACCATTGTTATCAAAACGCCATTTTCCTGCCCTTGCACGAATGACATTGATCAACGCTCTTGCAGAGCCGTCATTGGCATATGGTCCTGTTACCGCCTTTGGAGTTGCTCCTTTCACGGCTGCTTCTGCAGCGATAAAAAAGAGCTCTGAAAATTTGGCAATGTTAAACGGACGGGTAAGTCCGGCATTTGGATAGCCCAATCCCGTACCGTTATCAGTACGATACGGACCCATTTTCCAAAGACCTGGATAAATTAGCCTGCTGATGCCATTAGGCGATATAACCCAATCAGGCCGTCCGGGCAAGGTTCCTGCACCAACATTGCTGTTGCCTGCACCGCTTGGGTATGTGATTGCAGTGGCAGGCTCGTCATCCAGGAAACTCAGAATTGCACTACCCGGAGTAACCGGCAAAAAGTTGGCGTTGTATAAAGTTGGGTTTGTAAGACCACCCTTCGGCCAGTTGCCCCGATATACTGTTGTAAACGTACCATCGTAACGGGAATCATTGGTTTTATCGGGAAAGTTATTTTTAACAGCGCCAATGGTAGGACACATGCGGTTATATGGTCGTCCCAAATGTTGTTCTGCTTCACGTTGAACAGAACTTATCGCAGCCCAGGTTGTGGATGAAGTGCTGCTCCTGATGTTTGTGTAGTTCGCGGTCATCATCCATACTGCATAGTTGTCCTGGTTGAGACCATTAGGGCCATTTCCATCGTAAATGTTGCCACCCGTATAGGTCGAATTTTCGGTATGGTCTGCCCACAGCAGGATTTCTTTGTTACGATCATTCTGAGCCAGGTTTACATCATAATAGGTCGGCTGCAACAGATAATTCGCTCCAGCGTTGCTAATACCCGCTACTGCTAAGTCATAAGCCTGCTGATAGTAATACTGAGCATTGTGCCCGGCAGGATCTGTACGATTGGCTACGGCAGGATAAGTAGGTATGTTATTAGGATTTTCCAGCCACCATCCGTAAGTCAGATAAGCTTTGGCCAAAAACAAGCGGGCAACCGTTTTGGTAACACCGCCGGTTACACGAGGGGCGTCTGGCAGATCATTAACCGCTGCTGTTAAATCGGGAAATATTGTTTTTGTATAAACTTCAGGTACTGTATTTCTCTTTGAAGTTCTTATAGCCGACGTATTAAATTTAAGTTCTCCGGAACCTAAATCCAGCGGCACTCCACCGAACGTTTGAACCAACAGAAAGTAGTCAAATCCGCGGAAGAACTTGGCCTCTGCAAGCAATGCATTGGAAACACCGAGTTTTCCTCCATTTTCAATAATACCACTGGCGGTATTAATATCACTATAGGAAGGTCCCCATATTACATCTGCACGGCTGTTACTGGAGGTTATATTGCCCTGCCCGGAAATGTCCATCACCTTAAAGTTCTCGTCTGCACTTTGAGCGTAGGTTGCCTCGTCGGTGCCTGTTTCGCAGGTGTTATAGTAGTAGCCCTGCCCGTATATAGTGCGCAGGTGTGCATATAAAGATGTGATACCGCCCTGCACTCCTTGTAACGTTTGAAAGTAATCAGGTGTAAAACCGGCCCGGGGCTGTTCATCAAGAATTTTCTTGCATCCTCCCATGGATAACAGGAGCGCTGCACCTATAAAAATATTTAGTTTTAGAAGTTTCATGTTGTTTCAATTTTAAAAGGTCAAATTAACGCCAAGTATATAATTGCGGGTTGAAGGTGTATTAGTACCTATCGTCAGTAGGCGCCTTTGGTAACTGGCTACTGCCTGGTTCTCATTACCATATGAGTTCGTCTCTGGGTCCATACCGGATTCTTTGTGATATGGTGAGAACATGACGAAAGGATTTTGTACTGTAGCATACATACGCAACTTAACGTCGGAGCCTTTGAGTAATTTGTAATTGAAGTCGTAACCCAGTGTAATTGTACGGATTTTCAGGTACGATGCGTTGAAATAGCCTAATGTGCTTCCATATTTTGGATTGTCCCCGCTAATGTTGCGGCCGGGTCTCGGATACTTGGCATCGGTATTGTCCGGCGTCCAATAATCGATCTTCACATTGTTTCTGCGGCCGCTTTCCAGGTTAAGATAACCTGCCGATCCATAAAGCGTACTTATAAGAATACCACCGCTTTTAAAAACACCGACGGTGCTTAAATCAAAGCCCTTGTAAGATACACGAGTATTGAACCCGCCTCCAAAATCAGGATCCACATCCATGATTTGCCTGTCGTCACTGCCAGCATTAGTACCTATTGCCCTGGTGGGCTTACCAGTCGCATCATAAGCGCCGGTATACAATACTTTAATCGAACCTACGATCTGCGAATCTACACCTGGCTCCAATACACTACGATAGGGATCATCCTTTTGCCACAAACCTATTTTTTTAAAGTCATAGATAGCATTGATGTTATGTCCAACAAACCATCCATTGCCTATATCCTGAGTTTTTCCATCAGCAAGTTCCACAAGTTTATTGCGATTTGCATAAATATTGAAACCGGCATCCCATGTCCATCCATTTGCATTATTAATGATGGTTCCGTTAAGCGTAAGTTCAATCCCTTTATTTTGCGTTTTTCCTATGTTCTGTACAATACTGGCCACCCCGGAAGTAGGTGGTAAACCAACACTTTGCAAAACGCCTTCGGTTTTCGTACTATAATATTCAACTGTTCCCGTTAGCCGGTTGCGGAACATACCGAAATCAATACCCAGGTTGATGGTTTTAGAGTACTCCCAGTCTAATTCTGGATTGGGTAATTGAGACACATAATAACCGATAGCGTACGCACTTCCAAAATTATAAGGGCGTTGAGCTAATGCCCCCAACGTAGAATAAACTGGTACTGCCTGGTTAGATGTTTGTCCAAAGCCCGCCCGCAGTTTTAAATTATTGATAACGGCAATGTCTTTCATAAAGTTTTCATTAACGAGATTCCAACCTACCGACACGGCGGGATAAGTATGCCATTTATGTCCGGGAGCAAGCCTCGAGGAAGCGTCAGAACGTACAGTAGCAGACAACATGTAACGGTTGTTATACGAGTACATTACACGGCCCATGTACGACATTAAACCGGATTGCTGATAGGTACCTTGATTCACTGTGATATTAGTGGCAAGTGCAGATCCTAAGTTATAAAATTGAAATGCCTCATTAGGAATGTCGGTAGCTGACATAGATGAGCCGTTTACTTTGGTTTGCTCGGCCGAGTACAGGCCCAGCACATTTATGCTATGCGCACCGAAAGAACGGTCATACGTCAGAATATTTTCAGCGGTCCAATGGTATGTATGTGTGTTGCTGATATTGGCACTGGATACTGCTGTAGCGAGGATGTTATTTACTCCCGCACCTGTAAAACCTCCATTGTTACTTTGAACAAAGTCACCGCCCAGGTTCAAACGATATTTTAAACCTTTTACCCAGGGCACGCTTACTTCACCATATAAGGAATTATAAGAGGCAAAGCCCCGTGTTTCATTTAGCCACGTGCCTGCGTCATGCAGACTATCTATGCGGTCTTGTGTGAGCACATACTGTTCATCCAAAGTCATCTTTACTGTTTTTTTCAACGTACCGTCAGCATTGTACGGGTTGGAAATAGGAGTATTGCTTAGATTGGCGTAGATACCTATCTGGTTGCCTTCACTTAAGTTGTAATTACTGTTAGAAGTGAAGCCAACGCGGAAAAAATTACCGATTTGTTGATCTACGGAAGCCTTAATGGAATATCGTGTATATTGTTGAGAAGGAATAACAGCCTGGTTCTGATAATAACCGAGACCAAAGCTATAACTACCCTGCTGAGTACCGCCCACCAGGCTAACACTATGATCTGTTACCAGACCATTCTGGAACATCAGGTCCTGCCAGTCAGTATTTACGTCATTTTTTTCATCCAAACCATTTGTCGAATACACTCCAGCTGCCTTTCGAAGTGCCACGAATTCTGGTCCATCCATCATAGGATATTTCGCAAATACTGTTTGTATCCCTGTATAACCATTATACGAAACTCTTGCTTTTTGGCCCTTTTGACCTCTATTTGTTGTTACTAAAATAACACCGTTCGCGCCGCGTGAACCATAGATAGCGGTCGCTGAGGCATCTTTAAGAATGTCAATACTCTTAATGTCATTCGGATTTAAGTCACCAAGCGAGCCGATATAAGGTATGCCATCAAGCACAACTAAAGGGTCATTGCTGCCAGTTAACGAACGATCACCCCGGATGCGAATTTGCATTGTAGCACCAGGCCTGGTTGATGTTTGAGAAATATCAACACCTGCAATGCGCCCCTGCAAAGCTTGAGAGATATTAGGCGTAGGGATATCCCGAAGTTTATCTCCAGCTATGGAAGCAACTGAACCCGTTACAGCTTCTTTCCGTTGGGTCCCATAACCAATTACAACCACTTGTTCCATCGTGGTTCCAGACGTCGTTAATTTAGCATTCAAGGTTGTTTGTCCTTTAATGTCCACCTCAATTGTAGCAAATCCAACTGAAGAAATTACCAACGTACCGTTAGCTGGTGCCAAAATTTGAAAGGAACCATCATTACCAGTAGTTACACCAATCGACGTCCCTTTTAAGGCGACAGAGGCACTTGATACTGCTTGTCCTGACTCGTTTGTAACACGCCCCCTGACTGTGATGTTTTCGTTTTGTGCCTGCGCAAAAAACGTTAGTAATAAAAGCAAAAAAGCGGTACACATTTTTTTCTCCCAAAGCAGCAGGGAGGTTGACGCTTTTAGCAGATTTTGCGTAACCATGATTTTCATAAATGTTGTTTTTAAAAATTCAGTTTAGTGTACAATAGATGTTTCATTGAGTAAGAACCTTTCCGAAGATTTTCGTTAGTGCGGACGGAGTATGGTTTTCCATTTGCAATCATTTATAGCAAAAACTCTCTCTCTTATGTATACGTCCAAATATTATTGTTGGTATAAAACTTTTTTTAATTAAGTCACAGGGAGAGGAAAGACAAATAAGGTGAGAAGTAAAATTGCCTAAACAATCACGGGCAGTAGTCAACCGAAGCAACATAAATCGTTAGTTTATTTTATCAAAGCAGTTCTAATCAAATCTTCTATCCGGCGTCGAATTTAGGGAGATTTTTGATTTGCGCAACCGATTACATAATTTTTTTTAAAAAAAATTTCTTTTTAGCTTTACCCACAACATGTAAGCGATTGTATGCGAAAGGGCAAAGAAGTCACCATTTATGACATCGCAAAAAAATTAAACATCTCCCCCGCTACCGTTAGCAGGGGTTTGCAGGATCATCCAGCCATCAGTAAGAAAACGAAGAAAAAAATTTCTGATGTGGTTGATGAATTAGGATATCGTTCCAATCATTTTGCTCGTAATCTTCGTCAACAGCAAACAAAAACAATTGGGGTTCTTGTTCATGAGTTGAACAGTAATTTCATTACTTCGGTTTTAGCAGGAATTGAAAAGGTTACGACAGAAGAAGGTTACGATATAATTATTGCCCACTCTTCTGAAAACTACCATAAGGAAGCAGCCAACGCCAAAAACCTTTTTAATAAAAGAGTTGACGGATTAATTGCTTCCCTCGCGTTTGACACAACCGATCTTCAACATTTTAAACCTTTCGTTGATAAAGGTGTACCTGTTATGTTTTTTGATCGTGTTGAACAGGATGGTAATAACACAGTTGTGGTAATTGATAATGACAGGTGCGGCTATATTGCCACCCGACATTTAATTGAACAGGGTTGCAAGCGCATTGTGCATATAACTTCAAGCCTCAAACGAAACGTTTACTCACAGCGTTACAAAGGATATAAGGATGCGCTTTTCGATAATGGAATTGAATTTGACGAAAGCCTGCTGGTCGTTGGCGATCTTAGTGAAAAAGCTGGTGTTGAAGCGGCATTGAAAGTACTAAAAATGAATCCGCTGCCAGATGGCGCCTTTATCACCAACGATTTTGTTGCTGCAGTTTTTATGAGAACAATAAAGGAACATGGCATTTCAATTCCAGGTGATATTGCTATTGTTGGATTCAACAATGACGCTATCGGAAAATTAATTGAACCTGCGCTCACCACTGTTAATTATCCCGGCATTGATGTTGGTGAAATTGCTGCGCGAAACCTGATCAACCATTTAAAAGGTATCAGTAATATTCATCAAACCAATACAATTGTGGTGCGATCGGAACTAATAATACGTAAATCATCTCTTAAATCCCTTGTGTAACCAAAGGAAATGCAACCATTACTAACTATGCCTAACGATAAAGAGGTCACCATTTATGATATAGCCAAAAAGCTAAAAATATCGCCTGCTACTGTAAGCCGTGGATTACAAGACCACCCGAGAATTAGTAAAAAAACCAAGAAAAAGATATTTGATCTGGCCGACAAAATAGGATACCGCCAAAATCATTTTGCACGTAATCTTCGCAACCAGAAAACAGATACGATTGGTGTAATTGTTCCAAGGCTGAACAGTTATTTCATGTCTTCGGTTATTGCAGGTATAGAACATTTCGCCAATAAAGAAGGTTATAATATAGTTATCAGCCAGTCCTCTGAATCATCCGCCAAGGAGGCAGCAAATGCAAAAACATTATTTAATAATCGTGTTGATGGTTTATTGGCCTCATTAGCCTATGACACCAAAGACCTGTCCCATTTCGAACCATTCTTTAAAAAAAATATTCCGATCATATTTTTTGATCGTGTAATGGATCACCAAAACTGCACAAATATTTTAATTGATAATTGTAAAGCTGCATACGAAGCCACCAAACACCTCATCAAACAAGGTTGCAAAAGAATTGTTCACATTACTGCACCTCCCCAGCAAAATGTCTATATCGATCGGTTAAAAGGTTATAAGCAGGCATTGTTGGAGCATAAAATAAAATTCAGACCAGAAGATCTGATAATTGGCAACTTAAGCATGGAGGCTGGAGCTGAAGCAGCAGAAACTATCTTAAAAATGAAAGCATTACCCGATGGTGTATTTGTTTCGAATGACACCTGTGCGGTTGAGTGCATGCTTGCGCTAAAACAAAATGGAATTAAAATTCCGGACGATATTGCTTTTGTTGGCTTTAACAACGATGCAGTATCCAAAGTGATAGAGCCAAACCTCACCACTATCAATTATTCTGGCTATGAAGTTGGTGAAGTGGCAGCACGTCACCTAATTAATCACCTTACCGGGGTTTCCGTAATTCACAATACCAATACTATTATACTACGATCAGAACTTATTATTCGTGCATCATCATTAAAAAAGAAATAACCGACGAAAACGATCAGGATGATTAAATCGACTACCGTCTCGTTGACATTTTTATTACTTGCTATCTTTTGTCAAGCTGAGGATGGTTACAGGCTTTGGTTGCGATATGAAAAACTTGATGATAATAGCCTCATCCAGGAATATAGAAGTAAAATTAGTTCCCTTCTTTTTTACGGAAACTCGGCCACACTAACGGCAGCAAGGAATGAATTAAAAACAGGGCTCGAGGGATTACTCGATAAAAAACTCACTGAAGTCAGTTCAGCGATCAATGGCACAATACTAATTTTCGCGAAAGGATCAAAAGGTGTTGTAGCCTCCGAAAAAATGTTTGATTACGGTTCCTTGGGTAACGAAGGCTTTATTATTCGCAGCCTTAGTGGAAATAGTAAAAACAATACACTTATCACAGCCAATAACGATATTGGTTTGTTGTATGGTGTATTTCATTTTTTAAGATTACTTCAAACCCGGCAAAACATTAGCAACCTCAATGTCACAAGCATTCCAAAGATTGAAAACAGGATTTTAAATCACTGGGATAATTTGAACCGGAGTGTTGAACGTGGTTACGCTGGCATTTCCATTTGGAACTGGCATACACTTCCTGACTATATCGATCAACGGTATATTGATTATGCGAGAGCCAATGCATCCATCGGGATTAATGGAACGGTACTAACTAATGTTAATGCAAATGCTTTGGTACTTACAAGACCGTATCTTGAAAAAGTAAAAGCACTGGCTGATGTATTTCGTCCTTATGGAATCAAAGTGTATCTCACGGCAAAATTCAGTGCGCCGGTAGAAATTGGTGGGTTAAAAACTGCCGATCCTCTTGATGCTTCAGTACAAAACTGGTGGAAGGAAAAAGCCAATGAAATTTATGCTCTCATTCCTGATTTTGGCGGTTTCCTTGTGAAAGCAAATTCAGAAGGCCAGCCCGGCCCCCAAACCTATAACCGTTCACATGTGGATGGCGCAAACATGCTTGCAGATGCCGTTGGCCCTCACGGTGGCATCATCATGTGGCGTGCATTTGTTTATGATGTCCGTGTTCAAAAAAGCAATGAGAATTTTGACTCATCTAAAAGCGACCAAAATATTGGAAGTATCGCTTCATCTGATCGGTTTAAACAAGCATACAATGAGTTCAAACCATTTGATGGCAAGTTCAAAAAAAATGTAATCATACAGGTTAAGAATGGGCCAATTGATTTTCAACCAAGAGAGCCCTTCTCTCCCCTTTTTGGTGCCATGAGCCAGACACCGGTTGCTATGGAGTTTCAATTAACAATGGAATATCTTGGGCAGGGAACCCATCTCGTATACCAGGCACCGCTGTTTAAGGAAGTTTTAGATGCAGACACCTATGCCAATGGAAAAGGTTCAACAGTTGCTAAAATAATTGATGGTTCTCTTTATGATTATCCCGTTACTGCAATGGCAGGTGTTTCCAACGTAGGAAGTGAAAGAAACTGGACAAATCATCCATTTGGACAGGCTACATGGTATGCATTTGGAAGACTTGCCTGGAATCATGAATTAACCTCTTCTCAAATTGCACGAGAATGGATCAGGCAAACATTTTCAAACAAGGCTTCTGTTGTAAATACAATCGAAAAAATAATGATGGTATCCAGAGAAGCTGTTGTTAATTACATGACACCTTTCGGACTTCACCACATCATGGCAACCGGTCATCATTATGGCCCCGGACCATGGATTGATAATTTAGGAAGAGCGGACTGGAACCCGGTTTATTATCATCGTGCTGATGCTTTTGGAATTGGTTTTGATCGAACAGCTACCGGCAGCAATGCTCTATCACAATACCAGCCCCAGGTACAGGCTCGATGGAAAGATTCCAATACGTGTGATGATAAATATTTACTTTGGTTCCATCATGTTTCGTGGTCGCACAAAATGAAATCAGGCAAAACATTGTGGAATGAGCTTTGTTCAAAATATGAGCAGGGCGTTGACTCAGTGCGGTGGATGCAACAACAATGGAATGGTTTGAAAAACTTTATCGATGAAGAAAGATTTAAGCAGGTACAGATGTTTCTGACAATACAGGAAAAAGATGCTGAATGGTGGAAGAATGCGTGTATTCTTTATTTTCAAACGTTTTCAAAAATGCCTATTCCTTCTAACGTTGAAAAACCAGATCACAACCTGGAGTATTACAAAAGCTTACGCTTTGTTTATGCGCCCGGTAATGGTGGTAATATGTAGGACTTCGGAAGAGGAATAGAGGGCAACGTGTAAATAGATGCAGTTCTTTAAAATAATGTTGATTATGTATCCAGCGAATTATCATAATCATCGTTGGTTCTTATAACTGTCTACAGCATTTTAAGGTTTAACAACAAGACTTAACCGCAAAGAACGCTAAGCAGTTCGCAAAGAAGCGCAAAGCCTTTGCGATGCTCTGCGTTTCCTTTGTGCTCTTTGCGGTTGAATCAAGGTGCTATCGAGAAAGAACCGGAATGCCGTTCAGAATTCTGAAAAAAGTGAAAATAGTGGCAAAGCCATTTAGCTGACATGAATACCATCATTTCAGATATTACTTTATGAAAAACAAAAAATCATTTTATCATTATTTCATTTAAAAAACTGAATTTTTTGTTCAAAATGATTTTTCAAACTTAATTCGTGTAATTCGTTCCCGATAGCTATCGGGATTAATTCGTGTCATAGTTTTAAACTGCATTAATGAAAAAAATTGCGATTGTAACAGGAGGAGGTTCGGGACTGGGATTGGCTATTGCTGAAAAATTTATTCAGAATAATATTCACACCATTATCGTAGGCCGAGACGAGAAAAAGCTTGGAACTGCTCAACAAAAACTTGGTCATTTATGCGAGGCTATAAGCTGCGATTTGTCTGATCTTTCTTCCATACCCACATTAGTAAATAGCATCGTTGAAAAACATGGCAGTGTTGATATCCTGGTGAACAATGCAGGCATCAATATGAAAAAAGAATTTACGGAAGTGACCGACCAGGAATTTCAAAATATATTGCTCACCAATGTAACTGCAGTATTCAGTTTATCCAGGGAAGTTGTAAAATGCATGCTGGAAAAACAAATTAAAGGAAGCATTATCAATATTAGCTCAATGGCATCGCAATACGGTATTCCGAAAGTAATTGCTTACACGGCATCAAAGTCGGCAATTGAAGGAATGACCCGGGCCATGGCCGTTGATCTTTCGCCAAGGGGAATTCGTGTAAATTGTATTGCTCCGGGTTTTATCGCAACAGATATGTCGGCAAAAGCATTGAATAACGACCCGGAGCGGAAAAACAAAGTTTTAGGCAGAACGCCAATGGGAGAATTGGGACAACCATCAGATATTGGAGATGCAGCTGTATTTCTGGCGTCGGATGCTGCAAAATATATTACCGGGGTAGTATTGCCTGTTGATGGCGGAAACTCTATTGGTTTTTAATCGTGATCCTGTACCTCTGAAATCGATTGCTTACAGCGAGAGAAAATCAAATTCACATGAGGCGATTGTATTTTCTTATTGCTGTATTATTTAGTTCACTTGCTACCTATGCGCAAGGTTTTATAACGTCAAAAAATGACGGTGCATTTGTTTTTGCATCTACCGAAGCTGTATCTATTTGTGTAGATCCCAATGATGACTGGCTTGTAAACAAAGCTGCATCGCTTTTGCAGCATGATATTGAATTGGTCACAGGTAAGAAGCCCTTAATTGTAACTGATCTTTCTTCTGCTTCGAAAAATACCGTGATTATTGGAACTATCAACGGGTCCTCTCTCATTAAAAAATTGATCATCGCAAAAAAGATCGATGTCAATTCCATTAAGGGAAAATGGGAAGCCTTTCAATTACAAACCATTGGTAATGCACTGCCGGGAATTCAAAATGCTTTAATAATTACAGGCAACGACAAAAGAGGAGCCGCCTTCGGAACATTTGAATTATCCAGGCAAATGGGCGTTTCACCGTGGTATTGGTGGGCCGATGTACCTGTAAAACAGAAATCAGAAGTTTTTATAAAAAAAGGAGTTTATACATTCAACTCTCCTTCTGTAAAATACCGTGGCATTTTCATCAACGACGAAGCACCGGCGTTCTCTGGTTGGACAAAAGAAAAATTCGGCGGTGTCAATCACCTGGTTTATGAAAAAATGTTTGAGTTGTTATTGCGGCTCAAAGCAAATTATTTATGGCCGGCCATGTGGGGCAATGCGTTTAACGATGATGATACACTCAACCCTATTCTTGCTGATAAATGGGGAATTGTTATGGGCACGTCACATCATGAACCGATGTTAAGAGCACAACAGGAATGGAAGCGTTATGGCAAGGGGCCATGGGATTAC
>Ga0070670_100003715_pt1 | contig 12713 bp, 9 predicted proteins | sample KBSS63metaG_FD_64665 | JGI IMG/M metagenome (GOLD analysis project Ga0070670, IMG submission 64665) | Switchgrass rhizosphere microbial communities from Kellogg Biological Station, Michigan, USA - KBS S6-3 metaG | ecosystem: Host-associated > Plants > Roots > Rhizosphere > Soil ... | reverse complement strand
CAGCATCCTGTTGTTCCTCCAGCTGCCGTTCTTCAAACCCGACGAGATCTTCAAACGCTGCGACGTGGAGGCACTGCGCGCGCACCTTGCCGAAGTGGGTTCCGACCAGGGCTTCGTCATTGCAACCGGACACATTGGACCGTGGGAGCTGGGCGGGTACTGCATGAAGCACCTGGGCCGGACCGTGCACACGGTGGCACTCGACCATCCCTCCAGGGCTGTGACCAGGTTCTTCTCTGCACGCCGCGAATACGTCGGCGTGCGCGCCCACCCGCTGGGCGGGTCCTTCAGTGAGCTCGTCGACGCGGTGCGCGCGGGCGATTGCGTCGCTCTTCTGGTCGACCGCGCCTACGGGAAGGCGCGCAAGAGCTCGCGATTTTTTGGTGTCACGAAGGACTTTCCCCTGGGCCATGTGGTCCTCTCCACCCGGACCGGCGCGCCCATCCTGACCGGCGCACTGGTGTTTGACGGAAAGGACCGCTTCCGCTACGTTCGCGGCGGCACGCACTGGCCCGACCCGGGGCTGGACGAATTCGACCGTCTCGACGTGCTCCAGGAGAAATGCGTGCGCGACCTGGAGCGCATCATTCACGCACACACAGAACAGTGGTTTCACTTCTTCCCGCTGGCGGAAGGGAAAGAGCGTGGCCGTCGTGCAAGAGAACGGGAAGCCCATTGACGAGCTGAGCGCCGTCATCCCGGCCTACAACGCCGCGCGCCACCTGCCGGGCGTGATCGACCGCGTGGCGCGCCATGTGCGTCGCGACCGCATCGTCGTGGTGGACGACGGCTCCGCCGACGACACGCGCGAAGTGGCCTCGAAAGCGGGCGCAACCGTAGTCGTCCACGCGCAGAATCAGGGCAAGGGTGCCGCGATTCGCAACGGCATCGCGCGCGCCACCGAGATCGGCGTCCCCTTCGCCATCCTGCTCGACGCCGATGGTCAGCACAATCCCGACGAGATTCCGTCCTTCATCGCCAAGCAGCGCGAGACCAACGCCGACATGGTGGTGGGGAACCGCCTGGTGCGCGCCGCCAACATGCCGTGGCTGCGCAAAGCGACCAACTACGTCACCAGTGCGGTCGTTTCGCTCCTGGCGCAGCGACGAGTCCCCGACTCCCAAAACGGCTACCGGCTGGTGCGGCTCTCCCACTTCAAGAAGTTTCCGCTCACGACCAATCGCTACGAGATCGAGTCCGAGATGATCATCCGGGCCGGCCGCGCCGGCGGAAAGATCGCATCCGTGCCCGTCGAGACCATTTACGGCGACGAGAAGAGCTTCATCAATCCGTTCATCGACACCGGGCGCTTTTTGCGCATGGTGGGCAAGTCCTTCTTCTGGTAGACTGCGCTGGTCGCGCGCGAAAAATGTCGAGACGCATCCTGATCTCCAACGACGATGGCTTCGACGCGCGCGGCATCCAGGTGCTCGAGCGCGCGCTGCGACCGCTCGGCGACATCATCGTCGTCGCGCCCGACACCGAACAGAGCGCAAGTTCCCATTCGCTGACCGTTCGTCGTCCCATCCGTGTGAAGCAGGTGGACGACACGCACTACCGCGTCAGCGGCACACCGACCGATTGCGTGGTACTTGCGCTCCAGGTGATCCTCGACCGTCCGCCCGACCTCGTCGTCGGCGGGATCAATCACGGCCCCAACCTGGGAGAAGACGTGACCTACAGCGGAACGGTGGCGGTTGCGTTCGAGGGCACCATCCTGGGTGCTCCCTCCATTGCATTTTCATCTCTCCAGCGCGACGTGGCCGACGAGGAAGCCATCGCTCCGGTGGTGCGCCGCATCACCGAGTACGCCCTCGAGCACGGCTTTCACAAGGGCTGCCTCCTCAACGTCAACATTCCCGATCCGCGCGTGGGCAAGATCAAGGGCCTGCGCATCACCAGGCTCGGATCGCGCCACTACGAAAACTTCATCGAGCCGGGCCGCGGTCCGCTGCAGGACGAGTACACCATCGGCGGCCAGGCACCGGTGTGGAAAGAAGAGGAAGGCACCGATTTTGCCGCGGTACGATCGGGCTTCGTCTCGGTGACGCCGCTGCATCTCGATCTCACCGATTACCGCACCGTGGTCGACATGGAGACGTGGAAGGTGGAGCTGTGAGGTGGCGGCAGTATAAGATTGCGCGCGAGCGCATGGTGCGCGAGCACGTGTATGCGCGCGGCATTCGCGACCCGCGTGTGATCGAAGCGATGCTGCGCGTGCCGCGCCATTTGTTCATCGGGCGCGACGCCGGAATCGAGGCCTACGCCGATCATTCGTATCCGATCGGTTTCCGCCAGACCATGTCGCAGCCCTACATGGTGGCGTACCTGAGCGAGCAGCTGCGTCTCGACGGCGGTGAGCGCGTGCTCGAGATCGGCACCGGATCGGGCTATCACGCCGCGGTGCTCGCCAATTTGTGTCGCGACGTGTGCACGATCGAACGCGTGCCCGAGCTGGCGGATCGCGCGCGCATGTTGCTCCGCGATCTTCTCATTACCAACGTCACCGTGCGCGATGGAGACGGCGCGCGCGGTTGGGACGAAGGGACCTTCGACCGCGTGCTCCTCACGGCGGCAGCGAAGCATGTACCCCGCGCGCTTCTGGCACAGGTGTCGGACGGCGGCTTCCTCATCGGCCCGGTGATGCGCAGCGACGGCCACGAGTCCACGCAGGAGATCGTCCGGCTCACGCGGCGCGGCGGCAAGTTCGATGTCGAGCGCTTGATCGAGTGCTCATTCGTGCCGCTGGTGCGCGATACCAGGAGTGGCGACAAGGCCGCCAGAACCCGCCGCATGACCGAGAGCCGGGCCTGAACTATCCGCTTGATTCGTTCTCTAAATTTGTTAGTATGATGCAACTTAGGCCGGGTTTGCGGTATGTCGCGGCCCGTTCATGAACAGGCATCGGGGCGTAGCGCAGTCCGGTTAGCGCGCCTGGTTCGGGACCAGGAGGTCGGAGGTTCAAATCCTCTCGCCCCGACCATTTCCCTCCCTATGGCCAGTCACCGAACAAAATCATCCGCGGACGACGCCGAGCGCGAGCCTTCCTACGACATTCAGACGCGATACCTCGCGGAAATCGGCCGTTATGAGCTGCTCACTCCCGAAGAGGAGGTCGAGCTCGGCCGGCGCATGGCGGAAGGCGACGAGGAAGCGCGCCGCCGCATGATCATCTGCAATCTGCGCCTGGTGGTGACCATCGCCAAGCGCTACTCGCGCGGCGGCCAGAACCTCCTCGATCTGATCGAAGACGGAAATCTCGGACTGATCCGCGCTGCCTCCAAATTCGACTACTCGCGCGGTTTTCGCTTCTCCACATACGCGTCGTACTGGATCAAGCAGTCCATCAAGCGCGGCATTGCGGGGCAGTCGCGCGCCATCCGCATTCCGGTGCACATCTTTCATCTCATCAACAAATACCTGAAGAAGGAAGAAGAGCTGAAAGCGGCGGGCAAGCGCATCGACGACGAGAACATGTCGGAAGCGCTCGGCATCAGCGTGCGGCGCGTGAAGCTTGCGCGCACATTGATTGCGGGCATTCGCTCCGAGGATCCCACCACCAGCGCCGATGCGCTGCAGAGCCTCTCGGCCGATCCGCTGCACAAGGACATGCACTCACCGGAAGCGCTGGTGACGCTCCAGCTCGAGAACAAGGAGATGAGCGATCTTTTCGACCGCTGCCTCTCTCCGCGCGAGCAGGAAGTGCTCACGCTGCGCTACGGTCTCGACGACGGCGAGCCGCGGACGCTGGGAGAAGCCGGTCACGTCGTGGGTGTGTCGCGCGAGCGCGTGCGCCAGATCGAAAAGCGCGCGCTGCAGAAGCTCAACCTCGTGCTCGCCGGCGGACGTCGCGGGTCCAAGACATGAGCGCGGCCAACCAGGCCACCGATTTCGCCCGTGTCCGCGCCGCCATTCGCGACATTCCCGACTTTCCCAAGCCCGGCATCATCTTCAAGGACATCACGCCGATCCTGAGTGATCCGGCCGTCTTCTCCGAAGTCATCAACGGACTCACCGCGCGCTATCAGTCCATGCGCATCGACAAGATCGCCGCCATGGAGTCGCGCGGCTTCATCTTCGGTGCTCCGCTGGCCACCAACATCGGCGCCGGTTTCGTGCCGCTGCGCAAGTTCGGAAAACTGCCCTTCGACACCGTGTCCGAAACCTTCAACCTCGAGTACGGCACCGAAACGCTGGAAGTCCACACCGATGCCATCCAGAAGGGCGAACGCGTCCTCATCATCGACGATCTGCTCGCCACGGGCGGAACCGCCGAGGCATCGGCGCGCCTCGTGCGCCGTATCGGCGGCGAAGTCGTGGAAATGGCGTTCGTGGTCGAGCTCAAGTTCCTCGACGGCAGGCGCCGTCTCTCCGGAATTCCCGTCTACTCGATGGTCGTCTTCGATTAGACCCTCTCGTAGACTCCCGATTCTCATTCTCTTCTTGTCCTGCCCGTCATGCTGTAAACTGGGCATGTCATGCTTGGCCAAACCATCGCCCAATATGAAATCGTCGAGATTCTCGGACGCGGGGGAATGGGCGTGGTCTACAAGGCGCTTGATACGCGGCTCAAACGCACGGTCGCGATCAAGATGCTGCCCGCCGAACTGAGCTGGGACGAGCGCAGCAAGAAGCGGCTGTTCGCAGAAGCGCGGGCGGCGTCATCGCTCAACCACCCGAACATCTGCACCGTGTATGAAATCGGCGAGGTGCGCGACAAGCTCTACCTCGTCATGGAGTATCTTGCGGGCCACAATCTGGCGGCCGAAATCGCGCGCGGCCCGCTCGATGTCAACCGGACCCTCCAGATTGTGCTCCAGGTTGCGCAGGCCCTGGAAAGGGCCCACCAGCATCGCGTCATCCATCGCGATATCAAGCCGTCCAACATCCAGATTGCCGACGATGGGACCGTGAAGATTCTCGATTTCGGCCTTGCTCGCGTCGTGAGCGAGATCGACCCGCAATCGCCGACGCGAAGCAGCACGGATGGGTTCCTGAGCGAACCCGGCACGGTCGCGGGGACGGCTGCCTACATGTCGCCGGAACAAATCCGCGGCGAGCCGCTGGATGGAAGATCCGACATCTTCTCGTTCGGCGTGGTCCTGTACGAGATGCTCACCGGCCGCGCGCCGTTCCGTGGCGCAAGCGTGTTCGATCTGACCGCGTCGATCCTGCGCGACGAACCGCCGGCGCTCACACAGCTGGTGCCGGGCGTACCTTCTGCCATGGCGGAGATCGTCGCTCGTTGCCTCGTCAAAGACCGCGACAATCGCTATCACGATGTGGCGCGCTTGCGGACCGCGCTGGAAACGCTGCGCACCGGGCCGAAAACCGCGCAAGATTCGGCGCCCGCCATTGCGGTTTTGTATTTCGAAAATCTGAGCGGGGAAACCGACGAATATTTTCGCGACGGAATGAGCGAGGACATCATCACGGAGCTCTGCAAGATTCGCGACCTACGTGTGTTCCCACGCTCTGCCATTCTGGAGTATCGAGACAAGCCCGTGACCGCCGGCGTCATTGCCCGGAATCTGGCCGCGACCCATGTGCTCACCGGCAGCCTCCGGCGATCCGGCGACCGCCTCCGGATCACTACCCAGCTCGTTGCCGGGCAGAGCGGCCAGTTGATCTGGGGCGAGAGATACGATCGGAAGCTCGAGGACGTATTCGCAATCCAGGACGAAATTGCACGCACCATCGCAGAGGCGCTGAGCATCACGCTGTCGCCCCACGAGGAACATGCCATTGCCCAGAAGCCGACCGAGGACCTGCAGGCGTACGATTGTTACCTGCGTGGCCGGAGTTTCACACGTCGTTGCACGCAACCGGACCTCGAGTACGCCGTTGAGATGTATGAGCACGCGATCGCACTGGACTCGTCCTTCGCGCTTGCGTACGCCGGACTCGCCAACGTGTGCGGAATGTTCTACGACTGGCATGGACAGGATGCTGCATGGATGGAAAAGGGGGAGATGGCGGCCAAGCGCGCCCTCGATCTTCACCCCGAGCTGCCGGAGGCGTTGGCCGCGCTCGCGCGCATCGTATGGTCCCGTCATCTCGACTACGATGCGTCGATACGTTATGCATTGCGCGCCATCGAGCAGAAGCCCGACACCGAAGGCGCGTACTGGACACTCGGCCAGGCCTACGTCTCCACCGATCGCCTGGAGGAAGCAGTCGCGCTCACGGCAAGTGCCGTCGAGGCGGCCGGCGACGACTACAACACGTACATTCCCTACATTACAGCGCTGCAACGCCTGGGCCGTATCGACGAGGCCAAGGCTCTTCGCCAACGACATGTTGCAATTCTCGAGCAGCACGTGATGTGGGTTCCCGAAGATGTGCGCGCGCGCGTATTGCTTGCCGTGTACCTCGCAGAAGTCGGGCAATATGACCAGGCGGTGGCCGCCGTGCGCAAAGCGGTCAGCCTGCGGCCGCACGACTCGGCCATTCTCTACAATGCCGCCTGCACATTTGGCATCGCGGGAAGACCGAAGGATGCGATGGAGATGCTCGAGAGAGCGGCGGCGGCAGGTCTCTCCAAGTGGGACTGGGTTCGCGAGGATCCAGACCTCGCGTGTCTGCACGATGACCCTGAATTTCACCGACTGGTGAGAGAAGGACTCGAGCGGATCAATCAGGAGCGATCCGGCCAGAGCTGAGGGCAGGAAGCCACGCGGTTCCTACTTGAGAAGCACCATCTTGCGCGTGAGATCCGTGTTCTCCGAAATCAATCGATAGAAGTAGACCCCGGAAGCCGCACGGTTTCCGCGCGCGTCGACTCCATTCCAGCGCACTTCGTGTGATCCGGCCGGGTAACGGCCCTCTGCAATGCGCGTCACCTCGGCGCCACTCACATCATATACCGCCAGGGTAACGTCTGCTTCACGTGACAGCTCGAAACGGATCGCGGTCGAGGGGTTGAAGGGATTGGGATGGTTCTGCGCGAGCGTGCCGCGCGCGCCGGCACCCGGCGTGACCGTCGCCGTGGTGGGCGTGTTCTCGTAGAAATAGATCCAATCATGGGTCTCGTCGAAGCCGGACAGATCGATGTCTCCGTCCATGTCCCAATCGTGCATCACCGCGCACGAGCCCGAACGGTCGGAGTCGATGGTGCGCGGGTTGACGAACACGCCGTTCACGTTTTCGTAGATGGTCCAGACGGCGTTGCCGAAGCAGCTGGAGACGAGCTCGAGGTCGCCATCGCCGTCGATGTCGGCCGCATCGATCGCGTACGGATTCTCGCCGGTCGGGTAGATCTGCACGGGGGCGAGACCGCCGGAGCCGTTCCCCATGAGCACTCCCATGGCGTTTGTGAACACATGGTTGATGGCGGTGTCGACATTGCCGTCGTTGTTGAAGTCGCCGCACGTGATCTGGAGCCATGGATGCGCTCCCGACGCAACACCCGGCTGCGCAACCAGTCCGCCGTTGCCGTCGCTCAACAGAATGATCACCACGTAGGGCGTGTTGTAGGTTCCGCAGAACACATCGAGCAGACCGTCGTTGTTGGCGTCGGCAATCGCGATGGACACTTCGCCGTTCCCGCCCGCTTCTTTGGCCACGCCGGAGGCAGGGAAGGTGCCGTCGCCGTTGTTCATGAAGATGGAAAGGTTGTTGCTCGAGAGGTTGGCGGTGACGATGTCGTCCCAGCCATCACCGTTAAGATCGACCACGCCGACGCCGCGCATGCTGTTGCCGCCGGTGTGGAACGTCTTGGAGAAGAAATGCCCGGTGCCGTCACCGAGCAGGACCGAGATATTGTTTCCGTTCGAATCTCCAAACACGATGTCGATCTCACCGTCGTTGTTGAAATCGGCGCCATCATTGGGACTCGACTGCGAAGCGGGAACCAGCGTTTCGACCCGGAACGTCGAGTAGGTTCCCGTGCCGTCATTCATGAAGATGCGCGCGTCGCCCGTGTGCTCGCAGGGGACAGTCAGATCGGTCGCACCGTCGTTGTTGAGATCTCCGGCGTAGCCGCCGTAGGGCTGCGTCCAGGTTTCGGTGCCCTGGCGCGTGGTGACGCGGCGCGCATACTGGAGGTTCAGGTTGCCGGTCTTGCTCTGGATCCAGAAATTCCACGCGAAGCCCTGTGTCATCGGCTCGCCGGAAATATTCTTGATGCCCCGGCTGAGATTCACCGTTACCCATTCACCGGCAAAGAACGGCTGGTTGGGCGTAAAGGTGATCGTGTTTCCACTTACCGTGCGGTTTCCGGAAGCGGGGCCCGACCAGCGCCCGAAGATACGAAAGGTGAGCGGGCTGACCGAGAAGGTGTCGATCGGCTCGTCGAACGTGACTTGAATGCTTCCATTGGCCGGCACATTGATCAGTTGGCTTTGAGGTTGAATGGACACCACGTTCGGTGCTGCATACGCCGCGCCGGCGATGGCAAGCACGGCGCAGAAGCAGACGAGCGCGAGGCGTGAGCGGACGGGCATCAGGGTCTCCTTGACCTTCGATTACATCCAGGCGAAGCGCAGTTTAGTTGGAGAGATGCAATGCGACGAATACATGGACCGCATCATTTCCGACGAGCGGAACGGATGATGGCGCGGCCACGAGGATAGTGCGAAGGTGGTAGACGCTGCATCTACGAACAGCGTACATTCTCAGAATTCCGCTTACCGGTGGCCCCGTAGCTCAGGTGGATAGAGCAGCGGTTTCCTAAACCGCGTGTCGGACGTTCGAATCGTCTCGGGGCCACCAATTACTATGCGGCGCGCGTGTCCTGGGTGGGATCTTTCGGCCCTTTCATCGACCCGAGCGCGTGCGCGACCGAGAAGTAGAAATCCTTCCACAGCCCCGGGCGATTGCGGATCGACCATGGCACCAGCATGGCCATGCACACGAACTTGTCGGTCCACGGCACTTCGGCTTCTTTCACAACCCGGGCGTAACCCTGCAGCATGCGCACGTGCGGCGCGTCGGGCTTGTCGGCGCGCGCCGGATTGAACCACGCGCTGCGTGTCTGCTCGGTCTTGTATTCCTTGGTGGAGCGCTTCTTGTGCTCGCGATGGAGAAACAGGGTCTCGGGCACTTCGTGGAATTTTCCGGCCAGCGCGAGCTGCGCGAGGAGGACGCGGTCGCAACCGGCGTAGTCGGAGATCAGCATGGTCTTCTTCAATACCTCGGTACGAATCACACCGAAGACGGACTCGCAGCGGTGATGGGGATTGGCCAGTGCGCGAAACCGCACGTTGGGCTGGGGCGAATCCCACCGGAGATCGGGGACGTCGACGGCTTTGCGCACGTCATTCTCATCGATGTCGACGAGCTGCGTGCATGCAAGCACGACGCTGGCATCGCGCTCGAGCACCTCGACGCAGCGCTCGACATAGGTGGGCTCGTGCTTGTCGTCGTGCGCTGCCCACTTGAAATATTCGCCGCGTGCCAGCTCCACCACGCGGTTGAAGTTCCACATCGCACCGCGATTGGTGTCGCTGCGGTAATAGCGGATGCGCGGGTCGCGCGCCGCGCGCTCGCGGCAAATGGCTTCGGTGCGGTCGGTGGATGCGTTGTCGGAAATGATGAGCTCGAAGTCGCGGTATGTCTGCGCCAGCAGGGAGTCGATGGCCTCGGCCAGGAACTGATCGCCGTTGTACACGGGAAGGCCGATGCTCACGCGCGGCTCTACGGCAGTCGTGGCAGCATTCGGCTGCGGACGATTATGGGGGGTAAGGCTCATGCTGTGCCGAGGGCTGTGAACAGGATAACATCGGGGCCCGCTGCGCGTCCAAGCGCTACTCCGGGCGGTTCCTGCAAGCGACCGAATAAAAGCAACTTACATGCCTGCTTTGGGTGCCTGCACGAGGTCAGGGAAACGTTCGGGATGCGCCAAAAATGTGATAGTCTGCTCGTTCAACTTCGGGCGTTACCTACACCCGCATACGTTTCATGGAGGTTCGGTCGTGTTTCGCTCACGGATCGTGCTGCTGACTCTTTTCGCCGTTCTTGCCGGTTACACCGTCTCGTTCGCACAGGATACCAACCCGGTTCCGACCCTGCGCGACGACCTGGCGGTCTACCATCGCCCCATCAAGACGTCTTCCAAAGAGGCGCAGCGCTGGTTCGATCAGGGACTCGTGCTCTATTACGGCTTCAGCCACGACGCCGCCATTGCGTGCTTCAAGAAAGTGGCCGAGCTCGACCCGAAGTGTGCGATGGCATGGTGGGGACAGGCGATTTCGGCCGGCCCCAATATCAACAATCCGCACATGGACGAAGCGGCCGCGAAGAACGCGTACGACGCGGCACAGCAGGCCAAGGCGCTTTCAGGCAACGCCTCGCGGGTGGAGCAGAAGCTGATTGACGCCATCGCGACGCGTTACGCGTGGCCCGTACCCGAGGACCGCAGGGCGCTCGACGTCGCGTACAGCGATGCGATGCGCGGGGTATGGAAACAATTTCCCAAGGACGCGGACGTCGGCGCCTTGTTCGCCGATGCGTCGATGAATCTGCGCCCCTGGGATCTGTGGTCGCCGGAGGGCCAGCCGCGTCCGGAAGAGCCTGAGATCCAGGCCACCATCGAGACCGTGCTCAAGATGGATCCGAAACACATCATGGCGAACCACGAATATATTCACACCATGGAGGCATCGCCCACGCCGGAAAAAGCGCTGCCGTCGGCCAATGTGCTGCGCACGCGCGTGCCGGGTGCGGGGCATCTGGTGCACATGCCGGCGCACATCGACATGCGCCTCGGTCACTATAATGATGCCATTCTTGCCAACCAGAAGGGTGTCGAGATCGACAAGACGTGGGCGGCGCAGGGTGGCTTCTACACCTTCTATCGCGCGCACAACTTTCACTTCCTTTCGTGGGCCGCGATGTTCGACGGACGCAAGAAGCTTGCGGTCGATAACATCAAGGACTTCGAGCAGCAGATCCCGGTCGACCTGGCGCGCGCGTTTCCGGATTTCATCGATGCGTACATGGGATCACCCGTCGAGGTGTACATCCGCTTCGGCATGTGGAACGACATTCTCGCGCTTCCCAAGCCGCCCGCCGATCTCGAGGCGTGGACGGCGTTCTGGCGTTACGGCCGCACGGTAGCGTATGCGTCGCTCGACAGTCTGGATGCGGCGACGAAGGAATTTGGTGCGTTCAAGACCGCGTGCGCAGCCGTGCCCGAGACGCGAATTCTCGGCAACAACCCGGCCATTACGGTGCTCGACGTGGGCCTCGCGATGGCGGAAGGCGAGCTCGAGTATCGCCGCGGCAACTATGACCACGCGTTCGAGCTCCTGCGCGACGCGGTCAAAAAGGATCTGGCGCTTCACTACGACGAGCCGTGGGGATGGATGATGCCGGCGAGCCACGCGCTCGGTGCGCTCCTCCTCGATCAGGGCAAGGGTGCAGATGCCGAAGCGGTCTATCGCGCGGATCTGAAGCGCTACCCGATGAACGGCTGGGCGCTGAACGGTCTCGCCGAGAGCCTGCGCGCGCAGGGCAAGGACAAGGAAGCCTCGGCCGTCGACGCGCAGTTCGCCAAAGCCTGGGCGCGCGCCGATGTGCAGATCAAGAGCTCGTGCTACTGCCGGAAGGGTTCGTGACCGTTGTCGCTGGCCCCCGGAAGTAAACTGGGTCCCTACGAGATTGTCGCCGCGCTGGGAGCCGGCGGCATGGGTGAGGTGTATCGCGCGCGCGACTCGCGTCTCAAACGCGATGTCGCGGTGAAGGTGCTGCCCGCCGACGTCGCGGGAAACCCGGAGCGTCTGGGACGCTTCGAGCGCGAGTCTCATCTCCTGGCCGCTCTCAATCATCCCAATATTGCCTCCATCTACGGCGTGGAAGAAAACGCCGGCACCATCGCGCTGGTGATGGAACTGGTGGAAGGCGAATCGCTCGCGGAAAAAATCGCGCGCGGTCCGCTTCCCGTGGAAGAAGCGATCGCGGTAGCACGGCCGGTGGCCGAAGCGCTCGAGTACGCACACGAGCGCGGCATTGTGCACCGCGATCTGAAGCCGGCCAACATCGTTGTATCGCGTGACGGCGTGGTAAAGGTGCTCGACTTCGGTCTCGCCAAGGCCATCACCGGCGAGCTCTCCGAGTCGAGCGGCTCCGACGCCACGCATTCGCCCACGCTCACCTCTCCCGCCACGCGCGCCGGTGTCATCCTCGGCACCGCCGCCTACATGGCGCCCGAGCAGGCGCGAGGGAAGACCGTCGACCGCCGTGCCGACATCTGGGCCTTCGGTGTGGTGCTCTACGAAATGCTCACCGGCCGGCGCATGTTCGAAGGCGAGACGATTTCGGACACCATCGCCGCGATACTCACACGCTCTCCCGATTTCAATGCACTTCCCGCGAACACGCCGCCCTCGGTGCGACATCTTCTCGCGCGCTGTCTCGACCGCGATCCCAAACAGCGCCTGCGCGACATCGGCGAAGCCCGCATCATGCTGGACGCGAAGATGGCGCCACCCGCGCCGGCCGAGCCAGCCGCTCCAGTGCGCGCGAAAGGCTCCCGGCTACCGTGGCTGGTGGCAGGTGTCGCGTTCGCGGCAGCGGTGCTTGCGGGTACGATGGCTCTGCGCACTCCCGAGGAAACGGGACCGATCAAGTATCGCCAGCACACGTTTCGTCCGCAGACCATCTTTCAGGCCCTGTACGCTCCCGACCAACAGACGCTCGTATTCAGCGCGGCACTGACGGGGAACACGCCGTATCTATATTCGCTGCGGCCGGAGTACACGGAGCCGATGAAG